>CABDYW010000392.1_pt1 | contig 13066 bp, 10 predicted proteins | sample 3132051 | NCBI WGS metagenome assembly CABDYW01 (sample SAMEA5534338, study PRJEB31848) | metagenome | biome: tundra; feature: field; material: soil | place: USA | collected 2013-05 | depth 0.45 m | reverse complement strand
CCCTTTGCTTTATCATTTGTTCTTGAACCAAATAAATAAATTTTAGCATCCTGATCAAAATTCAGAATGTTATTTTTTATTGCCGATATTTCTTTCTCAGAAAGTCGCATACATAATTTTATCCTAATTCAGGGTATAACGGAAATTGATCCATGAAAGACCTTACTTCATTTCTTACTTCTGTTATCACATTTTCATTATCAATATTCATTAAAACTTTATCAACCAGGTCAACTACAATTTGCATATGTTCTTCCTTCATTCCTCTTGTTGTGATTGCAGGCACACCTACACGAATACCCGAAGTTACAAACGGGCTTTTATCATCAAAAGGTACGGCGTTTTTGTTTAGGGTTATCTGCGCTTTGTCTAATGTTTCCTGTGCTTTTTTTCCGGTTATATTTTTGTTTCTAAGATCGATAAGCATTAAGTGATTGTCTGTTCCTCCGCTGATAAGGTTATAATCTTTTTTTACAAAAGCCTGCGCCATTTTTTGTGCATTCAATTTAATTTGCTTTGCATACAAAGTAAACTCATCAGTAAGAATTTCACCGAACGAAACTGCCTTTGCAGCAATGATATGTTCCAGCGGTCCGCCCTGCGTGCCAGGAAACACAGCCATATCCAGCAGGTTGCTCATCATTCTTATTTTGCCTTTCATATCTTTTAAACCGAAAGGATTTTCAAAATCTTTTTTCATTAAAATAATTCCGCCACGTGGTCCACGCAAAGTTTTGTGTGTTGTGGAGGTAACAAAATGGCAATGATCAAAAGGCGAACGTAATAAATTTTTTGCGATCAGTCCTGCAGGATGCGCCATATCGCAATACAAAAATGCGCCAACTTCATCAGCAACCTTTCTTATTCTTTCATAATCCCAGTCACGGCTGTATGCTGATGCGCCGCAGATAATAAGTTTTGGTTTTTCTGTTCTTGCTTTTTGTTCCAGCATTTCATAATCAACTAAACCCGTGTCTTTTTTTACTCCATAAAAATGCGCTTTGTATAATTTGCCTGAGAAGTTTACCGGTGAGCCATGGGTAAGATGCCCGCCCATGCTAAGATCTAATCCTAAAATTTTATCGCCCGGCTGCAGGATAGCCATCATTAATGCTGCATTTGCCTGCGCACCGCTATGTGGCTGAACATTTGCATATTCGCAATCAAATATTTTTTTTAACCTGTCAATAGCAAGCTGTTCAGTTTCATCTACAAACTCACAGCCACCATAATATCTTCTTCCGGGATAACCTTCTGCATATTTATTCGTGAGCACAGTGCCCATTGCCTGTATCACCTGTAAAGAAGTAAAGTTTTCAGAAGCGATCAGTTCAATACCATGTCTTTGTCTTTCTAATTCTTTATTTATAATGTCGAATACCTGCTTATCTTTTTGCATGAAATAAGTTTAGGCAAATGTACGATGTACGAAGTAAGAAATAAGAATGTACGATGTACGAGGTAAGATGTACGATGTTAAAACAAATATCTATCTCTTACCATAATATTTTAAGGCTTCCCACATCGTACATCAAACATCCCACATCGTACATAAAATATTATTTTACTAACTTCACGCACTGTTTTGCGGAGATTGGATAATAAATATCATATTAATGAAGGCCATTATTCCTGTGGCGGGTGCAGGCACTAAGCTGCGACCACATACATATACTCAGCCAAAAGCTTTAATTCCCTTGGCCGGAAAAACAATTTTAAGCATTAATGTAGACCAGTTGCATGATGCAGGCATTAATGAATTTGTTTTTATTGTAGGCTATCTCGGAGAAAAAATTCAGGATTATATCAAAGCAAAATATCCTGATCTTAACTGTCACTTCATTTACCAGAATATACGCAAAGGAACAGGGCATGCCATTAATCTTGCTAAACAAATAATTGGTGACGATGATGTTTTTATTGCGTTGGGAGATACTATCTGTGAATACGATATTGATTGTGTTTTGCAATCTCCCTATTCAATGCTGGGAGTAAAAAAAGTTGATGACCCGAGAAATTTTGGCGTTGCAGAAATTGACAAGGATGGATTTATAAACCGGGTAGTGGAAAAACCATCCATACCAAAATCCAACTTAGCATTGGTTGGATTGTACAAGATAAAAGAAACTTCATTTCTTTTTAATTGTTTAGAAAATATTATTACTAATGATATAAAAAGCTATGATGAATTTAATTTGACGGATGCACTTGAGTGTATGATACAAAGCGGCGCTAAATTAAAACCGTTTAAAGTAGAGAACTGGTTTGATTGCGGAAAAAAAGAATCATTGCTTAAATCCAATGCCACCCTGCTTAAAAAGTTTGGAGGCACGATAGCTGAATCAAATACTTTTGAGAATACTATTTTTATTCCGCCTGTTAGTATTGCCGAAGGATGCGACATAAGAAATTCCATTGTTGGTCCTAATGTTGCTATGGGTGAAAACACTATTGTGCATTATTCGATAGTAAAAGATTCCATCGTTGGATCTTTCTCAAAATTATATGATGTGGTTTTGGATGATTCTCTTATCGGGAGCGATGCAGAAATAAGAGGAGAGACCAGGTCATTAAACATTGGTGATAATACTGAAATTGATTTAGGTTCATGAATTAAGTCAATGAGTCATTAAGTCAATGAGTCAATAGATAAAATGGGTTTAAAAAATATTTGGTAACAAACATTAGTTTTTCATAGTCCCGAAACTTCGGGATTGTGTCACTCTCTTCAACATTTTTTTCTTTATTCAGCAAACTATTTTTAGGTTGCACCCCATTGGGATTATTAGACATGGCTCATTAGAATTTTAAAAGCTGAAGTGAATGACCAACCCTGCCCGACTGAAGCCGGTTAGGCGGGGATGATGAGTAAAGAGATGACGCTTGTTACAAAAAAATAAAATTTAGTTTGGCAATTAAAATTAGCAACCGAATGACCTATTGACTTAATGACTCATGACATGCAGAATCGCATTACCCAACTTTTTAAAATAGAATATCCCATAATACAGGCTGGTATGGTTTGGACAAGCGGCTGGCGTTTAGCCAGTGCAGTAAGTAATTCAGGCGGGCTTGGATTAATAGGTTCCGGCAGCATGACTTGTGAAATTTTAAAAGAGCATATTCAAAAATGCAAAGCAGCTACTGGTAAACCTTTTGGTGTAAATGTTCCTTTGTTATATCCTGCTATTGAAAAGCAAATGCAAATTATTGTTGATGAAAAAGTACCGATCGTTTTTACATCAGCAGGTAATCCTTCTGCCTGGACAAAACAATTAAAGCAACATAACATTACGGTGGTTCATGTAGTGAGCAGCAGCAGGTTTGCAAAAAAAGCTGAAGACGCCGGATGCGATGCAGTAGTAGCCGAAGGCTTTGAAGCTGGTGGCCATAATGGAAGAGAAGAAACAACAACGATGGTGTTAGTGCCGTTGGTTTGTGATTCAGTAAAAATTCCGGTTATTGCTGCAGGAGGAATTGCTACCGGCAGGCAAATGCTTGCAGCAATGGTGCTTGGCGCAGAAGGTGTACAAATAGGAAGCAGGTTTGTTGCAAGTGAAGAAGCATCTTGTCATATTCATTTTAAAAAGGCAGTTGTTAATGCATCAGAAGGAGATACTTTGCTTACGTTAAAACAGCTTACTCCTGTGCGTATGATAAAGAATGATTTTTTAAGGAAAGTGCAGGAGGCAGAAAATAATTGTGCATCTAAAGAAGAATTGGAACAACTGTTAGGAAAGGGAAGAGCAAAAAAAGGAATGTTTGAAGGTGATATCAACGAGGGTGAATTAGAAATAGGGCAGGTGAGCAGTATGATAAAAAAAATTACTCCGGCAGCAGAAATTGTGAATGAAATATGGATGGAGTTTAAGGATACTTTAGTGCAGCCGGTAAATACAGGCAGTTGCCAACAGGGAAAACGCAGCTTATAAATTACAAAAAGCAACACCACTTATTAAGGTCTTAGATAAACCGGAGCCTCCTTATATTCCTCAAAGTAAATCAGCTACCATGTATGGTTTATTGGGATTTTTTCTTGGCAGTATTTTAATTGCCGGATTAGCAATAGCAGGAATAATATTGAAATTTATCAGGCAGGAAGCCACTAAGGCAATCTTTGGCAGCACTTCAAAAACTACAACAACTACTGCTACTGTATTATGATCTTCTGAAAAGCCACTTGCTCATTTCTTTAAACGTTACTTTTTTACCATACAATAAAATACCTGTGCGGTAAATTTTAGCGGCAAGCATAGTAGTTAAAATGAATCCTGCAACCAACGAAGCCATTGATAGCGCCAATTGCCAAAATGGTACCCCGGATGGAATTCTTGCCATCATTACAATAGGAGATGAAAAAGGTATTATACTTGCCCATACTGCAATTGGAGTATCCGGTTTTGCAGCCGCAGACATCATTATTACAAAAGATAAAATTATAGGCATTGTAATAGGAAGCATTAATGATTGGGCTTCCTGCGGATCTTCATTTACTACACTTCCTACCGCCGCAAATAATGCGGCGTAAAATAAATATCCCCCGATAAAATAAAACAAAAAACAAGGAATGATCAGCGCCCAGTTTGCTTGTGCAAAAGTATTTTTTGCACTTAAAATACTTAGTGCTGCTGTATTATTTGCAGATGAGCCCATTGCATTATTTGCACTTTGTGCATGCTGTAAAATATCATGTGATAAAAATGCCGATAATGCAGAGGACAAGACAATTATTAAAACGAACCATATCAATAATTGTGTAAGACCAACTGCAGCTATGCCAATTATTTTTCCTACCATTAGCTGGAAGGGTCTTACGGAGCTTATAATTACTTCTGCAATCCGATTCATTTTTTCTTCCATTACACCACGCATTACAGCAGCGCCATATATAAATAATGTTATATAAATAAGCATGCCACTGCCAAAGCCTATACCATAAGCCAGTCCTGAATTAGCTTGCTGGGTTGTATTTCCTTTTTTTATTACCGGTCTGAATTTATAAAGCTGCTCCTCATCAAGATCATTTATTGAATCCAATATCTTTTTATTAATATTTTTTTCAAGAAAAGCACGGTTTTTAATTGCGAGATTGATCTGATCTTTTATTTTATCTTCTGTGGAGAAGCCTAATTGCTTATCAGATATGAGGGTTATGGAATCCTGCGGGGAATCAAATTTTAATGGAATATTTAATAACGCCGAATAACCTTTTTCTTTAAAATTATTTGCATTAACAGCTGCAGGAAATTCATATTTAATAACCTTATCACTTTTAAAACTATTTTTAAAGATTCCGTTTTTATCGTTTACCGCAATGGTATGTTTATCCTCACCTTTAATTGATAGATAGGTAGATGCTGCAATAAAGCCGATAAAAAATAAGGGCAGAAGAAGAGTAGATAATATAAAAGTTTTGTTTCTAACCCTTGTTAAATACTCTCTTTTAATGATAAGCCAAACCTTGCTCATGTTTTCTGTTTAATTAGTTTGATTTGTTTTCTTCAGGAGGTTAAGAACTTTAAAATGTTTTTTATCCAATATAATTTTGATAACGTTTCTATTAAACCTTCTGAAACTGCCTTGTTGATTCCGTATCGTTTACCTTCTTTATAAAAATGTCATTTAAGGATGGTAAAATTTCGTTGAATGAAATGATGCTGGCATTTTGTTTTAAAAAATTATTTAAAACTGAAGCCGGCTTATATCCATCTTTAATTTTCACCACCAGCGAATTACTTTCTTCATGAATCACTTCAAACCCGGTGCTGTCAAATGTTGTTGGTAATTGCTCAAAACCTATTCTGAATAAATTTTCTTTACAATCCTGTTTAATTTGCTTTACGCTTCCGTCTAAAATTTTTTTCCCTTTATTTACCAATACAATATGGTCGCAAATTTCCTCTACCTGCTCCATCCTGTGTGTACTGAAAATAATTGTGGTGCCTTTCTGGGCAAGATTAAAGATCTCGTCTTTAATTAAATTACTATTTACAGGATCAAGACCGCTAAAGGGTTCATCTAATATTAATAAAGGAGGCTCATGTAAAACGGTAATAACAAATTGAAGTTTCTGGCTCATACCCTTGCTTAAGTCTTCTACTTTTTTATTCCACCAGCTTTGCATTTCAAATTTCACGAACCATTCCTTTATTTTTTTCATTGCCTCCTGCCTGCTTAATCCTTTTAATTGTGCCAGGTATAATGCCTGTTCACCAATTCGCATTTTTTTATACAATCCTCTTTCCTCTGGCATATAGCCGATCTTATAAATATCATTAACCGTATCAAATTTTTTTCCCCGGAAATTAATATCACCGCTATCAGGATAAAAAATTCCTGTTATCATTCTTAATAAAGTTGTTTTACCGGCTCCATTCGGACCGAGTAATCCAAAAATGCTTCCCTGCTCTATGGTAAAGCTTATATCATCTACCGCTTTTTGTGTAGCGTAATATTTTTTTAAATTATATAACTCAAGAATATTCATATACTAATTAGCTGATGTGATAATGTGCTGATATGCTGATTTAATAAGCAGTTTGATAACTGCAAATATCAAAGAAAGTTTGATAACAAAGCACTTCATTATTTGGCGTATAAATATTTTTAACCTGATACAATTATCAAATTAGCACATTAGCTAATTTCCCGGCAATTTTTTCTCCATCCATTGCTGCGCTTACAATACCGCCGGCATAGCCTGCACCTTCTCCGCATGGGTATAAATTTTTTAATTGAGGATGGTTTAGTGTTTCACTATCTCTCGGTATACGCACAGGCGACGATGTTCGGCTTTCAGTAGCCACAATCACTGCTTCATTAGTAAAATATCCTTTACCGCCAAATCGGGCAGGCATTTTTTCCCCAAATGATCTGAATGCCATTTTCAATCTTTCAGTAATAAAGCCGGGTAAAATATTTTTTATCTCCGCAGAATGTATTCCGGGTAAATAAGAACAGTCAGGCAGGGAAGAAGAAATTTTATTTTCCACAAAATCAACCAAACGCTGTGCAGGCGCAACAAATTTTCCGCCACCTGCAGCATAAGCTTTTTGTTCGATCAATTTTTGAAATTCCATTAGCAGCAGAGGTGAATCTTTTTCTATTGCTAATTGCATTTTGCCAATTATTTTTATTGCATCTTCCATTTCAACCTGCACAACAATGCCGCTGTTAGCAAAAGGATTATTTCTTTTAGAAGGACTCCATCCGTTAACAACCAGTTCTCCATTATCAGTTGAGGAAGGGGCTATAATGCCGCCGGGGCACATACAAAATGAAAAAACTCCTTTTCCATTTACCTGATCAATTAGGTTATATGATGCTGGAGGCAAAAACTCATCTGTATAGTTGCTGTGGTATTGAATATTATTTATTAAACTTTGCGGATGCTCAATGCGGACGCCCATTGCAAATGGTTTTGCATGTATTAAAATATTTTTACTATCCAGTAATATAAAAATATCTCTTGCCGAATGCCCGGTTGCCAAAATATAAGCATCTGCTTCAAACAAACCATCTGCTGTTTTTACTGCTTTAATTTTTTCATTTGTAATAATAAGATCAGTAACTTTTTTTTCAAATAAAAATTCTCCTCCACATTCCACGATCTTTTTACGCATGGCAGTAATGATCTGCGGCAATTTATTGGTGCCTATATGTGGATGTGCATCATATAAAATATTTTCTTCGGCTCCAAAATATACAAAGAGGTGTAAAATTCTGTCAATATCACCACGCTTATTGCTCCGTGTATACAGCTTGCCATCACTGTAGGTTCCTGCCCCACCTTCGCCAAAACAATAATTACTATCCGGGTTAATAATGCCTTCCTTATTTAATAATGCGAGGTCTCTTCTGCGTGCCCTTACATCTTTACCTCTTTCCAGGATAATTGGCTTAATGCCTTGCTCTATTAATTTTAATGCTGCAAATAATCCTGCAGGCCCGGCGCCAATTATAATTACTCTTTTTACCGCTTTGGAAACATCAGTGAAATGAAACTTTGGAATTTTTCTTTTATGGAACGGCTCATTTATAAAAGCATTAACTGTAAGATTTATCCAAACAGTCTTTCCTCTTGCATCAATCGAACGCTTAAGGATGTGAAACCCTTTTATTTCACTTTCTTTTTTACCGGAAGAGTTTGCAAGTAATTTTTTTATTGCAGCTTCATCAGCTGCTTCGGAGGGCAGAAGTTTGAGAGAAATTTTTTGTTGCACCCCTATCCCCTAAAGGGGTATTTAAGATGAGTAAATGCTTTGAATATTGCTGAAAAAGTTGAAGTGAGTAACACAACGATGTTAGATATTTATTCTAAAGCTCGTTAAAAAATATTTTTCATTATTCCCCTTTAGGGGGCAGTGGCATTAAAATGGCAGATCATCTACTGCATCAGAAGATGTAGATGAAAAAGTGTCAAGTGGCTCCAGGTGCCCATCTTCAGCGGCTGCAGCAGTATTTGCCTGCAGCATCTGTTCTATCCTCCATGCATCTAAATTTGTTATATAGTTTGTCTTTCCATCTTTTTCCCACTTGCTTCCTTTAATATTAAAATAAACTTTTATCTCATCGCCAACATTTAATTTATCAATGATATTTGTTTTATCCTGTATAGCCTGAAATTTAATATAGTTGGTAATTATTCTTCCATTTATATCTTCCGATTTCTCTACAACAAATTCCCTGGTTTTAAAGGTTTCAGTACGCTGTACAGTATCATATTTGGCGATCAGTTTGCCGGTTAATTCGTAGCTCATTATTAAAAGTTTAATGGCTAAAGGTAAAGTAAAAATTTACTTTAAAGGTGGATAAATAAACATTTGAATCCCCGGTTAAATTTATTTATTTTGGCATATAGTTGTTGTATCTTCCCATACTGGATTTTGAATTTTCCAAATTTAAAAATAAAAATCCGGCAAAAGCCCATACTGTGGTTATAGGTAAAAACACAAGAGAATAAAAAAATTTTTTTTTCAACAAATTATTTTGATATTCGCTGTCCACTCAAAAATTTTTCTTTTAAAATATTTTTTTTTGGATCTGCGGAAACTGACTTTTAAACTCTACTAAAACGGTTCATGGAATAATGGAGAAAGCTTGCGAAAAAGTTTGGCACAATTGTCTCAATATTATAAAAGATATCGTAGAGTGGCAGCATTATAAAACATGGTTCGAACCAATTAAGCCTGTTCTCTTAAAAGAAAAAGTTTTAACCATCCAGGTACCCAGTCAATTTTTTTATGAGTATATTGAAGAGCATTATGTAAATCTTCTTGCAAAAACTTTAAAAAGAGAATTAGGAAAGGAAGCAAGGCTTGAATACAGGATAATGGTTGATAGCGGCAATGGCAACAATAAGCCGCTAACGATGGATGTTCCGGGTCATGGATATAAATCATACTCAAACAACGAAATGGATTTTCCATTAGTCATAAATAATCCGGTTAAAAATCCTTTTGTAATACCGGGTTTAAGAAAAATGCAGATAGATGCGCAGTTAAATCCTGCGTATGTTTTTGATGCATATGTTGAGGGTGATTGCAACCGTGTAGCCCGCAGGGCAGGAAAAACCGTAGCTGAAAAGCCAGGCTCTACTTCATTTAATCCTCTGGTAATTTATGGCAGTGTAGGTTTAGGAAAAACCCATCTTGCGCAGGCAATTGGTAACGAGGTAAAAAGACTGCATAATAACAAGGTGGTATTATATGTAAGCTCTGAAAAATTTATTAATCAATTTATAGATCACAGCCGGAACAATGCAATAAATGATTTTATACATTTTTACCAGTTGATCGATGTTTTGATAATAGATGATGTGCAATTCTTTAACCGGGCTGAGAAATCGCAGGATGCATTCTTTGCAATTTTCAATCACCTGCATCAAAGCGGTAAACAATTGGTCTTAACTTCGGATAAACCACCTAAAGACCTTGAGGGTGTACAGGAAAGATTATTAAGCCGTTTCCGCTGGGGATTAAGCGCTGATCTGCAAGTACCTGATTATGATACCAAGATTGAAATTCTTGAGAAGAAAATGAAGAATGATGGGCTTGAAATGCCCAAGGAAGTGGTGAAATATATTGCCTATAATATTCAAAATAATATACGTGAATTGGAGGGTGCTCTAATCTCTCTCTTGGCACAATCTTCGCTCAATAAAAGAGAAATTGACCTCGAATTAGCTAAGAAAGTGTTACGTAATTTCGTTAAATCATCTTCTAAAGAAATAACCATCGATACTATTCAAAAAATGGTATGTGATTATTTTGATGTGCCCTATGATAAGCTTTTGCAAAAAACCCGTAAGCGTGAAATTGTACAGGCAAGGCAGATCTCAATGTTCCTGGCAAAAGCATTTACAAAAAATTCTTTAAAAACCATTGGTGAGCATTTCGGCGGCAGAGATCACACAACGGTTATTCATAGCTGCCAGACAGTTAAAGACCTCATGGATACCGATACACTTTTTAAAGAAAGTGTTATAGAACTTCAGCAAAAGGTTCAGTTGGCTGCCATGTAATCTGTTTGTTTAAGATTACTTCATTTTTACTTTTTACTTTTAAATTGATAGTGTATTTTTGCCACCCCTTAAATAACTGTATTAAGGAGAGGTGCCTGAGTGGCCGAAAGGAACGGTTTGCTAAATCGTCGTACGGGTTAAACTGTACCGTGGGTTCGACTCCCACCCTCTCCGCAACCTTTGGTAACTTAACAGTAAAGAATTTTCGGGGCGTAGCGTAGCCCGGTTATCGCGCCACATTTGGGATGTGGAGGTCGCAAGTTCGAATCTTGCCGCCCCGACTAAAATTGAATAGCTCATATAAAAATGGGCTATTTCTATTTGAAGTATTCAAGTTCTATCAATAATAATGGCGTCACTCTTTTGAACGCCCATTTTAAACTGTATCAAACCCAAAAGGAATTTTTAAAGTTGATGGAATTGCATCAGGCATTTACAAACTCCCTTTTTTAAATGGGTTTTTTCGATCTCCTGCCTCATGGGAATTTTTATTTTACTAATATATTATGCGCTTCATCATTACCGAGATATCCTTTTAACAGATATACTTTAAAGTAACGAACAATTGTATGCATCCTTTCTGATGTAATTATATGAATGAGCTGTGCCGACATGAAATAGTTTAAGTATGTTGATGAGAGATCAACCGAATAATTACTCGGAATAATGCAGATGGCGCTGTCACCTTTTTTTAAATCATTTCGGTAAAGATTTAACCAAACATAGTGATGCAAATCATTTATAGTACCTATGCCGATAACCTGCATTTTATTTTTGCGGGCAATATAATAGTCTATATGGGAAGCCGGGAACCACTTATTACAAACAATAGTATTATTGGCTGGTAATATATTATCTGATTTTGCTTGCTTCATCCATTTACCAAAGTCAGCCCCTACTTCACTCCACCCATATAAGTCCAATGTAAAATCACCCGAACCCAATTCATTTCCCTTTTTGCTACCAATTGTTCCAGGGTAATATGTAATAAATACAAGGCCCACGGTAATGGTAATTACAACAAGCCATATAGCATATTTTATAAAGTGGGGTATTACACAGGTTGCTTTAGATTTATCATCGAGATAAGAAGCTGCCAGAAATTGCAATGTCATAAAACCGGGTCCACTCCAATGAGGCAGGATGGCATTAAACATTGACATTGAAGTAACAACTATAATAAGCGGCAAACCAAGAAAAAGCAAAAGCCTGTTTATAGAGGATTTAATAGATTTTTGCTTGCGATAAAATAAAATGGACTGGACAATTAAAAAAACATTTAAAGGGTTATTGTAAGCAATCTGTCCTATTACTGCAAGTATAAAACTGTCCTTATCAAAACTGATGGAATGCACTGCAACCCTTGAGCTGTGGTATTGCCAGGTGACAAAATTATTTAACCAATTCCATATAAAAATTGGGCTAATAATCAACAGTGTAATAATTAATGAAATGTATAAGAATCTTTGCGTTAGCAAATTTCTTTTATAGGTAATAATGTATAAGCCTAATCCTATCCATAAAAAAACGCCATGCACTTTACACATAATACAAATACCTGTATAGACTCCCCATAAAATCCATGTTTTAATTGAGGGGTTCTTATTGTTATCAATAGCAAAGTTTAATGCAATTCTCAAACCTAATAGCCAGAATATAATTTGCGGACTGTCAGGCAAAATAAACACACCAGCAATTATAGAACTATAGATACTAGAGTTATAAAGCAAAGCGGCAAACCAACCGGTGCGTTCATTTTTAATTTTTTTTCCGATGGAGTAACTTAACCATGTTCCTGCAGCTGCCCCCATAATTGCTCCACAGCGTAAAAATATTTCCTGCTGTAAAAACAGATTCAATGTAGTGATACGTATTAATAAAGCAACAATAGGGGGATGATCGAAATAATTCATTTGAAGATGCAATGGATAAGTCCAATAATAAACTTCATCATTATTTAATTCAATAGTATTGGCTATCATAAACCTGAATGCTGTTGTTGCCAATATTAAAATATACACCTTGTTTTTATACATTCATTTTTCAGGAATGGAAATTGAAAAAATAATTAGTTGTGAAATTCCAGGCAAACACACAAATAATGGCAAGCGCTTTTGCTATATAAAAGCGGATTTGCAATTTGCTATGAAAGAAAAAAAGAAAAAGATTATTAAGACCCAAACCTATAATGGCAAAGAGTATAAACTTTATAAAATCAATACTGATATTATTATCTTTTGCTTCGAATGTCCATTTATAGTTCAAAAAAAAATTGTTAACAACGGCCAAGGAAAAACCGAGTGAATTAGCTACGTATTTGTTCATCAACAATCTCTCTTTGCAAAGCCATGTGGTTAAAAAATCAATCATCATGCCTGATAAGCCCACAATACCGAACTTAGTTAATTTCAACAGTGCGTCCATGAGATAATCAAGTTATAAAACCCAATACATTGGAAAGTTTTCCATTAGTATGTTTTTTATTTTTTAATTTATGCGAAATATAAAAGAATAAAGATACAGCCCCTATCAATAATACTATTG
>CABDYW010000387.1_pt1 | contig 13201 bp, 11 predicted proteins | sample 3132051 | NCBI WGS metagenome assembly CABDYW01 (sample SAMEA5534338, study PRJEB31848) | metagenome | biome: tundra; feature: field; material: soil | place: USA | collected 2013-05 | depth 0.45 m | reverse complement strand
CCTGTAAAGAGAAGTAAAACATTTTAATCTTTTAAAAGTAGAGTATCTAATTGAGATTGCAAATTTATTTTTTGAATTAAATTCTTCTGACTAGCGGCTGCCGATGGAAATGTAAAGCCCGCTGAAGGTTTTGTGCAAGGCTTCTGTGCCGGATTTGTAATGGATAGCCGGAACTGAAGTTGAAATGTTGCTGAAGTTCACAGCCCCTACATTTTATCTTTATCATGAGATTGCTTCGTCGTTCCTCCTCGCAAGGACGTGGCTTATTATTTCTCCATTTGGTCAATAACACTTTGGGAAACGCCTGTGTAGGAAAATCCGCCATCGTGAAAAAGATTTTGCATGGTAACCATACGGGTAAGATCGCTGAACAACGTAACGCAATAGTTGGCGCAATCCTCTGCAGACGCATTGCCCAGCGGACTCATCTTTTCTGCATAGGTGATAAAACCCTCAAAGCCTTTTACACCGTTGCCCGCCGTGGTACGTGTGGGCGACTGCGAAACCGTGTTTACCCGAACATGTTTTTTTACCGCATAATGATAACCAAAACTGCGGGTGATACTTTCGAGCAAAGCCTTGGCATCAGCCATTTCGTTGTAATCAGGAAAAACCCTTTGCGCCGCAATGTACGTGAGCGCCACCACGCTGCCCCATTCGTTAATAGCATCCAGCTTCATAGCGGTGGCAAGCAAACGGTGAAGGCTGGTGGCAGATATGTCAAGCGTTTTTTGGTTACAGCCGTAATCAATTTCTGTATAATGTTTTCCCTTGCGAACATTTAAACTCATCCCTATTGAATGCAAAATGAAATCAACGCCTCCGCCAAAATGCTCTTTTGCTTTGGTGAGCAGGTTAAGCATATCATCGTTGCTGCTTACGTCGCAGGGAATTACCGGTGCATTCACTTTTTCTGCCAGCTTATTTATTTCTCCCATACGCATGGCAACAGGCGCATTGGTCAATAAAATTTCTGCACCTTCTGCATGGCAAGCCAGCGCTGTTTTCCAGGCGATTGACTTTTCATTCAATGCTCCGAAGATGATCCCTTTTTTTCCCTTTAATAAATTGTAAGACATGATTTATTATTTACGATGTATGAAGTATGATGTACGATGTAAGAAAATTTCTTCCGGTAAAAATAATGCACTTAAAGTTTAAAGAAAAAATCTTTAGTTTCCCTCTCCACTTTGTGGAGAGGGGTTAGGGGTGAGGTTACGGTTTAAAGAAAAAATCTTTATATTGAAACAGCAAAAAACTCAGAAGTAAAATCAGTCCAAAGATCACAACCAAATTTGCGAGCATAAATAAAATAAAATGCGCAAAGGATTTCCGGGGATTTATTTTCTTCTTTAAAAATTCGTATATAAAATAAGCAGCGGCCATTGCAGCTACGGTTAAGAATAATATAAGTACTTTTTTTAGAAACAAAATACAATTGCTCAATTTGAAAATGTGAAAATAACGTAATAATAAATTTGCTATTCCTTTTTACTCCCCTTTAAGGGTTGGGGGTTTAATTTCCTATCATTTCCCTGGCGTTCTCAAAAGCTGCTGCAGTAGGTCTTTCGCCGCTTAACATTGTTGCGATGGCAGTTATTCTTTCATCCTGGTTAAGCAGTTTAATAGAAGTAACAATTTTATCACCTTTAATTTCTTTATAAACAAAATAATGTGCTGAGGCTTTGGCTGCAATTTGCGGCTGATGCGTTATTGCAATTACCTGGTGAGCATTGGAAAGGTCTTTCATAATAATACCTACCCGCCTTGCAGCCTCACCACTAATCCCTGTATCAATCTCATCAAAAATTAAAGTAGGCAGTTGAATACTTTTTGCTACCAAAGATTTTATGCTGAGCATCAAACGGCTTAATTCTCCGCCGCTGGCAACTTTTCGTAATGGTTCAAAGCGGTTACTTTTGCCTGCCTGTCCGGCAGGCAGGTTGGCATCAAATAAAAACTCAATAGCATCCTGTCCTAAAATATTTAATTCAATATTTTTTAACTCTACTTTTATTTTGGCATTAGGCATACCGATTTGCGCCAAAAGTTTGTTCACTTTTTCTTCAAAAGGCTTTATTTGTTTTTGTCTATTGACTGAAATTTTTTCTGCAATTTTTAATGACTGCTGATAATATTCGTTCACTTCCTTTTCTTTTTTAGCAATATTTTCTTCCAGGTTTAAGACAATATCTAATTTTTGTTGCAGCTCAATTTTAACTGCCAATAATTGCTCAGTTGTTTGAACATTATGTTTTTTTAAAAGCCTGTAACCCAATGCCAGTCTTTCATTCAGCGTATTTATTTTCTCCGCATTATATTTAACTGAAACATTTAAACGGTCAACCTCATCAGCAATATCCTGCAATTCAATTTGTACAGAATGCAACCTTTCTATCAAAGAAGTTATATCGTTATGAAAATTAGAAAGTGTTTGCAATTGGTTATTCAACGATTTTATTTGCTGAACAATTGGCTGTTCACTTTCCTGCAATTCAAAATAAATCTTAGTCAAAGTTGCTTTAATATTTTCTGCATTGCTCATCATTTTTAGATCCGCTTCAATTTCTTCCAACTCATTTTCCCTGAATCGGGCTTCGTCCAGCTCATCAAATAAAAATTTATGATAATCCAGTTCTTTATTTGCTGAAGATTGCTGCTGCTTCCATTCTTGCAGTTGTTTTTTCTCAGCTAAATATTTTTTGAAGAGAGATTGATATTGAGCCAGATCATTTGCATGATTTGCCAATGCATCAATTACTTCCCTCTGAAAATCATTATCGCCCAATTCAAGTGTATCAAATTGCTGGTGTAAGTCAACCAGCAGCGAAGACAATTGTTTTAACTGGTTTAGATTAACCGGCGTATCATTTATAAAAGCTCTTGATTTTCCGTTGGGAGAAATTTCTCTTCTTATTACAATTTCATCATCGGCATCAAAGTCATTATCTTTTAAATAATCTTTTACCAATGAATGCTGTGTTTTAAAAACTCCTTCAATAAAGCATTTCTTTTCTTTTTGTAGTAAGACAGAAGTGTCTGCCCTTTCGCCAAGAATCAAGCTGAGTGCGCCCATAAGGATACTTTTACCGGCACCGGTTTCCCCGGTAATAATATTCAACCTATCAGAAAAATTAATCTCAATCTCAGTAATGATTGCATAATTCTGTATAGAAAGCTGTTGCAGCATTTAAAGCAAATTACAATAAAATAAGTCAATAAGTCATTGGTCATTAAGTCATTTAATAAAAGCATTTAAATAAAAAACCGTCAGATGGAGACCATCAGACGGTTAATAATATTCTTCTAACTCCCCTTTAGGGGATGGGGGTTTACTTATTTTACTTCTACTGCATTGTTCAAACCATCATCTACTAATATCCGTCCGCAGTTTTCGCAAACAATAATTTTTTTACGCTGCTTTATTTCACTTTGCTTTTGCGGAGGAATTGCATTAAAACAACCGCCACATGCATCTCTTTCTACAGGCACAACAGCAAGCCCGTTACGATAATTTTTACGAATGCGATCATAACTCACCAATAATCTTTCATCTACATTTTCTCTTGCTGCTTTAGCTAATTTGTTATAATGCTTTTCCTCTTTGTCAGTTTCAGCAATAATCTTTTCAAGCTCACCTTTTTTACCTTTTAAATTAGTTTCTTTTGTTGAAACTGCTTTCTTTGCTACCTCAAGCTGCTTGCCCTTTTCAGCAATATCTTCTGTTGCGTCTTTAATGTGCTTTTCAGCAAGCTTTACTTCCAGTGTCTGCATCTCAATTTCTTTATTAATTGCTTCAAACTCACGGTTATTTTTTACATTGTCGCTTTGCTTCTCATACTTTTTTATCAAATCCTGTGATTCTTTTATTGCGGCTTTCTTTTGCTCAATAAATTGCTGCATTCCGTTTATCTCTTCTTCAATACGATTTTGGCGTGCATGCAAGCCTTCAATTTCATCTTCCAGGTCACTAACCTCAATTGGTAATTCACCTTTTAAAACCTGCAGATTATCTATCTTACTATCAACTTTTTGAAGTTTTATTACTGATGATAATTTTTCTTCAACCGAATAATCTTTTACTGTAGCCATATTTTTATTTATGATTTTGTGATTTACGATTGCGGATGTAATCCTTACAAAAAATAATTAACAGGATTGGTATTTACTTCCGTTTTTCGGACGGCAAAGTTAGGGTATTTTTCCCTTAAAATATCATATAAAAGGTCAATAGTGAACTGTTCGCTCTCGTAATGCCCGATATCTATTAAAAGCATATCCTCTGCATCAAAAAATTCATGGTATTTAATGTCAGACGTAATATAAACGTCTGCCCTATTTGATAAGGCAACGGGAATAAGAAAGCTCCCGGCACCACCGCAAACTGCAACCTTCTTAATTTGTTTGCCCAATAATTTTGTATGGCGAATTGCCTGCAAATTAAATGCGGTTTTAATTTTTTGTAAGAATTCATTTTCACCAACCGCGTTTTCTAATTCTCCAATCAAACCGCTGCCCACATCAGAAAGATAATTTCCTAAAGAAATAATATCATAAGCCACTTCTTCATACGGATGAGCTTCTATCATAGCCCGGATTATTTTTTGTTCCAGGTAACCGGGAAAAATCACTTCAATTTTCATTTCCTTTTCTTCATGGCGTTTACCAATTTCTCCTACAAAAGGATCAGCGCCTTCTTCCGGCTTAAACGTGCCTGTGCCCTCTGTATTAAAACTGCATTCGCTGTATTTACCCAATTGCCCGGCGCCTGCGGCGAATAAAGCTTTTCGTAAATCTTCGGCATTATCCAGCGGAGCAAACGTTATTAATTTCTTTAAGATCTGTTCTTTAGGTTGTAGCATCTGCAGGTTTTGCAGCGCTATCCGTTCCGCAATTTTATTATTCACGCCTTTTTTTACATTATCAAGGTTGGTATGGATGGCATAAATAGCAATATCATTTTTTATTGCTTTAAGAATTGTTCTTTCAACATAATTCTTCCCGTTGAGTTTTTTTAATCCTCTAAAAATGATGGGATGATGTGCTACAACCAGATTACAATTTTTGCTGATGGCCTCATCTACAACCGCTTCGGTGGCATCAAGGGTGGTTATTACCCCGTTACATTCAGAGGAACCTTCACCTACAATAAGCCCGGCATTATCATAACTTTCCTGCAAATACACAGGAGCAAATGTTTCAAGATGTTGTATAATTTCATCAATAATCATTTTGTATATTTAAGAAGTTTCAATTTTTTTTAATAACTATCAAATTTCAATAAAACATTCCTGAATAGAAATTTATTTTTAAAATTGGAGTAAATATGTAAATTGTTAAATTACCCTGATCAAACGCTTACAATACATGCCTGATTTCGATACATCTAATACGCTCTTTCAACTGGCGGCTGATATGGTTAATCACAGCTCCCAAAATATTTTTCTCACCGGCAAAGCAGGCACAGGAAAAACTACTTTTCTAAAATATATAAAAGAAAGCTGCGGAAAGCAAACGGCAGTAATTGCACCAACAGGTGTTGCAGCAATTAATGCAGGCGGCACAACTATCCATTCTTTTTTTCAGTTACCATTTTCACCTTTTGTTCCGGGGCAAGGTTCCTCTAACTCAAACAATGCTGCTGAAGTAATTACCAAACACAGTTTATTAGGAAGGATAAGACTGAATAATGAAAAGCGAAAAGTTTTACAATCACTGGAGCTTCTTATTATTGATGAGATAAGCATGGTGCGTTGTGATATGCTTGATGCAATTGATACAGTATTGCGTCATTTTCGAAGCCGTTACAGCGAACCTTTTGGTGGCGTACAATTATTAATGATTGGCGATATGCATCAATTGCCGCCTGTTATAACTGACAGTGAATGGAAAATTCTTTCGCAATTTTACACAAGCCCATATTTTTTCAGCAGCAGAGTTATACAGGAAAATTCTCCTGCTTTTATTTCTTTTGAAAAAATTTACCGCCAAAGCGATGAACAATTTATTCAATTGCTAAATCAGGTTCGTAATAATGAACTGGATGAAGTAACTATCCGGTTATTGCATAAACGCTATCAGCCTGAATTCAACTCTGCAAAAGAAGATGGTTATATTATTCTCACCACTCATAATTATAAGGCTGATGCTATAAACAATGCTGAACTAAATAAGTTACTCACACCACTATATTCTTTTAAAGCAATTATAGATGGGGATTTTTTTGAGAAAGCTTTTCCTGCAGATGAAGTGCTGCAATTGAAAGAAGGTGCGCAGGTGATGTTCATCAAAAATGATTCAGAAAAAATACGCAGGTATTATAATGGTAAGATAGGAGCGGTAATAAAAATTGATGAAGAAAATATTTATGTTCAATGTAAAAATGAGACTGAATCTATAGAAGTAAGTAAAGAGAAATGGGAAAACATCCGCTACACTTTTGATAAATCAACTCAGCAATTAAAAGAAGAAGTGATTGGCTCATTCACTCAATTTCCCTTGCGGCTTGCATGGGCAATAACCATTCACAAAAGCCAGGGATTAACTTTTGAAAAGGCTATCATTGATGCAGGCGCTGCATTTGCGCCGGGGCAGGTATACGTTGCATTGAGCCGTTGTACACATCTTGAAGGATTGATATTACATAGCCGTATAAATCAAAATAGCATTAAAAATGATGAGCGGATAACCGAATTTTCTCAAAAAAACAACTCATTATCACAATTAGAAAATAAACTGTTGCAGGCAAAACATAATTACCAGCAAAGTTTGTTATTAGCTTTATTCGATTTTTTATTAATGATAAAAATGAGTGAAGAATTGCTTTCGATTTTAAATCAAAATGCAACTTCTTTTAATGCAGAAGCATTATCGTGGACAGAAAACCTTCTTACAAATTTTAAAATGCTGCAGGAAGTTTCTCAAAAATTCCATCCTCACCTTCAGGACTTTTTTCAACAACCAATTCTTCCTCATGAAAATTCAGCACTACAAAACAGAATAAAAGCAGCAGCAATATATTTTTATTCAGAATTAGACAAGCAATTACATTTTTTACAACAATGCCCTGCTGTTACTGACAGCCGTATTCTTGCTAAACAATACAATGAAACGCTTTTTGAAATATACTCGTTGCTCGCAGAAAAGAAATTCATGTTTGAGTTTTGCAAAGTTGGTTTTGATGCGCCTGCATGGCATCAAAAGAAAAAAGAATTTAGACTGCCTTCATTTACTGTAAATGCTTATGCAGGAGCATCTTCTTATAAAACAACTGATAGCCCCCACCCCGCTTTGCATCAGCAGTTACGAAGGTTAAGAGATGATATTTGTGCAAAAAAACAGCAGCCGATATATATGGTGGCAGGAAGTGTTACGCTAAATGAAATGGCAACTTTTCTTCCTCAGAATATTGAAGAGCTTGCAAAGATCAGTGGCTTTGGAAAAGTAAAGCTGGATTATTATGGTAATCAGTTTATAAATGTGATAAAACAATACTGTGAACAGCATAAACTCAATTCACTTATCCATGAAAAAATCCCAAAACGACAGCGAAAGGAAAAAGGTGAAGCAAAGGCCGATACAAAATATGAAACCTACAAATTGTATAAAGAAGGAAGGTCAGTAAATGAAATTGCTTCGATAAGAAATTTTGCCCCGCAAACCATTGAAGGACATCTTGCATATTATGTTAGAAAAGGAGAAATTAAAATTGATGAGCTGGTAAGCCGCGAAAAGCAGTTATTAATAGAGCCTGCAATTAAAAATTTTGCAGGAGGTTCTATTACCCCCATTAAAGAACAATTAGGCAATGAAATAAGCTTTGGAGAAATAAGGCTGGTAATGGCATGGAGAGAGTTTCAAAAAGAAAAAGAAAAAACTATTGAATCATCATAATCTATATATGCAGCGTTGCCTTCAACTGGCAAAACTTGCAGCAGGTAATGTTGCACCAAATCCAATGGTGGGTGCAGTTTTGGTGTATAATGAAAAGATAGTCGGGGAAGGCTATCATAAAAAATTTGGTGAAGCCCATGCTGAAGTCAACTGTATTAATAATGTAAAAGATGAAGACAGAAATTTTATTAAGAAAAGCACATTGTATGTTTCACTTGAGCCCTGTTCTCATTTTGGTAAAACCCCGCCTTGTACAGATCTGATCATAAAAAATAAAATTCCTAAAGTTGTAATCGGTTGTAAAGATGTTTATACAGAAGTGGACGGGAAAGGGATTAAAAAATTACAAGATGCCGGTATAGAAGTTATCACAGGGGTTTTGGAAAAAGAATGTGTTGAACTAAATAAACGTTTTTTTACTTTTCATCAACAACAGCGACCCTATATAATTTTAAAATGGGCTGAAAGTGCGAATGTAAAAATTTCCTCACCCCCAACCCCTCTCCACAAGTGGAGAGGGGAGCCCTTGCCCCAACCTTCTCCACAAGTGGGAAGTGAGTTATATGCAAGAACTTTTATCAGCAATGAATTCACTAACAGGTTAGTGCATAAATGGAGAAGTGAAGAAGCTGCTATTTTAATTGGTACCAATACAGCTTTGCAGGATGATCCTTCGCTGACAACAAGATTATGGCATGGAAATAATCCTGTTCGTTTGGTTATAGATATAAATCTGCGATTGCCTTCTAATTTAAAAATATTTAATAAAGAAACTAAGACGATCATCTTCAACAAACAAAAACATGAAGAAGATGGAAATCTTATTTTTTATAAGATTAAAGAAGAAGGCTTGTTAACACAAATGATGAAGGCAATATACGAATTGCAAATTCAAAGTGTATTAGTGGAAGGCGGTGCAATATTGCTTCAATCCTTTATTGATGCAGGTTTATGGGATGAAGCAAGGATAATCCACAATGAGGAATTGATAATTATCAATGGTATCAATTCACCAGAGTTAAAGAATGCTCTTCTTCAAAAACAGGAAAAATATTTTACAGATACTATCAGTTATTTTCTGCCTTCTTCTTAATTAATCTCAACATTTCGGGCAGATATTTATTCAATAAGAAAAGCCATGCTTTAAGAACGATTTTCCGCAATATATCATTCTTTAATAACATGGCTTTTTCTCTAAACCCTTATTAGCTTAATGTCTTCTCATCTAAACTGCTGTACGAACATTTCTTTGGCAGTTCCACATATCTACAATACCAAATTTTTTATTTTTTGCAGTTGTTGGTTGCAGATTTATATTAGTTGCTAACGTTTCTTTTACTTCTGTTACAAGTTGTTTTAAACTTTCCTCTTCTATTTGTACAACAGAAGGCATTACATTACTGGTCATAAAATCGAATTTAAATTTTAGAAAAATTTTCGCAGTTCGAGCCTTTGCAGAATATCTGTGGTGGCTACTGAGATCGTTATTTAACGATACTTTTCAGTGAAGAATGATCATCTTTTTTGAATTGCGGTGCAAAAGTACAACACAATCGTTTCGGAACATAATTTAATGTGTATTATTGACACAATCATGACATAAGCGGTAATAACTAGCAGTTCAATGGTAAATAAAAATTTGGTGGCAAAAAAAATAAAAATTATTATTCTTAAAATCATATTTTTCAGTAATGAGTAAGAAAAATTATACAGAAATTCCTGTTCGTCTAAATGCAATAGGACATTTAGAAGTGGATGTAAATATTGATGGCATTATAACAAATTTTTTAATTGATACCGGCGCAAGCAATACAGTTATCGATTTAAATTATGCTACAAATAATCTGATGGAGTTTGCATCAATGAAAGAAAAGGGTGGTGGAGTTGGCACTTCGCAAATGAGCCTGTTTCGCAAAAAAGTAAAATTATTTAAGATCAATAATTTTGAAATACCATCATTCGATCTTTATGCGGCAGATTTCCAGCATGTAAAAGATTCACTTGCAAAGAAAGGAATTACAGAGCCTTGCAATGGAGTTATTGGCGCAGATATTTTAATAAAATATGAGGCGGTGATTGATTATGCAAAGCAGAGTTTATATTTAAAATCACTTCTCAATAATTGATTTTATTTAACTCCCACTCACCTCCAGCACTTCACTAACTTCTGTTGCTGGCATCTCGGCATTACGCATGGCAATTCCTCTCGTGGCATTAGCAGCAAAATCAATAAAAGCCTGCTTACTTATTATATCATCACTCATCATAACAGGAACACCTGAGTCGCCGCCTTCACGAATGCTTTGCACTAAAGGTATTTCTCCCAGAAAAGGAATATCATATTCATCAGCTAGTTTTTTACCGCCTTCTTTTCCAAAGATGTAATATTTATTATTTGGTAATTCTGTCCCGCCTTGGGGCGGGATAAAATAACTCATATTCTCTACAAGCCCTATCACAGGCACTTTAATCTGTGCCTGGTTAAACATTGCAATTCCTTTTTTTGCATCAGCAAGCGCAACCAATTGCGGTGTAGTAACAATAATTACACCCGTAACCGGAACTGTTTGAACAATGGTTAAATGAATATCGCCTGTGCCAGGTGGCATATCTATCACTAAATAATCCAGTTCACCCCAATCCACATCACTAACAAATTGCCTGATAGCGCTGCTCACCATTGGTCCCCGCCAAACCACTGCCTGTTTTTCATCAACCAGTAAACCAATGCTCATCAGTTTAATTCCGTAGCGCTCCAAAGGAACGATCAAACCTTTGCCGCCTTCGCCTTCTTTCATCATTGGTCTTTCACCACGAACACCAAACATTATATGCACACTGGGTCCGTAAATATCTGCATCCATCAAGCCAACCTTTGCTCCGCTATCAGCCAGCGCCAGCGCAAGATTACTTGCAACAGTGCTTTTGCCAACACCACCTTTACCACTTACCACTGCAATAATATTTTTCACCCCGCTTAAAATATTTTTATCTTTTCTTAGTGTTGTTGTATTTGATGTAAAATTCACCGTAACAATTGCTTCTTTATTCACTAATATTTTTACAGCATTCTCACAGGCATTCCTTATCAGGTCCTTCATGGGACAGGCAGGCGTAGTAAGCACCACAGTGAATGAAACATTATTATCATTAATAACAATATCCTTCACCATATTTAATGTCACAAGGTCTTTACCCAGATCAGGCTCTTGTACATTACCAAGCGCTTTTAAAATATCTTCCTGCGTCATCGTTCAATTATTTGTTAAAAACATTTACAATCCGCAAATTTAAACAATGATGCCCTTACTTTGTTTTAATATTATTGAGCCGGCTGTATAGTTTCATGGTTCCGCAATTGCGGGATTGTGTCACTCACTTGTATCGCATACCATTGTTGAACTTTTTAAAAAAATTTAATTCCCCTTTAGGGGATAGGGATTATGAAAAAAAATTTACTCTTATTTATCACAGCATTTTTTATTCTCCCTTTTATTGCAAAAGCACAGTTTGAATCATTTAAAGATTCTGTGGTTCAATTGTATGGCGTTGTTATGACGGCTGACAGTCTTAAAGCAATTCCATACGTAAGTGTTGTTGTAAAAGGACAAAACCGCGGAACTATCACAAATGAACAAGGTGTTTTTTCTATTGTAGTTTTAAAAGGCGACCAGATAGAATTTACCAGCATTGGTTATAAACCAAAAGTTGCTTTAATTCCTAAAAATTTAGAAGGAAATCAACACAGTATGATCCAGCTTTTGGTACAGGATACAATCTATCTTCCTGCGACTATAATTAAGCGACGCCCCACGAGAGAGCAGTTTGAAAGAGATTTTGTAACCACAAAAGTTCCCGATGATAACCAGGAGGTTGCAAGAAAGAATACAAATGCAGCAACATTATCAGCAATGGAAAGAATACTTCCTCAAGATGGACGTGAGGCAAGTAATTATTATTTAAAGCAAACTGCCATTAAGAGTTATTATGCCGGTCAGCTTCCACCTCAAAACATATTTAATCCCTTAGCCTGGGCAGAGTTTATCAAAGCATGGAAGAGAGGAGATTTTAAAAAGCATTAGTCCGTCTGAACTGGGATTTTTGGTATTAATGGGATTCTCAGGATACATTACTTTGAATTAGTTTTTATTTTCCTTGATAAGCTTTTAAATTGCATCTTACATTTGTTAAGGGATTATAAAGAAAAAATGACTTACACTTTTCTCATTAATCCTGTAATCCTAAAAATCATGGTTCAGACAATTTCCCATTAATCCTAAAAATCTCAAAAATCATGGTTCAGACAATTCAGGCAATCGCTGTTATTGGTGCAGGCACAATGGGAAACGGTATTGCGCATGTTTTTGCTCAAAATGGTTTTAAGGTTGACCTTATAGATGTATCGCAGCAGCAGCTTGATAAAGCGCTAGCCACTATCTCAAAAAATCTTGACAGCCAATTATCAAAAGGAACAATTACAGAGGAAGCAAAACTATCGTGCTTACAAAATATAATTACAAATACTTCTTTAGCTGCGGGTGTAAAAAATGCACAGCTTATTGTAGAAACAGCCACAGAAAATGTTGATCTTAAATTAAAAATTTTTAAAGAAATTGATGAGGCGGCACCTGCTGATTGTATTCTGGCTACAAACACTTCTTCCATCTCTATAACAAAAATTGCAGCAGCAACAAAAAGACCTTCACAAGTAATTGGTATGCACTTTATGAATCCTGTGCCGGTAATGAAATTGGTAGAAGTAATAAACGGGTATGCAACCGCTAAAGAAGTAACCCAAACAATTATTGATCTGTGCAAAAAATTAGGTAAGGTTCCCTGTGAGGTAAATGATTATCCCGGTTTTATAGCCAACCGTATTTTAATGCCAATGATAAACGAAGCCATTTATAGTTTGTATGAAGGTGTTGCCGGTGTGGAAGAAATTGATACAGTGATGAAACTTGGAATGGCTCACCCTATGGGACCTTTGCAACTTGCGGATTTTATCGGCTTGGATGTTTGCTATTCAATTTTAAAAGTTTTACAGGATGGTTTTGGAGATCCAAAATATGCTCCATGCCCTTTATTAAGCAACATGGTGGTAGCTGGATATTTGGGAGTAAAGAGCGGAGAAGGTTTTTATAAATATGCTGGAAGCAGTAAAGATTTGGTGGTGAGTGAAAGATTTAGAAAATAAATATCATAGAAAAACAGGCTCAGTAAATACATCTTAAATTTGCAATGCGACGTAAACTCAATCTACCAAAACAATTTAAAATGCCATCTAACAGAAACCTTACAATCATTA
>CABDYW010000375.1_pt1 | contig 13516 bp, 23 predicted proteins | sample 3132051 | NCBI WGS metagenome assembly CABDYW01 (sample SAMEA5534338, study PRJEB31848) | metagenome | biome: tundra; feature: field; material: soil | place: USA | collected 2013-05 | depth 0.45 m | reverse complement strand
GGCTATGCTTATGAATTGCAGCAGGCAAACAAGCGTCACCCGGAGGTATTTATTGCAGTGCATAATAATGGCGGAACAAAACGAAATGCTGTGTGGGGATATATTCATTATGGCGATAAATATGAATCAGAGAACCGTGAACTGGCAGCGAGATTAATTAGAGCCATCTCTTCTGTAACAAACCTGGAGAATCGTGGTGTATTGCTTGACAGCACAACAGGCAGAAATAATTATCGTTGCCAAACTACCGGCAAGCTTGGGTTTTACAGTCTTGATGAAAATATTAATACAGCGCCTTACCGTGTTCTTTTGGAGATAGGAGATAATGCAGTGAGCAGGGAATTACTTTTAGATGCTGCAAGCCGGAAAAAAATGGGCGAAGCGCTTAAACTGGAATTAGCAGCCTGGCTGGCAGAGAGAAAAGATTAGCTTAATAATAATCACTGCACAAATTTTCATTTGCTTTTTCTGCAGCTTCAATGGAAGTGAAGGAAGATAAAATATCGGCTTTATCTTTTTTTACACAAACAGTATGTTCATAATGAGCTGAAGGTTTTCCATCTTTTGTTCTCACTGTCCAGCCATCAGTATCATTCACCACATCTTTTTTACCCATGTTTATCATTGGCTCGATAGCAATTACTACACCTTCTTTCAATTTAGTACCGGAACCTCTCTTACCATAATTAGGCACCTGCGGATCTTCATGCAGATCTTTACCCAGACCATGTCCCACCAATTCTCTTACCACACCATATCCATGTTTGCGCTCTGTATGTTCCTGAACAGCAAAAGCAATATCTCCTACCCTATTGCCTGCAATTGCTTTTTCAATTCCTTTGTATAAAGATTCTTTGGTAACCCTCATTAATTGTTTTACATCATCATTCACGTTACCTATTGCAAATGTATAAGCGCTGTCACCATGATAGCCATTTTTAAAAACACCAATATCAACTGAAATAACATCACCTTCTTTTAAAATATTATTTGTAGGAAAGCCGTGTACCACTGCATCATTAACAGAGATACATGAGGCATAAGGAAATCCCCTGTAATTTTTAAAAGACGGAACAGCGCCGTTATCTCTTATAAATTTTTCTGATGCAGTATCAAGTTGTAATGTTGTAGCACCAGGTTTTATAAGCTTTGCCACTTCTGCAATTGTATCACCTACCAGCAAACAGCTCTGCCTGATCAATTCAACTTCTTCCGCGGTTTTATAATTTATCATCTTTCGAATTGTTGAAGAAGTTTAAAAGGTTTAATAGGGTTTAAAAAGTTACATGATAAACTTAAACCTCTTAAAAATCTTAAACCCTGTCTGCCGCCAGGCAGGCTTTGAAACTTTTTATTAAAAAAAGCCCCAACGTTTTTCGTCAGGGCAAATATTATTAATTGTCAGACGGAGACAGTCAGACAAAGTTTTACATTCCTGTAACGCCGGGAGCAACTGTTGTTTGTCTTCCCTGTATCCTTCCGCTGCTCATTAATCCATCGTATTGACGCATCAGTAATTGTGTTTCTATTTGCTGCAATGTATCTAACACAACACCTACCATGATCAATAAAGATGTACCTCCATAAAAAGTTGCAAAGCCTTGTGTAACTCCAAATAGTTGTGCAATTCCCGGTAATATACCTACAATGGCAAGCAATACGGCACCGGGTAAAGTTATCCTATCCATTATGGTCCCGATATAATCTGCCGTTGGTTGTCCTGGTTTTACTCCGGGAATAAATCCATTACTGCGTTTAAGATCATCACCCATTTGCTTTGGATTAAAAATTAATGCTGTGTATAAAAACGTGAAACCAATTACCATCACGGCATAGATCATCATGTAAATGAAATTAGTGTGATCAGTAAAATACAATGCCCAGCTTTTGCCTGAAGTTTGAAAGCCTGCAAAGATGGTTGGCAAAAACATAATTGCCTGTGCAAAGATGATAGGCATAACACCGGCTGCATTCACCTTCAATGGAAGGAATTGTCTTGCACCGCCAAACTGCCTGTTACCAACAATTTGTTTTGCATAATTCACGGGAATCTTTCTTACACCCTGCACCAAAACTATCAATCCTAAAATGATCGCAATAAGAATTGCTATTTCCACCATGAATATTAATAATCCACCACCACCACGGGTTTGCTTTGCGGCAAATTCCTGCATAAATGATTCAGGCAGTCTTGCCAAAATACCAATCATAATAATTATGGAAGTACCATTACCTAAACCTTTATCAGTTATTTTTTCACCAAGCCACATTACAAACAAGGTACCGCTAGTTAAAATAATTACTGTTGAAACCCAGAAGAAAGAAGCATATGCCGGCAACAATGCTTCTCTGTTTGAGCTTGTTAAGAAACCAATATATGCTGCTCCCTGAAATGCTGTAACAATTACGGTGAGATAACGTGTCCATTGATTTATCTTCTTTCTGCCGCTATCACCTTCTTTTTGAATTTTTTGAATTTGAGGAACAAGTATCGTCATCAACTGCATAAAAATAGATGCAGATATATAAGGCATAATACCTAATGCAAGAATGGACGCCTTTGAAAAACCGCCACCAACAAACGCATCCAATAAGCCAAGCATCCCACTCTTGGTGCTGTTGGCCAAATTGGTAAGCTTATTAGGATCAATTCCCGGAAGGACAATATGATTGCCAAGACGGAAAATAAATAACAGCAACAAGGTTGTAATAATCTTACCGCGTAGTTCCTCAATGTTCCAGATGTTCTTTAATGTCTTTATTAATTTCTTCACCTAATTAAAACGATTTAATTGTTTGCCTCTTAAATGCGTGAGTAAATATCGCTGATTTATTTTACTATTTCTACCAAGCCCCCAGCTGCTTCAATGGCGCCTTTTGCTTTTTCGCTGATAGCGTTTACTTTAAAAGGAATGGTTGCTTTCAACACTCCATTGCCTAATATCTTTACTCTGTCTGTTTGGCTGATAAGATTATTGATATAAAGATTTTCTAAAGTAAATTCTTTAAAGCCATATTTTTCTATCAGCTGATCTATCTGACCAAGATTGAAAACTTTATATTCTATGCGATTGATATTTTTAAATCCACGCTTTGGAACCCTGCGCTGGATGGGCATCTGGCCACCTTCGTGAGCCATTTTAATTTTGTAACCGGCACGGCTTTGTCCGCCCTTATTACCTTTTGTAGATGTTCCTCCTTTACCGGAAGCCTCACCACGTCCAATACGTTTTTCTTTGTGAGTTGAACCTATTGCAGGTTTTAAATTGTGTAGTTGCATTTTTATATTTTGATTTTGAACTTAACGGGGTATCACCCCTCGCTACTATATAAATAATTTTTTCTGTCATTGGGTCATTGAGTCATCGAGTCATTTATATTGACTTAATGACTATTGACTTAATGACTTTAGGCTTCTTCAACTTTTATAAGATGGCTTACTTTCTTCACCATTCCTAAAATTTGCGGAGTGGCTTCAACTTCTTTAGTGGCATTTAACCTGTTTAATCCCAAAGCCTGCAAAGTTAATTTCTGCCTCTCTGAACGATCGATGCCGCTTTTTGTTTGTGTTATTTTAATTCGTGCCATTTTTTAAGTCATTGGTCATTGGTCATTATCATTACTATTTTTTAATGACTTATTGACTGATTTTATTATCCATTAAATACTTTCTTCAAAGAAATGTTTCTTGTTTTAGCAACATTTATTGGTTCACGCAAAGTTGCCAAAGCTTTTACTGTTGCTTTTACCACGTTATGAGGATTAGCAGAGCCAAGCGATTTTGCAAGCACATCAGTAATACCCGCCGCTTCCAGAACCGCACGCATGCTGCCTCCTGCAATAACACCTGTACCATGTGCAGCGGGCTTTATCAAAACCTTTGCAGCGCCTTCTTTGCTCCATTGCTCATGAGGAATAGTACCATGCATTACAGGTACTCTTATCAAATTCTTTTTTGCATCATCAATACCTTTAAGAATTGCTTCCTGTACTTCTTTAGCTTTACCCAAACCCTGACCCACAACACCATTACCATCGCCTACTACAACTAATGCAGAGAAACTGAATGCACGACCGCCTTTTGTTGTTTTTACAACACGGTTTATAGAAACCACTTTCTCTTTCAGCTCCAGGTCTCCGCCTTTAATTCTTGATATATTTGCCATTTATTAAAATTAATTTTCTAATTAGAATTGTAATCCACCTTCTCTTGCACCATCAGCAACTGCTTTAACACGACCATGATACAGATAACCACCACGATCAAACACAACATCTTTAATACCTAACTCACTTGCTTTTCTTGCTACTGCTACGCCAACGAGTTTGCTTTTTTCAACCTTATTTACTTTTTGCGCTGCAATATCTTTTTCTCTTGATGAAGCTGCTGCAATTGTGGTTCCGTTCTCATCATTTATCAGCTGCACATAAATTTCTGTATTGCTTCTAAAAACGCTTAACCTTGGCTTGCTTCCGCTTCCACTTATTTTTTTGCGGATGCGGTATCTTATCTTTTTTCTTGCACTAACTTTTGAATTCATTGTTTTCTATTTGCTTCTCCGATTTTGCGGAAAATATTTTTGTTCTAATCTTTTAAATCTTTATTCAACATCGTTGTGTCACTCACTTGTATTTTTTAGCCTCACTCAGCAAATTCAGCATTGTGCGTTAGCAAGTCTCCCCACCAACTGGCGGGGAGACTTAGAAGGAGCTACTATTTACCTGCAGCCTTACCAGCTTTTCTACGCAACACCTCACCTGCAAATTTCACACCTTTACCTTTGTATGGTTCAGGCTTACGTAAACTCCTGATCTTTGCTGCCACCTGACCCAACAATTGTTTATCAATACTCTCTAAAGTGATCATAGGATTTTGTCCTTTCTCCTGTGATGTTGTTACTTTTAATTCTTTAGGTATCTCGAAAATAATATTGTGAGAATAACCCAAAGCAAGATCTAAAAGGTTTCCCTGGTTAGCTGCTTTAAAACCCACACCTACTAACTCAAGTTTTTTGCTGTACCCTTCAGTAACTCCTTTAACCATATTATTTACCAAAGAGCGATACAAACCATGCATTGCACGATGACGAATTTGATCAGTAGGTCTTACAAATTCCACTTTACCATCTTTCACTTCTACTTTGATATCTCTATCAATGCTCTGCTTCAATTCACCTTTAGGACCTTTAACCGTTACTACATTCTCCAGACTAACAGTAACATTAACACCATTTGTTATTGTTACAGGATTTTTTCCAATTCTAGACATAATTAATTTTTATTGCTATGGTCAGACGGAGACCGTCAGACTATGTATTAATAAATATTACATAATACTTCGCCACCAACATTCTGCACTTTTGCTTCTTTATCAGTCATTACACCTTTTGATGTAGAAACTATCGCAATACCCAAACCATTCTTCACACGTTTAAACTCATCAGGCTTTGCATATGTACGCAAACCCGGACGGCTAATTCTTTCCAAACTATGAATAGCAGGCAGTTTGGTAGATGGATCATATTTTAAAGCTATCTTGATAACACCTTGTTTGTTGTCATCTTCAAATTTGTATTTTAAAATATAGCCCTTATCGTACAATATTTCAGTTAAACGCTTTTTTAAATTGCTCGCAGAAATTTCAACTATCCTGTGGTTAGCCATTTGTGCGTTTCTAATTCTTGTTAAATAATCTGCTATCGGATCCGTAACCATTATTAAATCTTTTATTTTTTTTAATTTGATTCGTTTAACGTTTAAGTCGTTTAACGTTAAACGTTTTAAACCATTAAACGTTTAAACTTTTTACCAGCTTGCTTTTCTAACACCTGGTATTTTTCCCTGTAAAGCCATATCACGAAACATATTTCTTGATATACCAAAATGCCTTAAATATCCACGTGGTCTGCCGGTAAGCTGACAACGGTTTTTTAAGCGAACAGGAGATGCGTTTTTTGGAAGCAGATCAAGCGCTTTGTAATCGCCGGCATCTTTTAATGCCTTACGCTTTTCTGCATACTTAGCCACTATTTTTACACGCTTTCTTTGTCTTGCTTTTACTGATTCTTTAGCCATAAGTTATTTACCTCACCCTTAATCCCTCTCCACAAGTGGAGAGGGATTAAGGGTTTATTTTTTAATGTTTTTAAAAGGCATTCCAAGTTCTTTCAACAATTCAAATGCTTCTTCGTTTGTATTTGCTGTTGTTACAAAAGTGATATCCATTCCTGTTATCTTATTCACTTTATCAATATCTATCTCAGGAAAAATAATTTGCTCTGTAACACCTAATGTATAATTACCGCGACCATCAAATGATTTATCACTGATTCCTTTAAAATCACGAACACGAGGTAATGAAACAGAAACCAGGCGATCTAAAAATTCATACATATTTACACCACGCAAAGTAACTTTTACCCCAATTGGCATATCCTTACGAAGCTTAAAATTTGATACGTCTTTTTTAGACATTGTTGCCACTGCCTTCTGTCCTGTAATCATTGCCAGCTCATCAATAGAAATATCAATTAATTTTTTATCAGCAACTGCACCATTTACACCACGGTTTAAACAAATTTTTGTAAGCCTTGGCGCCTGCATTACAGTTTTATAAGAAAACTTTTTCATCAAAGCAGGTACAACTTCTTTTTTGTACTTCTCTGCTAATCTTGGAGTATATTTTTCTGTTGCCATTATTTAATTACCTCCCCTGAATTTTTTGCTGTTCTTACTAATTTTCCATTTTCACGACTACGCTTAACTTTTGTTGGCGCACCTGCTTTTACATCCCATATCATCACATTTGAGATAGCAACAGGAGCTTCTTTCTTTATAATTCCACCCTTAGTATTTTGTGCAGAAGGCTTAGTATGTTTGGTAACGATGTTAACACCTTCTACTAAAACACGATGCTTATTCTTTTCAGTATCTGTGATAACTTCCAATACTTTTCTTGGCTTCTTCAGATCTTTATCATCACCTGCAATTACCACTACTGAATCGCCTTTTTTTATATGGAACTTTGGTTTAAATCTTGTCTTCATTTTTGACAAATATTTTGTCTTGTTTTCTACTTATTAAAAGCACCTTTTTTTCGGGGTGCAAAGATACATTATAAAACTTCAGGGGCAAGGGAAATAATCTTCATATAACCCTTATCTCTCAACTCCCTGGCTACCGGTCCAAAGATCCTTGTTCCTCTTGGTTCATCAGTAGCACTTAACAGAACTACAGCGTTATCATCGAACCGGATGTATGAACCATCTTTACGACGTAACTTATTTTTTGTTCTTACAATTACAGCTTTGCTAACTGTTCCTTTTTTTATTCCGCCGGCTGGTAATGCATCTTTCACTGTAACTACTATCTTGTCGCCAACGTGTGCATAATCCTGTCCGGAGTTACCCAAAACCCGGATACACAACACCTCTTTTGCACCACTATTATCAGCTACATTTAGCCTGCTTTCTTGCTGAATCATTTTCTTTAAGCTTTGAGCTCTTAGCTTTTAGCTATGAGCAATTAAAACAATTTACTTTTCAAGTCAACGGCTTAAAGCTTCATGGCTCGCAGCTCGTAGCTTGTTTATTTATTTCACTTTTTCAACAACTTCTACTAATCTCCAACGCTTGGTTTTGCTCATTGGCCTTGCTTCCATAATTTTTACCAAATCTCCAATGCTGCACTCGTTTTTTTCGTCGTGTGCATGAAAACCCGTAGTTTTTTTTATGAACTTACCATAGAGAGGATGCTTTACTTTTCTTTCCACTTTAACAGTAATGGTTTTATCCATCTTGTTGCTGGAAACAATACCCACCCTTACTTTACGCAAATTTCTTTCAGCCATTGTATTATGTTTTAGCTTTCAGTGGTTTCTTTAGAAACACTCTCTTTAGCTTGTGATTGTTTATTCTTTAATTCAGTTTTTAAACGAGCCAGGTCTTGTCTTACTCCACGAATGGTCATTGGATTTTCCAGTGGAGAAACTGCATGAGCAAAAGTTAATTTTTTCAAACGCAATTCATCTTCCTGGATCCTTGCTTTAAGATCAGCTTCGTTCATTTCTTTTACACTTCTTAAAAAATCTATTTTCTTTGACATCTTATTTCAATTTGACAGTTTGATCTTCGTAATCTCTGCGTACCACAAACTTTGTTTGTATAGGTAATTTTTGCGCAGCCAGTTCAAATGCTTCTTTAGCTGTTTGCATTGGCACACCATCAGCTTCAAATAAAATTCTTCCGGGCTGAACTACTGCTGCCCAATACTCAGGGTTACCTTTACCTTTACCCATCCTTACTTCCGCAGGTTTTTTAGTAATAGGCTTATCAGGAAATATTCTTATCCAAACATTACCTTCACGTTTCATATGACGGGTTAAAGCCTGACGGGCAGATTCTATCTGGCGATTTGTTAACCAAACTGAACCCAGTGCTTTTAAACCGAAACTTCCAAAGGAAATTGTAGCTCCTCTTTTAGCATCACCTTTCATACGACCTTTCTGCGCTTTCCTGTGCTTTGATCTTTTTGGCTGTAACATTTTAAATTCTAAATTTTAGATTCTAAATTTTAAAAAAATTATCTTCTTGGACCACCACCACGGTTTCCACCTCCCTGACCTCCGCCTCTTCTGTCGCCGCCGCCTCTTCTGTCACCACCTCTGTTTCCACCGCCACCTCTTCTGTCACCAAAATCAGGTCTTCTATCACCGGGTCTGTTTTCTCCACCTTCTTTACCACCACCTGCAATGATATTTGGATTCAAATCTCTTTTAGCTAAAACTTCTCCTTTACATATCCAAACTTTAATACCAATTTTTCCATATACTGTTTGTGCAAATACATTCGCATAATCAATATCCATACGAAGTGTATGTAATGGAGTTCTGCCTTGCTTAATTTCTTCGCTACGTGCAATCTCTGCACCACCTAAACGACCACCCACTCTCACTTTTATACCTTCTGCACCCATTCTTAAAGCAGAAGCGATTGACATTTTAATTGCCCTTTTATAGTTGATACGATTCTCAATTTGTTTGGCAATTGTATCAGCAACTATATTAGCATCCAATTCAGGACGACGTATTTCAAGAATATTTATTTGTACATCTTCTTTACCGGTCAATTTCTTCAACTCTTCTTTTATACGGTCAACTTCACCACCACCTTTACCAATTATGATCCCCGGTTTTGATGTATGAATGGTAACGATCAATTTATTTAATGTACGCTCAATTACAATCTTTGCTATACCACCTTTATTGATACGGGCATTGAGGTATGTCCTTATCTTATCATCTTCTATCAGTTTATTACCATAATCTTTAGGATGTGCAAACCAGTTGCTTTCCCATCCGCGGATGATCCCTAACCTTGCACCAATCGGATTTGTTTTTTGACCCATATTCGGTTTTTAATTTAGCCCCCTAAATCCCCCGAAAGGGGACTTAAGAAAGTTTATTTTATTTTGATGTTTCTTTTTGTGTTGTTGCTGAATCTTTTTTAGTTCTTGTTCTTGCTTTCTTTACAACCGGTGCTGCTACTGCTTCCACAGGTTCTTCTGCTTTTTTTGTAACCTTTTCTGCCTTTACAGATTTTGTTGCTTTACTATCTACAATAAGCGTAACATGATTACTGCGCTTACGAATACGATAACCACGACCTTGTGGTGCAGGACGCATACGCCTGATAACTCTTCCTCCATCAACCATAATAGTTTTTATTATAAGGTTTGCATCTTCCACTTTTGCATCAGTATTTTTTTGCTCCCAATTATTAATGGCACTCTTTAATAACTTATATAAAGGAACTGCCGGATGTTTTGGGTTGAATTGCAAAACTCCCAATGCTTTGTCCACTTCCATTCCACGGATAAGATCAGCCAGCAAACGCATTTTGCGGGGTGATGTGGGATAATTATTTAGTTTAGCTACTGCTTCCATCTTTTATGTTTAAAAGGGTTTAAGAGGTTTAAGTCGTTTAAAGTTTTATGCATTTTCAACTTTAAACATTAAACGTTAAACTATCTTCTTACTTGAGTGTCCTTTAAAGTTTCTTGTTGGTGCAAATTCACCTAATTTATGACCTACCATAAATTCTGTTACGTACACAGGAATAAATTTATTTCCATTATGCACTGCAAATGTGTGACCCACAAAATCAGGAGTGATGGTAGAACGGCGTGACCATGTTTTGATAACACCTTTCTTATTTTTTCCTTCATTTATGCCCAACACTTTTCCTTCTAGATTTGCATCAACATAAGGACCTTTTTTTACTGAACGAGCCATTTTTTTTATTTACGATTTATCGATGTACGATGTACGATTTAAAAATTATTTGTTTGGCAACTTTTTACCGTTTCTTCTTTGAATTATCATTTTATCAGAACCTTTTCCTCTTGTACGGGTAATCTGTCCTTTAGCATACTTACCTGTTCTGCTGCGTGGATGACCGCCTGAAGCTTTACCCTCGCCACCACCCATTGGGTGATCAACCGGGTTCATAGCAACACCTCTTACTCTTGGTCTGATACCTCTCCACCTGTTTCTTCCTGCCTTACCCATGCTCTGCAGATTATGATCGCTGTTACTAACTACACCAACTGTTGCATAGCAATTGATCAAAACCTTTCTCAACTCACCGCTTGGCATTTTTAAAACAGCGTATTTATCTTCTTTGTTAGCAAGCTGTGCGGATGCGCCTGCGCTTCTAACTAATTTACCACCCTGACCCGGCTGCATTTCAACATTGTGAATCGTAGTACCTAAAGGCATACTCTTTAATTGTAAAGCATTTCCAAGATCAGGAGCAACGCTATCTCCACTTAAAACAGTAGCCCCAACCTGCAAACCCTGTGGTGCAATGATGTAGCGTTTTTCACCATCAGAATAATTAACCAATGCAATAAAAGCACTGCGGTTTGGATCGTACTCAATTGTTTTTACTGTAGCAGGTATATCTTTCTTGTCTCTTTTAAAATCAATAACACGATACATTTTTTTATGCCCGCCACCCAGGTAACGCATACTTCTGTGACCTTGTGTATTACGGCCTGCAGTATGATGAACTTTCTCCACCAGACTTTTTTCCGGAATATTGGTTGTTATCTCTGCGTATGCATTTCCGATTCGCCAACGGGTTCCTGCAGTAATCGGTTTATATTTTTTAAGTGCCATACCCCAAATCCCGAAACATCGGGACTAAATTTTTTAATAGTTATAAATTTTGTTTCAACATTTTGCGGTAATTGATACCATTCTTTATTTTCTTTCCACCCCTTTAGGGGATGGGAGTTTATACGTTGCCGTACAGATCAATTGTTTCGCCTTCTGCTACTGTTACAATTGCTTTTTTCTTAGCAGGTTTACGACCGGAAACAATCCCTGATTTGGTGTTACGTGATTTTGCTTTTGAGGGCATAACCAATGTATTCACATTTTCTACCTGGATACCATAGAATTCTTCTACAGCTTTTTTTATTTCCAGTTTATTTGCCTTCCTGTCTACCACAAAAGTGTAACGGTTCTGCTTTTCAGTTTGCCTGTTCACTTTCTCTGATAATACCGGTCTTATTAAAACATCAGACAGTTTCATGTCTATTAATTATTAAGTTATAAATTAGCCTATGCTATTTCTGTACTTTCTTCTACAAATATTTTTGCCGCACTTTCGGTAAATACCAAAACATTTGCATTTACTATATCATATGTATTTATATCACTTAAAAGTGTTCCGCATACTGATGGAACATTTCTAAGGCTTCTATAAACATTATCATTGTAATCAGGAATTATAAAACAGGTTTTTTTATCATTGATATTTAAAACTTTTAAAATATCAATAAACTGTTTGGTCTTTGGTGTTTCCAGGTTAATATCTTCTATTATTACAATGCTGTTCTCTTTTGCTTTATGGCTAAGAGCGCTGATCTTTGCAAGATCTTTTACTTTACGATTAAGCTTAAGATCGTAAGTATGAGGTTTAGGCCCGAAAATAGTACCACCACCTTTATACAAGGGATTACGAAGATTACCTTTACGGCTTCCGCCTGTACCTTTTTGTTTGTGTAATTTTCTGGAAGAACCTTCTACTTCTGCACGGGTTTTAACCTTATGAGTTCCCTGGCGCTGAGCAGCCAAATATTGCTTAACAGATAAATAAATAACGTGATTGTTCGGCTCAACTCCGAATATCTCTTCCGGCAGCTCAATTGTTCTACCTGATTTTTCTCCCTTTATATTTAATATATCTAATTGCATTATTTCTGGATTAAAACGATTGAACCATTGTGGCCGGGAACCGAACCACTTATTAATAAGTAATTTTTTTCAGGAAATATTTTTACAACCTGCAAGCCTTTTATCTGCACCTTATCCTGCCCCATTCTGCCTCCCATACGCATACCTTTAAATACTCTTGCAGGATAAGAAGAACCACCAATAGAACCCGGAGCTCTTGAACGGTCGTGCTGACCATGAGACTGACCACCCACACCGTGGAAGCCATGACGCTTAACAACACCCTGAAAACCTTTACCTTTTGTTGTACCTACAACATCTACCTTATCGCCTTCAGCAAAAATTTCAACAGTAATGGTGTCACCAACATTTTTATCTGATTCGCTATCGCGGATTTCTTTTATGTATTTTTTTGCGGTTGTATTTGCTTTGGCAAAGTGATTTTTTTCTGCAAGAAGTGTATGCTTTTCTTTTTTATCGCCAAAAGCAAGCTGGAGGGCATTGTATCCGTCAGTCTCTGTAGTTTTCTTTTGAGTAACTACGCATGGTCCTGCTTCAATAATGGTAACACAAGTTTGCTTCCCATTAGTATCGAAGATGCTGGTCATGCCAACTTTCTTTCCAATAATACTTTTCATTTCTATTTTATTATATCCAGCGGTACGCCTGTGGCGTACATGGATGTTACATTTTTATATAAGAACTTTTTATCTCCTTCTCCACTTGTGGAGAAGGTAGGGATGAGGCTATGCTTTGATCTCTACATCTACACCTGAAGGCAAGTCTAATTTTGACAATGCATCCACAGTTCTTGAACTGCTGGTATATATATCTAACAAACGCTTGTGTGTACACAACTGGAACTGCTCACGTGCTTTTTTATTAACGTGAGGAGAACGCAATACGGTGAATATCTTTTTATGAGTAGGTAAAGGAATTGGCCCTGTTACCACTGCACCGGTGCTGCGTACGGTCTTAACGATCTTCTCTGCAGATTTATCTACCAGATTATGGTCGTAAGACTGAAGTTTGATCCTGATTCTCTGAGACATATTGAAAGAACTTTAATAATTCCCATTTTTATTTGGGAGTGCAAAGGTAAGGGGATGAAACTAAACAGCAAAGAATAAGCAGAATCTTTTTAAAATAATTTCTACGGTATCAAGTATAAGAAATCAAAAAATTCTATTAAAAATTTAATGGCACAGAATTTTCAGCGAAAATAAAAAAATATAAGATGAATAACACATCAAATCAACCAGAGAATACAAGTGG
>CABDYW010000361.1_pt1 | contig 13882 bp, 14 predicted proteins | sample 3132051 | NCBI WGS metagenome assembly CABDYW01 (sample SAMEA5534338, study PRJEB31848) | metagenome | biome: tundra; feature: field; material: soil | place: USA | collected 2013-05 | depth 0.45 m | reverse complement strand
GTCTGCAATGCCTGCAAGCGCCAGCACTTCTTCATCAATAAAAGTATTACCTGTACATTCTGTGGAAGGTTTGCTCAAAATGTAATAAGCAGCTTCAGCAATAATTTCAGGATGACGGCTCATCTTAATTAATGCATCACCACCCAAAAGATTTTTTACAGCGGCAGTTGCAATGGTCGTTTTTGGCCACAACGTATTTGATGCGATCTTATATTTTTTTAATTCTTCTGCAAGTCCCAAAGCGATCATAGTCATATTGTATTTAGCCATTGTATACGCAACATGATTACCAAACCATTTTGTTGCTAAACTAATTGGTGGAGAAAGCGTTAAGATGTGTGCATTCGCAGATCTTTTTAAATGCGGAATACAAGCCTGACTTACAAAAAAAGTTCCTCTTACATTAATGTCATGCATCAGGTCGAACTGCTTTGGAGTTGTTTGCTCAGCCAAGGTTAATGCAATTGCGGATGCATTATTTATGAGGATGTCAATTCCGCCAAATGTTTCTATAGTTTTATCAACTGCATTTTTAATCTGATCCTCAAAGCGAATATCACATTGCACTGCCAATGCTTTTCCGCCTGCCTGTTCTATTTCCTGCGCAGCAGAAAAAATAGTACCGCCAAGCTTTGGATTTTCTTCAATAGATTTTGCAGCAACTACAATGTTAGCGCCTTCCTTTGCAAGCCGTAAGCCTATTGCTTTTCCAATACCTCTTGAAGCGCCTGTGATAAAAACAGTTTTGTTGTGAAACATGAAATTTTTTTTCAAATCTAAAACAATTTTTTTCCCATAAGATCAAAATGAGAAGATCAGCAATTAATGCATTGCTTCGGCGAGATCAACCTTTTGTTTTTTGTTTCCTTTAACCAATAACATAAATGGCACACAAACCAGAAACATAATGCCAAGATATAAGAATACATCCATGTAAGATAAAACGGCTGCTTGTTTAGTAACCGAAAAATCCAATGCTTTATAACTGTCTTTTAAAGCCACATCGGGCAATAGACCTTTTGCCATAAAACCATGCTGCAATGCAGCTACTCTTTGCTGAACATTAAAACTGTTTGCATCTAACTTACTCACCAGGTTGTTGCGATACACCATGTTTTGTCTTGATAAAAAAGTTGTAATTGTAGCCACACCAAATGAGCCGCCTAACTGCCGCATCATGCCTGTAAACGAAACTCCCTGGCCTATTTGCTGACCCTTAAGTGTAGAAAGAGAAAGCGTAGTGATTGGGATAAATAACATGCTCATGGCAAGTCCACGCAATATCAGCATCCAAAAAAAATTATCTGCTCCTGTATCCGGCGTTAATATTTTATATCCCCAAAAACTATATCCAAAAAATAACAGCATTCCTAATGCAACAAGATACTGCTGCGGAACTCCTTTTTGTACAATCTGCCCAATGATAGGTATCATAAAAGCAGTAGTTAATGCTGCCGGGATCATTAATGCGCCTGATTGTTGTGCTGTCCATCCTAATGTGGATTGCGTATATAACGGAATTATAAATGTTGATCCATATAAGCCAAAGCCAAGAATAAAAGATAAGATTGTGCCAATGCGGAGATTTCCGTTTTTTAAAACCCGCAATTCAACAATCGGATTTTTTGCAACCAATTCTCTCCAAATAAAACAATATAAACCAAGTACCGCTGTAATGGATAATACTATAATTCTATTGCTGTTAAACCAATCATCTTCATGCCCTCTTTCTAATACATATTGCAATGATCCGACAGCAATAGCAAGAAATGCAATGCCGGGCCAGTCAATCTCGTTCAGTGATTTTTTTTCTGCAAACCTGGGGCTGCGTACAAACTGCAGCGTTAATAAAGTTGCAATAACACCAATGGGAATATTGATGTAAAAAATGTATGGCCACGAAAAATGATCAACAATATAACCTCCGAGCGGAGGTCCTAATGTTGGTCCAATGATAACGCCTAATCCATAAATTGCCTGTGCCATTCCACGCTTTTCAGATGGATAACTTTCGGTTATAATTGTTTGAGAAGTTACCAGCAATGCTCCTCCTCCTAATCCCTGTATGAATCTAAAAAAAACAAGTTCCCACAAACCAGTTGCATTGCCGCATAAAAAAGAGCAAACAGTAAAAAGAATTATAGAAGCGGCAAAATAATTTCGTCTTCCAAATTGCTGCGATAGCCAGCTCGTCATTGGCACGATGATAACATTACCAATTGCATAAGCCGTAATTACCCAGCCCACTTCAGTTAAAGTTGCGCCGAGGTTACCACGCATGTCATTTAATGCAACATTCACAATTGTGGTATCAACAATTTCCAGCAAAGCGCAAAAGATTGCTGTTATTGTTATAATAACTCTTCGTGCACCATATTCTACCAATAAATTTTGTTGCTGCATCAATGTATGTAAAAAAAAATTTAAGAGAATTTAATCCAGGTGAACATCTACGCTCACATTCATTCCGGGTCTTATTTGTTTTATTAAAGAATCTGCTTTGTTAGTAAATTCAATTTTTACCGAAAGTCTTTGTACAACTTTTACAAAATTTCCGCTGGAATTATCAGGAGGCAATAAAGCAAATCTGGCGCCTGTTGCCGGAGCAAAAGAAGTAAGCTGAGCTTCAAAACTATGATCGGGGAATGCATCAGCATATACTATTACTTTTTGCCCGATCTTCATTTTATTAAATTGTGTTTCTTTAAAATTCGCTGCAACCCAAATATCATCGTTCAATACAATAATGAATAAAGCCTGCCCTGCCTGTAAAAATTGCCCGGGCTGCACATTAACTTTTGATACCAAACCATCTTCAGGCGCAATTATTATTGCATAAGAAAGATTGAGTTTGGCATCCTCAATATCTACCTGTTTTTGTTTTATAACAGAAGCTGCAATACCTATTTGCTGAGAAGTTGCATTGCTTTGAGAAGACACAACATTTGTTTGCTGCGAAACCTGGTTTCCTTGATCTATCAAAACCTGCAGTTGTCTTTCTGCAAGTTGTTTTGCTGCCAATGCCTGTTCATATTGTTGCTGCGTGATTGAATGATCTTTGATAAGATTTGCATAGCGATTATAATCCTGTGTTGTCCGCCAAACATTTACACGTGCTGCATCAATTTGTGCATTGGCAGTTGATACTGCAGCTTTTGATGTTGCAATATTTGAATTTGCCGCACTGGTGGTAGCTTTCGCTGCTTCAAGATTACTTTGTGCAATAGCAAGCGCTGCTTCTGCCTGCGCAAGTTTTAATTTAAGATCCCTGTCATCAAGCACCAGCAATGTATCTCCTTTATGAACCGGCTGATTATCTTTTATACGAACCTGCAACACATAACCTGAAATTCGCGGAATTACAGGACTGCTATTCGCTTCAACCTGTGCATCATCAGTTTCTTCATGATGCTTACCATGAACATATTTGGTTAAGCCAAACCATGCACCAAAAATCACCAGCAATGCCAACACAATGATGAAAGTTTTATTTCTTTTTTTGGATGAAGTTTTCTTTGCCTGTTTAACTTTCTTCTCTGTTACTTTTGTTTCCATAAAAATTTATTATAATCTTTTTTTGATCATTTATTCAGATCTATTTAAAAGCCCTGTTGTATAAAGTAATTTATTATATGCCTGAATTGCATCAGCTTTTGAAACGGATAAATTTAATTTTGCCTGCACCAATGCAACATCAGCATCTAATAATTCAGTTACAGTAACAAGACTGTTGTTATATTTATTTTTTGTTATCCTAAAATTTTCTGCTGCCTGCTGCAACGCTTTTTGATATACTTCTATTTTCTTTTGACTTAATAAATAATTTTGATAATCCTGGTTTACCTGCAAACGAATGACATCATTTAATTGCTCTTCATTAGCCTGTAATTCCTGTTCTCTGGCTTTTGCCTGCTGCAGCTTTGTATTTGTTTTCCAAAGTGATGCAAGATTGTACTGAACGCCAATGCCGGCGTTGATTGCATTTGTTATCGTGATAAAATTTGGAACATATGCGGCAATATAGCCACCGGTTAGCGCTACGGTTGGATAACCTTCTGTTTTGGCAGATTTAATAGCGGTGCCTGCAGCTTTTTTTCTGAATGAAAGCGCTTGTACATCTTTTCTATTTTGAATTGCAAGCTGCTCATATTCATCAATATTTTTTATTGAGTTATCCTGCTGAAAAGTAGTTGTATCAATAATTAATTCTGTATTTTCCGGCAAGCCAAGCATCAAATTCATATTAATATTTGCCAGTCTCCAATTGTTCTCTGCATCTAATAATGAAAGCTCGATGTTAGAAGTTTGCAATGCTGTTTTTAAAAGATCATTTCGTGCCAATAAACCATTCTGTTCAAGGCGGGAAAAAGCAGTATCTCTTTGGCGTGATGATGCTAAGCTTTCTCTTACCACATCAATTGTTACCCCGGCTTTGTACAAATTTGCGTAAGCATTCATTGTATTCAATATCACAGATTCTTTATCATTGTCTGCATCAAGTTTTGCAGCTTCTTCTAAATATTTTGCAGATTCAATACCATATTTAATTCGTCCGCCTGCATAAATCGGGTACGACAAATTTGCTATCCCATAAAGCGCTTGCGATATTTTAGGGTTTGTATTTCCGCTTCCACCCGAACTATTATTTGATTGAGTTTTAAGATCAATATTGGCGTTGCTTAGCCTAAGGTAAGAACCGCTGACATTGAAATTTGGCAAACGATTATCTTCCGCCTCTTTTACCTGTGCAACAGCCGCATCAATCCTGGCTTTTGAGGCTTTTAATTGTTTGCTGTTTTTTATGCTCAGATCAATTGCTTCTTTTACAGTAAGCATTCTTTTTTCCTGAGACATTGAAAGCTGTGCAAAAAATATTACAACTATCACGACTATTATTCTTATTAATATTTTATCCTTCATTTGTAAGTATTGCTTTAAATATTTTTTTTACATGAGCGCTTAATTTTTTTTGCATCGTTTCTTCAAATTTTTTAGCAGGCATTTTTTTTAGATTATTAAAGTCCCGGTAAAAAGGCTGGTTGATCAGCACCTGGATAACAGTTCCAAGCATTGTACTCATAAGCAGAACCACATCCACATTCTTTTTAAAAACTCCTTTTTTCTGACCATCATTTATAAGTTTATTTATCAGTTCTGCATTGCGTTTTTTAATTTCTATCAGCAAGTTTATTATAACAGGATTTTTATTTATAACCTGTTCGCACAGCATTATTTTATAAAAACCTTTGTGGTGAATAACTCTCTCAATATGCTCATCAATAAGTATATCAACTTTTTGACCGGGTGAAAGGAAATCATTCTTCAGCAAACTTTCAACTCCCATTTTTATACTTCCCAGCCGGTGATTAAACAATGCCTCCAATAATTTTTCCTTCGATCCGAAATAATAGGATATCATAGCAATGTTTACGTCAGCCTGCCCGGCAATATCCCTGACAGTAGTGGCTTCATATCCTTTTTTCGCAAACAACTGTTCAGCAGTTTCTATTATCTGTATATGTTTATCGTTATAAGCCATAAATAATCAGAAACTCAAATTAAACAAATGTTTGATTTTATCAGATAAATGTTTAATAGTATAAATAAATAATTCCCGCAATGCGGGAATTATATAAATGGATCACGAAAAATTTATGCCAGTGAAGCTTCCATTGAAATATCTGTATTCAATAGTTTGGAGACCGGACAATTGGCTTTTGCATTTTCTGCACACTCATCAAATTTTTGCTTGTCAATGCCGGGTACTTTTGCCTTAACTATTAAATGTGATTTGGTGATTGCACCACTTGCCAGAGTAATTTCGCATTTAGTTTCAATTTCATCGGGAGTAAATCCTGCTTCTCCTAATACAAAACTTAACTTCATTGTAAAGCAGCCTGCATGTGCGGCGGCTATTAGCTCTTCAGGGTTTGTGCCGGGCCCTTCTTCAAATCTGTCTTTATAAGTATATTTTGTTTCTTTTAAAACACCACTTTGTGTGCTCATATGCCCGTGACCGTCTTTTCCGGTACCGTGCCATAAGGCTGTTGCATGTCTGCTCATAATTTTTATTTTTAAATTTTAGAATTAATATTCAGGAACTGCGGGTTTTGTCTTCATAACTGCATCAATTTTATTCATTGCCTCATCTGTTAGCTTAGGCAGTACTTCCAATGCTTTTAAATTATCAAGTAATTGTTCTTTTTTAGTTGCCCCCAAAATTGCTGTAGTAACATTTGGATTTTTAATACACCATGCAATGGATAACGATGGCAATGATACACCTAATTCATTTGCAACTGTTGCCAGTTCTTTTACTTTATTTATTTTCTCATCCACTATCCATCTTTCTTTAAGCCAGTCAAAACCTTCCAATCCCAGTCGTGAGCCTTCAGGTATTCCGTTGTTATATTTCCCTGTTAATAACCCTGTTGCAAGCGGACTCCATATAGTTGTACCCAAGCCTACTGTTTTAAATATCATTAAATATTCATTTTCCATTTTTTCTCTTTCAAATAAATTGTATTGAGACTGCTCCATTGTAGGACCTATCAATTTATATTGCTGTGCCACACGATGTGCTTCCATTATCTCTACACCACTCCATTCGCTGGTTCCCCAATACAAAATTTTTCCCTGCTGAATTAACGTATTCATAGTCCAAACAGTTTCTTCAATAGGAGTGTTTTTATCAGGACGATGGCAAAAGAAAAGATCGAGATAATCTACCTGTAAACGTTGCAGCGCTTCATTACAGGCTTCGGTTAAATGCTTGCGACTGTTACCCGTTTGATTTGGCTTATTTTCTTTTCCACGCCAACCGAAGAATGCTTTTGAAGAAACAGTATAAGACGTTCTGTCCCAGTTTTTATTTTTCAAAACACGCCCCATCATTTTTTCACTTTCGCCCAGCGCATATACTTCTGCATTATCAAAAAAGTTTATGCCATTGTCGTAAGCTATTCCCATTAATTCATCCGCTACGTTATCATTTATTTGTTTACTGAAACTTACCCAACTGCCAAATGATAAAACACTTAGCTGTAAACCTGATCTTCCAAGATGGCGATATTCCATACACTTATTTTTGAGTTTTACTGCACCTCAAATTTAAACCTAAATGTTATTGAAAAAATTATTCTTTAGATCATTGAGGAAATTCCGATGCAGGAACTTTTAAAAACCCTTTGGGATGGTAAATATTCCATCCACTAAAATCCTGTGGCGCCTCTAACCCTATTCCATCAATGATATGCGTTTTTGTGCGGATACGAACAGGTTTATCAGTATAAAACTCTCTGCCTGGCCTGTTCCTGTCCCAATACAATTCATCGCAATACAAAGTATCGCCATTCCTGTTAAATAACCGCACACTATCTCTTAAAAAAACCTTGCTTTCCGTTTCCATATACCTGCCATAGAGTGCATCAAGTTTGCTTTCAATAGTTAAGCTATCATCATAAAAATCTGCATGAATGGTTTTGGTAAATTCAATGTAAGGCACTGTATCCTGGTAGCGTAACATAACCGGGGCTGTGAGTATTGCTTTTGTTTTTCCGCCAACACTATAGTTAATTCTTATTCCTTTGCCTTCTTCAACACCTATACGCCGGGAGGTTAATTCGTTTAATTGTTGCTGAGAATTTTCACAGGCACCAATAAAAAAGCAACCCGCTAAAAGGGCTGCCCCAAGGTTTATTTTATATGGATGATGGAACCTCATTACTTCATTGCAGAAAATTATTTTATTGATATGGATGCCTTATGAACCAGATATCGCTTAATGAAAAGCCAACACTAATATGTACTATGTTTTCCCGGATATTATTACTGCTGTTTCCCCTGCTTCCATATTCTAATGCTATATTCATAACAGAATATTGGGTTTCATAAAAAGCTCTTTTTAATTTTAGAGGAAGGCCTGCACCTACAGATACACCAAACTGGGAAAGTTTTTTATCAGCCACTATATAATCAGGTCCAAAAAATAAACCTGCCCTGTACTTTATATATTGGGAATATTTTCTGGAATTAATGCGTGCCGGTAAATATTGAAAACCGGCTTTTGCAGTCCAGTTACTTTTTACAAAATCTTTTTGCTCATAAAATCTATAATTATCCCAATTGGAAGTTTCAAAATCAACACCAACTAACCAATGCTCATTCTGGTATGTAAAGCCTGCACCATAGGTTGATGGTAATTGTATACTTCCGTTTTGCGTTTTATCAAATACGCTATCCAGTCTATCGGGATTGCCGGTTGTAGCATTATAAGTAAAAGTTTCTCTCAACACATCCTGTGAAGCGCCGTATTTTTTTTGCAGATTTCCATATGCGCCTATCCGCAAAATTCCCTTTACAGTATCTCTCTTTTTTAATTGAATAGTATATTGAATACCTGCATTGAAAGATAAGCCACCGATACTTGTTTTGGTGGCAGAATTTGACTTAAGATAATTTACTGTATCGTTTATAAATACTAACCGTGTACTGTACGATTTATTACCAAAAAGATAACCCCCATTAAAACCGAAACTAAAATTTTTTATCTGTACGCCGGTACCTACAAAAGCTTCATTTACCCCTCCGCTGCCTTCATACAATGTTGACAGGCTATCTATATTAGATATACGACTATCCTTTTCAATTTTATAATTGATCTTACTTACAGGTCTCAATCCCAAATTAATACCCCATTGAATATTTTTTTGTATAGCTTTTTTGTTTCCGCCAAGCAATGGAAAGCCAAACTGCAGGTAAGAAATAATAGCATTGTTAGAAGTGAATTTACCCGCCGGATTTATACTTTTCACAGTTCTTGAATCTACCTGTGCACCAATATCCAAAGTTGCATAAACAAGTTTGCTGTAGCTTGCAGGGTTCATAAAATTGATAGTTGCAGGGTCAGCATATCCTGCAGAAATACCACCCATGCCACGGTTTAAAATATTTTCTGAAGGCACTAAATTACCAATGCCATAGCGGGAGTAAGGTGAATTTTCCTGTGATAGAGAAATAAGCGGAAGTGCAAATAGCACAAGGATAAACAGTTTACGTTTTGGTATCATCATTATATTCACTGATTGCATATAAGCCTTTAAAGATCAAATCAGGGTCGGCAAATATCTTGCTTTTAAGATGCCGGGCAAAATAAGCGGCATCACCCCCGGTTAAAAGCACGTTAAAATTGTTGAACTTTTCGGCATAGGCATCTATAATTCCATCAATTTCCTTTGCCATGCCTAACAATACCCCACTTAAAATATTTGTTTTAGTATCATAGCCTATCAGTGGAAAATTCCACCCGATAGCTATCGGGTCAGGCTGAATTAATGGAAGTGTAGCGGTAAAAGTTTGTAAAGACCTGAAACGCATTTCCATGCCGGGAGAAATACTTCCACCAAGAAATTGATTGTATTTATTTATAAAATTGTAGGTAATGCAGGAGCCCAAACCAATTACAAGATTATTTTTTTGCGGATGAAAATAAACCGCAGCAGCACATAAGGCCAGCCTGTCTGCACCAATAGTTTCAGGTTTGCCCACAGGAGTTGTAAAAGGTAATTTGGTTTGATGCGAAAGTTTATGAAACCGGGAAGAGGCAGAAAGAATTTTTTCCAAATTAATATTATGCTCAATTACAGAAGATAAAATTGTTTTTTGCGGTTGATATTTTTTAACCAGGCTTTCAAGCGTATCATCATTATCATTATCCAATAAAATAATCTCTTTGATAGAAGAATTATTAAATACTGCACACTTTAAACGTGTGTTGCCAAAATCAAAACAAAGTGTTGCCTCCTCTAAAATTGCCCCAAAAGGGGAGACTTGGCTAATCGTTAATTCTTCACCCATTTTAAAATTCTGCATTAAAGATTTAATCCTTCTAAGTTTTTAAAATGCCCGTTCAGTTTTATTTTTTCTTTTAAAGTTTCCATTTCTGCAACCACGGGTAATACCTTAGCAAGATGACGTTTTAAATACTCCTGCCTTTGCTGCTCATTCATCAAATCCAAAATTTCATATTCTTCATCTAAGGAGAGCCCTGCATGATGTGCTACATCGTAGCTCCAGAGCTCACTTTCAGGCTTTTTAAATTTGTTGGTAACCTTTAAAAGCTTATGTAATTCACGAATAGCTTTAATAACTTTTTGCATAAGAAACCGGTTGCCATATTCAACATTCTTAGGATAATTTACAATTGCACCACCGTATAATTTATCCGGAATTTCTTTTATCACTTCCAGTATGCGAAAAATTTTTTGCCCTTTTGTTTTAATATCCATCTCCCCGTTTTCATACGTTTTGCTCAATTCAGTTATCTCAACCAGCGTTCCCAATTCATTCATATTATTACTTATAACTACAGGGATGCCAAAAGGTTTTTTTGCTGCAATACATTCTGATATAAGTTGTTTATACCTGGGTTCAAAAATATGCAGATTTAAATCCTCACCTGGATATACTACAATTGATAAGGGAAAGATAGGAATGAAATTGGTCATATAATTTTTAAAAGTTGTAGCAAGTACGTAATTTTTTTTTATTTATCAGTTTGTTTAATATTGAAAGCTCTCGTTAACACTTTATATTAAAAAAAATCGGGTTCTTTGGCATGCTAATATTAGTTTTATAAATGACTATCTCAGGATTTTCTTATGTAAGAAATGGATTTGAATATGGTTATCCGTTTCTGGAAGCAATTCAGTCTATATTACCAATTTGTGATGAATTTGTAGTTGCTGTTGGAGATTCAACAGATAAAACACGAGAGGCTATTGAGAAATTAAACTCACCCAAAATAAAAATAATTGATACAATTTGGGATATGAATTTGCGTGAAGGCGGAAAGATTTTTGCACAGCAAGCCAATATTGCTTTAGATAATACGACAGGCGATTGGGCTTTTCATATTCAGGCAGATGAAGTAATTCATGAAAAAGATCTCCCTGTAATTGAAAGTGCTTTAAAAAAATTTAATGATGATAAAAAAGTAGAAGGTTTTGTTTTGCCATTCATTCATTTTTGGGCAAGCTATTATTATATCCGCACCTCCAGAAGAATACATTTTTATGAAGTACGGATATTCAGAAAAAATTTATTGGTACGTTCTTATGCTGACTCGCAGGGCTTTAGAAAATACAGTAGTCCCGATGCATATGAACAGGGAGAAAAAGGTAAAAAACTGCATGTAAAAAAAATAAATGCGTCGGTTTATCATTACAATGGTGTACGACCGGTAGATATTCAAAAGAAAAAATTGTACACCTTTGATTTTTTACATAATGCCAAACCAATTGAAGAAAAGTATTCTCAATTTGATTTTAATAATGTAGACAGGCTGGAAAAATTCACAGGTACTCATCCTTCAGTAATGATGAAAAAAGTAGAATCGCAAAATTGGAATTTCAGTTTTGATCCAAAGAAATCTGTTTGGAAAACAAAAGATAAAATAATGCAGCCAATTGAAGATTTGTTAGGGTTTAAAATAGGCGAATATAAAAATTACAAACTTATTTAATTCGTTACAATTATTATGCATTCTTCTGCCAATACCGAAAAAAGTTCGTTTCGTTCTATAGCCCGTTCTATTTCTATGGTAGAAAATGATGCGAAAGGATACATGGATATATTAGGAAACCTTCCAAATAATACATGTCCTGTAATTGGTATCACTGGTCCTCCCGGCGCAGGAAAAAGTACTTTGGTAAATGCTCTGATAGGTAAAATGATTGCAGCAAATAAAAAAGTTGGCGTATTGTGTGTGGATCCATCATCTCCTTTTAATCATGGGGCTTTGCTCGGCGACAGAATTAGAATGACTGAATGGTATAATCATCCAAATGTATTTATTCGCTCTATTGCTACCCGTGGAAGTTTGGGTGGTTTACATCCTAAAATTATTGAAATTACAGATATAATGAAGGCTTATGATTTTGATTATATAATTATAGAAACGGTTGGTGTAGGGCAAAGCGAAGTAGAAATTGCAGCGCTTGCAGATACTACTGTGGTTGTGTTGGTGCCCGAAGGAGGAGATGAAGTGCAAAGCATGAAAGCAGGCTTAATGGAAATAGCGGATATTTTTGTGGTAAACAAAGCTGACCGCCCGGATGCAGATGTTTTCGTAAAAAATTTAAGGTATATGCTGGCGCCTGTTTTTAGCAATCATGATTATGAGATACCTGTTTTAAAAACTGTTGCTGTGCAAAAGAAAGGCATAGATATTTTAATGGAGAAAATAAAACAGCATCAGGAAATTAATAATACGTCAACCAAAAAAAATTCACTTCTTGCAGAGAAAGCATTTTATATAATCAGGCAGCATCGTATGAAAAATGTTGATAAAATTATTCTTAAAAAAGAGATTGAAAAAGAAAGCAAAAAAGATAATTTTAATTTATATAGATTTCTAACAAACTACATTAACCAGTAAACCCTTCTATTAAATTTAAAATACCTGTGTGTAAAAAGGATAGATAACATTGAAAAAACTTCCAGTTAACATTATTATTAGCCGTACAGATAGTATTGGTGATGTTGTTTTAACATTACCCGTTGCTGCAGTTTTAAAAAAATATTTTCCTGAGATAAAGATTGGCTTTATGGGTAAGGCCCCCGGAGCTCATGCAAAAGAAAAGGGTATCGTTTAAAACTGATATGCAGGGAAATGAAAAAGCTTCATCAATCTTTAAAGATGAACCCGATGTATTTGACTATGGTAACCTGAGTAAGCTTTGCGTTTTTAAGGAAATCCATCCTGATGTAATGAAAGATTTTATAAAAAAATTCAATTGGCAACATCAGCTTTATCCTCAAAACATGCAGTTGAGAAAACACAATCATGATAAATTAAAATACCGCCTATTAAGTTTTATAGAACAGAATATTTTAGGCGGAAAGCAAATTGCCGGATTTAAAAATTATCAATTAATCAAACCAAAATAGTTTACCCGATAACGTCGTAATTTTTATTGTTTTATAAGCCATAAATGTATTTTTAGCATCATCATATAATATATTCTGTAATGCCTGATTCAAATAATTATCCCCTTGTTTCTATAGTGCTGGCAACCTATAATGGAGAACGTTATTTGAAGGAACAGTTGGATACTGTTTTTCAGCAAACCTATCCTAATCTGGAAATTGTTGCTATAGATGATTGTTCTTCTGATACAACTGTATCCATTCTTCATCACTATGCCTCAGTGCATAGCAATATGAAAGTGTATGTGAATGAAAGGAATATGGGGCATATTAAAGCTTTTGAAAAGGGAATATCATTATCAACCGGTGTATTCATTGCACTTTGCGACCAGGATGATATTTGGAATAAACATAAGATTGAATTATTGATGAAGGAAAAAAATGGCTATGGAATGGTGTTTTGTGATTCGGCATTTATAGATGAAGGGAAAAAAAATCTTAACAGAAAAATTTCTGATATTAAAAACCTGGCTACTTATAACAATTGCCTGCCTTTTATTATTGGTAATTGCATTTCGGGCCATGCGGCTTTGTTTACCCGTGAAATTGCATTGTCTGCAATTCCTTTTCCGCTGGATATTATTCATGATTGGTGGCTGGCATTTGTAGCTTCATCAAAAGGTACGGTGCATTTTGTAAACCGTCCATTGGTTCAATACAGGCAACACGCTGATAATTTTATCGGTGCCATTAAAGTAAAGGGCAGAAGCAAAAAAGAAACACAGCATGACGCAATAGCCAATATCAGAAGCCGTATCAAATCTTTTTATGAAAAATGCCCTGATACCAATATTGAAGCAAAAAAAATTCTGGCGAAATTAAATAAGAGTTACAGAAGTTTTTCAATGGGAAACAATTTTTTAAGAATGATGACTTTCTATAAACATCAATCGGG
>CABDYW010000336.1_pt1 | contig 14852 bp, 8 predicted proteins | sample 3132051 | NCBI WGS metagenome assembly CABDYW01 (sample SAMEA5534338, study PRJEB31848) | metagenome | biome: tundra; feature: field; material: soil | place: USA | collected 2013-05 | depth 0.45 m | reverse complement strand
AGAGGATGAAACATTCAGTGCAGACTTTGCCACAATAATTGTTAATGGAGTTATTGCGCATCCCGGTTATGCAAAAGGAAAGTTGATAAATGCGATAAAAATTGCAGGTGAAATTTTAGATGTTCTTCCAAAAAATGAATGGGCACCGGAGGTAACAGAAAAGAAAGAAGGCTTTGTGCATCCTGTAAGAGTGGAAGGCATAGCAGAAAGAGCGACAATAGAATTTATTGTTAGAGATTTTGATAATGATAAGCTTAAACAACATGGTGAAAAATTAAAACAATTGGCAGAAGACGTTGTAAAAAAATATCCGGGAGCAACCATGGAGTATACAATTAAAGAACAATACCGAAACATGAAAGGAGTTCTTGATAAACATCCTGAAGTTGTTGCATATGCTGCTGAAGCAATAAGCCGCACAGGCTTAAAAGTAAAAACAGAAAGTATCCGAGGCGGAACGGATGGAAGCAGGCTTAGTTTTATGGGTTTGCCTTGTCCGAATATTTTTACCGGCATGCAGGGCATACATTCAAAACTGGAATGGATAGGTGTAAAAGATATGGCAAAGAGCGCAGAAACAATTGTGCATTTGTGTATGATTTGGGAAGAGAAGACGCCCCTCTAAATCTCCCCAAAGGGGAAACTTGCTAACGCATATTGCCCGTATATTCTATTAACTGAAAGAATTATAAACTTGTTGAGTAAAATTCGTTGATGAAGTGGAAGATATAATTTTTGGATTAGTATTATAGTACCGCTCCTTCTCTTTTGGAGAAGGAGTTGGAGGATGAGGTTAAGCAAAGATTAAATGCTGGCTACATAAAAATTATTATCTTCAACAAAATTTATTACTATGGAATTTTTAAGAGATTACTGGTGGATCATCCTTATAGTATTTGCCTTCCTCGGATGTTTTGTAACCGTTAACCAGGGAATGATAGGCGTGGTTACCATGTTTGGGAAATACAGGCGCATAATGCGACCGGGCCTAAATTTCAAGCTTCCTTTTTTTGAACAGATCTACAAAAAAATAAGTATCCAAAACCGTTCGGTTGAGCTGGAGTTTCAGGCAATAACTGTTGACCAGGCTAATGTTTATTTTAAAAGCATGCTTCTCTATTCAGTTCAAAATGAACAGGAAGAAACGATTAAAAAAGTTGCTTTTAAATTCATCAGCGATAAAGATCTTATGCAGAGCTTAGTAAGAACGGTTGAAGGTTCTATCAGGGCTTTTGTAGCTTCTAAAAGGCAGGCAGAAATTTTAACGCTGAGAAAAGAAATTGTGTTGTTTGTAAAAGAGCAAATAGATTTTGCATTGGAAGAATGGGGTTATCATTTGATTGATCTGCAGATAAACGACATCACTTTTGATACAGCAATTATTGAAAGTATGAGCCGTGTTGTAGCAAGTAATAATTTAAAAGCAGCAGCCGAAAACGAAGGACAGGCCTTACTTATAACAAAAACAAAAGCGGCGGAAGCAGAAGGTAATGCAATAAAAATTGCAGCCGAAGCAGAAAGACAAGCGGCTCAGTTGCGTGGACAGGGTGTTGCACTTTTCCGGGAAGAAGTTGCAAAAGGTATGAGCCAGGCTGCATCAGAAATGAAGCAGGCAAATCTTGATACCAATGTTATTTTGTTCAGCATGTGGGTAGAAGCGGTTAAGAATTTTGCAGAGTATGGCAGAGGCAATGTAATATTTTTGGACGGCAGCACAGAAGGAATGGAGAAGACGATGAAACAAATAATGGCAATGACTGTTATGGAAGATTCAAAAGCAAAATAAATTTTAATTTAAAATTATTAAGTGCCGTAATATTGCGGCACTTTTTATTTATAAAAATTTAGCATGAATTATTTTAAACAAGACAAACCATTTGTTGTTCCAACTACAGATGGAAAATTAATTGAAGAACATTTTGGTTTGGCAACAACTGGAAATTCTAACCTTAGTATAGCACATATGGTTGCTCCGCCCGGCTGGAGTGAGCCACATCAAAATCCTGAATTTGACGAATATACTTTGATAAGCAGAGGCAAAAAAAAGTTTGAAGTTGATGGTGAAGAAATTATTGTATCAGCAGGGCAAAGCATTCTTATAAAAAAAGGAAGTCGTGTTCGTTATTCAAATCCCTTTGATGAAGAATGCGAATACTGGAGTGTATGTCTTCCTGCATTTTCGTTAGGCTTTGTTCATCGTGAGGAGTAGGTGTCTGGCAACCGGAAGTCGCCTGACACCTGTTAATAATTACGTTAAAATTATTTTTGCAACCAATCGTTAACGGATTTACTCTTTACATTTGCCTGTCCCGCAACTGCGGGATTCTAAAACCAAATTTCAATGCAATTATTTTTTTTACAGGTAGATTCTTCCGCTCTTAAGACAGCTCCTCAAATGCAATCGCTTTGGGATATATTAATTAAAGGCGGCGTACTCATGATTCCTTTAGCGATTTTATTTGCAGCCGCTATATTCTTTTTTATAGAAAGACTTATCGTCATACGCAAAGCAAGTAAAATTGAAGATAATTTTATGAGCATCATTCGTGATAATATTGTTACAGGCAATGTTGCTGCCGCAAGAAGTATTTCAAAAAATAATTCTCACCCTGTTGCCAGGATAATTGATAAAGGTATTCAGCGAATTGGCAAACCGATAGATGCGATAGAAAAAAGTATGGAGAATGTTGGTGTGCTGGAAATGTATAATATGGAAAAAAATCTTTCCATCATTTCAATTATTGCCCGCATTGCGCCATTGTTTGGATTTTTAGGAACCATCATTGGTATGCTTTCGTTATTTAAAGGAATTGCAGCAAGTACGGAGTATACAGCCAATACTATTGCAGATGGTATTTATATAAAGATGATCACATCAGCAACTGGTTTAATCATTGGTATTTTAGCTTACATCGGTCACAGTTATTTAGCAGCGAAAATAAACAGGGTAGAAAATAAAATGGAAATTGCCAGCGCAGAATTTGTAGATATTTTACAGGAACCAACAAGATAAAATGAGTTTAAGAAAACGGCATAAAGAAATTCACGAAGAACTGGATACAGGACCACTGAACGATATTTTATTTATCCTGATGTTTTTCTTTTTAATTATTTCAACATTGGCAAATCCCAATGTTATAAAAATGAGTAACCCCAAGGCTAAGAGTGATACTAAGGCAAAGCAAAGCGTGATAGTGAGCATAAATAAAAACAGGGATATTTTTTTAGGACAAAACAGGATAATTTTTGATTCCCTGGAACCCGCCTTGAGAAAACATATAAGAGCTGGAGACAGCATAAAACCTGCTGTGGTAGTGAATGCTGACTCATTAGTGAGCTGGGGAGATATTGTAAGAATAATGCAGGTAGCAAAAAAATTAGGCGCAACAACATCTGCTTCCGTAAGCAGCGCAAAATAATTGTCTGAACCACGATTTTTGAGATTGATAAGATTAATTGGATTTGATTATTATTTATAAGCGCAAATCATTCTATCTCTGCCGTACATATCTTTTTTTATCTCTGTTTTAAATTTTTTTTCCGCAAATATTTTTTGCACTTCTTTTGAATAATCTTCATGTACTTCTACATAAACTTTTCCGTTAGCTTTTAAATGTTTATCAGCAAACATTGCTATTTTTTTATAAAAAATAAAGGGATCATAATTAGTTACAAACAAAGCAACATGCGGTTCGTGATCAACAACATTTTTAGCAAGCTTTGTTTTTTCACTCTCAGGAATGTATGGCGGATTACTAATAATGATATGAAATGATTGTAATGATTTCCAATGATCTTCATTTAGAAAATCAATTTGCAAAAAATTAATTTCTGCATTTTGATCAGAAGCATTTTTTTTGGCAATATCCAAAGCATCCTTACTTACATCAATTGCAAAAATTTCTGCACCGGGTAATTCCTTTTTTAATGCGATAGCAATGCATCCGCTTCCGGTTCCAATATCAAGGATATGTACGATGTGGGATGTGGGATGTGGGATGTTGAGAGATTTTTTACTTCGCACATCGTACATCGTACCTCGTACATCTTCAACCACCCATTCTACCAATTCTTCTGTCTCAGGTCTTGGTATCAGTACATGCTCATTCACAAAAAGTTTCATTTTAAAAAACCATGCTTCTCCTAAAACATATTGTACAGGTGTATGTTTCAATAGTTCCAGAAGTTTAGTGTTTAATTGTTCAACTGTTGAATTATTTAATTGTTTTCGTTTTTCTGTAATTCTATCCAACTTCTTAATACCAGCACTTTCAAAAACCCAATCAGTAATATTGGTTGATTCTCTTTCATCATAAATTATCTTTAATTGCCCAACAAAGTTTTTGTATAGTTCATTAACAGTCATCATTCAAAAATAATAAATAGAAAGGGTTATAATTAAGAAAACCCCTCCGAAATAACGGAGAGGTTATTCTCATCCAAACAATCCAAAATTAAGAGTTCTTATGCGTTGACACTTTTAAAGAACATGGATTGCCGGTTTAAAATCGTGGGCAGCGGGTTTTGTCTTTACTTGAATTATATCTGTCAAAATAAGTTTGGTAAGAAATAGAAAGTTCAAAACCACCGCGGCCACTGCTGGCAGTCTTTAGCTGGGATACATTTACATCATAACTAACTGCAATTGCAAATGGTTTGTACTCCATTTTTGCTACAGGAATTATTGCATCTTTCCATCTTAAAAATGCACCTGCATGAAAAATATATTTTGGATCTATCGGATCATCCAGTTTGTATGAATATAATACACCACCAATTGTTTCTGTGCTTGTTCCCTGTTTGGAATAATCGCCTTGAAATGTGATAAAAGAATAATCAGTCACTCCCATACGCAGCCCCGCAGAAAAAACCCATTTTGGTATCATCTCTAATTGTGAATTTCCATAAAAAGAAATTTTAGAAGAATGATTAAAATGATGATAGGCTGCGCCAAGAATAATATTATTGTCTTCGCTTGCACCTATTTGCGAGTTAAAACTTATCCCAACACTTCCATCAAAATATGTGTAACCTGAATTTGAAAATGTTTCACCATCATTTAAAGTTGGGTCGTAAGCTGTACCATTATACTGGCTGTTAGTGGTCATCTTAGAGCGATCAATCCTTCTTTGAACAAGCCCGCCCATAAAGCCAAGCGATAGGTACATATTTTTTTCTTCACTTAACGATTTATGGTAATTAACCGTTGGCAAAATATGCGTAGCGGTTAAAGCAACGGTGCCCGCTTTATCATGTAACACTTCGCCTCCAAGACTTAAAAAATCATTACTATTTCCAACAGGCAATTTATATTCTGCATTAACAGAGCCGGTTTGATAAGGCACAGTAACGCTGTTCCATTGTGTGCGATAAACACCTTGTATTCTTAAATCGCCGCTGAAAATGCCGGCCAATGCAGGATTACGAAGCAATGGCGTTTCAAAAAATTGTGAAAAATGTATATCCTGTGAAAACCCTGAATAAGAAATAGTGAGTGCAAAAAATAATCCCCAAAAAAGTTTGTGTAAATTGTTTTTCATCATCTGGATTTTGGATATTAGGACAACACTGTGTGTTATCAAAAGATAAACGCTGTAAGAGAAATTTTATTTTTTAATCTTACTTATTTATTTTATTTATTTTCCCAAAAGTGGTCGGTGAGACACCGACCAAGGTAAGTCCGCCACGATTGGTGTCTTCACCAATCGTTTATAGTTTTTGCACATAAACTCTTTCTTCCTATAAAAAGCAAAAGGCTGAAAAATTTCAGCCAGTTGCAGTCATTATAAAACCAAGCGTCTTTATTGTATCAGTGCTACATTGCCTTTATATGTTAGTACAGTATTATTTTCACAAAGAATATCAATTGTATAAACAAATACATCGGGATTTAATTTTTTCCCCTTAAATGTGCCATCCCAACCTGATGAAACATCGTTGGCATTGAAATTAGCCTTTTCAAAAACCACTTCTCCCAAGCGGTTAAATATTCTGAATGTTTTGATGTTGAATACACCTGTTCCTCTTGGATAAAAAACATCATTTGCTCCATCACCATTTGGCGAAAATGTATTTGGTATAAAAACATTTGCATTATTGCACAATACATAAACGGTAACCTTATCCTGTGCTTTGCATCCTCCCTGGTTTGTTACTTCTATTGTATACTCAGTAGTTTGAGGTGGTTTAACCGTTATTCCAGGGAACCTGTTTCTAAAAATACCGGATATTGGTGTCCATACTATATTGATAACATCGGGGGAAAGAATTGGATCCAGATCAAGTGTCTGACCAACATTAATTGTTTTATCGCTGCCTGCATCTACAGTTGGTATCGGATAAACTTTAACCGGCACATAGCCTGTATCTTTAAAACAACTTTTATCGTCTTTACCAACTACCCTATAATTTGTAGTGGAAGTAGGTGTAGCAACAGGATTTGCAATTGATGCATTATTTAAGCCGGTGGAAGGCGTCCAAACATAAGTGCTGGCGCCACTTGCAAAAAATTGTGTTGACTTTCCTAAACATAAAGTATCGCCTTTGCTAACCTGCATTTTAAAAGGAAGTCTTACAGAAAGCATTACCGTGTCCCATGCAATGCATCCATTAACGCTGGTACCCTGAACAGTATATTGTGTACTGCTATTAGGCTTTGCAACAGGGTTTGCACAATTACTGCATGATAAGCCTGCTGAAGGAAACCATGTATAGGATGAAGCTCCTATGGCGGTTAAATTTATTGATTGTCCCTGACATACAGTTGAATCAGCATTTGCTTTTATAGGAGGTAAAGGATATGTTTGAATGCTCTTAGTAGCTAAGCCTTTACATCCGCTGCTGTTAGTTGCAATTGCTTGAATTGTATATGAACCTGCACCAAAATAAGTTTGTGCCGGTGGATTTTGTTGGGTTGATATTTTACCATTGCTAAAATTCCAGTTCCATTTTAAAGAAGAAGTATCAGGTGTTAATATTTGCCCTGTAAAAGTTATTGTTGCCGGTATACAAACTCCTGTATTAGATGTGATACCAATTTTTGGGCTGGCAATAATTTTTATAGGTGTAGGATTCTGTATTGTATCTGTACAACCAACTTGTGTTGTAACTTTTAAACTTGTATTATAATTTCCTGTTGAGTTATAAAAATGAACAGGATTCTTCTGTGAAGAGGTGCTGCTATCACCAAAATTCCACAGATATCCAGTGATAACATCATTGCTTGCACTTTGATCTTTAAATGTTACATATCCTGAATCACATAATGTAGTTGTGTTGCTGCTGAAATCAGCTTTTACTCCATAAACTCTGATAGTGTCTATTCCTACAATTGGCACCTGGCATCCCTCTGTATCAATCAAAATCATTTTTGGAAGATAAAATCCCGGATTAATATATGTATGCGAAACAATAGAATCAGGAGTGGATAATGTAGTACCATCATTAAAATCCCAGATAAATGATACATCATTTTTTGTAACGCCTTTTGAAGCTCCGTTAAAATTTGTTTGCAATGGATTGCAACCTATAATGTTTGTGTAGGTAAAAGAACCCTGCGGGCCTTTTACAATTATTTTTTTTGCTTTTGTATCAATGCATCCATTGTATCCTGTAATAGTTAATACAATATTATAGGTACCGGGGGTAGAATAAAAATGCGTAGGATTATCTAATGAAGAAGAAGATCCATCACCAAAATCCCAGGCACGATTAATAAAATTTTTTGAAAGATTAGTAAATGTAATAACGAGCGGCGGACAAATGCTTATAGAATCGCTAAGCGAAAAATCTGCATTAGGGTCAGTAATAGTTACATAATTATTTTTTACAACTTTATCTGTACATCCATATTCATCAGTTATAGCAAGACTGATAGTATATACACCCTGTGTTACATACTGATGTACCGGGTTATCTGCTGTGGATGTAGTTCCATCTCCAAAATCCCAGTTATAAGTAAGATTAGGACCGGTTGATAAATTAGTAAAATTGATCACCTGTAAATGACACGACATTGTATCTGTAGAAGTAAAATCTGCTGCCGGTTTTGAGATCATTAATGCATTCGTTTGCACTAAACTATCTGTACATCCCATACTATCAACTACTGTAAGCGTAACTGAATAAACTCCCGGCGCAGCGTATGTATGTTGAAAGGGCGGTACGGTAAAGGTTTGCGTAATTCCATCACCGAAATTCCATATCCATTTTTGTATTGAATAACCATTGGCGTATGAGCTATCAGTAAAAGTAATCGCATTATTTAAACATATACCCGGTGTGCTGCTTTTAAATGATGCAGTAGGGTTGCCTACTTTTATGTAAAGATCTTTTACAAGGCTATCTTTACAGCCTAATATATCAGTGATCACAAGTGTTACACTGTACTTACCGGCTGTAGTATAAACATGCTTTACTGAAGAATTGTCGAAGGCTTCAGTACCATCTCCAAATTTCCAATAGTATGAACTAACATTTGCAGCATTCATATTCCTTGCCTGGAAATCTACACTTGAACCTGTACATATAGTTGTATCACCTGCAATAAAATCTGCTTTTTCAATTACTATTATTACAGTTTGGGGTTGAGTATAAGAACAGCCGGTGATAAAATTAGTTACAGTAAGAGTAACCTGGTATGTGCCTGTATCAGCGTATGTATGTATAGGAGGATTTTGCAATGCTGAAGTAGTTCCATCTCCAAAATCCCACTGCCATTTATCTGCGCCAATTGAATGGTCTGTAAATATTCTTTGTTTGGGCAATGCACAATCAAATGTAGTTTCAAATATTGCAATAGGTGGGCTTATATGAATATATTTTGAAAATTTAATTGTATCAGGGCAGCCATTGTTCCAAACAATTAAAGTAACATCAAAATAACCTGTGTCCTGGTATACATGTATAGGATTTTGCTGAGTTGAAGAAGAACCATCTCCAAAAAACCATAGCCATTTATCTTCTATACCACCTGTTGTGAAATCAGTAAAATTCACAGGGAGATATGCACATACATCCCGTGGAGTTGCTGTAAAGTTTAGGTTAAGCTTATTACCTGCGTATATACCATTTACAACTATTGCAGTATCTGAACATCCACCTGCTGTTTTAATAATTACACTGATAGTATAAATTCCGTTAGTAAAAGTATGTGTTGGATTAGCAAGTGTTGAAGTAGTGCCATCACCAAAATTCCACAAATAACTTACTACAGGATCAACAGCATTTACATTAGCGCTAAAAGTAAAAGTAAATGGCGCACAATCTTTAGCCGGCAAATCAGGTATGCTTACTGTTGGCGTTTGAAGTTTTATGTATCCTGGCTTAATTAAAGAATCTTTACATCCTGCAGAATTTATTCCAACAAGTTTTACGTCATAAACGCCTAATGCAGTATATGTGTGTGAAGGATTTTGTTGGGTTGATGTAGTGCCATCACCAAAATCCCAATAGTAAAGGTTTCCTGCTGTAACTGTGCTGGTAAAATTTACCGTTAATGGTGCTGTGCACGATCCTGTTTTATCAGCATTAAAAGTTATGGCCGGTTTAGGTAAAACATTTATTGGTTTTGAAACAGAATCCATACATCCGCCAAAGTCGGCAATCATCTTAATAATAAAATTACCTGTGTTGCTATACGTTTTAATCGGACTAATAACATTAGATACGGTACCATCACCAAAATCCCATGTAACGTTTAAAGGTATAGGAGTACTGGTATTATCAATAGTTAAAGGTGTGTTCTCGCAAATAATTGCAGGAGTTGAAAAATTTGCTTTTACACTGCCAACAGTAATGGCATTTACTTTCGTAAGCGTATCAGTACATCCTGTAGAATTTATTACTATCAATCTAACTGTATATGTTCCAGCCGTTGTATAAGTATGTGTGGGATTAATTAACCCAGATGTTGCGCCATCTCCAAAACCCCATTGATATGTCAAGCCTCCGTTTCCTGTAGAAGTATTTGTAAAACTAACTGTTGAAGGAACAGTACACGAATTAGGTGCAGAATAGGTAAAACTAGCTTTAGCACCGCTTTCTATCTGGATATAGTGAGGTTTTGTAGCGGTGGTTACACAGCCAAATGTATTAGTTACTCTTAATGATACATTAAAGTTACCTGCGCCAATGTAAATGTGTGTCGGGGTTTGCGTGGATGAAAGGTTGCCATCGCCAAAATCCCATTCCCATTTATTGATGCTGCCACTGCCCGGTAAACTTTGATCAGTGAATTGAGCTTTTAAAGGAAAACAGCCACTTAAAGGGGTGCCTACAAAATTTACCGAAGGGGCTTTATACACAGTTATGTACTGGCTTTTTATAATTTCATTTGTCCCACTGGCATTGGTTACAATTAATTTTACATTGTATTGGCCGGGAGCAAAGTATGTAACTGCAGGATTTTTTAAAAATGAAATAGTTCCGTTTCCGAGGTCCCATTTCCAATTTGTTGGATTGCCTGTGGATAGATCAGTGAAATTTACAAGAAAAGGTGCGCAACCTGATATTGGTGTTGCAGAAAAGTTTGCAGTTAGTTGTGCCCTGGAAATAAATGCCTGGGAAAGTAAGATAAAAAACAGAAGCCATTTGCAGATAACTGCTTTACGGACTACCATTGGATTGCTTGGTTTTTATAATGATGCTTGGATTGCGACAGGTTACCCCGTCACTTATTAATAACTGAAAATTTAGAAAAAAATTGTATGGGGCAGATTATTTTTTCAGGAGTTGGGAAACCTAAAATCTTAAGTATGGCTGAATACAAAGAATTACTGCCGTAACATATGCAAAACCAAAGGTTCTGTAGTACCCCATGGTGCTAATTCTATTTGCTGATTAAACAAAACTCAAATACAATTTAAATTATGGAATAACCTTCATAAAAAGCGGCACAAGAAGCCGTATTATTAAAAGCGCACTTGATGAATTGCTTACCCAACTTGATAAAGTAATGTTCCCGAAAAGCAATGCAAAATGATTTTATTCTCATTCATACAAATTCTAAAGTTTTAACTTCAACAAAAAATAAATATGTTTTTATTTAAAATAATATTCACAGGATTTACGCTAATGACTTTTTGCAGTTGCCTCAATGCCCAGCAATTTGGCGGCAATCCACCTTCTATAAAATGGAACCAGGTAAATACTCCGGAAGCAAGAATTATTTTTCCCCAACAACTGGACTCATCAGCCACAAGAATTTCAAATATTATTTCTTATCTGAATAGATCAACACAAAACACAATTGGAACTAAGCAAAGAAAGATAAACTTAGTGCTGCAAAATCAAACTACAATCTCCAATGCATATGTAAGTTTAGGACCGTTCCGCAGCGAATTTTTTTTAACGCCTCTGCAAAGCAGTTTTGAATTAGGAAGCTTGCCATGGGCAGATCAACTTGCGATTCATGAGTACAGGCATGTACAACAGTACAATAATTTTAATGTTGGATTATCCAATCTTTTAAAAATATTATTTGGTGATGAAGGTCAGGCGCTGGCAAATAATGCTGCCATACCAAATTGGTTCTTTGAAGGAGATGCTGTGTTTAATGAAACAAATGTAAGCCTGCAGGGGCGTGGAAGATTACCATTTTTTTATAAAGACTACCGCTCTTTATGGCAGGCAGATAAAAAATATAGCTGGATGAAACTGCGCAATGGCTCATACAAAGATTTTGTTCCCGATCATTATGCTTTAGGATATTTATTGGTGGCTTATGGAAGAGAAAAATACGGCGATGATTTCTGGAAAAATGTAACCCACGATGCAGCAGCCTTCAAAGGATTGTTCTATCCTTTTCAAAAAGCAATAAAAAAATATTCAGGTAAAAGCTACGTGGAATTCAGAAATGATGCTTTGAATTATTTTAAAAATAGATTTGATCTGAAAGATGAAACACAAAAAATTAATTCATCTCATAAAGAATTTATTAATGAAGAATTTCCATCTTTTACTGATGACAATACAATTGTATATGTAAGATCAACATACAAACACATTCCAACATTCATAATCAAAAATGGTAATTCAGAAAAAAAGATAAGAGTAAAAGATGTATCTATTGACAATCATTTCTCTTACAGCAATGGTAAAATTGTTTATGTATCCTATCGTCCTGATATTCGCTGGGGATATAGAGATTACAGTGATCTTCGGGTATTAGATGTTGCTACAGGCAACCAACAATCACTTACCAATCACACAAAATATTTTGCGCCGGATATTAATGATGATGGCACAAAAGTAGTTGCTGTAGAAGTTAATCCAGGAGGTAGCTCAGTTCTTCAAATACTTAATGCAACGAACGGCGATGTTTTAAAATCAATTCCAAATCCTGAAAATTTATTTTATACCTATCCCAAATTTTATGGTGATAAAATAATTTCTGCAGTAAGAAATAAAGCAGGTAAAATGTCGCTGGGTTTAATAAATACAGTCTCAGGAAATGCAGAATACCTAACTCCGTTTTCATATAATGTAATAGGCTTTCCATCAGTATTTAATGATACTATTTATTTTTCTGCTGTGCATGGAGAAGAAGATAGATTGTTTGCATTTTCATTGAAGAATAAAAAAATATTTTTACTGCAATCTTCTCTTATGAAAAACGGTATGGGAAATTATCAGCCATCAGTAAATGAAAATAAAATTATTTGGACAAGCTTTACTGCCAATGGTTATCGTTTGCAGCAAGCGGAGAAAACTTCTATGCAATGGAAGGAAATAACGCCTGAACAATTCACGCAAAACAATTCTGATTTTGGAATCAGCGCTCTTGATAAAACCAATGCTGATCTGCTGGCTTCTGTTTCGCATGAAAATTTACCGGTTTCAAAATATCACAAATCATTTGGCTTACTAAATTTCCATAGCATCGAACCATTGGTTGACGATCCTGATTATACTTTAACACTTGTAAGTGAAAATATATTAAATACCCTGCAATCGCAATTATCATTTACCTATGACCGTGCCGAGCAGTGGAAAAAAATTAGCTTTAGTGCAGTGTATGGTGCATTGTTTCCATACTTATCTGCAGGTGTAGATTATACGATTGACAGGCGGGGAAGATATCATAACAAAACAGTTTACTGGAATGAGCTGGAACCTAATGCAGGTATTAATATACCATTGAATTTAAGCAAAGGAAGATCGCTTACATTTCTTAATATCGGAAGCAGTTATGTTTACAATCAATCAAATTTTAAAGGGCCTTATAAAGATACTTTAGGAAAGATTTCTTATAGTTATATAAACAATTTCTTTACTATCAGCAATCAAATACAAAAAGCAAAACAAAATATTTTTCCGCACTTTGCACAAACATTATCTCTCGGGTATAAAAGAGCATTAACCAATTATGAAGGCTCACAATTTGTTGCAAATGGAAACTTATACCTGCCCGGGCTATTAACCAATCATAATATAGTTTTGAATGGTGCTTATTTAAAAAAGGATACTGTTGGTCAGCTTAATTTTTCCAGCGGCTTTCCATTTTCAAGAGGTTATACTGCAGAGAATTTACATGAAATGATAAAGTGGGGAGTAAATTATCATTTGCCATTAATTTATCCTGATGCAGGCTTTGCCAACATTGTTTATTTTTTAAGAGTGAGAGCAAACTTATTTTATGATCATACACATGTAAATGATTTTTTTACTAACGGCAGACCGTTTACCGCAAACTTCAGATCAACCGGCGCAGAATTATATTTTGATACCAAATGGTGGAACGAAGCCTCTGTTACTTTTGGGATACGCTATAGTTATTTATTAGACAATGATCTTTTTGGCGGCACAGGAAGAAACAGATGGGAGTTAATTTTGCCGGTAAATATATTTCAGCAATAGTATCACATAACGCCTTTGCGAGGAGCAAAGCGACGAAGCAATCTCACTGACTACTCATCATTCACAATTCACTTCTTCACCAGCTCATTCATTTCCTTTGCATTTTTACTGCCGATACGTCAATAATTATTCAATGAACTTTTTTTCTGCAAGTTTAAAGCCAATACAACAACCGTATCTTCTGTTATGGCATGATTTTATATTGTTTATTTAAGATCATTCATCAAAATTTTCGTTACATATTTTCAACCATTTATCATGAGCAGTGAAATAAATTTTCAAAAAAAAAATACAACAAATTTTTTTACAGTAGCACCCGGAGTTTGGGGAATGAAAGATATTTTTGTAAACATTTATATGATCCTTAATCCATTCGATGGCAATTGGGTTTTAGTGGATGCTGGGCTTAAATGGTCAGCGCCGAAAATTAAAAAAATGGCGCAGCAGCTTTTTGGCGATTCAAAACCATCAGCAATAATTCTTACCCACGGGCATTTTGATCATGTTGGCTCTTTAGAAAAACTTATTGAAGAATGGAATGTTCCGGTGTATGCACATTATCTTGAAATACCTTATCTCACAGGCAAGTCATCTTATCCCCCACCCGATCCTTCTGTTGGTGGTGGTTTAATGTCGCTGATGGCATGGGCATATCCCACCAGCCCTATCAATATATGGAATCATGTAAATGTTTTACCGGACAATGGAGGCATTCCCGGTTTACCTGAATGGAGATTTTTGCATACGCCGGGGCATACTCCGGGTCACATAAGTTTGTACAGGGAAAGTGATGGCGTATTAATAGCCGGCGATGCCTTTGTAACTACTAAAGCCGAGTCTGTAATTTCAGTAATGCTTCAATTAAAAACCGTTAGCGGACCGCCAAAATATTTAACCTATGATTGGGCGCTTGCACGACAATCAGTAAAAGATTTAATGGAATTAGAACCGGAAGTTGTAGCAACAGGGCATGGAAAACCTATGCAGGGTTCTGA
>CABDYW010000310.1_pt1 | contig 15710 bp, 11 predicted proteins | sample 3132051 | NCBI WGS metagenome assembly CABDYW01 (sample SAMEA5534338, study PRJEB31848) | metagenome | biome: tundra; feature: field; material: soil | place: USA | collected 2013-05 | depth 0.45 m | reverse complement strand
CCAATAATGATAACAGCCGCCAGTATTATAAAGATTGTTACATAGAAGGAACAACAGATTTTATTTTTGGTTCGTCCACAGTTTGGTTTGAGCGCTGTCACATTCATAGCAAAAAAAATTCACACGTTACGGCGGCATCTACACCGCAACAACATCAATTTGGTTATGTGTTCAGCGATTGTATACTCACCGGTGATACAACCCTGCACAGCGTTTCTTTAGGTCGTCCATGGCGGCAGTATGCAAATGTAGCTTACATTCATTGTTACATTGGTCCACACATTAAACCCGAGGGCTGGAGCAACTGGAACAATACAGACAATTATAAAACCACCCGTTATAGCGAGTATAAAAATTATGGTCCGGGTGCAAATATTTCGTCAAGAGTTTCATGGTCGCATCAACTAACAGATGAAGAAGTAAAAAAATATACATTGAAAAATGTTTCAGGAGATTGGGATCCTAACAAATAAAATCAAAAATAATTTATGAAACCTGTAAATACAGCACTTTGTTCTTTTGGCATGAGCGGATGGGTTTTTCATGCACCATTTATTGTAACAGATCCTCATTTTAATTTGTATGCGGTTTGGGAAAGATCAAAAAATCTTGCAGAAGAAAAATATCCCGGTGTAATAACATATAGAACACTGGAAGAAATGCTTGCGGATGCTGCAATTGAACTTGTGATAGTGAACACACCTAATTACACACATTACGAGTATACAAAAAAAGCGCTTCTTGCAGGTAAGCACGTAGTTGTAGAAAAACCATTTACTGCCACGGTTAAAGAAGCAGGAGAGTTAATTGAATTAGCAAAAAAGCAAAATAAAAAACTGTCTGTATACCAAAACCGTCGCTACGATAGTGATTATAAAACGATAAAGAAAATTTTGGATGAAAAATTATTGGGAGACCTGGTTGAAGCCGAATTTCATTTTGACCGGTATTCAGAAAATATAAGCCCGAAAGCTCATAAAGAAATTCCGGGTCCCGGTACCGGTACGCTGTATGATCTTGGGTCTCACCTTATTGACCAGGCATTGCAATTATTTGGAATGCCTGAAAGTATTTTTGCAGACATTCGTATCGTTCGTCCTATTTCAAAAGTGGATGATTATTTTGATCTGTTGTTATACTATCCAAAACTAAGAGTAAGAATTAAATCCAGTTACCAGGTAAGAGAACCATTGCCGGGATACATTCTTCATGGGTCTAAAGGTTCTTTTATCAAGCCAAAAACAAATATCCAGGAGATACTGTTGCAGGCAGGCGAAGTACCGGGAACAGCTGATTGGGGAATAGAGTCCGAATCGGAAAGAGGTTTATTGCATACAGAAAAAAATGGAGATGTTATAAGAGAATATATACAATCTGAAAAAGGAAATTATGGTGACTACTATAATGCCATGTATGAAGCGATCCGGAATGATAAGCCTGTTCCTGTATCTGCCGAAGATGGACTGAATGTTATAAAAATTATTGAAGCAGCTTTTAAAAGCAGCAATGAAAAAAAAGTTGTTGAAATACATTCAAAACATCAATGAAAATATTATTTACATTTCTTGTATGTCTTGTATGTAACGTAATCGTTATTGCACAAGTTTCAAAAGTTTGGGTTGCTGATAATGGTGATGGAACTTATAAAAATCCTGTCATTTACGCAGACTATTCAGATCCTGATGCTATAAGAGTTGGCGATGATTATTACATGGTTGCTTCCAGCTTTGATGCTGTGCCGGGCTTACCCATTTTACATTCCAAAGATCTTGTTAACTGGACGATTATCAGTCATGCATTATTACGACAACCACCGTTTGAGTATTTCTCTGCAACACAACATGGTAATGGTGTTTGGGCGCCTTCCATCCGTTATCATAAAGGAGAATTTTATATCTATTATCCTGATCCTGATTTTGGAATTTATCTTACAAAAGCAAAAAATATTAACGGTCCATGGAGTGATCCGGTTTTAGTTGAAGCTGGAAAAGGATTGATAGATCCTTGTCCTCTTTGGGATAATGATGCCAGCCCGAATGCCAAAGGCGGGCGGGGGAGTGTTTATCTGGTTCATGCATTTGCAGGCAGCCGTGCAGGAATTAAAAGTGTAATTGTTGTAAAGAAGATGAATGCAGAAGGAACAAAAACAATTGATGCAGGTGTATTGGTGTATGATGGACATGAAACAGATCCCACAATCGAGGGCCCCAAGTTTTATAAGCGTAATGGATATTATTACATTTTTGCACCTGCCGGAGGCGTATCAACGGGATGGCAGTTAGTATTGCGTTCTAAAAATGTATATGGTCCTTACGAACGTAAAGTTGTTATGGACCAGGGAACAACACCGATCAACGGACCACACCAGGGCGCATGGGTTACTACACAAACCGGCGAAGATTGGTTCATTCATTTCCAGGATAAAAATGCTTATGGAAGAGTAGTGCTACTACAGCCAATGAAATGGAAAAATGATTGGCCCATAATTGGGGTTGATAAAAATAATGATGGGAAAGGTGAACCTGTGCTTACTTACAAAAAACCAAATATTGGAAAATTTTTCCCAATAGTTACACCACAGGAATCAGATGAATTTAATAATAAAGTAGGATTGCAATGGCAATGGCAGGCAAACCCAAAGGCAACCTGGGCATTTATTAATTCAACAAATGGTACACTAAGATTATTTTCTGATAAAATTTCTGATAGTGCAAAAAATTATTGGGATGTTCCAAATATTTTATTACAAAAATTTCCTGCTGAAGAGTTTACTGCAATAACCAAAATTGAATTCAAACCACGATTAGAAGGAGAAAGAACCGGCTTAATAATTATGGGAGAAAGCTATGCATTTTTATCATTGTTGAAAAAGCCGGACGGTATTTATCTAACGCAGAATATTTGTTTGCAGGCAGATAAAGGCAATGCTGAAAAAGAAAAAATTATAGAAAGGCTAAACGCCAATATTATTTACTTAAAAGTAAAAGTTTATAAGAATGCAGTATGTAATTTTAGTTACAGTGAAGATGGAATAAATTATAAAGAAGTACCGGAAAGTTTTATAGCACAGCCAGGCAGGTGGATAGGTGCAAAGATTGGAATTTTCTGTACCCGAATAACCCAGACTAATGACTCAGGCTTTGCTGATTTTGATTGGTTTAGAATAGATAAAAATCGATGAATAAAGACAAAATTTCCTGCCTTATGAGCGTATGAAATTTTCGGGAACGTTTTCGGTAACGATTGCGTAAATAAATACTTAAAATGCCGTTGTTACTACTGAATATGGAGTTAAACTTGTTATACCAGAATGTAAATTTATGACCAGATTAAAAGGAAAAATATTTGCTTTTATTTTAGCTGTTAGCATATGTGTTGTTGTGCATGCACAAAGCAATAAGTTGCCCGCAGTTCAGCTTCCTGTTTTCAGGCAAGACACTTTCAATATTATTAAATATGGTGCAAAGGCAGATGGCGTAACACTCAATACCAGGAGTATAAACAATGCTATTGTAGCCTGTAATAAAAAAGGAGGAGGTGTGGTAGTGATTCCTGCAGGATTATGGTTAACCGGTCCTGTTGAATTGAAGAGCAATGTTAATCTTCATCTCCAAAGAAATGCATTACTGCAATTCACAAAAGATTTTGATCAGTATCCATTGGTACAAGGTAATTGGGAAGGATTGGCGCAAATGCGAAACCAATCTCCTTTATCAGCCAGCAATGCAACAAATATTGCTGTTACAGGTTTTGGAATTGTTGATGGTAATGGTGATGCCTGGAGGATGGTAAAAAAAGACAAGCTGAATGAAACCCAATGGAAAAAGCTGGTTGCATCAGGCGGAGTATTAAGTGATGATAAAAAAACATGGTATCCGTCTGAAAAATCTTTGAAGGGATCTAAGATGAATAACCCGGGAGTTATCTCTGCTGATAAAACATCAGAATTTTATAATGACATAAAAGATTTTTTGCGTCCCAATTTATTGGTATTTGCAAGGTGCAAAAAGGTACTGCTTGAAGGAGTAACGTTTCAAAATTCGCCTGCATGGTGTTTACATCCACTGATGTGTGAGAATGTAACAGTAAGGAACGTCTACGCAAAAAATCCATGGTATGCACAAAATGGCGATGGTATTGATGTAGAATCCTGTAAAAATGTATTGATTGAGAACAGCACATTTGATGTTGGTGATGATGGCATTTGTATAAAATCAGGTCGGGATGAAGCAGGCAGAAAAAGAGGAATGCCTACAGAAAATTTGTTGGCAAGAAACTGTACGGTTTATCATGCTCATGGAGGTTTTGTGATTGGCAGTGAAATGAGTGGTGGTGCAAAAAATCTGTATGTTGAGAATTGCACTTTTATGGGAACAGACATTGGTCTTCGTTTTAAAACTACACGTGGTCGTGGTGGTGTAGTTGAAAATATTTTCATCAACAATATTAATATGAAAGATATTGTTGGCGGAGCTATCTTATTTGATATGTATTATGCGGCGCAGGACCCTATTGTTTTGGTTGGTGAAAAAAGGGAAGCGCCAAAAGTGGTTGTGCTACCTGTTACTGAGGCTACTCCACAGTTCAAAAATTTTTATGTGAGCAATGTGGTTTGCAATGGTGCTGAAAAGGCTGTATTCATCCGTGGATTGCCGGAAATGCATATCCAAAATATTGAATTAAAAAATATGGTGATCCAGGCTAAACATGGTATTGAAATCAGCGAGGCAACAGGAATAATATTTAAAAATGTTGAAATAATAACGCAAAACACTAATCCTGTTGTGGATGTTTTAAATAGTAATACTGTGGTATTTGATAAACTAAAATATCCATCATCAGCTGAATTACTTTTTAGAATAGGAGGCGATAGAACAAATAATATTTCTGTTACTAACACCAATACTTCTGCGGCTAAACAAAGATCACAGTTTGAATTTGGCGCAAAGGAAGATGTTTTGAAAATCCGCCCCCTCTAAATCTCCCCCTTTAGGGGAGACTTGCTAACGCACAAGGCCTCAGGGCAATTGCTGATAGTAAATAAAAGGTGAAGTGGAAGATATTAGTTTTGGATTTTTTATAGAGTACCGCTCCTTCTCTGAAGGAGAAGGAGATGGAGGTTGAGGCTTTTGTTACAAAAAATAAAATGAAAAGAACCGTATTTATATTTCTGTTGATTGTTCTAACAACAATTTCTGCATCAGCACAAACAAGATCATATGCGGCTGATATGGCTAAAACTGTTATGACAATCTGGAAAGATTCGCTGTCATTAAATGGCAAACCTGCTAAATGGACATATGATCAGGGTGTTTTTTTAAAGGGCATTGAGGGATTATGGAATGCTACCGGTGACGGTAAATATTTTGCTTACATACAAAAAAGTATGGACTTTTTTGTTGATGATAAAGGAAACATCCGCACTTATAAACCTGAAGAATTTACATTAGATAATATTACTCCCGGAAGGGCTTTGTTATTGCTGTACAATGTTACAGGTAAAGAAAAATATTTAACTGCACTAAAAACTTTGCGCCAGCAGCTAAGCACACAGCCACGTACACGGGAAGGCGGTTTCTGGCATAAAAAAATATACCCTTACCAGATGTGGCTGGATGGTTTATACATGGCTCCGCCATTTTATGGTGAATATGCAAACGCCTTTCATGAGGATACGATCTTCAATGATATTGCCCGCCAGTTTATTTTAATGGAAAAAAATTCCCGTGATGCAAAAACGGGTTTGTTATATCATGGTTATGATGAGAGTCGCCAGCAAAAGTGGGCTGATAAAATCACCGGGCGTTCTCCTAACTTTTGGGGTCGTGCAATGGGCTGGTACGGAATGGGATTAGTAGATGCATTGGAAACTTTTCCTCCCGATAGCTATCGGGATAAAAGAAAAGATTTGATAGAGATATTAAATCGTTTTGCTTCTGCTGTTGCAAAAGTTCAGGATAAAAAAACAGGATTGTGGTGGGATATTTTGGACATGCCCAACAAAGAAAAAAATTATTTGGAAGCTTCTGCATCATCAATGTTTGTGTATGCTTTGGCCAAAGGAGTTCGGTTAGGTTACTTGCCGCAATCATATTTATCAGTTGCTAAAAAAGGTTATGATGGCATCATCAAAAATTTTATTAAAGATGAAAACCTGCCTACCGGACAGGCAGGCGGGCAAACCAATTTGTATGGAACAGTAAGTGTTTCCGGGCTTGGCGGCAACCCTTACCGTGATGGCAGCTACGATTATTACATGAGTGAAAAAGTTGTGATGAACGATCCTAAAGGTGTTGGCGCATTTATACAGGCTTCCAATGAAATAGAAATGTTGCCTAAACTTTCTTATGGCAAAGGCAAAACTGTTTTACTGGATTATTATTTTAATCATGAGACAAGAATGGATGCAGGCAAAGTGATACGTTTTCATTACATCTGGGAAGAGCAGGATAACAATGGCTATTCCATATTTGGAAATGTGTTTCATAAATATGGTGTTCAAACAAGATCTTTAGATGTGGCCCCTACAGCTCAAAATTTAAAAAGTGCTGATATCTATATTATTGTTGATCCGGATACAACCAGTGAAAATAAAAATCCAAATTATATTCAGCCAAAAGATATTGATGCAATTTATAACTGGGTTAAAAGCGGTGGAGTCCTACTGCTGTTAGGTAATGATTCGCCTAATGTAGAGTTTACTCATTTTAACCAGTTAGTTGCAAAGTTTGGAGTTCAATTTAACTATGATAGTAAGAATAAGGTTATAGGAAATCAGTTTGAAATGGGTGCCATTAAAATTCCTGCAGGCAATCCTATCTTTAAAACTGCCGGCAAAATTTATATTAAAGAGTATGCTTCGCAAAAGCTTACCGGGGGGTCTGCAAAAGCAGTGTTGTCAGAAGGTAATAATATCGTGGTGACTGTAACAAAAATGGGTAAGGGAACTGTATTTATTGTTGGTGATCCGTGGTTTTATAATGAATATACAGATGGAAGAAAAATACCAAAAGAATTTGAAAATTATAAGGCTGCTGAAGACGTTGTAAAGTGGGCTATTGATCAAACAAAGAAAAAATAATGCTGAAAAAAATAAAATACGGATTTGTGTTGTTAGCAGGTATTTTATTTACTGCTGCAGTTTTTGCGCAACCTGTCCCGCTACAGCGGGAGGATTATGTTGCGGACAATATGTTGCTGTACCAGCGTAATGCAGGTGGCTGGCCAAAGCATATTGGCGAAGTAAAAATTGATTACACGAAAAAATTATCACCTGCGGAAAAAGCTGGTGTGATGGATGACTTTGCAAGAAACGATGCAACAATAGATAATAACGCTACATCAAAAGAGATCCGTTACCTGGTTACAGCTTATAAAAAATGGCATAACAAAAGTTATCTCGATGCCGCTGAAAAAGGTATCCGGTATTTATTGAAGATGCAATACAGCAATGGCGGGTTTCCGCAGTTTTATCCTGATACAAGTATCTACAGAAGTGAAATTACTTTCAATGATAATGCAATGATAAATGCATTAAATGTTTTGTGGGATGTTACTCATGGCATTAATGACTTTGATGTTGTAGATAAATCTTTTATTAATCCTTCAGAAAAAGCAATTGAAAGAGGTATTGATTGCATATTAAAAACACAAATAAAAGTAAATGGTAAGCTTACTGTGTGGTGTGCTCAATATGATAAACATACTTTGCAACCTGCCAAAGCAAGAGCATATGAACTGGTTTCACTAAGTGGTTTGGAAAGTGTTGGTATTGTAGAATTTTTAATGAAAGTACAGCACCCGTCAAAACAAATTAAAGATGCTGTAAACAATGCTGTGCAATGGTTTCAACAATCAAAGATAGATGGGTATAATTATATTGATATTAAAGATGCCACCCAGCCAAATGGAAGAGACAGGATATTAGCGCCTGAAAAAAATTCTGTTGTATGGGCAAGGTTTTATGATATTGAAACAAATAAGCCTTTTTTCTCCGGTAGAAATGGAATTAAAAAATGGTTAGTAACAGAAATTGAGAATGAGCGGCGTACCGGCTATGCATGGTATGGCACCTGGCCAAAAAAATTGTTGGAAAAAGAATATCCTGAATGGCTAAAGAAAAATTCTGAAAAACTTACCGGGCCGATAAAAATAGTTGTTGATATAAATGGCAAAGGTAATTTTACTTCCATTCAGTCTGCAATAAATAGTCTTCCTGATTTTTCAGACAAACCTTCTGTTATTAAAATTAAGAATGGTGTGTACAAAGAAAAGATATATCTGAAAAAAAATAATATTGCTTTACAGGGAGAAAGCAGGGATAACACCATCATTACCTATGCCATAGCGAGAGATGAATGGAGATGCACACATCCTGATGACTGGGGCGTAGCTACAATTAATATTGATGCAAATGACATAACGCTGAAAGATCTTACCATAACAAATAGTTACGGATTTGATGCTAAAGAAGATCGGGTAATTGATTGTCCTGCGGATACTGTTACTCATAAAAAAACAATTACTAAAACTGGTCACCAAATGGCGCTGCGTTCTATGGATAGTGCCACTCGTTTAAAAGCAATTAATGTTCATTTTAGATCTTTTGCAGGCGATACAGTGAGTCCATGGAACACAGAAAACGGCATGTTTTATTTTAAAGATTGTGTAATAGAAGGCGGGGTTGATTTTTATTGCCCGAGAGGGTGGGCTTATGCAGAGAATTGTACATTTATTGCAAACACAGGACAGGCAAGCATTTGGCACGACGGCTCCAGGTACCAGGATTCAAGAACTGTTTTAAAAAATTGTTCTTTTAAAGGATTCGATGGTTTTAATCTTGGTCGTTATCACAGGGATGCACAGTTTTATTTGATCAACTGCACGTTTGCAAAAAATATGGCAGATAAGGATATTTATTTAGTTCGCACTACCAATGTAATTAAATGGGGAAGAAGAGTTTATTATTTCAATTGTCACAGGCAAGGTGGCGATTATACATGGCATAAAGATAATTTGAGCCCGGCGAACGGTGCACCTAAACCCGGAGATATTAATGTTGCATGGGTGTTTAAAAACAAATGGAATCCTGAAATGAATTAGCATAAAAGGAAGTTTATGATCTTATCACGATATACATTAAAAAATATTTCATCAGAGGTTACTGAGATACCTGCAGAAGCCATGTTTGAATTACCGGAAAGAGTATTACAATTTGGAACAGGCGTTTTGCTCCGTGGTTTACCTGATTACTTCATTAACAAAGCTAATCAACAGGGAGTATTTAATGGTCGGATTGTGGTGGTAAAATCCACTTCGAAAGGTGATTCATCTGCTTTTGAAAAACAGGATAGCCTATATACGTTGTGTGTACGTGGATTACAAAATGGAGAGAAGATTGAGGAGAATATTATAAACTCATCCATCAGCAGGGTGCTGTGTGCAAATGAGGAGTGGGAGCAGATCCTGGAATGTGCACATAATCAAAGCATGAAGGTGATTATTTCTAACACCACAGAGGTTGGGATACAATTAGTAAATGATGATATCCGTCGTCATCCGCCCGTTTCTTTTCCGGGAAAACTCCTTTCATTTTTATATGAACGCTATCATGCATTTAACGGCAGTGGGCAAAGCGGTATGGTTATTATTCCGACAGAATTAATTCCTGATAATGGCAAAGTACTGGAATCAATCGTACTTGAGTTGGCTCATTTAAATGGTTTGGAAGACGCTTTTATTGAGTGGCTTGAATGCTGTAATCATTTTTGCAATTCTTTGGTTGACCGCATCGTGCCGGGTAAGCCGGATGCAGATGTATTGAAAACGTTGCAAAATGATTTAGGATATAAGGATGATCTGCTTATTATGAGTGAAGTTTACAGGCTGTGGGCAATTGAAGGTGATGAAAAAATAAAAAATATTTTATCCTTTGCACAAGTTGATGCAGGTGTTGTAATAGAACCGAATATTGATCTGCACCGTGAGTTTAAACTAAGATTGCTGAACGGAACGCATACATTAAGCTGTGCTCTTGCATTTCTTGCCGGTTGCGAAACTGTAAAGCAGGCAATGGATGATGAAACAATTTCAACTTTTATTGCTGATGTGATGCAAAGTGAAATTGCACCTTCCATTCCTTACCCTGTTGATGCTAAAGCTGCACAGGATTTTGCCGCTAAAGTATTAGACCGTTTTCGTAATCCTTACATAAAACATAACTGGATAAGCATAACAGTTCAGATAAGTTCTAAAATGAAAATGAGATGTATTCCTGTTTTATTAACTCATTACAAAAACAATGATACACCGCCGGAATTATTTTCACTTGGCTTTGCTGCATATATTTATTTTATGAAGGTTGTAAAAGAATCTGATGGAAAATTTTACGGGGAAAGAAATGGTGAACAATATCCTGTACAGGATGACTCTGCTGCAGTATTTAAGGAAAGATGGAAAAGATCAGACCCTAAAACTGTAGTGAATGAAGTATTAAAAGATGCTGCTTTCTGGGGTAAAGATTTATTTTTGCTTAATGGTTTTGCTGACTCGGTTTATACCAAACTGAAAATGATAATGGAGAATGGCGTAAAGCAAACAATAGAATCAGTACAATTAAATAAAGAAGTTGTTGCATGAGTAATAAAGTTTTGAAGGTTCACCCAAATGATAATGTAATTGTTGCATTGCAAGACATTGCCAAAGGTGAAACTGTAATATATAATGGAAGCACCTTTCAGATTGTTGATGATATTCCTGCCAAACATAAATTTTTTGAGAATGACATGGATGCAGGCGATGAAGTTCACATGTACGGAGTATTAGTTGGTAAGGCTCAGAATTTTATTCCACGTGGTGGTTTAATGACTACATCAAACATAAAGCATGCTGCTGATCCTTACGATTATCGTGGATCAAATTATCGTTGGCAGGTGCCTGATGTTTCTAAATTTAAAGACAGAACATTTAATGGCTATCATCGCAGCGATGGAAAAGTAGGCACAGCAAATTATTGGTTATTTGTACCCACCGTTTTTTGTGAGAACAGGAATATGGATGTGATAAGAGAAGCATTGCAAAATGAACTCGGATATGAAGTAACCGGTAAGTACAAACAGTATGCACACAATTTAGTGGAGGCTTACAAGAATGGTAAGCAGATTGAAAGCATTGATATTGGGCCAACACAGCCACATCTTAAAAGAGTTTTTAAAAATGTTGATGGCATAAAATTTTTAAATCACCAGGGCGGTTGCGGTGGCATAAGGCAGGACTCTGCAATACTAAGCAAACTGCTTGCTGCTTATGCTGATCACCCAAATGTGGCAGGAGTAACAGTTTTAAGTTTAGGCTGCCAGAATTTACAAACGAATGATTTTTTAAACGACCTGAAACAACGCAATCCAAATTTTGACAAGCCTCTTTATATTTTTGAGCAACAGCAATCACAAAGCGAAGAGCAATTAATTTCTGATGCAATAAGAAAAACTTTTGAAGGTCTTATCGAAATAAATAAATTAGAAAGAAAACCTGCCTCGCTGGATAAATTATGTGTTGGCGTTAAATGCGGCGGCAGCGATGGTTTCAGCGGTATCTCGGCAAATCCTGCTGTTGGCTATTGTTCTGATCTTTTAGTGGCTTTGGGTGCAAAGGTTTTATTGGCAGAATTTCCTGAATTATGCGGAGTGGAACAACAATTAGTTGATCGCTCTGTTGATGAACCTACTGCAAGAAAGTTCATGCATCTGATGAAAAGCTATGAAGAAATTGTATCAAGGGTTGGTTCAGGATTTCACATGAATCCTTCTCCCGGAAATATAAAAGATGGTTTAATAACCGATGCAATAAAAAGTGCAGGAGCCGCAAAAAAAGGTGGCACATCTCCGGTTGTTGATGTACTTGATTATACAGAGCCTGCTACAAAATCGGGTTTAAATCTGGTATGCACTCCCGGTAATGATGTGGAAGCAACTACCGGCAAAGCTGCATCAGGCGCCACTTTGATCTTGTTCACAACCGGACTTGGTACACCAACGGGTAACCCGGTTTGCCCTACAATTAAGGTTGCTACTAATTCAAAACTGGCAAAAAGAATGGCTGATATAATTGATATTGATACGGGTCCGATCATCGAAGGAGAAAAGACAATTGAGCAAATGGGTGAGGAGATATTGGAATATTGCATAAAGGCTGCAAGCGGTGAAGTGATCCCCAAAGCTGTGCAATTGAACCAGGATGATTTTATCCCATGGAAAAGGGGAGTATCTTTATAAAAAAAATTGGTAACGGGCATTTGCTTTTTCATAGTCCCGCAACTGCAGGATTGTGTCACTCACTTGTACCACATACCAATTATCAGCAAGGCTTCTACTGGCTCAGCCTGACAAGTTTTGCAATTTTTTCTAAAAGTAATTGTCACCCTGAGCCTGTCGAAGGGTTGATGAGGAATATTAAAATTGTTGAAGTAAGAAAGTTTAAAACAAGTTTATGAAAAAATTCGTAGGAAAAAATTTTTTATTGCAAAATGCTACGGCAAAAAGGCTGTATCATGATCATGCAAAACAAATGCCTGTTATAGATTATCATTGTCATTTGCCGCCTGATCAAATTGCCAATGATATCAACTTTGAAAATATTACCCAGGCCTGGCTGTATGGCGATCACTACAAATGGCGGGCAATGCGTACCAATGGTATTGATGAAAGTTATATTACCGGTGATAAAACCGATTATGAAAAATTTGAGAAGTGGGCTGAAACTGTTCCCTACACGTTACGCAATCCGCTATATCACTGGACTCATTTGGAATTACAGCGCTATTTTGATATTGATGAGATTTTAAATGCCGATAGCGCCAAAAAAATTTATGCCGAATGCAGCAGCAAACTTCAAACAAAAGAATATTCCATTCGTAACCTGCTGCGCAAAATGAATGTAAAAGTTGTTTGCACTACAGATGATCCCACTGATTCATTAGCGCATCATCAAAAAATAAAAGATGATGGATTTGAAATAAAAATATTTCCCGCATTTCGCCCTGATAACGCAATGAATGTTGATGATGTTGCTGGCTTTAATAATTATGTAGAAAAGCTGCAAGCCGTAAGTAATACAAACATTAATTCTTTTGAATCATTTTTAGATGCCTTGAAACAGCGCCATGATTTTTTTGCATCAATGGGTTGTACAGTCTCTGATCATGGTCTTGAACATTTTTTTGCAGAAGATTATACTGATGCAGAAGTTGTTGCCGCATTTCATAAGATACGTAATGGCAGGGAACTTACTTTAGAAGAAAGAGGAAAGTTCAAATCTGCCATGCTGCATATTTTTGCTATTTGGGATTGGGAAAAAGGATGGGTGCAGCAATATCATTTAGGTGCTTTACGAAATAATAATACACGAATGCTGGATAAGCTTGGCGCTGATACAGGATGGGATTCAATCGGTGATTTTCACCAGGGAAAATCGCTGGCTAAATTTTTAGGAAGATTAGATTCTACCAATCAATTGACAAAAACAATACTCTATAATGTGAATCCTGCAGACAATGAATTGATGGCAACCATGATAAGTAATTTTAATGATGGCTCTGTTGCAGGAAAAGTTCAATGGGGTTCTGCCTGGTGGTTCCTGGATCAAAAGGATGGGATGACAAAACAAATAAATACATTATCCAACATGGGTTTGCTTAGCAGGTTTACAGGCATGCTCACAGACTCAAGAAGTTTTCTTTCATTTCCACGCCATGAATATTTCAGAAGGATATTATGTAATTTATTTGGAGAAGAAATTGAGAAAGGTGAATTACCCAATGATATAAAATGGACAGCAAAAGTTATTGAGGACATTTGCTACAACAACGCAAAAAATTATTTTGGCTGGTAGATGTAGTTTATTTCGCCGTAATTTTTATGTAAATTTGAAAAAAGCAAATATGAAATTAAAAGTTATTATTCATGAAGCAGAAGAAGGCGGTTTATGGGCAGAAATTCCTGCATTGCCTGGATGTGTAACTCAAGCTGAAACAATGGAAGAATTAATTCCTAATATTTATGAAGCGGTCGAAGGATGTTTATCAATCTTCTAAACTATATTTTCACTTTCACTACCAGCTTCTTTATTTCACCTTCACCAATCATGGGTGCATGAACATCTTCAGGAAAGAAGATAGCAAACTGGTTATTGGTTAACTGGAAATACATATCAGGAGCATCATTATAAAATACAACATCTTTTTCTGCATTGTATTCTCCTTTCTGTTGTGTGCAGGTGCTTCTTGGTTTCCAGCCGAATTGTTCTTTTCCTTTTATGCAAAGCTGTATATCAATATGCTTATCATGGCATTCAAATTTTGCAGCAGATTCAGCAGCACTCATTCCTTTTTTATTTGAGGCAATTACTCTTAAATTATCACCATCAATTTCATATTTACCCGGTTCAATTGTCGCAAGGTTTTGCGATCTGATGTATTCAAATGCTTTTGCAAACAATGAATGAATGCTATTATATTTTTCTGCGTTGGATAAAGTATCTATAATCATCTATAAAAATTTTACAAATAAAATATTTTAAATGCTGCCCATTGGTTTGCCGATAAAGTGATTGCGACGCAATCCCGCAGTTGCGGGACTATGAAAAACAAATGTTGGTATCCAAAAAACAATCACTTAAATCTTCGCAACACCTCTCTCCACTTGTGGAGAGAGGAAGGGAGTGAGGGGTTATCTCTGCACTCTTCCACTTGCATCACCTTTCATCAGTTCTTTCACTTCATTTAAAGTAGCATGATTCAAATCGCCGGAAATTGTATGTTTTATTGCAGAAGCTGCCACGCCAAACTCAGCGGCATCTTTCATTGTCATACCGGAAACAAGTCCGTAAATAAAACCGCTTGCAAACGAATCGCCGCTGCCCACACGGTCAACGATACGCACTTCATATTGCTTTGTATGATAAAATTCATTGCCGTCATACACCAATGCACTCCAGCCGTTATCAGATGCGCTGTGGCTTTCTCTTAACGTAGAAGCAATGTATTTAAAGCCAAACTTATCTTTCATTTGTTTGAAAACATCTTTGTATCCCTCAAGATTAAGCTCCCCTTTGGTTACATCAGAATTGGCAGCTTTAAAACCAAGCGTTGTATCTGCATCTTCCTCATTACCGATGCACACATCAACATATTGACAAAGCTTCGTCATCACTTCTCTTGCTTTTTCTTTGCTCCACAATTTTTTACGGTAATTAAGATCAATGCTTGTTGTAACACCTTTTGCCTTAGCAGCTTTTAAAGCAGCTTCAGTTAATGCTGCGGATTTATCACTCAATGCAGGAGTAATGCCTGTTGTATGAAACCATTCAGCGCCATCAAGAATTTTATCAAAATCAAATTCAGAAATATCTACCTGTGATATGGCTGCATCAGCACGGTCATAAATTACCTGCGAAGCTCTCATAGATGCTCCTGTTTCTAAAAAATAAATACCTAACCTTTTTCCGCCACGGGCAACAAATTGTGTATCTACTCCGTACCGGCGTAAATGATTTATGGCAGCCTGCCCTATTGCATTGTCAGGAACTTTTGAAACAAATGTTCCCAGTAATCCATAATTACAAAGCGCTGCTGCTACGTTAGCTTCCCCGCCGCCGTAAGTAACATCAAAGCTGTCAGCCTGCACAAATCTTTTAAAATCAGGTGTGGAGAGCCG
>CABDYW010000272.1_pt1 | contig 17462 bp, 13 predicted proteins | sample 3132051 | NCBI WGS metagenome assembly CABDYW01 (sample SAMEA5534338, study PRJEB31848) | metagenome | biome: tundra; feature: field; material: soil | place: USA | collected 2013-05 | depth 0.45 m | reverse complement strand
TTTATGTAATTTGTATATATGAAGAAAAAGATAAAAAATATATATACTTACCTAAAACAGGTTTTTACTGAATTTGCTGAGGATAATATTTTAAAATACAGCGCTTCTCTTGCTTATTATACAGTTTTTTCCTTAGCACCGGTACTCATAGTAATTATATCAATATGTGGGGTTTTATTTGGCAAAGAGGCAATACAGGGGCATATATACGGGCAAATAAAAGGTTTGGTAGGCAATGATGCTGCTGTTCAAATTCAGGAAACAATAAAAAATATTCATCTCACCGGGCATAATATTTTTGCCACTATAATAAGCATTATTGTTTTACTAATTGGCGCTACCGGTATTTTTGGAGAAGTGCAGGATTCATTAAATAAAATCTGGGGGTTAAGAATTAAAACAAAAAAAACCTGGTGGAAGCTTATCATCAACAGGCTGCTTTCTTTTTCATTGATACTATGTATTGGTTTTGTGATGATGGTGTCACTTTTATTAAATGCATTGGTATCAGCTTTTGGAACTTTTTTAGCCCGCTATTTTTCAGAATTCAGTGTAATATTGGTACAGCTAACTGACAACGTATTAACTTTTATAGTTACTACATTTTTATTTTCACTTATGTTTAAAGTATTGCCGGATGCTAAGATAAAATGGAAAGATGTTTTAATTGGCGGTCTTATTACCTCGGTGTTTTTTACTTTGGGTAAATTAACCATCGGATATTATTTGGGATCCAGCAATATTGCTTCTGTTTATGGCGCAGCAGGTTCCATAATGATAATTATGGTATGGGTTTATTACAGCTCCATAATATTATATTTGGGAGCAGAATTTACTAAAGTGTATGCTAAACTACATGGCGGCAAAATATTCCCTAATGAATATGCAATATGGATTAAAACAGAAGAAACACAAGTAGCAAATCCTGTTTTAAAAAACAAAGATTTAGATTAACTTTGCTATCCCTAAACCGGCAACCTTTATGAACAAAAGAATCCTCATTATTGATGACGATCTTGATATGTGCACATTACTCAGCAAATTCCTGTGTAAAAAGGGATATGATGCTGATGCAGCACTTAGTGCTTCTAAAGGAATAGCAAAAGTTGCCAACGGATTTTTTGATATTGTTTTATGCGATTTTCGTCTTGGTGATAAAAATGGTAAAGATGTTTTAGTTAAGATAAAGGAACTAAGTCCCGAAACAATTGTAATTATTATTACCGGCTATTCTGATATTAAAACTGCTGTTGATGTTATTAAGCTCGGAGCCTTTGATTACATTACAAAGCCATTGGTTCCTGATGAAGTGATAAGTGTTATTGAAAAAGCTTTGGCTAAACCTGATGATGACCATGTTACCCCTTCAGTTACTGCACCTGCAGCAAAAAATAAAAAGTCTTATGTAATCTCTGCCAATAAAGAATTTTTAGTTGGCCAGGATGGAGAAACTGCACAGCTTCATAGGCAAATAGAAATTGTTGCCTCTACTAATTACAGTATTATTTTGTATGGCGAAAGCGGTACGGGTAAAGAGGTTATTGCCAAAACAATTCATGAATACAGCAACAGGAGGGATAAACCGTTTATTGCTATGGATTGCGGTACACTTTCAAAAGAACTTGCCGGCAGTGAATTATTTGGACATGTAAAGGGTGCTTTTACCGGCGCTATAAGTGATAAGGAAGGACACTTTGAGTTAGCCAATGGAGGTACTTTGTTTTTAGATGAGGTAACCAATCTTTCTATCGAAATTCAGGCGGCATTATTAAGAGTGATACAGGAAAGAAAATTTAAAAGAGTGGGCGGCACTAAGGAAACCGATGTTGATGTTCGTATCATTGTTGCCTCTAACGAAAACCTGCAGGATGCTTATCGAAAAGGAAAATTCAGAGAAGATCTTTATCATCGCTTTAATGAGTTTTCTATAAATCTTCCTCCATTAAGAAACCGCAAAGTTGATATCCCTTTATTCGCAGATTTTTTTCTTGATAAAACAAATAAAGAACTCAATAAAAATATTGAAGGTTACCAGGATGATGTACACGAAATGTTTTTAAACTACAGCTGGCCGGGCAATTTACGTGAATTTAGAAATGTAGTCAGAAGAGCTGTTCTGTTAACGCCATCAGGAAAAATAACTTCAAAAGTTTTACCATGGGAGATCATTAATTCATACACCCATCCGCACTCTGCTTCTCATAAAACTGACAGTAATGCTATAGAAGAAAACTCAATTCCCAAGGATCTTGATTTAAAAGATGCTGCTGCCAAGGCTGAATATGATACTATTATGAATGTTTTAAAGGATGTAAATTTTAATAAAACCAAAGCAGCCGAAATCCTTAAAATAGACAGGAAAACCTTATACAATAAGATCAAGATATATCAATCCCTTTAACTGTATTTTACTGTATTTACTTTTTTTATTTATAGCCTTTTAAAAAAGGTACAGATTTTGCCACAGGAGTTTATAACCATTTATCAGCTTTTAAAATTATTTATATGACTGAGACAAAAACAGATATAACACCAGATACAATTGAAACAAAGCCGGGAGAAATGACTACGGTTACTTCTGTACTGGAAAAATTAAGGGTAAAAAAACATGACAAAGAATTTAGAATGACACCGGAAGGATTTACTGCAGGCACCGGAAAATATTATAATCCTGAAGATCTGAAAATTATCAGAACATATCGCTTTGAAGGGGAATCGGATCCTGCCGACTCTTCAATAATTTATCTTATAGAAGCCAACGATGGTTTAATAGGCTACAGTATGGATGCTTATGGAGTTTACAGCGATCATGATGATGATGGCTATGATGATTTTATAAGAAAGATACCCGTTGAAGAAAGAGATGAGCAACAAATTTTTCAGGATTAATAACACAATCAAACCTTGAAGGTTTTTCATGCATAGATCCTTTCAACAGCGTCACGATATTTTTCCATAATCACTTTTCTCTTGAGACTAAGCTTTGGTGTCATTTCACCGGTCTCAACACTCCAATAATGTGGTAGTAATTCAAACTTTTTGATCTGCTCTACATTATTGAAATATTTATTAAAACTTTCCACCAGGTCTTTATAAAGATTGATTACCCTGTCATCTTTTATTATTTCTTCATCGCTTGAAAAATCAATATTATTTGTTTTACACCATTCTTTTAAATTAGAAAAAGAAGGAATAATTAATGCCGCTGTATATTTTTGCTCAGCTCCTATTACCATTGCATTTTCAATATACATAGATTCTTTCAACATGCTTTCTATTGGTAAAGGCGCTACATATTTTCCACCACTGGTTTTAAACATTTCCTTTTTTCTGTCGGTGATCTTTAAAAATTTATTATCTATCATCATACCGATATCACCGGTTTTAAACCAACCATCTTCCATCACTTCTGCTGTTAAATCAGGATGTTTATAATAACCCATCATTACATTTGGACCTTTGCATAAAATTTCACCGTCATCAGCTATCTTAACCTGTACTCCTTCTATTAGTGGTCCCACAGTTCCAAACATTCTGCCTTTTACGTCCCAGCGGTTTACACTTATCACAGGAGAGGTTTCGGTTAATCCATAACCTTCCATGACAGGTATCTGCGCAGCTGTAAAAATTCTTATAAGTCTTACCTGGCAGGCGGCGCCTCCACTTATAATTGCTTTCAATTCATTCCCCAAACCTTCTCTCCATTTTTTAAAAACGATTTTATTTGCCAAAGACAATTGTATTCTATAAGCCAATCCTAAATTTTTATTTATTTCAAATTTTGTTGCAAGATCATGCGCCCAAAAAAATAATTTTCGCTTAATTCCTTTTAGCTCATACCCTTTTTGCATTATTTTATCATACACTTTTTCAAGCAAACGTGGCACTGTAGTAAACATGTGTGGTTTTATCTCTTTAAGGCTATCTCCAAAAGTATCAAGATTTTCTGCATAATAAATTGAAGTTCCTGAATACAAATACAGGTAGCTTACCATTCTTTCAAAAATATGATTCAATGGTAAAAAACTTAATGCTCTCATATTTTCTCCCGGCGGAAAATAAGGCATGCTTGCCAGCACATTGCTTACAACATTTTTATGAGAAAGCATTACACCTTTAGGTTTTCCTGTGGTACCTGAAGTGTAAATTATTGTTGCAAGATCATCAGTGGTAATTGTATCAGCAATAGATCTTACCTGCGCCAAAAGATCTTGATCTTTATTTAAGAGCTCTGTCCAGTGTTTTACACCGGGTATCCTGTCAAAAGAAAATATTTCTTTTAAATGCGGAAGTTTATTTTTTATACATTGTACTTTATCATAAAGTGCTTCATCATTCACGAAAATAATTTTTACCGCTGCATCCTGTAAAATAAATTCAAGTTCATTTACATTTATTGTGGGATAAATAGGTGTAAGCACTGCACCAATTTGTTGTACAGCCATATCAACCATTAACCATTCGGGCCTGTTTTTAGAAACGATGCCGATCTTATCTCTTCCCTCCGGCGACTTGTCATTGTAACTAATGCCTGACTTAAGTAAGCCTGCACTAAGATCGTTTACAATATTGGCAACTTCCTGCGTACTGTATTTTCTCCAAACACCATTTTCTTTGCCGGTAAGCATATCCTCTAATGGCGAATTTTGCAGTTGATATTCGATGCAGTCAAATAATCTTTTTGGCTCGTTCATTTGTGAATGGATAATTTATCGGGCAGAAACAATTAAAGTTTATAAAGAATTTTTCTCTCTTTCTCTTTTTAGTTTTTCATATTCTCTATCAACAAGATTTTCTTTGCTGCCACCGTAGGCTGCAAAATATTGAAATACCAACCCTAGCCCCCAGCCTAACATAACCCATGCAGGCCATGGAATGCCATGAAAATTTTTAGTATCCGCAGTAAACCACCACAGTATCCACAAAAAAGCATTTATTACAAAATAAGAAACAAGGCTTCGCTGAAAGCGTGCTCTTTGCTTAGCCTGTCTCCATAATTGTTCATCGCGGTTTGAGTCCATAAAAAATTTATTTAGAGTAAGAAGAGTTTATAAACTACAAATTAAACAAAAAAGGATAAACAAAAAAGCCGCTTGTATTAAGCGGCGGATTAGATCACAAAGAATTATTTATGATAATACTGCCCTGTTGGCACTTTAAAAATTCTTCCCTTTTGAAAATTACTAAAGTCAGTATACTCTGTGGCATGAGCATTTGTCCAGTTTTGATATGCCATTAAATTTTCTGTAGCGCCAAATATCCATTGGTTATATGCCGGAAATATTCCTTCTCTTAATAATTGCTGATGATATTCAAAAAGCCTAAAGGGAAATTTAGTTGCATACTTTTCAAACCAATCTAAAACAAAACGAGTTCTTATCATAGTGAGTGATTCAGCATTAATTCCATTTTCTGCAACAGCATTTGCTTTATTCATAGATAGTATAAATGCCTGTTCAAAATTATTTTTTCCGTCAAGGTTTTTTAAAAGATCGCCTGAGAATAATTTTTTATAGCTGTCGAGTAAAACACTTTTTACTTCTGTTGTCCGGGCTGATAAGGATTCGATATTAATAAATATTTCAGCATAGATGATACTCCATATCTTATCAGTAGTAAAATAATAATATTTGGCTGCGTTATAATAATTGCCTGAATAACCGGGGTCCATTTCAATTCCTTTTTCCCATTGATTTATGGCAGAAGTATTTTGCAATGATGATAAAAGCTCACCGTATTCATTATATAATGCGCCGCTTTTAGGAAATTTCTTTATTGCTTTTTTATACATTGCCTCGGCTTCCTTTGGTTGATCAAGCGCTTTATAAATATTTCCTGCAATTTGAAAACTCTGGTCATCCACATCCGATCTGTCAAGCAAAGGCTTAATAGTTTCTAATGCTTTTGTATTTTCTTTTTGAAAATAATAATTAAGCGCAAGGTCTTTAGCAATACTCAGGTCGGAAGGAGACTGTTCCAAAGCTTTAATTAATAACAGAGCGGCATTATCGTAATCTCCCTGACGCATATACGCCTTCGCATTTTCCTGTAATTCTTTTGAATCCTGTGGTTGTGCAATGCCTGTAAAGCCTGATAGAAGTGCAAAAAATAAAAACAGTTTTTTCATTGTAATAAAGATAAAAGAGACACCCTAAGTGTCTCTCTCACAAATTTAGTAAAAATAAAATGGCATCAAACTATCAGATGTGTTAATAATCCATCTCTCAGTTTAGGCTCAAACCATGTGCTTTTGGGAGGCATAACATTACCGCTGTCGGCTATATCAAATAATTGCTGCACGCTTACAGGATACAGGCTGAAAGCCACTGCCATGTCACCGCTGTTAACTTTATTTTCCAATTCAGATAATCCGCGGATGCCGCCGATAAAATCTATTCTTTTATCTGTTCGCTGGTCACCAATGCCAAGTATGGGTTGCAATAAATTATTTTGAAGAATAGTTATGTCCAGCACTCCTATCGGATCATTGCTGAAAGTATTTTCTTTTATAGAGAGCTTATACCAATTATGATTTAAATACATCCCGAACGAATGCGGCTCTTTGGGTACAAAAGCTGTATCTGTTTTTTCTATAGAAAATTTTTCTTCTGTCTTTTGTAAAAAATCTTTTTCTGTTAATCCGTTCAGGTCTTTAACTACACGGTTATACTCCATGATCTTTAATTGATTGGAGGGAAAGAGCGTGGTTAAAAAATAATTTGCAGATAAGGCATTCACTCCAAAGAAAGCCTTTGCCTTAGCTGCTGAAGCTGCCCTGTGGTGACCATCAGCTATGTAAGTGCAAGGAACTTTCTCTTTAAATAATGAAGAAATTTTTGCAATGGTTTCCTCATCATTAATTATCCATATTACATGTTGTATAATATCATCAGAAATAAAAATGTATACAGCGCTTCGCTCTTTTTTCCATTTATCAACTATCTCATCTATTTCTTTTACGTTTTTATACGCCAAAAAAACATTACCTGTTTGTGCGCCTGTTGTTTTTATATGATTGATGCGATCCTGTTCTTTTTCAGGACGGGTAAACTCATGTTTTTTTATAAGATCATTTTCATAATCATCAAGTGAACTACAGCATACCAGCCCTGTTTGAATATGATCGTTACCTGTGTTTAGCCTGTCGGGCATTACCAACTGGTAAATATAATAGCACGGTTTATTTTCTTTGAACAGAACATTTCTGCTGATAAATGCATCAAGATTTTCTTTTGCCTTATCATATACTTTTTGTGAATAGGGATCTGTATTTTCAGGAAGATCAATTTCACTTTTGGTGATGTGTAAAAAAGAATAAGGATTTCCCTGCGCTTCAATCTTTGCTTCTTTGCTGCTAAGCACATCATAAGGTTTTGATGCAACCAGCTTTGCATGCTGTGCTTCGGGTCTTAATGCTTTAAAGGGAGTAATTGTAACCATGTAATTATAGGGCTGCAAATATAACTAAGTAAATCAAAGGAATTGTGAAGTGAGAACTAACTGAATTTATTGGCAAACTCTTTCATTACATCAACCAAAACCTGCACACCCGTTAATGGTAAAGCATTGTATAAAGATGCCCTGAAACCCCCTGCAGCTCTATGTCCTTTTATACCAACAATATTTTGCTTTTTTGTAAACTCTAAAAATTGTTCTTCAATATCCTTATCATTAATTACAAAGCATACATTCATTTTGCTGCGATCTTCTTTTGCAACGGTACCTGTAAATAATGGATTGTTATCTATCTCATTATAAAGCACTGCGGCTTTTTCATTATTTAATTTTTCTATTGCATCCACACCACCCATATTTTTTAACCAGCGAAGGGTAAGCATAGAAACATATACCGCAAAAACAGGCGGTGTATTAAGCATACTGCCTTCTTTTATATGATTACGGTAATCCATAATGGTTGGGATAGTACGCTTTACTTTTCCTAAGATATTTTTATTTACAACAACAAGGTTCACACCTGCTGCGCCAATATTTTTTTGAGCACCTGCATAAATAAGATCGAATAAATTAAAATTTATTTGCCTGCTTAAAATATCGCTGCTCATATCTGCAACCATTGGTATGCTTACTTTAGGTATGTTCTGCCATTGCGTTCCATATACTGTATTGTTGGTGGTAATGTGAAAATATTTCGCATCGTTGGGAACAGCAAAATCTTTAGGAATGAAAGTGTAACCTGATTCTTTTGAACTGCAAACAATATCCACATTCCCAAAAAGCTTTGCTTCTTTAATAGCCTTGGCAGCCCAGATGCCCGTATCAGAAAAAGCCGCCGTTTCTTTTTCGTTCAGCAAATTCATCGGTACCTGCATAAATTGCGTGGATGCACCTCCATGTAAAAAGAGCACTTCGCGGTCATTATCTAACTGCATCAGCTCTTTTACCAAAGCTCTTGCTTCATCCATAATATTCTGAAAGATGGGAGTACGATGACCAATTTCTAAAATGGATAATCCTGTATCATTATAATTTAAAACCGCCTGTGAAGCTTCTTCAAAAACCTGCTTAGGTAATATTGACGGGCCTGCGTTAAAATTGTGGATCATACCCCCTGTCCCCCTAAAGGGGGAACTATAAGATTTCATTTTTTTAAAATTTTGAGTGCAAATGTATGGTAAATTAGTCCCTTTAGGGATTTAGGGTTTAGGGGTTTCTTCATGTTCTCTTGCTTTCACCTTACCATTTTTCCAGGTTTCATTGAGCTTTTCAAATTCTTTCACATCAGCTTCTGAAAATTTTTGTTTGGCCAGATCTGTTAGGTCAGGCTGGCCTGCATTAACCCATGCAGTGTACCAAAAAGATGCAACTGAAAAAATTGCCAGCCGCATTTTGCGCTCTACCATTCCATCTACTTTTTTATTATAAGCAATTGTAAACGCTGAAGAATATTGTTTTACCACTATATTATTTCTTGTTTCAAAAGCATATTTTTTATCAGGAGGAAATTGTTTTGTCAATTCTTTTTCAAATAATAAAACAGAGTCTGCAGCCTTACCGCTTTCTAATACTCTTGCCCAGATGTATTCTCCGGGGTTTTTTATGTACTGTGCTTTGCCTATAAAAAAATCAAATTCTTTATCGGCTAATAATTCAGGCACACGGCTTTCCCAAAAACCATGAATGCCTTTTTGATCTGTTAGCTGACCATTATGATTACTGCTTGTATGTAATGGTACATGAGTATCAGCAATATAATGTCCAATGTCAGCGCTGTTCTTCATTATCTGTAAAAAATTCTTCGCCTTAAAAGCTTCCGTTAATCTATTCAGCATTGTTTGCACATGCCATGGAACAATTCCGTTTGCCAACAAAGTATCTTCCCCGTATTTTGCAACGGCATCACTCCATTTTCTTGGCAACTCCGCATAAGGATATGTGCCATAATTATCAATATCTATGTAATGTCTTGGAGCTTCTTCGGCAACTACATTTCTTCTCATGTCAGGATCAACCGCATGCGTAGTTATAAAATCAATATTGGGCTTATATAATACCAGCATTTGCGGTGGCAATAAAAAAACAGCATAATAATTTATCTTTTTATGAGCAAAAAATCCCCAACAATAGCTTGTGAAATTCATCATGAGCAATACTGATATAAGTAATACCTTTTTCAATTCTTACGGTTTATATTACCTTAATCAATTGGAACTAAAGGTTCGGTAACCGGACTAAGAAAATCTCCTACTACATCAGTAACCCCGCCGCTAACAGCAAATTTCATTGTTTGTGTTGAACTGATATTTGTAATAGGTTTTATCCTGTCTTTCGAAATAATATATACATTACCGGCAACAGAATAAGCCATTGGGATATATACTGCAACAAAACCTACCAGATCAAATCTTCCCATATCTTCCTGTGTAATAAAGCCTACCCGCCATACATTATTGTCTTCTACATTAGCCAGCACACCTTTGGTAAATTTTTTTTTGCTGCCTGCAAATGCTTCAAAAAAATCTTTTATAAAAGAATAGAAAAGTTTTATACCCGGTGTTTTATCCAATAGTTTATCTATTACAGATAAAATCCTGTTCATCATAAAAAATGAGCTTAGGTAACCTACCAGCAATATAAAACCAATAATTATTATAAACCCGATACCCGGAATATTTATTACGGGACGAAGGATACTATCAATCTTATCAAACACAACATAAATAGCATAAACAGTAATAGTTGCAGGCCCTAATATCAATAAGCCCTGCAAAAAATATTGTATAAATTTTTGGTATCTGGGGGATGGGGGCATAATAAATATTTTATTCCCTAAAGATAGCTCTTACTGCAATTTCAGCAGGATTTTATTCCATTCTGCAAAATAAATTTTTTCGGAAACTTTGGTAACATAAAAAGTTTCCATAGTTTTGCGCCCTGTTATGGAAATGAAAGATCGCATAAAACAAAAAGCTGACGAACTGTTCAGAAGTTATGGAATAAAGTCTGTTACTATGGATGAAATAGCAACCCGTCTCGGGGTTTCTAAAAAAACCATTTACCAGTCATTTGCAGATAAAGATGAATTGGTTGATGAGGTTGTTGGTGACCTGCTTACTCATAATAAAAGCTGCTGTAATAAAGATCGGGCAAAAGCCACAGATGCTATACATGAGGTATTTCTTGCAATGGAAATGGTTCAGCAAATATTCCAGGATATGAACCCCGTTATTTTATATGATATGGAAAGAAATCATCCTGCAACCTTCCAGAAATTTCTTCAGCACAAAAACAAATTTCTTTTCCAGGTTATAAAAGAAAATATTGAAAGAGGTCAAAAAGAAGAATTATATCGTGCTGACATAAACACAGATGTAATTGCCAAATTAAGACTTGAAACAATGATGCTTCCTTTTAACCAGGAGATATTTCCCAAAAATAAATTTAACCTTGTTGATCTTAGGCAGCATTTAATAGAACATTTCCTGTTCGGGGTTTCAAACATAAAAGGCCACAAACTCATTTTAAAATATCAGCAGCAAAGAAAAAAGCCTAATAAGATGAAAACAAATCCGGCAATTAAATTTTTACTATTCCCACTTTCATTTTTTGCATACTCTCAAAGTTTTGCACAACAGACAAATGCTTTTACAGCAAAGCAGGCAGTTGATTATTCTTTAAAGAATTCTGCCCAGGTAAAAAATGCGTTGATCGATATAGAAATTCAAAGACAGACAAATAAAGAAATCACTGCAAGTGCATTTCCACAAATAAATGGTACTGTTTCGATCAATGATTATCTGTCTATCCCTACAAGCCTTATTCCTGCTGAGTTTTTTGGAGGGCCGGCCGGAACGTATGCCCCGATAAAATTTGGAACGAAATACAATGCAACGTTGGGCGGCAATCTGCAGCAAATACTTTTTGATGGACAGGTATTCGTTGGCCTGCAGGCAAAAAAAACAGCGATTGAATTCTCTACTAAAACTGCAGAAGTTACACAGGAAATGATAAAAGCAAATGTTTATAAAATATATTATCAATTGGTAGTTGGTTATAAACAAATTGAAAGCATCGATGCCAATATTAGTCGCTCTGAAAAATTATTACATGATACAAGGGAGATATATAAAAACGGATTTGCAGAAAAGCTTGACGTTGATAAAGTAGAAGTTCAGCTAAACAATCTAAATACAGAAAAATTAAAAGCACAAAATCAATTAGAAGCTGGAAAGGAAGCATTAAAGTTTTTAATGAGTATGCCGCAAAAAGACGAACTGATTTTAACTGATAGTTTAACGGAAGAAGAATTAAAATCAAATATCCTGGATGAAAGTTATAATTATAGTGACAGAAAAGAATTTCAATTATTAACTCTTAATGCAAAATTGGATGAATTTAATATCAGGAGATATAAGGTCAGCAAGCTTCCCATAGTATCAGGTTTTGTAAACTATAACAAAAATGCTCAACGCCAAACGTTTGACTTTTTAAAAGGTAACGGAGATTGGTTCACAACCTCGATTGTAGGCCTTACTGTTAATGTCCCCATATTTGATGGCGGTGCAAGAAATGCAAGAATAAGTAAAGCAAAGCTTGGACTTCAAAAAACACAAAACAATATTGAGCAGTTAAAACTATCCATTGATAATGATGTAGAACAGGCGAGATTAAAAATGAAGAGTGCGCTGGTTACAATGGAAAGTCAGAAACAAAATATTCAATTGGCAGAACAGGTGTACAGAACTACCAAATTAAAATATGAACAGGGACTTGGCAGCAACCAGGAAATATACAATGCGCAAACAGAATTAAAAGTGGCTCAGAATAATTATTACAGCTCATTGTACGATGCCATAACTGCAAAAATTGATTACTTAAAAGCCGCAGGAAAACTATAATTAAAATCAAAAAAAACAAGCACCAAATAATCTTACAACAATGAAAAAAATAATTAATACCGGTTTGATCATACTGTTTATGGCCATTGCTTCTTCCTGTGGAAATATAGGAAAGAAAGAAAAAAATGGTGCATTGGGCGATAAAAAAGTAGAGCTTCAAAAACTGAAAACAGAAAAAGAAAAGCTTGATGAAAAAATAATCGCATTGGAAAAAGATATTTCGAAAATTGATACAGGCGCTGCTATTGAACAAAAAGCGAAATTGGTTTCATTAACACCCATTACAAAAGAAAATTTTAAGCACTACCTGGATCTCCAGGGAAAAGTAGATGCACAAAACATTTCTTATATAACACCAAGTGGCCAACCCGGACAAATAAAAGCCATCTATGTAAAACAAGGTGATGCCGTGAGAAAAGGCCAGCTAGTTTTAAAACTTGATAATTCAGTGGCTTTGCAAAACGTGATTGCTATACGTCAACAAATGAGTAGTGTGAAGGCACAGCTTGACCTGGCTAAGTCAGTATATTCCCGTCAAAAAAATCTTTGGGATCAGCATATAGGAACTGAGGTACAATTACTGCAGGCTAAAACAAATGTAGAATCTTTGGAAGGACAATTAAGATCTATACAAGCCAATGTAAATATGGCGCAACAGCAGGCAAACCTTAGTAATGTGTACAGCGATGTAAACGGCACTGCGGACGAAGTAACTGCACATATAGGTGAAACATTTAATGGCAACCCTTTACAAGGTGGTTACATAAAAATTGTCAACAAATCTGATTTAAAAATCACCGTAACCGTTCCTGAAAATTATGCCGACAAAGTAACCAAAGGAACATCGGTAATAGTTCAGATTCCTGATGTAAATAAAACTTTCAACACTACCATTTCATTTATAAGCCAGGCAATAGGAACCACTAATCGCGGTTTTACCGCGGAAACAAAAGTACCTGCAGGATTTAATTTACGGCCCAATCAAATTGCATTGGTAAAAATTCTTGATTATTCCGTGCCCAGTACAGTTGCTATTAATGTAAATACTTTACAAACCGATGAACAGGGAAAATTTGTACTGGTTGCCGCAAAAGAAGGTGATAAGCTTGTTGCACGTAAACACAAAGTTATAACCGGTGAATTGTCCGGCGATGAAATTGAAATAAAACAGGGACTTCAGGATGGAGATCAGTTGATAACCGAAGGGTATCAATCGCTGTACGATGGGCAATTGATAACCACAACAGGTAAATAAAAAACTGCTTTTGAAAAAAGACATAAAAAATTATGAATTTAAAAGAAAAATTTAAAGAATTTAAGCCCACAAGCTGGGCCATCAGTAATAAAACTTCTATTTACCTGATGATTCTTTTTGTTTCATTGATTGGCATTTACCAGTTTTTAACTTTGCCTAAAGAACAATTTCCTGATATAGTAATTCCTACCATTTATGTGCAAACAATGTATGTTGGAAATTCACCAAAGGATATTGAAAACCTTGTTACACGCCCTATTGAAAAGCAATTGAAAGGAATAACAGGTGCTAAAATAAACAAGATAACAAGCACCTCACTGCAGGATTTTTCAGCTATAATTGTTGAATTTAATACAGATGTAAAAACAGAAGTTGCCCTTCAAAAAACAAAGGATGCAGTTGATAAAGCAAAAAAAGATTTGCCAACAGATCTTACTGCAGAACCCAATGTGCAGGAAGTAAGCCTTAGCGAGCAACCCATCATGTTTGTAAATCTCAGTGGCGATTATAACATGGTAAGCCTCAAAAAATTTGCTGATGATGCAAAAGATAAACTCGAAGAACTATCACAGATTACACGGGTGGATATTGTGGGTGCGCCTGAAAGAGAATTCCAGATTAATGTAGATAATTACAAAATGCAAAGCGCCAATGTTACATTCGATGATATTGCCAATGCTGTGCAAAGAGAAAATGCAGATATCTCCGGAGGCTTACTGGATGTAGGAAATATGAAAAGGACACTGCAGGTAAAAGGACAGTTTAAAAATGCTTATGATATTGAAAAAATTATTATTCGTAACACAGGTGGTGCATCTATTTATTTAAAAGATATCGCTAATATAAAAGATACTGTAAAAAACAGTGAAAGCTATGCAAGGCTCAATGGCAAAAATGTGGTAACGCTTAATATTATCAAACGTGCCGGAGAAAATTTAATTGAAACTTCCGACGATGTAAAGAAAAGCGTGGAAGAAATGAAGGGTAACATATTGCCTTCAAATCTTAATGTAGTCATCACCGGCGATCAAAGCCGTGCTACACGCTCATCGTTTAAAGATTTGGTAAATTCTATTGTTATTGGTTTCGTACTTGTATTGTTGATTCTTATGTTCTTCATGGGTGTTACCAATGCATTCTTTGTTGCGCTCTCCGTACCGCTATCCATGTTTGTTGCATTTTTGTTTTTGCCTGCGGCAGATATTTTCACCGGATCTCATGTTACTTTAAACTTCATCGTACTTTTCGCATTACTTTTCGGGCTGGGAATTATTGTAGATGACGCCATTGTTGTTATCGAAAATACACATCGCATATTCATTGAAAATAAAGGACGGCTTTCCCAGGTAAAGTCTGCAAAGATGGCTGCCGGTGAAATATTTATTCCCGTTTTTGCAGGCACACTCACTACACTTGCGCCATTTTTCCCCCTCCTCTTCTGGCCGGGCATTATTGGCAAGTTTATGATCTACCTGCCCATCATGCTCATTTTTACATTAACAGCTTCTTTGGTAGTTGCTTTTATTATGAACCCCGTGTTTGCTGTTGATTTTATGAACCATCCTGATGAACAAGGTATACAAAAAAAATCAACTGTTTTTAAAAGCCCGGCATTTTGGATTCCATTGGGTGTAGGTATTCTTTTTGATTTATTCCATGTTACATTTTTAGGCAACCTGCTCATCTTTTTTTCTCTGTTGGTTGTGCTCAACAGGTATGTATTTGACGGACTGATTCATAAATTTCAAAATAAAGTATTGCCTGCAATTATGCATCGTTACGAAACATTATTAAAGTGGGCCCTTACCGGCTGGAAACCTGTATGGCTTCTGTTGGGAACTTTCGGATTACTTATTTTTTCATTTGCATTTTTTGCAGTAAGAAAAGTACCTGTGGTTTTCTTTCCCAAAGGCGATCCCAATTTCATTTATGTTTATTTAAAAATGCCGGTAGGCACCAGTGTTGACTATACTGATTCCATTACCGATGAACTGGAAAAAAGAGTAACACGTGTTCTTGACGGGCCGGAAGGAAAATCAAATCCTGTCGTAGAAAGCATCATCTCAAATGTTGCAGTAGGAGCATCTGACCCAAGCAGCGGGGACCGCAGTACCAGGCCCAATCTTGGAAGGGTGCAGGTTTCATTTGTGGAATATGAAAAGCGTCATGGTGTATCAACTGCACCTTACCTGGATTCTATAAGAAATGTTGCAAAGGGAATTCCGGGCGCCGAAATTTCTGTAGCACAGGGAGCCAGCGGCCCCCCAACAGAGCCACCAATAAATATTGAAGTAGCCAGTGAAGATTTTGAACACCTGACTACCACTGCTAAAGCATTAAAAATTTATTTAGACAACCTGCAGATACCGGGCGTTGAAGAATTAAAACTGGATGTTGATTTAACCAATCCTGAAATTACACTTACGGTTAACCGTGAGCGTGCACAGATAGAAGGTGTTTCTACTTCGCAGATAGGCCAGCAAATTCGTACTGCTTTATTTGGCAGGGAAGTATCCAAAATAAAAGATGGTGAAGATGAATATAAAATCCAGTTACGCAATCTTGAAATGCAACGCAAAAGTCTTTCAGAATTGCTGAACATGAAAATAGTGTTCAGGGACCAGACCGCCGGTGGTGCAGTAAAACAAATACCCATCAGTTCTCTCGTAGATGTGGATTACACCAGTACTTACGGAAGCATTAAACGAAAAAATGTAAAGCGTGTTATCACTTTATTTTCCAATGTGCTATCCGGTTATACACCTACTGAAGTAAATGCAAGAATTAAAACAGCGATAGATGATTTCAATAAAGCTGCTTCAGGGGTTACCATATCTCAAACAGGTGAGGGAGCGCAACAGGCAGAGACCGCATCATTTTTGGGGAAAGCTTTGCTGATTGCACTTATGCTTATCTTGTTCATACTTGTACTTCAGTTTAATTCTGTCAGCAAGTCTGTAATCATATTGACTGAAATTGTTTTCAGTATCATAGGTGTATTATTAGGATTTTCCATAACGGGCATGCAAGTATCAACCGTAATGACAGGTATCGGTATTGTAGGCCTGGCGGGCATCGTGGTTAAAAACGGAATTCTTGTAATTGAATTTGCTGATGAATTAAGAAGCCGGGGCATGAAGACAAGGGATGCAGTAATACAGGCCGGTAAAATAAGAATTATTCCTGTAATGCTCACCGCACTTGCAGCAATACTTGCATTGATGCCACTAGCCATTGGATTCAATATTAATTTCATAACCATGTTTGCAGATCTGAACCCCCATATTTTCTTCGGAGGTGACAGCGTTCGTTTCTGGAAGCCACTTTCATGGACAATTATTTTCGGGCTGGCATTCGCATTTTTCATGACGCTGATAATGGTACCAAGTATGTACATGATTGCAGAAAGGCTCAGGAGGCCCATGCGTAAGTATTTTGGCGGCAAATGGATTTCCATGCTGGGCATACCACCGTTTACATTAATATTTATGCCATTGATGTTCATCACAATGTTGATCCATCGTAAACAGGTTGCAAGAAGAAAAAGGAAACTTAATAAAAACGTAAATGAAAAATGGACAGGAAGCTGGTTCTAAGATTTTCTAATTAAAAAACAATACTTTATAAACCTGCACGAATAAAATTTTCTGCAGGTTTTTTTTGCCTGCAAATACAGGGCTGATGATAGATTAAGTATCTTTCAGAATATTATAATTATTGAAATACTATATAGTCAGCCATCAAAAACGAATAGAATGTAATGGCATCAATAGTTATGCACAGATAAGGATAAATAAATCTGCAGGAAAGGCTATAAAATGATGAAAAAGCTTGCAGATTTGTAACATGTT
>CABDYW010000264.1_pt1 | contig 17915 bp, 19 predicted proteins | sample 3132051 | NCBI WGS metagenome assembly CABDYW01 (sample SAMEA5534338, study PRJEB31848) | metagenome | biome: tundra; feature: field; material: soil | place: USA | collected 2013-05 | depth 0.45 m | reverse complement strand
TTCCTGCTTTGTATCTTATTACTTCTATTTTCTCTATTGTAATTAACCCGCCGGATTTTGTTTGCTCAAATAAGTTTTCAACCGTTCTGGTAAACTCTTTTATTTTTTCTTCCGTGTCAACTATTTCAACAATTAATGGCAGATCAGATGAAATTTCGAACAGCTTTGCAGTATGAACTCTACTATTGGCGCCAAATCCCATAATACCCCTGGTAACAGTCGCTCCCGAAAGCGATTGTTTTTTTGCTTCAAAAACAATGGCTTCATACAATGGTTGTTGTCCCACTTTATCCGACTCACCAATGAAGATGCGGAGAAGCCTTGCGTTAGGATTATTTTCCATCTTTACAAAAGTTTAATAAGTAAAATGCCGATAAATGTTGCAAGCAGCCCGATGATAATACTTGTTGCAATGTAAGCAAATGCATGCCAGTATTGTGCATCCCGGAGCAAAGCAACTGTTTCATTTGAAAAAGCAGAAAAGGTAGTAAATCCTCCTAAAATTCCTGTAGCTAAAAACAATCGCCATTCCATGCCTATATTACTCCTTTCATTTAGCCCAAAAACAACACCAATTAAAAAACATCCAAGAATATTTACGCCTAAAGTTCCAAAAGGAAATGTTGAAAGAAATTTATTTTGTATTAATTGAGATAACATGTACCTGGATATGCCTCCGATAAAACTGCCTATACCGATTGCTAATATTAATTTCATTGTAGCTGTGATTAAATATTGGCTAATTATTTTCTAAAAAAGTATATTTAAAATCTACCAGCCATTCATTATTTTTTTTAACGAGTTTTATTTTGGACGGCTCTTTTTTATAAGTATTTGAATAGTTGATAATGGTTACTGAGTCAGAAACATTTTCAGTTGAATTGATAATTATATTTGCGTTTTTATATCCTTCCTTTTCTGTTGCCGGCTTTTTTTTATCAAATTCCACAAACCTTTCAAAATACATAAGATTGGTACTGTCAGCTAATAAATATTTTTTTGCATAATCATAGTCACCTGTCAGTGATGCATCAATAAACTCCCGCCCAGCCTCTAAAGGGTCAGTATTTTTTTTTGTTTTTACTGATTGATCACATGCTACGAAAAATAAAAGAGATATAAAAGAAGTTAAGATGATTTTGTACATGATGGAAAATTGTATACGGCAAAGATATGCTTCCAAAAGATATATTACTGAAACCCAGGGAAGTAGTACGAATACATTTACTTCAAAAAATATTCCACCGCAAGTGCATATCCTTTTAAGCCAAGACCGCTAATTGTGCCTTTGCATTTGGCGGAGACATGAGATAATTTTCTAAATTCTTCTCTTGCATCAATATTAGAAATATGTACTTCTATAACAGGAACTTTTATTGCTGCAATGGTATCGCCAATTGCTACCGATGTGTGAGATACTATATTTATAAAAATTATAAAATTTTTGGTAGATGGTACCAAAAACTTTAGCCGGTCTGTGCTTATTACCATCACTTAAAGAGCTGCGTGGAGGTACCTGGCTTAGGTTGATATGGTTGAGTTTTCCCTGGCAAACTTCAAGCCCGTACTGTATTTCTCCCGTATGAGAATGAGGCGTGGGTTGTAGCATAGCTTCTTGTGCCGGATAAAAGAACTACAATGTTTAATACCATAAATTTAAAATTCAGCAAAGCACAAGAACCCTTCACACAAGGCTAACGCCTTATTCTTGCGCAATCATAGGGGTACAAAACATCACCATAGATTCGATAGTATAATTGCATTGAAGAAAGATAACTATTTAATAAGACTTTATAAAAAAATGAATTTGCTTCAACAAAACTTTTACAAGCTATCCTTAAAATCCTAAAAATTAAAATCAACGTTATCCTAAGCTTGCATTTCATTGCTTTCATTTTCACAGTCTTCCACACCTGCTATGAGCCAACTATTGGATTCGAACCAACGACCTGCACATTACGAGGGTGCTGCTCTACCACTGAGCTAAATTGGCTTTTGCCTCAAAAATAAATATAATTGATTTATTTACCGAATGCCTCGATACTTTTTAGTTTGCACTAAGAACTCTTTGTGTTGAATGAAAATTCCGTGGTTTTCTACACTCCGGTGGTATTTTAGGAAACCTGTAAATAATTATCCTCTTTTATTATTAAAATATTTTTTCTATTTTTCTAAAAAAAGTGATCGTATCCAATCGTATCATACATTTTCTTAAATGTTTAATAAAAAATATTATGGGACAACATCCAATGCCAGCTTACCATTTTCTAGTGGAATGGGGCGGCACAAGAGTCGGCTTTATTGAAGTATCAGGATTGGAGATTACTACAGATGTGATTGAACACCGTGATGGCGCAGACCCGAACCAAGCCGCTCATAAAATGCCGGGACTTACCCGTTATAAAAATATTGTATTGAAACGTGGTATTTTAAAAGGAGATAACGATTTTTTCAACTGGATGAATACAAAAAACTTAAACCAGGTGGAGCGTCGTGACATAGTCATTCAATTATTAAATGAAAATCATGAACCTGTAATAATCTGGAGGGCGGTAAACGCTTTTCCTGTTCGCCTTTCCGGCCCTGTGCTTAATGCAAACACAAGCGAGGTTGCTATTGAAGAATTAGAACTGGCACATGAAGGTTTAATCGTACTAGTAAGCTAAATAAAAGTTTCTGACCGGGGAATACTTCCTGATTTAGAAATGATATTATTTTCTGATCATATTTAACATTGATAAAGTTTCGGCAATCATTTTTCCATTATATTCTAAAGCGAGATCCTTATGAAACAGCAAACGAAACCTTTGCGTATCAAGTCGTTAAAATCATTAAAGTAACCGCCGTACACGTAAGTACATACAGTGGTGTGAGAGGACAGTGAGGGAAAGAATCCCTCACTTCCTACTCGATTTTATCCCGGACAACAATAATTTTTTGCTAACTTGCGGGCCTAATAATTCATAAAATTAATTAATTTTTTATGGGTGCGACTTCGATGATTGTTTTGATTCTTGCAGCGTTGACATTTTCTATTATCGCTATTCTAATTGCTAAAATTGTTACAAAATCTACTTCCAATGCTCAAAAAGGGGAGCCATACGAATGTGGTATTCCTACCCAGGGAAAAACCTGGACACAACTGAATGTGGGTTATTATTTATTTGCATTGATATTTTTGATCTTTGATGTGGAGCTTGTTTTTTTGTTTCCCTGGGCAGTGGTAGCAAAAAAAGTAGGCTGGATGGCCCTGGTTGAAATTGTTATTTTCTTTTTTATATTGTTTATGGGGTTTTTATACGCACATAAAAAGGGAGCATTAAAGTGGATGTAAAGGCGGTCACCTCAAACTCCTCCAAAGGGGGAACCGAAATGCAGAGCCTGCTTATTTATGAAAATAATAGTTTGTTGTATAGCATAAAATTAAAAATGGTAACTCTTTAAATAATGAGTAACACTTCAAATTATATAGGTCCTTCCAAAGCTTCCCATGTAGGAGAGAGGTTGGAGGCTGCATCTGCTTTTCCGGGTCAGGTACATGAAACACCCGGTGGTGGTATTGTGTTAAGCAAACTGGATGATGTGATCAACTGGGCACGCTCCAATTCATTGTGGCCGCTCACCTTTGCTACCAGTTGTTGTGGTATAGAAATGATGTCGGTTGCTGCAGCTAAATATGATTTTTCCAGGTTTGGATTTGAAGTAGCAAGAGCTTCGCCAAGACAGGCGGATGTAATTATCATAGCGGGCACCATCGTAAATAAAATGGCGCCTGTATTAAAAAGATTATACGACCAGATGACCGACCCCAAGTATGTAATTGCCATGGGCGCCTGTGCCATCAGTGGAGGTCCTTTCTTTTATAATACCTATTCAGTTGTAAAAGGGGCCGACCATGTGATACCGGTAGATGTATATGTTGCCGGTTGTCCGCCAAGGCCCGAAGCGCTATTGCATGCATTGATAAGTTTACAGGAAAAAATAAAAAGTGGGCTGACAAGAGAACAGATACAGGTTCCAAAACCGGTATCAGGCGGAGATAAATTACACCAGATTTAATTGATAAGGATAAGATGACCAACGAAGAATTAAAAGCAAAAATTACTGAACTGTTACCCGCAGCTACTTTTGAAGAAGGTGGACAATGGCTTACAATTAATGTGGAACCCAAAGACTGGCGGTTGCTGGCAGGGCAGCTTCGGCAGGATGCTTCTTTATTCTTTGATTATCTTTTTTGTCTTACCTGTATCGACTGGAAGACACATCTTACCATGGTGTATCATTTAGATTCCACAAAATTTCGCCACAACATTGTAATTAAATCAAAGTTAATTGCAGGTAACCCTGCAATAGAAACGGTAAGTGATATCTGGAAAACCGCCAATTTTCACGAGCGGGAAGTATATGAAATGTTTGGTGTGAATTTCCTGGATCATCCGGATCTGCGCTTGCTGATATTACCCGATGGATGGGAAGGGAAGAAACCAATGCTAAAAGATTTTGAAGACCCAATCAATATGATAAAACTGTAATGCCCCCATCCCCTAAAGGGGAGTAAGGCAAGAGTAATATTATCGATGAATTAAGATAAGTTAGTTGAAAAAAAATACTGGAAATTTAATTTTATATAAAACTTAATCAATTCCCCTTTAGGGGATAGGGGCAAATGATTGAAGAAATAGGGAGAACAACAGAAGGTGATGTAATGATTAACGTAGGGCCACAGCATCCTGCCACTCACGGCGTGTTGCACCTGGTGATTACGATCAATGGGGAAACCATTAAAAAAGTGGAACCACACCTGGGTTTTATTCATCGCTCTATTGAAAAAATGTGTGAGAGCCTAAGCTACCGTCAATTCATATACGTAACCAGCCGGATGGATTACCTTTCTTCCCACATCAATAATCATGCTTGTGCGCTTTGTGTAGAAAAAGGTTTGCAGGTGGAAATACCTTCACGGGCACAGGTGATTCGTGTATTAATGGATGAGTTAACAAGAATTGCTTCGCATGAATTGTGGTGGGGAGCAATGGCAATGGACCTGGGCGCATTCACCCCTTTCTTTCATGCCTTTAGGGAAAGAGAATCTATCAATGATATCATGGAGGAAACCTGCGGTGCAAGACTTACGATGAACTATATGGTACCCGGTGGAGTAATGCAGGATATTCATCCCAATTTTCAAAGAAGGGTAAAGGATTTTATCAGGTTATACAAATCGAAGGTTAGTGAATACGATGAACTGGTTACCGGTAACATTATTTTCCAAAACAGGATGAAAGGAGTAGGTTATTTATCTCCCGAAGATGCGATCTCTTATGGCTGCACCGGGCCACCGGCAAGGGGCAGTGGCGTTTCTTGTGATATCCGGAAATTGTATCCTTACGAAATATATGATCAACTGGAGTTTGATGAAATACTGGAAACAGGAGGCGATTCATTTGCAAGGTACATGGTCCGGGTAAGAGAGATGAATCAATCCATCAGGATAATAGAACAATTGATTGATAATATTCCCGAAGGTGATTTCCAGGCAAAGACAAAGGCAGTATTGAAATTACCGAAAGGAGAATTTTACCAACGGGTAGAAACAGCAAGAGGCGAATTTGGGGTATATATTGTGAGTGAAGGTGGCACCACTCCTTACAGAATTAAATTTCGTTCACCGGGATTTTCAAATCTTTCAGCATTGGATCATATGGTAAGAGGCAGTAAGTTAGGTGACCTGGTAGCAATGATGGGGACACTGGATTTGGTGATACCGGATATAGACCGGTAAGGCCCCCAAACCCCCTGAAGGGGGCTTAAAGGCAACAGAACCCGGTGGTGGCAAGTTTCTTTTTGTTTGTGATAACATTTTTTATTAAAAATATATAAAGCCCCTTTAGGGGTTGGGGTTATGTGGAGCTTTTCTAATATATCGAAATTTATAGACAACTGGTTAAGGGCAACCTTTAATCCAATCTGGACGATGGTCATTGAAATGGTGATTGCAGGTGTGTGTGTAATTGGTTTGTTTGCCATACTCGGGCTGGTATTAGTGATCATGGAAAGAAAAGTTTCTGCGTGGATGCAGATACGTCTCGGACCCAATCGGGTAGGGCCTAAAGGAATGTTGCAATCACTGGCAGATACGGTGAAGTTATTGGTGAAAGAAGGTATGACTCCGGCCGGGGCTGATAAATTTTTATTTAATTTAGCGCCCTTCATCGCAATGATGGTAGCCATGCTGCTGATGGCGCCGATCGCTTTTGCAAAAGATTTTCAAATGTGGGATCTGAATATCGGTGTGTTATATGTATCTGCTGTTTCTTCCATCATGGTGATCAGTATTTTAATAGCGGGCTGGGCAAGTAATAATAAATATTCTTTGATGGGGGCTATGCGCAGTGGCGCACAAATCGTGAGTTATGAATTATCCGCCGGGTTATCTATTCTTTCCATTGTGGTGTTATCAGGCAGTTTAAATCTGAACGATATCATTCAATCCCAGGCGGATGGCTGGTGGATATTTAAAGGACATATCCCGGTAATCATTGCTTTTATCATTTTTATTATAGCAGTAACGGCAGAAACCAACCGGGCACCATTTGATCTTGCAGAAGCCGAATCAGAACTGACTGCCGGATTTCACACAGAATATTCAGGAATGAAATTCGCCCTGTTTTTTTTAGCTGAATATGTAAATGTATTTATTGTATGTGCCATCGGTGCTACTTTATTCCTGGGCGGATGGATGCCTTTTCATATCGGCCACTGGCAAGGGTTTAATCATGTAATGGATTATATTCCATCCAGTATCTGGTTCTTTGGAAAAACATTTTTCCTGATATTTTTGATCATGTGGTTCAGGTGGACATTTCCAAGATTACGCATCGATCAGTTGCTAAACCTGGAATGGAGATATTTATTGCCGATCAGTATGTTCAATATATTGTTGGTAACATTAATGGCGATATTGGGGTGGCATTTTTAGCCCCATCCCCTAAAGGGGAGCAATTAAAGGGTATAATGATTTAATGTCTATTTATGAAAAGAAAATATTGTTCATATAAAAAATAAAATTCCTCTTTAGGGGATAGGGGCATGTTTATAGTTAAATATATAAAAGAAGTTTTTAGTGGTCTAAAGTCGCTGGCTATCGGCCTTCGGCTTACGCTTTATTATTTTACACATCATAAAGAGATCATTACACAGCAATATCCTGATAACAGGGAAACATTGAATTTGCCTGAAAGATTCAAGGGTGAAGTGGTGATGCTGCATGATGAAAATAATGAACATGCCTGCACGGGCTGTACCGCCTGTGAACTCGCTTGCCCCAATGGTACTATTAAGATCATTACTAAATTTGATATTACAACCGATGGAAAAAAGAAAAAAGCCCTTGACAAATTTGTATATCATCTTGAATTGTGTACTATGTGTAACCTCTGTATTGTAGCCTGCCCGACAGATGCAATTAAAATGGCACAAACATTTGAACACAGCGTGTATGACAGAAGTGAGTTGACAAAAATTTTGAATAAACCCGGATCGGAGATCAGGGAAGGAGTAGAATAATAATATCTATCGGGAATAAAGACAACCGGTATTCGACATTGAAACAATAACCCTTAAATGAGCGGATCAACAATAATATTTTACATGCTTGCGGCACTTACTTTGGTGAGCGGAGCGCTGGCAGTCACTACCCGGCAAATATTTCGTGCGGCCATCTTCCTTTTATTTTCATTGATTGGAATTGCAGGGCTGTATTTCTGGATGCAGTATGAGTTTATCGCGGCTGTTCAAATAGTAGTATATGTTGGCGGCATTACCGTCCTGATCATCTTCTCGATTTTTTTAACACAACAGGCAGGAGAATTATTACCCAAAGAAAAAATCGGAAGACAGGTATTTTCAGCATTGGCAGCCTTTTGTGGTTTTGCCTTAACTATGTTGCAATTATACCAGCATTCATTTAAACAAACAACTGACCAACCCATCGCACCCAGTGTATCAAATATTGGTAATCAAATGCTGGGTGTTGAAGACAATGGATTTGCATTGCCCTTTGAAGTAGTGAGTATATTACTGCTGGCGGCAATGATTGGTTGCATTGTAATTGCTTTACGTTCAAAACCCGCAACAGCATGATGGAGCCCGGATTATATCATTTATTATTCATTAGCGCCGCACTGTTTTTTATCGGTGTGTACGGTTTCTTTACCAGGAGAAACCTGATCACCATGCTGATGAGTGTAGAACTGGTTTTAAATAGTGTGAACCTGAATTTTATTGCATTCAATAAATATTTATGGCCAAACAAACTGGATGGGTTATTCTTTTCAATTTTTGTGATAGCCATAGCAGCAGCGGAAGCAGCGGTAGCCATTGCTATCATTATTAATTTATACAGGAGTCATCATTCCATTGATGTAGAGAATGCTGAAGAGATGAAATTTTAAAAGCTCTATCTCTCCCCGAAGGAGAGAAAAAAGAAGAGCCACTTACCATATTATGAATGATTTTTTACAAATTCCAATGCTCCAGGTCCTTCCCTTCGGGAAGGATATAGGATGGGCTTTATTGCTGATTCCTTTGCTGCCACTGGCAGGGTTTTTACTGCTTGGTTTATTCGGTAGAAAACATATAAAGAATTCATCCGGCATTATTGGGACTTCCCTTTTATTAGTGTCAACTGTTTTATCACTTTATACAGCATACGGTTATTTTTTTGAGTATGGAAAAGTGAATGGTGTTTATCAAAAATTAATACCTCTACAATATACATGGCTCCAATTTTCACCCGGGCTTTCCATCGATATGGGAATTATCCTCGATCCTATTTCGGTGATGATGTTGGTAGTGGTGAGTTTTATTTCATTGATGGTACATATCTATAGTTTGGCCTACATGAAGGGCGAAGATAGATTTCCTACTTACTATGCATTTCTGGGCCTCTTTACTTTTTCTATGTTGGGATTGGTGATGGCTTCCAATATTTTCCAAATGTATATTTTCTGGGAACTGGTAGGAATATCTTCCTTTTTATTAATCGGTTATTATTATGATCGGCCCAGCGCAGTCGCCGCTTGCAAAAAAGCGTTTATCGTTACCCGTTTTGCCGACCTTGGCTTTCTCATAGGAATATTGATATTATCCTTTTATGCAGGCACATTGGATTTTAATACACTCATACAGCGGTTAACATCTTCTTCGGCACCGGAATTTCAAACGGCTGTTGCTTCCTCCTTCCTCGGCGTTTCTGCATTAACATGGGCGCTGGTGTTGGTGTTTATTGGAGGAGCTGGTAAAAGCGCTATGTTTCCTTTACATGTTTGGTTGCCTGATGCAATGGAAGGGCCTACTCCGGTATCTGCATTGATACATGCCGCCACAATGGTAGTGGCCGGCGTTTTTTTAGTTGCAAGATTATTTCCTGTTTTTAGTATGTCGCCGCCGGCCCTGCAGGTAGTTTCTTATGTAGGTGTTATCTCTGCTTTATTTGCTGCAGTGATAGCCTGTACACAAACAGATATCAAAAGAGTATTGGCTTATTCTACTATATCGCAGATAGGTTTTATGATGTTTTCATTAGGCGTGTCCGGTTCAGGCGGGGAAAATGGTTTGGGGTTTACTGCCTCCATGTTTCACCTCTTTACACATGCTATGTTCAAAGCTTTGTTGTTCCTGGGTGCCGGTGCGGTAATTCATTTTATTCATAGCAATGAAATGAAAGACATGGGTGGACTAAGAAAATATTTACCCATTACGCATATTACTTTTTTAATAGCCTGCCTGGCGATTTCAGGTGTACCGCCATTTGCAGGATTCTTTAGTAAAGAAGAAATATTATTAGCTGCATATCACCACAATGCCATTATTTATTGGATCGCATTGATCACATCAGGGTTAACTGCATTTTATATGTTCCGTTTATATTTTAGTATTTTCTGGAACAAAGAAGCTCCCTCTCCCTTGGAAAGGGCGGGGGGTGAGGTTCATGGAGAAGGCGGCTTTGCTATGATGATGCCATTGGTGCTGTTGGCTGTTGGTGCTGCCGTAGCAGGATTTATTCCTTTTGGAAATTTTGTAAGTTCAGATGGTAAACTATTGGAGTCTGCATTTCATCTGCAATTTTCTATTGCCCCGGTTGCATTGGGATTGGCCGGTATATTCGCAGCGATGTGGTTGTATAAAAAACAAAACAATAAGCCTGATGCAATTGCCGCTTCATTGAACGGCTTTTACAAAGCAGCCTATCATAAATTTTATATGGATGAATTGTATTTGTTCATCACCAAAAAAATATTGTTCAATTTAATTGGAAGGCCCGCTGCATGGTTTGATAAAAATGTTGTGGATGGAATGGTGAATATGACGGGAAATACAACGCAGGCAATTTCAGAAAAAATAAAGGGTTTTCAATCAGGTAAAGTACAGCAATATGCCATTTACTTTTTAGCCGGGGTAATCGGGCTTGCAGTGCTGTTTATTTATATATGGAAATAAAAATTAAATAATAATTGTAGTATATCTCTACCTGGCAGGCAGGAAATTATTTGCAGGACCAGGCGGAAATATTCAACATTCGAAACTAATAGATGAATTTAACATTATTGATATTATTACCGCTGCTTACAGCAGTTGTCATACTACTGATGCGGAATGCAGAGCAGGTGAAGTGGACCGCACTGATTGGTTCAACACTACAATTCGTATTGGCGTTTGTTTTGCTTTTCGCTTTCCGCAATGAAAGAGCAGGAGGCAATGAGGCACAAATGTTATTTGAATTGCAATACAACTGGTTCCCCGCCTGGCATATCAGTTTTCATCTGGGCGTAGATGGTATTTCAGTAGCCATGGTTTTATTGACTGCATTCGTGGTGATAGCAGGCGTACTGGTTTCGTGGAACGTAACAAAGATGACAAAGGAATTTTATTTCTTACTCATCCTGCTTAGCCTTGGGGCTTATGGGTTTTTTATTTCGCTCGACCTCTTCATTCTTTTCTTCTTTCTTGAAATTGCAGTAATACCAAAATATTTGCTGATCGGCATCTGGGGAAGCGGTAAAAAAGAATATGCTGCCAATAAACTGGCCCTCATGCTAATGGGCGGATCTGCATTGGTGTTAGTGGGTTTATTAGGAGTTTATTTTGGCGGCCCGGAAAAAACTTTTGACTTATTAACCTTGTCCCGGGGCCATATCCCTGTTCAGGTTCAAAAAATTTGTTTCCCTCTTTTATTTGTTGGATTTGGGGTGTTTACCGCATTGTTTCCTTTTCATACCTGGGTGCCTGATGGTCACTCTTCTGCGCCTACTGCAGGCTCAATGTTCCTGGCAGGCATCTCTATGAAACTGGGTGGCTATGGTTGTTTGAGGGTGGCCACTTATATTATGCCTGATGAAGCAAAGGAATATGCTACCATCATTATCGTTCTATCTACCATTGCTATTTTATATGGAGCCTTTGCTACGATGATGCAGAAGGATCTGAAATATATCAACGCATATTCATCTGTTAGTCATTGCGGGTTTGTTTTGTTGGGCATCGGCATGTTAACAAAAACAGCCATGACGGGTGCCGTAATGCAAATGGTATCGCATGGTTTAATGACAGCTCTTTTCTTCGCTGTCATCGGTATGATCTACGAACGTACCCATACCAGGCAGGTAAATGAAATGGGCGGACTGATGAAAGTAATGCCCTTTATCACCACGGTGTTATTTATCGTTGGATTGTGTTCATTGGGATTGCCGGGGCTGAGTGGTTTTGTTGCCGAGATGACGGTGTTCATAGGCTCCTGGCAGCACCCTGATCCATTTCATCGCATTGCAACCATTGCAGCCTGCATATCAATTGTAGTGACTGCGGTGTATATTCTAAGGGCAATCGGGCAAACGGCAATGGGCCCAATAAAGGAAGGCTATAATAATTTAAGTGATGCAAAATGGAATGAGAAATTGGCGGCCGTGATTTTAATTGCAGGAATCATTGCGATTGGTGTGGCGCCGTTCTGGTTGAATGATTTGATCAGTCCGGCTGCGGAAATAATAATGCATAAAGTGGCAGGGAAATAATTCTGATAATTAAAGAATGAAGTATATCGCGATGAGGCATCGTTAAGGAAGTCCGGTATTCGATATCTTACATTCCACATTTAAAAATGTATGTTGAACGACTTTTTGATATTAATGAAATCTGAACTGGTAATCACTTTCATCATCTTCCTCCTGTTATTTATAAAGGTAGGTAAGGGGATGAAAAATGAAAGCCTTTTATCCCTGCTGCAATTTTTATTGCTGGCTAATTTTATTGCTGGTTTTTTTTTCAATGAAACAGGTAGTTTATTTGGCGGCCTTTTCACTACCAATGCATTGATAGCTTTTCAGAAAAGTATTTTAAGCTTAGGTGTATATCTTATTTCTTTATTATTTGCAGACTGGTTAAAGAAGAGTGAACACATGCCGGAGTTTTTTATACTCATGCTATCCGCCTTATTAGGTATGTTTTTTATGATCTCAAGCGGCAGCCTGCTCATGTTTTTTTTGTCACTCGAGCTTTCTACTATTCCTGTTGCGGCGATGACTAATTTTGACCTGGAGAAAAAAATATCATCGGAAGCATCCATGAAAATGATTTTGTCATCCGCGTTCTCCTCCGGTATTTTATTGTTTGGTATTTCATTGATGTATGGTGCCACCGGTACCATCAGTTTTGCAGAAATGCCCGCCATGCTGGATGGAAGTCCGTTGCAAATACTGGCCTTTATATTTTTATTTACCGCTTTTGCATTTAAGTTGTCTATCGTTCCTTTTCATTTATGGACGGCCGATGTATATGAAGGAGCACCCATTGCGGTTTCCTCTTTTTTATCGGTAATATCAAAGGGTTCCATTGCATTTATATTGCTCACCGCTTTGTACAAAGTGTTTGCTCCCATGCATGAACTGTGGTACAATATGGTGGTGTTATTATCCATTGCCACAATGATCATTGGTAACCTTTTTGCTTTAAGACAACAAAATATCAAACGTTTCCTTGCTTATTCATCCATTGCGCAGGTAGGTTTCATATTGGTGGGTATCAGCGGTAATTCAATAGCGGGTACATCATCCGTGGTATATTTTGTTTTGATCTATGTATTCTCCAACCTTGCAGCATTTGGGGTGGCTGGTGCTATTTCGCAACAAACCGGTAAAGAGCGTATCAATGATTATAAAGGATTGTATCAAACCAATCCATTCATAAGTTGGGTACTTGCGCTGGCATTGTTTTCACTGGCCGGCATTCCGCCCACTGCCGGATTTTTTGGTAAATTATTTTTGATCACTGCAGGTGCATCCAATGGAAATTACTTTTTTATCACCGTGGCAGCATTGAACCTGATTGTTTCTTTATATTATTATCTTCGGGTGATCAGGGCGGTGTTTATGGATAAAAATGAACAGCCTATTGAAAAGATCAACCTGCATCCTTCCACCAAACTGGGAATGATCATTTGTGGAGCAGGCATTGTGCTGGTAGGATTATTAAGTTGGGTATACGATTATATTACAGCACTTACAATGTAATAAAGGAAATATGGCTATCAATAAAAATCACGAATTTGAAGAACTGGACGGTGTAAAATGTGGCATCGTTGAAAAGAACGTACAACCTGAAAGAGTACAGTTTTTTAAAAAATTACTGGAGTATAATAAATATACTGTCGTGGTGGTTCCTTCACCGCCACCTAAAGCTGCACCTGCACCAGTTGTGAAAGCGGTAGAGGGAACTGAACCTCCACCTCCACCACCTGCACCTCCTCCGGCACCGGAAACATTTACAGTTGGTGTAACAGATTATACTTTTAATCCCATCAATGCAATTTTTGGAAGATTGTTACATACACCCGATGGACATGTTGTTACCCAGGCTTACTGGCAGCAGAAGGAATCAATAAGCCATGATGAGATTCCCTATTATGAATGGAGTAAACCTGTCAATGCCTGAATGTTTGGATAAGGTTCATTGTTATTGCTGCATATATGAATTAACCTGATCAATTAATAAGATACATAACCCCATAACCTACCCTTGAAAAGAATAAGTTTTTTATTTAAAATGAAATTCAAATTTTTAAATAACTTAAACTACAACAACTCATCCACCAAATACAAAATCGATTCATAGTTTTCCTTTACAGCTTCTGACATGGCTATTTCGCAGGTTTTTGTAGAAGAGTAATACCCATCATACGTTTGTTGCTTTACTTCCAAAGCTTCAGGGTTTGTTGCAACGGTGGTAAGTTTTGGAAACAAAAACCACGGTCACCGGCCATGCCGCAACAACCGGCATATTTCGGCACGGTAACATCATCAGCAAAATGTTTGGCGAGCCTTCGGTCGATGGTGATAACATCAAACGACGGCTTCCTGAATAGTAAGATGTATTTAAGATGTAGAAAGAGACCAACAAAGGCAAAAACTTATGTTACAAAGGCCCATGATGTATTTCAGTTTTCTCACTGATTTATCTCATACAATAGCGTTATGCTCTGCTCTATTTTTGTCAAGTTGAAAAAATAACCCAAATTAAGAATCATGAAAAGAATAGTTATACTCGGAGCCGGAACAGCAGGAACTATAATGGCCAACCACCTTAATCATGAAATAGATAAGGAATCTTGGGAAATAGATGTAATCGACCACCGTCAGGAACATTATTACCAACCAGGATATCTTTTCCTGCCGTTTGATATATATGAACCCGAAGATATTGTGAAGCACATTAAGGACTTTATTCCTAAAGGGGTGAATCTGATAAATGATAAAGCAGAAAAGATACTAGCCGGAGAAAAAAAGGTACTTATGCAAAATGGTGATCTAATCCATTATGATATCCTGATTATTGCAACCGGCTGCAATATAGCCCCTGAAGAAGTAGAGGGTATGAACGGAAAAGAATGGAGGAACAGCGTATTTGATTTTTATACATTTGAAGGGTCATTGGCTCTCAGGGATAAACTCCGTAAATGGGAAGGCGGAAAATTAGTGGTACACATCACCGAGATGCCGATCAAATGCCCGGTGGCTCCGCTGGAATTTTCTTTCCTTGCCGATTCCTATTTCAAAAATAAAAAGATGAGGGATAAAGTGGATATCACCTATGTAACCCCACTTAGCGGTGCTTTCACCAAACCAAAAGCCACGGAAACACTGAGCCACCTGTTGGTTGAAAAAAACATCAATCAGGTAAATGATTTCGGTATAAAGAAAGTTGACAACGAAAACAAAAAGATAATTGACTATGAAGGAAGGGAAGTTTCGTTTGACCTTTTGGTAACAGTTCCCACCAATAAAGGAGATGCATTGATAGAACGTTCCGGGCTGGGAGATGATCTGAATTTTGTTCCCACCAATAAAGCAACGTTGCAATCGCTGGAACACCCGGATATTTTTGTACTGGGGGATGCCACCAACATCCCCGCTTCCAAAGCCGGTTCTGTAACCCATTTTGAAGCGGAGATCCTTACAGAGAATATACTGCGTTATGTAAAGGGCGAACCGCTGAAAGAAGAATTTGACGGGCATGCCAACTGTTTCGTAGAAACCGGCAACGGAAAAGCATTACTTATTGACTTTAACTATACACATGAACCGGTGGAAGGGACATTCCCATTCCCCGGCATCGGCCCTTTGCGTTTGCTGAAAGAAAGCCGTATGAACCACATGGGGAAACTGGCATTCCGGTGGATATATTGGCATATGCTGCTGAAAGGCACACATATTCCTTTTGTATCCACCACTATGCAAATGGAGGGTAAACACTTTTAATCACAATAAAAAAAAGAATATGGAAAAAATTATTTCCGGTAAAACCATCAATGTAAATGAAGAAGGTTACCTGACCGGCTTTTCACAATGGGACAAAACCATTGCTACTGAAATTGCCAAAGAAGAGGGCATTACTGAACTGGGACCAAGGCACTGGCAGATCATTGATTACCTGCAGGACCAACACAAAAAAGAGATCCCCCTCAGCATCCGTAAAATTGGGAAGAGCGGAGTGGTGGATATCGAAGAATTTTATGCCCTCTTTCCACAGGGACCCCTGAAAAAAGCAACAAAGATCGCCGGCCTGCCTAAACCCGCCAGTTGTATCTGATTTTAAAATCAAAAAATTATCAGTCATGAGTGAATATAATGGTGAAATAAAAAAGATGATGATCATCCTGTCCAAAGCCTCACTGGAAAATGTATACGCCGCTTTTATCCTGGCCAATGGCGCCCGGATGGAAGGAATTGAAGCAGAGATTTTCTTTACGTTCTTCGGATTGGAAGCCATCAATAAAAAGAAACTGGAACACCTGCATGTGGCTACCGTAGGTAACCCTGCTATGCATATACCTACTTTGCTGGGTGGGCTTCCCGGAATGGAAGCATTAGCCAGCAATATGATGAAAAAGGAAATGGAAAAACTGGATATGCCTGGTGTGGGTGAATTTCTGGATATCCTGAAAGCGTCGGGTGTTAAACTATGGGCCTGTAAACTGGCTATGGAAATGTTCCATCTTAAAAAAGAAGATATATATGATGGAATCGGCGGTATTCTTACCGTGGGTGAATTTTACAAAGAAGGTGCCGGGTTGGGATCACATATGCTGTTCGTCTGATAATTAAGTAAAAGCAGCAAGCAGAATTCATTTCCATTTTTGCCATTGTTGGTATGTCTTTAATAACAGCCTGCTATCCGGGTACGCCGCTATTCGGTCTTATGGCCAATAGCCGAAGCCTACACCATAACAGATCTATGAATTTAAAAAGAAAAATTGCATATTATTTCAATAAATTAATAGTATGTAAAAATATTTCTTTTAATGGCCACAATTCTATACAGATACTATTGTAGAGGGGAAGCCCTTAAAAATTGTTGAGTTTATCAGTATGCATGGCTCCGGTCGTTGGTCATAAGACACAACGACGGCTTGCTGAATAGTAAGATGTATTTGGGTGATAGAGTGAAACACCCAACAAAGGCAAAATACTTAAACATTCTGCCGTAAGGCTTAATGATATCACTTCTATATCAGAGAACTTTGGTCGGGTGCCACGCCTTAAGTAATTGCTTTTTTCGTTTATTTCATCTCCAATAATATCCTTTATTACTTCAAGAATTTTAGTGAAATTTGTTCTGATGTTGTGCATGTTATTTTAGTGGGTTTAGTCACTAACTAAGACAACTGCACTTCATCTTTTGTCCCAATTTTTTAAAAATAACTCCGCAAACGGGTTAAATTATACATTTGCTTTATTAAATTATACATTTGCTTTATTAAATTAATTAACGTAAAAGAGATTTTTAAAAATGAATTATACAACACAACCCGTCAATGACTTTGTAAACCTGCTCGATTATAACAACAACATCATATTTAATATGACGCCGGAGGAAGTTTCGGCTGCTATCATCTCCGGGGATGCGGCAAGGGTTCGTAAAATTGACGGACAATTTGCCATTGTAGAAAAAGTCGGCCAACATGTTTTCATGGCACGTTCCATCGGAAGGCCGATGCGTTATTTCCTGGCCAAACAAACATCCGGCCCGCTGCTTATTGTGGCTGAGCGGATGGATGAAATTTACAATTATCTGAAAACAAAAGGGCTTCATACTCAATTCCATCCTTCTTATACAAGAATGGTACCCGCGCATTTTGTGGTGCGATTAGAAGTGGTTGGCTGCCCTGACCCCAACCCGGTTTATACCCGCTTTTTTGAACCTAAAAGAAATCGCTTAACCAATAACCTGGATGAAATCGGCAAAACCTATATGGAGGCGCTGGCTAATGAATGCCAGAAATGGTTAAAGTCGATTCCGGAGAATGAACCGATAGGGGTATTATTTTCGGGAGGCATTGATAGTGGCTCGGTCTTCCTGGTGAT
>CABDYW010000254.1_pt1 | contig 18388 bp, 20 predicted proteins | sample 3132051 | NCBI WGS metagenome assembly CABDYW01 (sample SAMEA5534338, study PRJEB31848) | metagenome | biome: tundra; feature: field; material: soil | place: USA | collected 2013-05 | depth 0.45 m | reverse complement strand
GATTTATTCCCAGCTCCTTGCATTCAATTCCAATTGTTTCTAAAAACTTTTTCCTTTCTGGTGGTATTATGTTAGCACAAAGAACCAATTCAACAAAATCGTCAGGACTTTCAGTTTTAAGAAGTCCGTAATATTCCATTACTTGACCAGAAGCATCTCGAGATAATATTCCGCGTTTCACTTCAACGATAACTTTTCTATTGTGTTTATCTTCAAAAATTATATCGGCATAGCATTTTCCAAGTTTGATTTGTTGTCCAATTAAACTAAACCCTGAGTTTGGGAAAAAATCGTCAGGATATTTTGCTATTAAATTCTCTATATCTTTTTCAAGCATTTTTTCTATCGTTTAAGTGTCCTTTTACAATGCACGCTAACTTGTAAATTGTCCGCAATTAAAACTAATCAATTACGGCAATCTGCACAAATACTGGGTGTATGCAATAGTGTATCCTTTTTCTATCTCAATCCGATAACTTTACACCATGTCTTCTCTTACAATAACTATCATACAACCCAATCTTCACTGGGAAAATAAAAAAGCAAACCTTAATATGCTTGAGCAAAAAATTGAGAGCATTAAAGAAAAGACGGAAGTGGTTATTCTTCCTGAAATGTTCAGCACAGGCTTTAGTATGCAGCCAAAATTATTTGCAGAAAAAATGAGCGGAGAAACAATTAAATGGATGAAGAAAATAGCTTCTTCTAAAAAAATAATTCTTACAGGAAGTGTGATAATTGAAGAAGATGGAAAGTTTTATAACCGTCTTATCTGGATGTTGCCGAATGGTGAGTATGGCGTTTACGATAAGCGTCATTTGTTTGCTTATGCTGATGAGCATAATCATTATGCTGCAGGCAATAAAAGATTGATCGCACAGGTAAAAGGATGGAAAATAAATCTGCAGGTTTGTTATGATCTTAGGTTCCCTGTGTGGTCAAGGCAAGCTCCCCTCTCCACTGGTGGAGAGGGGCAGGGGGTGAGGGAATATGACTTGTTGGTGTATGTTGCCAACTGGCCGGAGAGAAGAAGCACAGCATGGAAAACATTGCTGCAGGCAAGAGCAATAGAGAATCAATGTTATGTTGTTGGTGTAAACCGTGTTGGTGATGATGGTAATAAAATTTATCACAGCGGCGACAGTATGATCATTGATCCGCTAGGAGAAATTCTTTATCAAAAAGCAAATGAAGAAGATGTTTTTACTTATGCATTGCAAAAAGAAAAACTGAATGAGGTGAGAGAAAAATTTCCTTTCTGGAGAGATGCTGATTCTTTTGATATATTGCCTTAATTATGCAAACTGTTTTTACTGCTGATAAAATTTTTACCGGAACAGACTGGCTTCCCGATCACTCAATTATTACAGAGAATGAATTGATAGTTGATGTGCTTCCCGTAGTCTCTTTATCACCTGATACTGTCGTAACAAAACATTCCCAAATCATTGCTCCCGCATTTATTGATGTGCAGATATATGGCGCTGCCGGAAAATTATTTGCAACGTACCCAACAACCGGCAGTCTTCAAAAACTATATGAGCATTGTGTTGCAGGCGGTACTCATTATTTTTTACCTACAGCTGCCACCAATACTATCGAAGTATTTTACAAATGCATTGATGCAATAAAAAGCTATTGGGATCAAAACGGCAAAGGCGTATTGGGTTTACACATTGAAGGACCATGGATAAATAAATTAAAACGCGGTGCACATATTGAAAGTTTAATTCATTCGCCAACATTAGATGAAGTAAAAGAATTGTTGGCGTATGGAAAAGGAGTAATAAAAATGATAACACTGGCACCGGAAGTTTGCAGCAAAGAAGTTATTGATCTTATTTTATCAAATGATATAATTATTTCTGCGGGACATAGCAATGCAAATTTTGATGAAGGAATAAATGCTTTTAATAATGGCATTGAAGCAGCTACACATTTATTCAATGCAATGAGCCCGCTGCATCACAGGGAACCGGGATTACCCGGCGCTGTAATGCAACATTCGTCGGTAATGGCAAGCATAATTCCTGATGGCTATCATGTAGATTTTGAAATGATAAGTATTGCAAAACAAATAATGAAAGAAAGGTTATTTATTATCACAGATGCGGTTGCAGAAACCAATGAAGGGTTGTATCCGCATCAATTAGCCGGCGATAAATACGAATCAAATGGAATCCTCAGCGGCTCTGCACTTACCATGGCAAAAGGAGTAAAGAATTTGGTTGATAAATGCGGTATTGAATTATCAGAAGCATTGCGAATGGCTTCTTTATACCCTGCAAGATTATTGGGAATAAGCAACCGTTTGGGAATGATAAAAAAAGGTTACAAAGCCGATGTTGTTTTTCTTGATGAAGCTTTGAGTGTTACTTAGAATCCGATCCCTGGTTCTTTTCTTTGATCAGTTGTTTTACAAATTCCATTTTTCTGTCAATATCTTTTCTTAAAGTTTCAACAGTTGGTCCTAAATAAATATCCGGCACAACACCTGTTCCTGTTTTCGGTACATGTTGATATTGCACAAGCCGGAACATTGGCAACCTTACTCTAAGTTTTGTATTAGGTAAAGTAATATCAGGGATCATAATGCCAGAGTTTCCATGCCATCCGCCGCCGGTATTTTCACCAACAAGCGTAACATTACTTTCACCCTTTACCGCATTGCAAAATAATGACGAAGCCGAAAAGGTTAGCCCATTGGTAAGAACATATACATTGCCTGAGAAATGATTTTTTTGTTTAGGCTTTATTATATGTCGTTCCCAATATCCAAAATGATAACGACCATCATTTCCTTTTCTGGTAAACAATAATAATCCCAGGTTATTAAAAAAGCCCGACTTAATATATTTGGTATAAGGACCAAAACTTTTAGCTATCGCAACTGCGGTATCGGCTACTTTAAAAGAATTGTTTCGAATATATTTTGCAAGCGCAGCATAATTAGAAATATCACCGCCACCATTTGCACGAATATCGATCACAAGATTTTTAATTTCTTTTTTTCTTATTGAATTAAACGAGTATCTGAAAAAATTTTTCAGATGGCTACCGCCGGCGAAACTGTTTAATGTAATTAGAGCCATATTGCTATCAATTTTCAGTGACCTGATATTTTCTAATTTTTCTTTTCTGGTAATATGTTTTTGCTTTACAGGAGGGAAGTTTTTTATTTTTTGCAGCGTATCTTCTGTAATACCAAACAAGTGAAGGTTTGCTTTTCTTTCTTTACCAAGACTGTCAATATATTGAACCGAATATGTTTTGTAGATGCCAAAAACATTTCTATGAAAATATGGAAAGCTGGTACTAAGACGAATATAATTCACGTTGTCTTCATAGCCATCCTCAACAAGGTAGCCGAACACTTTTTTTATCAGATCATGATTTTTAATTCCGTTTATGGAGGTGATCAGCATACCTTTTTTTATGATCGAATCTTTACGATTAAGATTGGCGGTTACCACCATTGTATCCTTCCATATTTTTAAATACAATGGGAAAGAAGGGATTCTTTTGTTTCTGATAAACTTATTCCACCCTTTGCTCATGTTAAAGCTGGTATGTCCGCAATGGATCTTATTGGTAAGTGGCGCTAATATCTTCCAGCCAAATTGAAGCTCGGTCATGGAGTCTGAAATATTTCTGTATCCTTCATTAAAATAATAGTCCATGCTGTCTTTGGAAGTATACCAATAAAGAGAAGGATGTTTTTTTTCAAGAATATTTCTTAACAGGGTATAGTCCTCCTGTAATTTTTCTTTTGGATATTTTTTATCAGCGCTATAGTTTTTGGATACAGAGCAGCTGAAGAAAAGGATTGGAAGAAGATAAAAAAAATTAATAAGTCGGTTATGAAACAATTTTTCAAGATAATTATTAGCCATATTTTTTCAGTAGAATCTTTCTTAAAATTTTCTTTTTTGTATTTCGTTTTGTCTTATTTTCTTCAGCATTTTTTATTATTGATGCAACAATGGATAGCTTACTATTCGCAAGTGATTTTTTTATTTTCATTTTATTTAAATGCATTCCAGCCCTGAGCTGTAATCGCATGTTTGTTGCCGCCTTTGGTGATAATATTTGTTCCTTCTTCTTTTTCGGTAATGTATCCGATCACACTTATCTGTTCATTCAAAACTATTTTATCATAATCACTTTGCGCAAGCGTAAATACCAATTCATAATCTTCACCTCCGCTTAATGCACATGCGGTTGGGTCCAGCTCAAGCTTGTATGCAAACTGTCTTGCCAGATCATTTACCGGAATTTTTTCCTCATACAAAACGCAGCCAACATTGCTTTGTTTACATATATGAAGCACCTCGCTGCTTAATCCGTCACTTACATCAATCATAGAAGTTGGTCTTATTTCATTGGCTGCAAAAAATTCTATAATATCTTTTCTTGCCTCGGGCTTTAAAATTCTGCCAATAATATAATCCTGGTTTTCAAGATCGGGCTGCACACCTTTGGTCTCTAAAAAAACTTTCTTCTCTCTTTCCAACAATGTCAATCCTAAGAAGGCGCTGCCAAGATCTCCAGAAACACAAAGTAAGTCAGCTTTTTTTGCTCCGCTTCTTGTTACATATTTATCAGGGGCAACCTCGCCAATTGCAGTAACACAAATAATAAATCCTTTTTGTGAAGTGGTTGTATCGCCACCGATAAGATCAACATTATATTTTTCACAAGCAGCATACACGCCTTCATAAAATTCATCCAAAGCTTCTACGCTAAAGCGATTGCTGAATGCTATGCTCATTGTTACCTGTGTAGGTGTCGCATTCATAGCATAGATGTCGCTTAGATTTGCCACAACGCTTTTATAGCCTAAATGTTTCAAAGGTGTGTACATCAAATCAAAATGTATTCCTTCAACAAGCATGTCAGTGGTAATAACTGTTTGCTTCCCAAAATGGTCGATCACTGCAGCATCATCTCCCACGCTTACAAGCGTGGATGAATTTTTTATCTCATTATTTTTTGTAAGATGATCGATCAAACCAAATTCGCCAAGTGTTGATATTTCTGTTCTATTTTCCATGTCTAATTCTATGTACGATTTACGATGCTTGATGTACGATGTGTTTTTTTATAAGCTGACCACAATCAATAGCAAATTGCTTTGTGCGCTTTATTATTTCAGTTGCATCCATTATTATAAGTTTATGAATTACATCGTACATTAAACTACAATTCACCATTTACATACATCAACAACTCAGCATGAATTTTTCCATTTGTTGCAACAAGGTGTGGCTGGTATGGCGAATAATAATTGCCTTTAAAATCGGTTACTTTTCCGCCGGCTTCTTCTACCATTAAAAATCCTGCTGCGCTGTCCCATGCAAATAATTTATGTTCATAAAATCCATCAAACCTTCCTGCGGCAACCCAGCAAAGATCAATAGCGGCACTGCCTAATCTTCTAACAGGGACCCCTTGTCTTATAAGTTTTTCAAATACTTGCAAGGGCCCATTGGGCTCATCTAAATAAATGTAAGGGAAGCCGGTTACCAAACAGCTTTTTAGTACCTCTGTTTTATCACTTACCTTAATTTTCTTTTCATTCAATGTAGCGCCATATCCTTTTTGTGCAAAATAAAATTCATTCATATTAGGATTGTACACTGCGCCCAATATCATTTGTCCGTTATGCTCTACGGCGATACTAACGCAGCAAATAGGGATGCCATTCGCAAAATTTACAGTTCCATCAATGGGATCAATTATCCATTTATATTCATTAGCGGTTCCTAATTCACCACATTCTTCACTTAAAATAAAATGATCCGGAAAATCTGTTTTAATAACATCAATGATGGCTTTTTCTGATGCATGATCAGCTTCAGTAACTAAATTATTAACGCCTTCCTTGTTTGAAATTTTAAAAGAGCCATTGAAAAATCTTCTAAGTTCATTTGCACCGGCTTCAGTGGCTTTCAGCAACGTTGATTTTAACATGGCGCAAAGATAATCGATGCTAAATAGTTTAATAGTGTAATTGTTGAATAAGGCAGAAATAAAATCAATAACCATAAAACAACTTAACCATTCAACAATACAACATTAATTTAGCTGTTGTTAAACATACAGTGTCTGCAACTTTCTATCATCATAGTAAATTATAATGTAAAATATTTTTTAGAGCAATGTCTTTGCTCTGTAATGAAAGCTATTCAAAACATGGAGTCAGAAATTTTTGTTGTAGACAACAATTCTTCTGATGGCAGCGCAGCGTTTTTTAAAGATAGATTCACCAAAGTAAAATTTATATGGAACAAAGAAAACCCTGGTTTTTCCAAAGCAAATAATATAGCTGTAAAACAGGCAACAGGTAAGTACATTTTATTTTTAAATCCGGATACGTTAGTGCCGGAAGATTGTCTTGAAAAACATATTTCTTTTTTTGAATCACATCCTTGAAGCCGGAGCTCTTGGCATAAAAATACTGGATGGTTCGGGCAATTTTTTAAGAGAAAGTAAGCGATCCTTCCTTCATCAATCACTTCATTTTACAAGTTGTCGGGGTTAGCAAGGTTATTTCCCCGCTCTAAAATATTTTCTAAATATCATTTAGGGAATCTTAATAAAAATGAAAACAACAATGTGAATGGCTATACTAACCCAATAATTATTTATGCTGCGGCCACTTCTGCAATTTTAGCTCTGATCTTTCCTTCTAATTCACTTGCCAATTCAGGATTATCAACCAGTAATTGTTTTACTGCATCACGACCCTGCCCTAATTTGGTAGTATCGTAACTGAACCAGCTTCCGCTTTTTTGTATAACACCCAACTCAACACCCATATCAATTATTTCACCTGTTTTTGAAATTCCCTGTCCGAACATAATATCAAATTCTGCAAAGCGGAAAGGTGGTGCAACTTTATTTTTAACTACTTTAACTTTCACCCTGTTTCCAACAGCTTCATCACCATCTTTTATCTGTGCCATTCTGCGAATATCTAATCTTACAGAAGCATAAAATTTTAATGCATTACCGCCGGTTGTAGTTTCGGGGTTGCCAAACATAACCCCTATCTTATCACGAAGCTGGTTTATAAAAATGCAGCAGCTGTTTGTTTTACTTATGGTAGCAGTAAGCTTTCGCAATGCCTGGCTCATCAGCCTTGCCTGCATTCCCATTTTACTGTCACCCATTTCACCTTCTAACTCTCCTTTTGGGACAAGCGCTGCAACAGAGTCTATCACAACTACATCAAGTGCACCGGAAAGAATAAGACGGTCGGCAATTTCCAAACCCTGCTCTCCATAATCCGGTTGAGATATTAAAAGATTATCTACATCCACGCCTATTTTTTTTGCATAAGTGGCATCAAAAGCGTGCTCTGCATCAATAAAGGCGCACATGCCTCCTTTTTTCTGTGCCTCTGCAATTACATGAATCGCAAGTGTCGTTTTACCTGAGGATTCCGGACCATAAATTTCAACAACCCTTCCCTTTGGTAAACCTCCGATACCAAGGGCCACATCTAATCCTATAGATCCGGTAGAAATAACTTCATGCGGCTCCTGCGATCTTTCATTCATCATCATTACACTGCCTTTTCCAAAATCTTTATCTATTTTATCAATAGTTAATTTTAATGCTTTTAATTTTTCTGGGTTGATCATGTTTTCTGTTTTAATTGATGTATCTAAGTTATTATTTATTCAAAGATAGAAATAAAAATTTATGAACACTAATTTTTTTAGTAATCTAAAGATAAAATATTTAGTTATAATATGAATAAAAAAAACCCCGCCAATAATTAGCAGAGTTTCAGCATGAGGCAAGCTCGTGCTATTTTCATAAGTACAATGCCGGATAAAACGGGCAATTGAACTGTAAAGATATTTTTAGAATTATAAAACTTTATTATTTAAAAGTTATAATTATTATAAAGCTTATTTCTTACTGTACTGAAGTTTATTATTTCATCTTATTTGCCCATGCATCCATTTTACTTTCCATCACATCAAGCGGCATTACACCATCTTTCAAAAGTTCATCATGAAAGGCGGCAAGATTAAACTTACTTCCTAATTGGTTTTTATATTTCTCTCTCAGTTCTCTTATTTTTAAAGCACCGATCTTATAACTTAATGCCTGCCCCGGAATTGCCATGTATCTTTCAATTTCTGCTGTAGCGCCTTGTTCACTGATGGCTTCGTTTTCCATCATATATTTGATAGCTTCCTCTCTTGTCATTCCTTTAAGATGTATACCAACATCAACCACTAAACGAATAGCCCTGTGGATTTCATCACCAAGTGCACCCATATATTGATAAGGGTCAGTATACAATCCCAATTCTTTTCCGAGTGACTCGCAATATAAAGCCCAGCCCTCGCCCATTGCCCCAAACCATGCAAAGCGCCGAAACTTAGGCAGCCCTTCATTTTCCTGTTGTAACGATATTTGATAATGATGCCCGGGTATAGCTTCATGAAGAAAAAGTGATTCAAAACCGGATGTTGTATTAAATGTTGTGGCATCAATTATCGGAACATAAAAAATTCCAGGTCTGCTTCCATCCGGCGAGCCCTGGTTGTATTCAGCACTTGCACTTGCAGCACGGAAAGCCTCAGTTTGTCTTATTTCAAAAGGTGTTTTAGGCGTACGACCAAACATTGTTTTTAAATTCGGATCAATTCTTTTTTGAATATCCCTGAACGCATTTAATACATCTTCAGGTGTTTTATAGGGCATAAATTTTTTATCAGTTTTCATATACCCGAAAAAAGCTTTAAGGTCTCCCTTAAAACCAACACTGTCTTTAATTCTTTCCATCTCTGTTCTTATTCTTTTTACTTCTGCGAGCCCTGTATTATAAATCTCATCTGCGGTTTTATTGGTGGTTGTCCAGTATCTTATCAAATAATCATAAACCTTTTCGCCATTAGGCAATGCTTTTAAACCAGAGCTACTTCTTGCCGCAGGCAAATATTTATTCTTAAAAAACAAAGTAAGTTTTTGGTAAGAAGGAATGATGAACGAATCAATAGCCTGGGTATATTTTTTAACCAATGATCTTTTTAAACTGTCATTAAAATCAGAAGGGAATTTTTTTACCGGGCCAAAAAAAATATTTTTTGAACTATCACTCACAGTCATTGCCTCCATTTGGGGAATCATCTTTATAACCAATGTCTTTGGTAATACATATTGATGAGCAATTCCTTTATTAAACTGTGCTATCGCAGAGTCGCACCAAACCGAAAATTGTTTCATACGACTGATCCAGTCATTGTAATCTTTTTCAGTTTTAAATGGCTGAAAACTTTCCCCCGAACCAAGCTGCCCCATGGTGATGGGCAACCCCCAGAACTGCTGAAAAGGAATATAAAAACTTTGTACTTCGCCTACAATAAGATTCAGATCCAGAGCTTCCAGCTGCATCTTCATCTCACGGGTAAAAATTTTATAACTTATAAGATCGTTTGCCGTAAGTTTTGATGTATCAACAGCAGAAACCGCAGTTAAAAAATGAGAATAAAAATTATGCAGCGTGTCTTTGTATGAGTCGGTAATATTTACAGGCAACTGATCATTATAGCGGTTGTCTCCGTTTTGTGTAGCTTCTAAAGGATAGAGCTTCATCCTTTGCTCATAATAATCATCAAGCATTTTATTGAACAAAGTATCTGAAGAACCAACATCAGAATTATTGGAAGAATCTTTTTGCTTGCAGGAAATAATTTCAATCATCATACAGGTTGCAAAAAATATCTTTCTCATAAATAAATTTTAGTAAAATAAAACTAAAGAATATCTTCTTCTGCAATAATACCATCCATCAATCTTATAAAGCGGTATTTTCATATAAATTTTACAAACATGAAATCTATTTGCCTTATTTCAGTCTCAATTATTATTTTTTCCTGCAATCAAACACCTGTAAACGAAAAAACCGTTTTTGTAAACGATACTACTCATGTACAGGATACTGTAATATTTGTAAAGGATTCTACAATGGCTGCTTCCTTTGCTGATAGCCTGCCCAACGGCGCATATCAGGGGATGTATCCATGTAAAGGATGTGAAGGAATTCAGCAAACAATATTATTTACACCGGATAAAAAATACAGGCTGGAAGAACTGGCATGGGGAAAATCAGCAGTGCCAAAAAAAACCGAAGGGATATGGGAAAGAAAAGATGGAAGGATATGGATGTATCAACCCGGCAGAGCGCCAATGAAATTCTTTTTAAGAAAAGACAGCCTCTTCACTGACTCATTGCAATATGCACTTATTAAACGGGAGCTTGCAACGCTTAATCCATCATGGAAACAAAAACAAAATGGAGGAATAGATTTTATTGGTGTGGGAAACGAGCCTTTCTGGAACCTGGAAATAGATAATGAGAAAATGATTCTTTTTAAATTGGCTGACTGGAAAAAACCGGTTATTGTTCCGGTAGAAAAACCAACTGTAACAAAAGACAGCACCTTGTACAACCTTTCATCAGAGGGTAGCCCGTTACGCATAACAGTTTATCCGCAGTTTTGCAGCGACGGCATGAGCGATTTTTTATATCAATATAAAGTTGTGGTAAGTTTTAAGGGCAGTACTTATAAAGGCTGCGGTGTAATGCTTGGAAATTTTGTAGAAGCAAAATAGTGGCATTATTTTTTATACCATAATTAAAAATTTAAACTATGCAATGGCTTGGCAGAAGAGAAAGCAGCAATGTAGATGACCGACGCGGTGTTAGTGGCGGCGGCATTGCTACAGGCGGTGGTATTATTGGCGTTATATTTTTACTGGCAAAATTTTTACTTGGAGGCGGAAATACTTCTGATCTGCAACAGGTTTTCCCCCAAGGTCAGCAACAGGAAATGACCACAGAACAAAAAGCTGCCGAAGATGAAAGAGCCCGTTTCGTAAAAGTTGTTTTGGCAGATACGGAAGATGTATGGGATAAAATATTTGGTGATATGAACAGGGAGTATACAAAGCCAACGCTGGTTTTATTCAACGGAAGTACAGATGCTGAAGGTTGCGGAGGCGCAAGTTCTCAAACAGGTCCTTTTTATTGCCCTGCAGATCATAAGGTTTATATTGATCTTTCTTTTGCAGAAGAATTAAAAAACAGGTTCGGAGCATCAGGAGATTTTGCTATGGCTTATGTGGTTGCACACGAGGTTGGGCATCATGTACAATATCTTTTGGGGGTGTCAGATAAAATGGAAAAGAAGCGAAGCCTGGTAAGCGAAACGGAGTACAATAAATATTCAATAAAGATGGAGTTACAGGCGGATTTTTATGCAGGCGTATGGGCGCATTATGACGAAAAAATGAAAAATGTAATTGTACAAAAAGATATTGAAGAGGCATTAAATGCAGCAGCAGCAATCGGCGATGACCGCATTACAAAGGGCAAGGTTTCCCCTGATGCATTTACACATGGCACCTCTGCACAAAGAATGTATTGGTTTAAAAAAGGCTACGAAACAGGCGATATAAAACAGGGCGATACTTTTGAAGGAGAGTTTTAGAAATTTTAGCAACAACATTAAAGCGCTCTTTATCACAACAAAAAAGCTTTCCGTTAAGAAAGCTTAATAAATTAAATCAATTGCGAATAAATTAGCGACCTGGAGTATATCGTACCTGGTTGCCTCTTTCATCTGTATATACAGTTCTATTATTTCCGCCAATATTCAAAATTAATTCAAATAACGATGGATTATTGGGGCGCTCAATTCTTGTTACCCGGTAATTGGTTGTGTGATATCTTGACGTTATTCTTTTGTCATAATCACTTGAAAGATTTTTCCTATCCCATTCTACCCGGCTATACATATTTCTTCCCCTATTATCATAATAGTCATCTACATTCCGGTTATTAGTTTTGTCATTATATGTTGCATGCCATTGGCCATTTCTTTGAGACCATTGGGCATTTCCTGCATTGGGATGTGCTCTAGTAAAAGCATCCTGTACAGATTTCGGAGTGTTCTGGTTTCTAATCTGCCTGTTGGGCTGAGCGAATAAAACAGCGCCGGACAATACCAGAAATAAAGAAAAGAATGTTTTTTTCATAAAAATAATTTTGTTGTAAAGAATAATAAAGAACAATAAGTAAGCCAAGAAACAAATACCATAAGATCTATCGTATTATTAACGCATGTGTTTTATATTTCATATCAGCTTTATTAATCTTTATTGCTTCTTAAAAGGATGAATTAGATATGCTGCACAAGTATGCGATGCAACGGCGTTTAATAGATGCAATAGCCAAAAAATAATTCCACTCATTCATAAACATAGCGAAGGAAAACTTATTTTGATACGTCTAAAATAAAAATAGCTTTTGAACGAAGAGGAATTGATATAACATCTACTGCAAAGGGGTGAAACTGCTTTCCGGCTGCTGGTAGAATTGTACCTCAATAAAAATTTTAATACGAGAATTTAATTACCATCCGATTTTTTTCCTGAATCATTTTCGCCGCCAGTATCATCCTGTGCAGCTCTGCTGGCTTCATTAGGATGATCCTGTTCTTTTGAAGGTGCTGGATTTTTTTTTGGCTGGTTTACCGTTTTTTCATTTTGCTCATCATAACCCGCATTGGTTGCAGAGCCTTTCTTATCTCCCTTTTGCGCCTTACGGCTTTCGTAATATTTTTTAGATCTTGAATTCATGATAGATATTTTAGGTAATGCCTTATTAAAGATTGTGCCAAGGTATCATTTATGTGTAAAAAACAGGTACAATTTTTGACATCTGGTAAAAAAACTTTAATCATGAAAAGTTCACGCAAACAGGAAAATAAACAAAGCAAACAAGGGCATAGCAATAAACCTATTCCCGAAATAAGAGATAATATGGATGCCCGGCATAATAAAGAGGATAATAAAAATAATCCCGGCATTTTTTCCAAAAAACAGGGAAATAAAGAACCGAAAAAATAAAACTTAGTGGTTTGGGGTTTCTGTAGTCTCTTCTGATACTTTTACCTCGTCAGCTTCAGTTGCCGGTGGTGTGATATTTTTTGTAGTAAGCTGAAACTTTGTATTCAGGCTTATTTCATACACATTATTCTTGATTATTTTTTTTGTGTTCTCATCTTCAAGCAGCACTTCAGCAAGGTTCATTGCTAATGGAGAACCGCTGATAACATTGCTCACACGCCCGTTGGTAAGCTGAATAGTAAACTTATAACCCGCTTTTCTGCCTGTACCTGCTCTTTCAAAATCAACACGGTTTAATGTCAATACCTGGTCTTCTGCAGCCGATTTTTTTAAATGGATGTTGATAAAAGGCAAATATTTTTTCCAGATGTGATTGTACATAACTATTATAAAATGTTGATGTGAATTAGGGAGGGCATGTAAAGATGAGATTTTTACAGCATATGGACAACTATTGTTACAAAACTGGCATAGTATTATGTGCTCTTATTCTAAATTTTTTTATATGCCAGGCACAGATAAAAATAACCGACAACAAAATAATAATGAAGATAAACGGGATAGCCAAAACGATGCGAAAAGTATAACCGAAGCGCTTAAGCAGGCAGAAAAGGATATAAAAAAAGATCCCGCTCTCACTAATAAACGTGACCCCCGTGCCGATCTTGATGAAGGAGAACTTGCAAGACTTGAGGGGGAAGAATAAAAAAAATCTTTAAGCCGTACCCTTTAGTATCATTAAAAGCCAATGGCTGCCAAAACAGAAATTAGCTTATATTTATATACGCTCAATCATTAATTTTTTTGAAAAACAAATACCTTAAATACACGCTTAAAGCACTTGTCGTACTGTTGAGCGTTTTTGTTATCTTATACATAATAGTATTTGCCTATGTATCTGCCAATAAGAAAAAAATTATAAAACAGGTTACAGATGAGATCGGTAAAAAGCTTAACGGTAATGTTTCTATCGGTAATGTTGAATTAAGTTTTTTCAGCCATTTTCCAAAAGTATCTGTGGCGCTTCACAATGTAATGATCACTGACACGATGTATGCTCAGCATCATCATCCTTTTTTCCATGGAGAGGATGTGTTTGTGAATGTGAGCGTGATGAACATGATAAGCAAAAAATCTTTTATTAATGGCTTCAGGATTGATAAAGGAAGTTTTTATTTATATACTGATACAAGCGGCTACACAAACAAATATCTTTTTAATCCTAAAAAGGATCCTGCTAAAGGCGCTGAAAATAATAATGAAAGAAACGAATTAAAAAATATTGTTCTCAATGATGTAAGAATTACCGATGATGATAAACAAAAAAATAAATTGTTTGATATCCAGGTAAACGATCTTGATCTTGACCTTGAGGATAAAGATTCAACCGTGTTTTTGTTTTCAGCAAAAGCCAATATGCTTATACACAGTCTTGCTTTCAAACTGCAAAGAGGAAGCTTTGTAAAAGAAAAAACATTCCGCGGAAATTTTGATCTGCGGTATGATAAAAAATTAAAGCAGATACAGCTGGACAGTGTTGATATAAACCTGGCAGATTATCCATTTAATATCACTGCAAGGTTTGATATGGCAGGCGATAACAGGCAGTTTAGTCTTAAGGTGTATACAAAAGATATTCAGTACAGTTTTGCAAAATCTTTATTAACCCATAAAATTGACAGCGCCTTATCCATTGGCGATGTAGAGAAACCCCTTGATGTTGATGCAAGTTTAACCGGACCGCTAAAAGGTGGCGACCTATTGATATTTGTAAATTTCACAACAAAAGACACACATCTCACTACACCGTTTCTTGATTTTGACAATGCAACCTTCAAAGGTTTTTTTACCAATGAAGTGGTTGCCGGCTTACCAAGACAAGACCCTAACTCTAAGATCGTGCTGACAGATTTTTCCGCCACATGGCATGATCTTCCTGTAACTTCTGATAAAATTGAGGTGGTTAATTTGGTGGTTCCTGTGGTTACCTGCAACCTTCAATCACACTTTCTGCTAACAACATTAAACGATATAATCGGCAGTAATGCTTTACAATTAAGATCAGGCGACGGCACAGCAAATATCGGTTACAAAGGACCCATTAAAAAAAACACCACCACCAATTCATTTATAAACGGATTTATTTCTTTTAAAAATGGTTCTGTGCTGTATGCACCAAGAGATGTGGAATTGAAAAATGTAAATGGGCGAATTGTATTTAAAAATTCAAATTTATTTGTTGAGAACCTGCAGTGTGATGTGCTGAATAATAAAGTGGTTATGCAAGGCAGGGCACTCAACCTGTTAACCCTTGTTGATGCAGAGCCTAACAAGGTAAATATTGACTGGAATATTTATTCGCCTTCATTGAATTTGGGCGCTTTTACTTTCTTATTAAAAGCAAGAAAAAAAATTATTGCAGAGAGTAACACAAAACATAAGCTGGTAAAAACGGCAAACAAAATTGACCAGGTGCTGGAACAGGGAAGCCTTACAGTGAATTTAAAAGCCGGGCATCTTATTTATAAAAAGTTTGAAGCCACAAATGCTTTAGCCAACGTTTCACTGCTGCAGGACCGCTATGTAATTAATAATGTAAGCATGGAGCATGCCGGCGGACGAATGGAGTTGTCAGGTTCTCTCATTGCGCAGGCAGCAAACAGGCACCAGGCTAAAGTTAATGTGACATTGCAGAATGTTGATGTAAGTAAAACACTGGAGGCATTCAATAATTTCGGGCAGGATGGTATAACATCACAGGTGATCACAGGCAAGCTAACTGCAAAAATTGACGCATCCATGGCAATAGATGATGAAGGAAAGGTTTATCCCGGCAGCCTTGAAAGCATTGTAGATTTTTCGCTAAAGGATGGCGCACTCAATAATTATGAACCTGTAAAAAAACTGCAGAACTTTTTATTTAAGAACAGGGATTTTGAGAACATCCGCTTTGCAGAATTGAAAGACCGCTTTGAAATAAAGAACCAGGAAGTAAAGATCAACCGCATGGAAATACAGTCCAGCGTAATGTCAATGTTTGTGGAAGGAGTATTTAATAAAAAGGGAACAACCGACATAAGCATACAGGTGCCGCTCAGCAACATTCATAAACGTGGCGCAGATTTTAATCCCGAGAATATTGGCACAGATAAAAAAGCCGGGAGAAGCATACATCTCCGCGGCCGCCCAGGGCCTGATGGCAATATTAAATTCAAGCTCGACCTGTTTAATGAATTTAAAAAGGAGAAAGAAAAAGCGCTGGAGTGAAGGAGTAAGTGAAAATTTTATTTTTCATTTAGAACTACGTAAGAAATCTCAAAAGTAATAAATTCTAAAAGGTTTATTTTAGCATCAAAATTTTAAATGACACAGTATGAGCAGGTCATAGAAGTAATGAAGCGAAACGGTGGTTTTGCCACTTTAGGATATTTAAATAATTCTGTTGATGTATCGGAGTGGATAACGAAAACACCTTTTGCAACCATAAGAAGAATAGTTCAGGATGGAAGATTCTTCTTCAAAATTAAACCGGGGCTTTGGGCTTTAAAAAGTTTCAAAGAGGAAGTGTTATTAAAATTTAATATTGCCGACAAGAAAAATATAGAAACCATAGAAGAATTCAACCACTCTTATTATCAGGGATTATTATCGGAGATTGGAAATTTAAAAGGCTTAATGACTTTTTTTCCTAATAATTTCTCCTTCTTGGTTCCTGGCCCACGAAACACAGTTCATCAAAAATTATCCTCATTACCAAACTTGCCATTATTGTAATCTTCGTATGCCTGCATAATTTCCTGCTGGGTATTCATAACAAATGGTCCGTAAGCAACAAAAGGTTCATGAAACGGAGTGCCGTATCCAAATAAAATAACAGTATCGGTAACAGCCTTCATCTCTATCATTTTACCATCATGATTAAATTCAACAAGATGATGCATGCCGGTGCGCTCGCCATTGATGAGCAATTCACCTTTTACCACGTACAGGAAAACATTTTTATCAGCCTCAACAGAAAAAGTATGTTTGCCTCCTGCTTTAAATTGAATGCATGTAAGATGAATATCAGTGAGTGGCTGCACAGCGCCTTTGGTGCCTTCCCATGTTCCACTGATAATTTGTGCCATAACGTTTCCATTATCCCATTGCGCAGTTGGTATCTCATCTTTTTGCAGACCGGTATATTTTGGCTGCGTCATTTTATGCTTCGCAGGAAGATTTACCCAGAGCTGTAAAATCTCCAGCGGGCCACCTTTCTTTTTAAATTCATCAGAAGATATTTCTGCATGCACCAATCCACTACCGGCCGTCATCCATTGCACACCACCTGCTTTAATAACACTGGTTGCGCCGCTGCTGTCTTTGTGTGTAAGATCGCCTTCCAAAATAAAAGTTACGGTCTCAAACCCACGGTGCGGATGTGGTCCGAAAGGCAGGCCATTGTTGTTAGGAGGATACTCCTGCCAGCCATGATGATTTAAAAAAATGAATGGGTCAAGCTGGTTCATTGCAACATGGTTGGTTGGCATAGCCCTGTAAGTAACAAGGTCTGCAATGGGTTCATACTCTGCTTTATGATTGGCTTTTATTGTTTTCATACCAGGTTATTTTGTAAAAACAAAATTAGATAAAACTTGCCCTAAATATTTCCTAACATCATCTTCACCCTCTTTTGCATTTCGTAACTTTGCACCATGCACGATTATTTAAAGGATTTGAATGAGCCGCAGAGAGAAGCTGTGCTGCATCGTGATGGGCCTATTATGATAGTTGCCGGTGCAGGAAGCGGTAAAACAAAAGTGCTTACCACCCGTATTGCCCACCTGATGGCTAATGGTGTGGATGCCTTTAATATTCTTGCGCTCACTTTTACAAATAAGGCTGCCGCAGAAATGAAAGAAAGGGTGGAGAGAATTCTTGGCAATAACGAAGCAAGAAATTTATATATCGGCACTTTTCACTCTGTGTTCGCAAGAATTTTACGTGCCGAGGCAGATAAGCTTGGCTATCCACGCAACTTCACAATTTATGATACTGACGATGCAAAGAGTGTGGTGAAAACTGTGGTAAATGAATTAGGCCTTGATGATAAACATTACAAACCGAATGTTGTTTACAACCGGATTTCAGCAGCCAAGAATGGTTTGATAACTGCCGCTGAATACATAAATGATTATGCTATTCAGCAGGAAGATGTAAGAGCCAACCGCCCTATGCTGGGGCAAATTTTTGATGCTTATTGCAAGCGCTGCTTTAAGAACGGGGCAATGGATTTTGATGACTTATTGCTGAAGTTTTATTTATTGCTAAGCACACATCCTGAAAGCCTGAGCAAGTACCAGCGCAAGTTTAAATACATAATGATTGATGAGTACCAGGATACCAATCCTGCACAATATCAAATTATAAAACTGCTTGGCGCCATGCATGAGAATGTTGCAGTGGTGGGTGA
>CABDYW010000249.1_pt1 | contig 18487 bp, 20 predicted proteins | sample 3132051 | NCBI WGS metagenome assembly CABDYW01 (sample SAMEA5534338, study PRJEB31848) | metagenome | biome: tundra; feature: field; material: soil | place: USA | collected 2013-05 | depth 0.45 m | reverse complement strand
CATTTATCATATACCTGTTATTCGCTTTGTATGATATTATTTTTATTGAAGGGTTTTACTATTTCAATACTTATTCATATTGCCTGGGCGGTATATTAATTGTAATATGCTGCCTTTTATATTTTATGTGGCTATTCACATCTGACAGGCTTATGAATTATTTTACCCTGCCTATGTTCTGGATATCAACCGGCTTACTGTTTTTTTATGTGGGAAGCCTGGTGTTAATGAGCTTAATGGGTTATATAATTGAAAATCATCTTGACCCTGCCGGGCACATTTATCAATTTATTATGGTTACTTTGAATGTACTATTATATGGCTCATTTACAATAAGTTTTTTATGTAACCAGGTATGGAAAAAAACCAGGTAATATTTGCGGTTCTGTTTGCTACAGCGGTGCTGGTACTGCTTGCGGGCTTCCTGTTATTTTTTTTAGTGAGGTACCGGTCAAGGAGCAATCAATATATTCGTGAGAGAGAGAATTTAAAAAAAGAATTTGAACAAACACTGCTGCAGTCACGGGTAGAAGTACAGGAAAATACTTTTGCCACACTGGGTCAGGAGTTACATGATAATATAGGGCAGTTACTGGTTAGCGCCAAAGCGCTTATTGGTGTAACACAGCGTAACCTGCCATGCTCACCGGAAACTTTAAATATAGCGGAAGAAACTTTGGGAAAAGCAATTAATGAGGTACGCTCACTTTCCAAATCACTTGATAAAGAATGGCTGCAGCAGTTTGATTTTATTAACAACCTGCAAACTGAAGTTAACAGGATCAATGCTGCAAAAACTTTACAAATAAACTTTTCGCATCCTGAAAAATTATTATTACAACCGGAAGAGCAAATTATTCTTTTTCGTATTGTACAGGAAGCAATACAAAATTCTGTTAAGCATTCACATGCTCAGCAAATTGATATCAGTGCCAGTCATTCTGTTTCTTCATTAATTATAAGTATTATTGATAATGGTAAAGGCTTTGAAAAAGATCTGATGATCTCTTCCGGCTTAGGGCTTAAAAATATGAAGCATAGAACACAATTACTGGGTGGTACAATTGAATGGATTTCTTCACCCGGTAATGGTTCAACAGTTATTCTTAAATTACCCGTTAAAAAAAGTGAACAATGAAAATTACGGTAGGTATTGTTGATGATCACCAGCTTTTTTTAAAATCGCTTGGACTTATGCTTTCAGGCTTTGATAATTATACGGTTACCATTGAGGCATTGAATGGAAAAGAACTGCAGCAAAAAATGCAGGCAGCAGAAATACTGCCGCAGATAATACTGCTTGATGTAAATATGCCTGTAATGGATGGCGTAGAAACTGCATCATGGTTACATACACATTATCCGGATATAAAATTAGTTGCCCTCTCCGTGAATGATACTGATAAAGCTATAATTAGTATGATAAGAGCTGGCTGCTGCGCCTATTTATTAAAAGATATTCATCCCAATGAACTGGAAAAAGCATTGGATGAAATTAATAGCAAAGGTTATTATAATGCCGATGCAGGCAATATTAATTATCGGCGTCTGCTTATGTATGAGGATAAAAATGATCCCCTGTACATTACAGATAAGGAAAAACAATTTTTGCAATTGGTCTGCAAGGCCATGAGTAATAAACAGATTGCTGATGCAATGTCAGTGGCAGAAAGAACAGTTGATGGCTACTGTAGTAGCCTGTTTACAAAACTGGGGGTACACTCCAGAGTTGGGTTAGTGTTAGAAGCTTTAAAAAGGGATCTGGTAAAATTATGAGTGGTGAATAGTGAATGGTAAGTAGAAAATTACCCGAAGTGAATTAAAACAAAACCCCCACTCTTATGAATGGGGCTTGTATTTAAGGTTTGATTCTGGATTTAATCTTCAATCTTCACTTTACCTTTTTGTTTTGCTATTACTTCTTCTGCTATATTATTTGGTGCAGGTGCATAATGGCTGAATTCCATTGTTGATGTTGCACGTCCACTGCTTAAAGAGCGAAGTTGTGTTACATAACCAAACATCTCACTCAAAGGAACTTTTGCTTTTATAACCTGAACACCATGCTTGCTGTCCATGCCTTCCAACATACCGCGGCGGCGGTTAAGATCGCCTGTTACATCACCCATGTATTGATCGGGAGTTAATACTTCCACTTTCATTATTGGTTCAAGCAAAACCGGTTTTGCTTTACGGCCACTCTCACGGTAACCTTGCTTAGCACACAGTTCAAAGCTCATGGCATCAGAGTCAACCTGGTGAAATGAACCATCAAATACTCTAACCTTCATGTTCGCCATCGGGTAACTTGCCAATACACCGGTTGTCATAGCCGTTGCAAATCCTTTCTGTATTGCAGGAACAAATTCTTTTGGAATTGATCCACCAAATAATCCATTAATAAATTGGAAATTTCCTTTTCCTTCTTTTAAAAACTCTTCATCAGCAGGTCCTATTTCAAATATAATATCAGCAAATTTACCACGACCACCGGTTTGCTTTTTTAATATCTCTCTGTGCTCAATTGTATTTTGGAAAGCTTCTTTATAAGCAACCTGCGGGGCGCCCTGGTTTATCTCAACTTTAAATTCACGCTTCATCCTGTCCACAATAATTTCAAGATGCAGCTCACCCATTCCGCTTAAAATAGTTTGTCCTGTTTCTTCATCTGTCTTTACTTTTAAAGTAGGATCTTCTTCAACAAGTTTAGAAATCGCCATTCCCATTTTATCAACGTCAGCCTGTGTTTTAGGTTCCACTGCAACAGAGATAACAGGCTCAGGAAATGTCATTGCTTCCAAAACAATAGGATGGTCTTCATTACACAAAGTATCTCCTGTTTTAATATCTTTAAAACCAACAGCAGCGCCAATATCGCCTGCCTCAATAAAATCAACCGGATTTTGTTTGTTGGCATGCATCTGCATAATACGTGATATTCTTTCATTCTTTCCGGTACGTGTATTCAACACATAACTTCCTGAATCTAACCTGCCTGAATAAGCACGGAAGAATGCAAGACGACCAACAAATGGGTCTGTCATAATTTTAAATGCCAATGCACTAAATGGTTCTTTAGGATCAGCATGACGCAAAATTTCTTCACCAGTGTCAGGATTGGTTCCTTTTACTGCTTCAATATCCAAAGGACCAGGCAAATATCTAATGATAGCATCCAATGCTGTTTGTACACCTTTATTTTTAAAAGATGAACCACACATCATTGGGATTATTGAAATATCAATTGTTGCCTTTCTCATAGCAGCATGTATCTCATCTTCAGTTATCGTGTTTGGATCATCAAAGAATTTTTCCAATAATGCATGATCATAATCAGCAACCGCTTCTATAAGATGTTGTCTCCATTCATTCACTTCTTCAATCATGTCTTGGGGAATAGGAACTTCTTTATAGGTCATTCCCAGTGTTGCATCGTCCCAAACCATTCCCTTCATTGTAACAAGGTCAACAACACCTTTAAAATTATCTTCAGAACCGATTGGTAATTGAATCGGTACGGCTTTAGCGCCCAGCATTTCTTTAACCTGCTTAACAACATTTAAAAAATCTGCACCTGCCCTGTCCATTTTATTTACAAAACCAATACGGGGTACTTTATATTTGTTGGCCTGGCGCCAAACAGTTTCACTTTGAGGCTCTACACCACTCACTGCATCAAACAATGCAAGTAATCCATCCAATACACGAAGTGAACGCTCTACCTCTACTGTAAAATCCACGTGACCGGGAGTATCAATAATATTAAATTTGTATTGTTTTGTTTCCGGTGTTTTTGCACCCTGCACTGTTGGAAAATCCCAAAAGCAGGTGGTGGCAGCTGAAGTAATAGTGATACCTCTTTCCTGCTCCTGTGCCATCCAGTCCATTGTTGCAGCGCCATCATGCACTTCACCAATTTTATGGGTAACACCGGTGTAATACAGAATACGCTCTGTAGTGGTTGTTTTGCCGGCATCAATATGAGCCGCAATTCCAAAATTTCTTTGATACCTTAAGTCACCCATGATGTATTTATTGAAAATTGAAAATTTAATATTTATGATCTTTGATAATAGGATTTTTATCGCAATCAATAATATAATTTGGAGGCGCAAAGCTACAAATAATAAGTGAAAATATTTCTATTAAGAAGAGTCTATTTTGCTTATAACATGAGTTTCACAACCTCACCCCTGCCCCCTCTCCACAAGTGGAGAGGGGATAAGAACAAAATAAAATAAAAATCCCTTCTGTTACGAGAAGGGATTAAGCAATTAGTTCTTATTTATACTATATCCTGAAATGCGCAAATGCTTTGTTAGCATCTGCCATACGATGAGTATCTTCTTTCTTTTTAAATGCTGCACCTTCTCCTTTGCTTGCTGCTACAATTTCGTTTGCTAATTTTTCAGCCATGCTTCGTCCGTTCCTGTCACGACTATAGCGAATAAGCCATTTTATGGCTAACGAAGTTTTTCTGTCAGCACGAACTTCGGCAGGTATCTGAAATGTTGCACCTCCGATACGACGGCTCTTAACTTCTACAGAAGGAGTTACATTAGCTAATGCTTTTTTCCACATTTCATAACCATCTTCACTGGTCATTTTATTTACTCTTTCCAGAGCATCATAAAAAATATTAAAGGCTCCGCTTTTTTTACCTTCCCACATAAGATTATTTACAAACCTTGTTACCAGTTTATCATTAAACTTTGGATCAGGTGCTAAAGGGAGTTTCCTGGCTTGTGCTTTACGCATTCTTTATTAGTTTAAAACGTTTAACGTTTAAAAAGTTTAAGGTTATATTTATTTCTTAGCTTTTTCTTTTTTAGTTCCGTATTTAGAACGGCTTTTTTTACGGTCTTTTACCCCTGCTGTATCAAGGCTTCCGCGTACTATATGATACCGTACACCCGGCAGATCTTTAACTCTTCCGCCACGTATTAAAACGATTGAGTGTTCCTGTAAATTATGTCCTTCACCAGGGATATATGCAATTACTTCGAGCTTGTTGGTTAAACGAACTTTGGCAACTTTACGCAAAGCAGAGTTAGGCTTTTTTGGAGTTGTAGTATATACTCTCGTACACACTCCACGCCGCTGCGGACAGCTATCCAGCGCCCTGGATTTACTTTTTGCTTTTATGATATCTCTACCTTTTCTTACTAATTGCTGTATTGTAGGCATTATGTAACCTTAATTTTTTGGACGGCAAAGGTAAGAGAATTAATTAAAAAGTAAAAATTAAAAAGAAAGGAATTGTGCGATTAACTACACTTTATACATCCAGTCGTATTTATCAGGGATCCTTCCTTCTCTAATTGCACTTAACCGGGTTTTTACTTCAGGAGCGGTTTTCCATTTATCTACATCAAAATGCATTGTAAAATCTTTATAACGCAATTCTTTTATCATAGAAATTGTGGCTGCGGTGCCGGTTCCAAAAACTTCATATAGAATACCGGCTTTATAAGCATCTACAATATCATTAATACTCAACGGTCTTTCTTCTACTTTCAAACCAAGTTCTTTTAATAAAACAATCGTACTATTCCTTGTTACACCATCCAGAATTGTTCCTGCTTCCAGGTCAGGTGTGATAGCTGTATTACCAATGATGAAAAACACATTCATAGTACCGCACTCCTGTACATATTTATGCTCATACGCATCCGTCCATAAAACCTGGTCATAGCCTTTCTTTTTAGCCTGTGCGGTTGCATACATGGCAGCTCCATAATTTCCGGCAGCTTTTGCATATCCTACTCCACCAGGCACAGCACGTACATATTTTTCTTCTACATATATTCTCATAGGAGCATTGTAATAAGGGCCTGTCGGGCTTAAGATGATCATGAATTTATATTTATCACTTGGCCGTACTCCTATTACTTCATCGCTGCTGAACATAAAGGGCCTGATGTATAAAGAATGATCTTCCTGCTGAGGAATCCAGTTCTTATCAAGATCAACTAATTGGTGCATGCCCTCCATAAAAATCTCTTCAGGGATTTGTGGCATTGCCATTCTTTCTGCAGAAATATTAAAGCGTTTAAAATTATCAAAGGGACGAAATATATATGCTTCACCCTGCTGATTTTTATAGGCTTTTATGCCTTCAAAAATGGCTTGTCCGTAATGCAAAGCCGCTACAGATGGTGATAGAAGCAATGGCTGATAAGGCTTAATCTCTACGTTTTTCCATTCCCCATCTTCATAATCAACCTCAAGCATATGATCAGTAAAATATTTACCGAAAGGAATATTTTGTAAGGTCAGATCATTCAGCTTACTTCTTTCAACCCTTGTAATATTAAAATCAGCGGCTGCAATCATATCAGTAAATTTGTAACAAAGAAACGAAAAAATCGAATGCAAATTAATTTATGAGCTTAGATAATATTCAGCTTCCCGGGTTTGTAATTCAAGATTTGTTCCAAAAAACTTTGGTTGATCTGATTAGTAATGAAAAGAAACAATCAATATCGGGAACCAAAGAACTAAACTTTTTTGGTGGCAATAAACAACATATAATATTACTTGTAAATAATCCTGATGCGGCATTTGTAACCGACCAGCAACTTACTTTTTTATCAGGTATATTAACTGCATGCAAACTATCATTGGAAGATATTGGATTATTAAATATTGCTTCCTATCCCGCAATCTCTTATAAAACCATATCAGACACTTTTAATCCAAGAATAGTAATGATGTTCGGTATTTTACCCGATGCAATACAATTACCTTTTGTAATGCCCAAATTTCAAAGACAATCATATAACAACCAGGTTTATTTAGCTATTCCCTCATTAAATGAATTAGAAAACAATAAAGATCTGAAACGAAAATTATGGATAGTGCTTCAACAAATTTTTTCTCTTTAGTATGCATAAATTAATCTTTGCCACTAATAATCAGCATAAAGTAGATGAAATAAAATCTATCCCCGGAATAAACTACGAAATCATAAGTTTAAAGGAGGCGGGAATAAACATTGATATTCCTGAACCATATAATACATTAGAAGAAAATGCTACAGAAAAATCCAGCGTTATATACAAACTTACAGGCATGGATTGTTTTAGTGAAGATACGGGTCTTGAAGTGGAGGCTTTAAATGGAGAGCCTGGTGTAAAAAGTTCCCGATATGCAGGCGAAGGTAAATCTTTCGTCCATAAGGACTCCATTGGAGAAAAAAATATTGAAAAATTACTATTCAAAATGCAGGGAATTGAAAACCGCAATGCACAATTCAGAACTGTTCTTTCCTTAATGCTTAACGGAACTGAATATAAATTTGAAGGAATATGCAAAGGCATTATTCTTGCATATAATAAGGGGGAAGGAGGCTTTGGGTACGATCCGATATTTTTGCCTTTAGGAGCACAAAGAACTTTTGCAGAAATGGATATGGAAGAAAAAAACAGGTTTAGTCACCGGAAAAAAGTTATGGATAAGCTGGTTGATTTTTTACATAATTCTACTGAAAAAAATAAATAAACATCTGAAAAAAATATTACTAAGAAATTGAGCGCAATAAGCAACCATATACTATCTGAATCCGACTTAATAGAAGGATGCATTAAAGGAGATAGACAAATGCAGAAACTGCTTTACCATAGATTTTCACCTAAAATGTACGCTGTTTGTCTTCGTTATTCAGGAAATTCTGAAGATGCCCGTGATCTTTTACAGGAAGGATTTATTAAGATATTTAAAAACTTATGTAAATATCGGGGAGATGGTTCGTTTGAAGGATGGATAAGAAGAATTTTTGTAAACACTTCTATTGAACATTTTAGAAAGAAAGTGCATTTACAAAATGTTACGGAAACGCAGGAAACATCAATTGAAGATAAAGAATGGAATGTGCTGGATAATCTTGCTGAAAAAGACATCATGAAAATGATCAATGAATTATCACCGGGATACAAAGCGGTTTTTAATATGCATGTTATTGAGGGATATTCTCATAAAGAAATTGCCGATATACTTGGCATAAATGAAGGCACCAGTAAATCTCAATTGGCAAGGGCTAAAATGGTATTGAAAAAAATGGTTGAAAACAGGTTAAATAAAACAAGCAACAACACTGTGAATTTATAGATATGGATAATGTAAAAAACAGAATGTACAATTATGAAACAACACCTCCTGAAGGAGTGTGGAAGGCTATTGCTGCTGAATTGGACAGGAATGAAGTCAAAGTTATTCCTATGGTCAAAACGAGGAATAATACCTTCTACTACATAGCTGCGGCTTCTGTAATTATCATATTATTTTGTTTGATCTTTTTTACTAACCGGTCCTCAAAATCTGCAAATGAACAATTAGTTACTTCATCTTCTAATGATAAAACACAAAGCGATACCGAAGTAAATAACAACGTAATAATGACTGTTCCGATAGAAGAAAAAACTATACTAAAAAATAATACTGATACTGATGAATTGCTGGCACAAAATAAACTTCAAAAAAGCGGACCTAATCAAAAACAGAACAAGGAAGTAATAAAGAAAACTGACTCAACAGATAATAATTTAATCTTAAGTAATACCACATCCAGGTATATTACTATTGAAGGTCCACAAGGTCAGCCGGTAAAAGTATCTTCTAAAATGGCAACACTCATTGATTCATCTGAAACAAAAGTATCTTCAAAACCTGTCTGGAATAAAAAAATTAATGAATGGCGGGAGATAATGAAGAGCAATACCCTGACTCCTACGCCGGGGAATTTTTTAGATATAGTAGAACTTACCAAAACATTAAAGGATAATAAATAAGCTTAATTAATTTCTTTCTTTTATTTTTATGACAAATAGTTTTTAATGCCAAGAATTAAAATAGATCTTCCTGAAAAATTCTTCAATATTTCAATAAATATCCCTGTAAGAATTACCGATATTAATTATGGCGATCATGTTGGCAATGATTCTCTGGTTGCCATTATTCACGAAGAAAGAATGCAATTTTTACAACATTATGGTTTTACAGAATTGAATATTGAAGGAATTGGTTTAATAATGTCTGACATTATTGTTGAGTTTAAAAATGAATCTTTTTATAAAGATATTATTGATATAAAAATGGGAAGAGGCGATATTTCCAAAGTAAGTTTTGAATTATTTTACCGGCTTATTACTATTAGAAATAACGAAGAGATTATTATTGCAAATGCAAAAACAACAATGGTTTGCTATGACTATAAATTAAAAAAAGTTGTTGCACTTCCTGAAAAGCTAAAAGATATTTTAATTGCTTAATCTTCCTTCCAGATCTTCCAGCTTTCTTCCGCCTGTATAATCAGCATCTCATAACCGTTTTGAACAACAGCCCCCATTTGTTCACCTTTTTTTAAAAACAATGTTTTTTCAGGTTTATAAATCAGATCAAACAAATAATGTTTTTCAGAAATAAACTGATAAGGCAATTGCGGATATTCTTTATCGTTTGGATACATTCCCACAGGAGTGCAATTAATTATAACCCGATAATCATTCATTATTGTTTCATCAATCATTGAATAATTTATTATTCCTGGTGAAGGTTGATGACTTCTTGTAACTAATAAAAAATTAATATTTAATTTTTTCAATACATATTGAATTGCTTTTGAAGATCCTCCTGTACCTAATACCAAAGCTTTTTTATGAGCAGGTTTTAATTTTTTTATAAACGAATTTTCAAAACCAATTACATCAGTATTGTAAGCGATTAGTTTGTCTCCCACAATTTTTATGGTGTTAGCTGCGCCGATATCTTTTACAGGGTCTGTTGTTTCTGTAACATATTCCAACACCTGTTGCTTGTATGGTATTGTAACGTTTAATCCTTTTAAAAATGGATTGGAATTTATTACTGATGGAAGATCTTTTATTGATGGGATTGGAAAAAGTTCATACCTGCAATCTATTAAACCTTCTCTTTGAAACTTCTCACTAAAATATTTTTTTGAAAAGGAATGACCCAGCGGATAACCTATCAATCCATACAATTTCATTAAGCTGTTTCTTTATCAAGATATAAATGAAAAGTGTCGCCCCGTAAACCTATCCTCATTGATTCCAAAGGAATAACTTCGGATGGAGCGATATTTCCAAGGTTTACATTGCATCCTATCAATTCGATAAAATATAATTGCTGAGCTTTTTGCGGAGCTTCCCATATAATTTTTTCTTCCGGTATCTGTGTTAATATCTCCTGTACTAAACCTTCTCTCACTTCACCGGTACTGCGGTAAATACCAACATTTCCTGCTTCTCTTGCTTCGGCAATCACATAAGTAGAACCGGCTTCCAGCTCAGCTTTCATTAATTCTATCCATTTATAAGGTGGAATAATGTGAGCAGCATCCTTACTTCCAACTTCGCTAAGCACCGTACCAATCTTAGCAAGCTTTTCTATGTAGCCGCATTTTTCAGCATGAGGAATATCGATTGACCCATCGCTTACTTCCACATAGGTTATGTTGTATTCTTTACAAATATTTATATAATCCTGAAACTGGTTGCGGATAAGAAATGCTTCAAATAAAGTGCCTCCAAAATAAACAGGAATGTCGTAGGCCTGGTAAACTTCAATTTTTTGTTTTAGATCAGGGGTTACAAAAGCAGTTCCAAAACCTAACTTTACCACATCAATATGGGGATGGGCTATACTTAAAAAATTTTTTGTTTCTTCAATGCTAAGCCCTTTATCCATTACCATGGTTATACCATGTGTACGTGGCTTCTTATTCCTTTCCGGAATTTGTGATAGATTAAAATTCATGCTTACTTTTTTTAAGGGTGCGGTAAAGATAAGTTGTGTAGATACAACACGCAAAAAATCATTAACAAAAATGAATTATTTTGAAGAACGGTTATTTTTATATTTAGCAATTAATGAAATAACCTGATGGTTTTGTAATAACGAAGGTTCCAATTCAACCAGTTGCTTTATCATCTTTGGAGATTTTTCCATTGCTAACTCCAATAATAATAATGCTTCTTTTGACTTTCCCATCGCAAACAGAACTGCAGTTTTATAAAAAATCAATAATGGCTTGTTGGTGGTATTTTTTAAAGCATTGTGCACCTGCTGTAAAGCTTCTTCATAAAAGCCGGCATCGTAAAGGCAGTTAATTAATTCTTTCCAGCCTTTAATATTTTTTGGTCTTGCTTTTATAAAGTTTGAAAAATAAATAATTGCATCTTTTGTTTTATTTAACTGTACATAACATTGAGCCAATGCAAAATTATAATCAGGACGGGAGCGCTGAATACGCATTGCATTCTCAAGATTTTTTATCGCACTTTCCCACTGGCTTTCATTCATATAGGTGCAGGCAATTTTATAATGCAAATGACTGTCTTCAGGTGTTAAATGCGAAGCTTTGCGATAATGAAATCTTGCCTGTGCATAGTTCTTTAATTTATCATAACAATGTCCCAATGCTTCATATATCACATCTTCCGGTCTTGTTAATTCTAAAACTTTTTGTAGTACCTCAATAGCTTCTTTGTATTTACGCATACGTAAATATGCGTCTCCCATATTGCGATATGCATAATCAAATTTTTCATCAATTGCAATAGCATATTGATATGCATCAATTGCTTTTTCGTAAAGTTTTACACCTTGGTATGCGGCACCGAGGTTAAACCATGCAAGCTCTGTAAATGGATGCTCATCAATAATTTTTTGATGCAGTTTGATACCTTCTTCATTTCGGCCTGTATAATCTGTCCAAAAACAAATTTTATAAAGAGCTTCTTCATTGGTTTGATCCTGCTCAAGAATTAATTTAAGACAATTAAAGACTTTATCGAATTCTTCATAATCATCATATACATCTGCCAATTCAAAAAGTAATTCTATTCTTTCTTCTCCTTCAAATAAATGAATTGCTTTCTCTAAAAGATCAGCGGCTTTCTTTTGTTGATCCAACGCCAGGTAAACATCCGTTTTAAGAATGTATAAATTAATATCTCCCCTATCTAACAACTCCGCTTTTTCTAACAACACTAATGCTTCCCTGTAATGCCTTTTCACAATTAAAAGATCTGCTTTTTTAATTTGTAGTATGGAAGAATAAGGATATTGCTGTATACCATAATCAGCTGCCTCAAGTGCTGATGATAAATCATCTTTCTCATCGAAATAATCTATAAGTTGCTCAAAGGCATCTTCTTCAATGAATGCATAACCATTGCCTTGCTTCATGCTATTATATTGCTGAAGCAAATCCATCATTCCTTCTCTGTCCTGCCGATATTGGTTTTCCCTCATTTATAAATAGTTAACTGAAATTAATACTATTTTTAAAAGGTACATACGATTTCTTAAACTTCTTCGTTAAATTAAGGTCTAAAAAATTATAACATTTTATATAGGAATTTCAGTTTTTATTGTTAAATTTGTTAACTAAATCTAAATTAATAATGATCAAAAAATCCAAAATAGCTGCAATTGTACTGCTCTTTTGCTTTGTAACTTATGTTGCAATAGCAGATAGAGGTGGCTTTGGAAGAAGGAATAAGATCCATTTTAATATAATAACTCTTAATACTTTAAAAAATTCTATTGCCTTTAATTTAAAATCAGGACTTACCTACAGAGGTAATACAATATTAAATCAACAACAGATTAGTAATTCTATTTTTACTAACACTATAGTTAGCTATCAAAAGGGAAATACAATTTATATTCTGCCTTACAAACAAAAAGTTTTAATTCAATCGTATTCTCCGGCTTCAGGATATAAACTAATAATCAGATCCAAATAATTATAATTCTTTATAATAAAAAATCCCGAAATTCTTCGGGATTTTTTATTATTTGTTGCTTTTTCGAGTAATTATTTTTTTGTTTCCCCATATGTCATAATTCGATACCCGGATTTGGGAATATCAAACTTTGATACAGGAACAATATCAAAATTTATTTTTGCCAATGTATATTTAAATTTCCTGTTGCCAGATTGCCATTCGTACTGCATCGCTAATCCTGGCAAATTCTTAAACTGAGAATCATAACCTTTATCTGCAACTTCCAGTTCAGTTGTATAGTAAACTACAAAAGAACTTCCATCTCTTAATTTAGCAATAGCTTTTTTACAATTATATCCGGCTATATCCATTGTTTCATTAGTTGTTTCAAAAGTTATACCCTGATATTTACTGTTCTTTTTATCCCAGTCTTCTTTAGTAAGTGTTATCATAAGTTTTTGCCCGCTGTAATCTTTTAAAATAACACCTGTGCCATTCCTTGAATCATGAATAGTTATATCGCTGCCTAAACCGCTGATAATTTCACTTCTGCTTTGGCTGCCTTTAATATAAATAGTATTGGTAGCGCCGTCCAGCATATCAGCCATTGTAGGCTCTTTGCTTGATGTTTGAATAGACATGTTATAAACCAATGTACCCTCAAAAATTGTTTTCTGTGCAATAGCTGCAAAGCTGCTAAAAAAAAATATTATAATAAATCCTGTCTTTAAAATTTTCATTTATCGTATTTTATAAACTCTAAAGAGTCAATTAAAAGACTTCTTAATTTAATAAATAGTTGCAAATCAAGGTTTGGCTATTTCTTGCCTTTATTGGTTTTTTGTTTCATGGTTTGCAATTTTTGATTATTCGCCTGCATAGCCTGAATTCTTTCCTGCCATTTACTTTTTACTGCAGGTTTCTTTTTGTTCGCTTCCAGTTGCGCTAATATCTTTTCGTGATTAATTATATATTTCTGTATAACAAATTGAATTATTAAAGTAATAGCATTAGAAACAGTATAATACCAGGTTAAGGCAGCAGGCTGAGTATTAAAAACACCTAATAAAATAACAGGAAAAATAAAAGGCATGTATTTCATCACAGGATTACCCGTATCCTGCATATTACTCATTCCATATAAAGAAATAAGCAAACTGGTAACAACAGCAAAAATGGTAAATAGGCTTATATGACTTCCATACAGCGGAATATTAAATGGAAGATTATAAATGGAATCATAAGATGAAAGATCTTTAGCCCACCAAAAGCTTTGTCCGCGTAATGCAATATTTGAATTAAAGAAATTATATAAAGCAAAAAATATTGGAATTTGTAACAACGCCGGAATGCAGCCGCCTAAAGGATTTACACCGGCAGTTTTAAACAATTTCATTTGCTCCATTCCAAACGTTTGTTTATCGTCACCATACTTTGTTTTTAAAGCATCTATCTCTGGTTTTAATAATTTCATTTTTGCGCCACTAACATAGCTTTGGTATGTAAGTGGAGAAATCAATAACCTGATGATGATAGTAAGAAGTGCTATTACTAATCCAAAACTTGCAATTTTACTGCTCATGTAATTAAATACCGGCATTATAAAACCTCGATTAATATATTTTACAAAAGCAAAAATTCCACTTCCTAGAGGAACAATATTATGCATCTGATTACCATACGATTTTAAAATTTTATAATCGCTCGGTCCATAAAATAATTGCAAAGGAATACTGGCTGCAGTGCCAGATGGTATATTAATTTTTAAATTAGCAGTTGTTTGGGCAATGATATGAGTGGTGTTTGTATCAGAAGATACCGTCCACTGAACATCTGCACTTTCAAATTTATTTTTAGCAAGAATTGCAGTAGCAAAAAATTGTTGATTCAATGTTAGCCAGTCAACGGGCTTGTCAAATTTTTTATCATTTGTGGACCCTTGCCTAAAATTTTCGAAATCATAATCACCATCTTTTACATAGCTGATATGAGATTGCTGTATTTCACGTTTAATATCTTTTTCCAGCTGCGGAGCCTGCGCCTGCCATGTAAGATTAATTTTATTTTGTGTAAAAAGCTTATCAGAGCCATTGAGTTTTATGTCAAAATCTAACATATAACCGCTATCAGATAAACTATATTGATGTTCAATTATTCGTCCATCAGCATTTTGAAGTATAAAGCTAATATTATGCTGGCTATTCGGAGATGAGCTGTCTTGCTGTGCTTTAAAAAACAGGTCGCTTGTTTGGGCAGTTTGATTTACGCCTGTATTTATTGAATAAGATATTTTATTAAAACTTCCATCCTCCAAAATCAAGGGCTTGTCATCAAAAGTTTTAAACTTTTTTAATTCTACTGTTTTAGGCTGACCACCTTTATTAGTAAATGTTATCTTTAATACTTCGTTTTCTAAAGTTGTTAATTGCTCAATATTTGTTACAGAATCCTGTTGAAACGCAGAAGATATTTGTTTTACAGTTGAATCTTTTTTGGCAGAATCTGTTTTAGCAACTATAGAATCAGTTTTCGGCTTTAACCTGTTAATTGAATCCTGAACATGTTGCCTGTCTTTCTCTAATGCAAGCTGACCTTGTTTTGTATAATAAAAATATCCAATAAATAAAACTGCTAATAAAGCGAAACCAATAACTGTATTTCTATCCATTCCCATATTAAAAAATTAGTGGGCAAAGGTAAGCAAGTTTGTATTTATAATGGGTGATAAATAGAAATGCCCTCGATTGAGGACATTCATAAAAAAGAATAAAAATTTTATTTTTTTGCTGCAGAAGCAGGTGCAGCTTTCGCAGCCGGGACACCCTTTCCGGCAGGAGCAGCAGCGGCTGGTGCAGCTATTGTCGCAACAGGGACTTTTACAGCAGTTGCTTCTTCCTGCTTTAATTGACGTGTGAGTGTAACAGATGCAATGGGAATTCGTGGAGAATTAAGAACTTCCATATTTTCTACCTTAACATCCTGAACACGGAGATTATCATTAAGTTCCAGATGAGTAATATCCATTTCAATATTTTCACGCAGGTATTTTGGCAAAGTTTTTACTTTAAGGGATTTCATCTTGGTTACCAATTGTCCACCAGCTTTTACACCTGCAGGCACTCCGGTAAATTTTAATGGTAAGGTTACAGTAAGTTTTTTATCTTCAACCAATTCCAAAAAGTCTACATGAATTAATTGATCACTAACTTTATCAAACTGTATATCTTTTAATACACAACGGTATCCCGTACCGTCTATATTAAGTTCAGCCAGCATAAAATCAGGAGTATAAACGATATTTTTAAATGCAGTTGCAGGGGCCGAAAAGTTTATTTCTTTTGCACCGCCATAAATTACACCTGGCACTTTTTCCTCAGAGCGAAGCTGGCGGGTGGCTGCTTTGCCAAATTCGGTCCTGAGTTGTCCTTCGATTGTAATCGTATTCATTATTATATAATTAATTTTTAAGGACGCAAAGGTAGGTAAAAATCGGCCAATAGGCAATTGTTCAATAGACAATTAATATGTAAAATTTCAGAACCTGAAATAATTGCTCATTGCCAACCTTGCCTGCCGGCAGGCAGGTTACTATTTGTCAATTTATTTTTTATTCATCATCCTGCTGCGAAGGAATAAGCTGTTTATACTTTTATTTTCAACAGCATTGCGAATGGCAATAGCAAATAAATCTGCAACGGAAACTACTTTTATTTTTGGAATTGCATTTTTTACGGGAATAGTATCGCAAACAACCAATTCAATTAAATCGCTCTTTTCTATATTTTCATAAGCATTGCCGCTTAATACCGGGTGAGTACAAAATGCCCTCACACTTCTTGCTCCTTTTTCTATGAGTAAACCGGCACTTTTTGCTAATGTACCTCCTGTATCACAGATGTCGTCTATTAAAACTATATCTCTGTCAGTTACATCACCTATTAATACCATGCTGGTAATTTCATTGGCACGCTTTCGGGTCTTATCACAAATTACCATTTCCACTTCAAAATAACTGGCAATTTCTCTTATCCTGTTAGCACTGCCAACATCAGGTGCTGCAAAAGTTAAATTTTTAAGTTTCAACTCTTCTATGTAAGGAATAAAAATAGCTGATGAATCCAGATGATCCACAGGTATATCAAAATATCCCTGAATTTGCGGAGCATGCAGATCCATGGTTATTACCCTGTCAGCACCGGCTGCAGTTAACATATTTGCTACAAGTTTAGACCCGATAGCCACTCTGGGCCTGTCTTTTCTATCCTGTCGTGCATAACCATAATAAGGAATAACGGCAATTACTTTATATGCCGAAGCTCTTTTTGCAGCATCGATCATTAATAACAATTCCATTAAATTATCTGTTGGGGAAAAAGTACTCTGCACTAAAAAAACAAATTGACCTCTTATACTTTCTACAAACTCTACGCTAATTTCTCCGTCGCTGAATTTTTGAATATTTATTTTACCTAAAGGCTCACCAAACTTTAATGCAATTTGATTTGAAAGTTGCCGGGACCCTGTGCCCGAAAAAATTTTTACGTTTGTATGCATCATGAATTTATTTAAGCGGCAAATAAAATGTGTAGCGAAATTATAATTTATATTGCGATGAATTAACATACAGGTATGAAAAGTTTAAACAACTCTTCCACTTCTATTAAAAACTGGGCTGCAGATGACAGGCCAAGAGAAAAACTTTTTACAAAAGGCGCAACAGCTTTAAGTGATTCAGAATTATTAGCAATTCTTATAAGTACTGGTAGCAAAAGTAAAAGTGCAGTTGAACTTGCAAAAGAAGTTTTACAATTAGGAAAAAATAATTTAAATGAACTTGGAAAATTATCGGTAAATGATTTAATGACAATTAAAGGAATTGGAGAAGCAAAGGCTATTACAATTGCTGCCGCACTAGAATTAGGCAGAAGAAGACAGGCTACTGCTTCTCTTGTAAAAACTAATATAAAATCAAGTAATGATATTGCCGAATATTTAAAAGCAACTTTAAAAGATTATGCGTACGAAATTTTTGCAGTAGTATTTTTAAACAGAGCCAATAAAATTAATCACTTTGAAATTATTAGCAAAGGTGGTATAACAGGCACTGTGGCTGACCCCCGGGTAATTTTAAAAAAAGCTTTGGAACAGGATGCAACTGCAATTGTGTTATGCCATAATCATCCTTCGGGTAATTTAAAACCAAGCCAGGCAGATGAAGACCTTACTTTAAAAATAAAAGAAGCAGCAAAGTATTTTGACATCCGTGTAATGGATCACATCATTGTAAGTGAAGATGGATATTATAGTTTCGCTGATGAAGGAATTCTTTAATGTGCAAATTAAAGATGTGCGAATGTGCAGATAAATATTCTAATCATTTGCATATCTGCAAATCTGAAATCTAAAATCATTATGCCTGTGCAGTTGGTCCGCCAAAATTAAAAGGTAATTCAACAGCTTCAATATCCTGTATACTTCCATTTACAGATTCAAATTTTTTTACATTATCTATCATAGCCTTCATAAATCGCTTTGCATGAGTTGGCGTTAATATTATGCGGCTCTTAACTTTACTTTTTGGCGTACCGGGCATTACATTTACAAAATCAACAATAAACTCAGCATGGCTGTGTGTTATTATCGCCAGGTTAGCATATACTCCTTCCGAAATCTCTTCAGAAATTTCAATGTTCAATTGATTTTGTTTTTGTTCGTCAGCCATAATAAAAAAT
>CABDYW010000236.1_pt1 | contig 18847 bp, 18 predicted proteins | sample 3132051 | NCBI WGS metagenome assembly CABDYW01 (sample SAMEA5534338, study PRJEB31848) | metagenome | biome: tundra; feature: field; material: soil | place: USA | collected 2013-05 | depth 0.45 m | reverse complement strand
ATATCTTAGTAATAGTTTTTCAAATGTATCATTTGCCTTTTCTAGTGAATCATAAGAGTCAATTTTATTATTATCCACTTTGTAAAATGTCCAGTAATTTATTTTACCAAAAGCCTGAGTGAGTTTTTGATTTACAAGTTTTAAACCTTGTCCAAAAGACAGAATAGAAAATAAAAGAAGCGAAGTTGTCAATAATTGTTTCCGCATATTACCAATATCAAAAATGTTTTTCCTTCAAATCATAAATATACACTACTCTCCATAAATTTGCTTATGTCTTCTCCAGTCCAACATATCATTGCCCACTTCGATCTGGATTCATTTTTTGTTTCTGTAGAAATATTAAATGACCCTTCATTAAAAGGCAAACCTGTAATTGTTGGCGGAGCAGAACGTGGTGTGGTAGCAGCCTGCAGCTATGAGGCAAGAAAATTTGGTATCCATTCTGCTATGCCTTCTGCAAAAGCAAAACAGCTTTGTCCACAGGCAATTTTTGTAAAAGGAACAAGAGGAGAGTATAGCCGATATTCAAGATGGGTTACAGAAATAATCGCTTCCAAAGCTCCGCTGTTTGAAAAGGCTTCAGTGGACGAATTTTATTTAGACCTTACGGGAATGGATAAATATTTTGATCCGCTGCAATGGACAATTGATCTGCGCCAGCAAATAATTAATGATACAAAACTGCCAATTTCTTTTGGATTAGCCAGCAATAAAATGGTGGCTAAAATGGCTACCAATGAAGCTAAGCCAAATGGTTATCTGCAGGTTACTTTCGGAAAAGAAAAAGAATTTTTAGCGCCACTCGATGTAAATAAAATTCCCGGTGTAGGCGAGCAAACGGGGCAGGTATTAAAACACATGGGAATAAATATCATTGCTGATATTCATAACAGCAGTGCAGATGAACTGGAAAACAGGTTAGGCAAATGGGGGATAGATCTATGGAATAAAGCGCAGGGAATTCATACATCCAAAGTAGTTCCTTATCATGAGGCAAAATCAATTTCAACAGAAAATACTTTTGATGAGAATGTGCTTGATATGAAATTCTTAATGGGTGAGGTGGTAAGAATGACAGAAAGAATTGCATATGAATTAAGACAGGAAGAAAAAGTTGCAGGCTGTATCGCCGTAAAGATCCGCTATCCTGATTTTGAAACCACTTCGCGGCAAACAACTATTCCTTATACAGCAGCTGAAGATGAAATGATTCCCGTTGTAAAAGATCTGTTTCATAAATTATATAAAAAGGGGACCCCAGTACGCTTGCTGGGCGTACGTTTAAGCGAATTAACCAATAATGCAGTGCAGACAAATTTATTCAGCAATACAGAGAAAAAAGCAGGGTTGTATAAAGCCATTGATGATGTAAAAAACCGTTTTGGTAAACTTTCAGTTCGCAGGGCATCGTCTAAATAATTTTAGATTTCTGATTTTTTGATTTTAGATTTGCACTGATAGCTTGCCGTGGCATTTTAATTTTTTTAATTTTTAAATTAGATTTTATGAGTTTACGTTTAGGGGATACTGCTCCCAACTTTAAAGCAAAAACCACAGAGGGCGAAATAGATTTTTACGAATACCTTGGTAATAGCTGGGGCGTTTTGTTTTCGCATCCTGCAGATTATACTCCTGTTTGTACAACAGAATTAGGCAAGACCGCATTACTTAAAAATGAGTTTGAAAAAAGAAATGTTAAAGTGCTGGCTGTTAGTGTTGATCCGCTGGATAAACATATGGGCTGGAGAAACGACATCAATGAAACACAGAACTGTTCAGTTGATTTTCCGATAATTGCTGATGAAGACAGGACTGTTGCCAACCTCTATGGAATGATTCATCCCAATGCATCAGAAACTTTTACGGTGCGTTCACTATTCATAATAGGTCCTGATAAAAAAATAAAATTAACGCTCACATATCCTGCCTCAACAGGAAGAAATTTCCAGGAGGTTTTGAGAGTGATAGATTCTTTACAGCTTACTGCAAAATACGGTGTGGCAACGCCTGCAGACTGGCAGTATGGTGAAGATGTAATAGTTGTGCCTGCAGTAAGTACAGAAGATGCGATGAAGAAATTTGAAAAAGGAGTGAAGATCGTTAAGCCATATTTGCGTTATACACCACAACCGGATCTTGATTAAAATAGATTTTCATTTTCGGTTTATTGTATTTAGTCATTGGGTCATTAAGTCATTGCTATAGGCGACTTGAAAATATTAATGGCCTGATGACTATTGACTTTTAAGTTCTGTTCTTCTTTAATTGTTGCAGCAAGGCTCTCATATCTTTTGGTAAATCTGCTTTCAGGTCAAGCTCTTTATTATTTCGGTCTTTAAATTTTAATTCATAAGAATGTAATGCCAACCTGCTTAATAATGGTCTTTCTTCCTCAACATGCTGGCTAAGTTTAAATTTTTTCTTGAAAGAAGAAAGTAAAATTGGTTTTGGATCTCCATACAATTCATCACAGGCAATAGGATGCCCAAGATGCTTCATGTGAACACGTATCTGGTGTGTTCTACCTGTATGGATATGAAACTGAACCAAAGAATAAATACCATATTCTTCCAGCACTTCATATTCTGTTACTGACGGTTTGCCTTTTTTGCTTACTGCCATCATCCCTTTATGTACGGGATGTTCAGCAATTGGCTCTTCAATTATTCCTTTTTTATTTTGAAGTGTGCCCTGGATTATCCCGAGATAATATTTTTCTACATTTCTTTGTTCAAACAGTTGAGAAAGAAATTTATGCGTTGCTTCATCCTTAGCAAATAAAATAATTCCGCTGGTATCTTTATCTAAACGATGAATAATAAATATTTTTTCATACTGTTGCTGTAATGTTTTATACAATGAATTCAGTGATTCATTATGCCTGTCGGGTATGGTTAACAAGCCTGAAGGTTTGTTTATAGCAACAAATCTTTCATTTTCAAAAATGATACCCCCTGCCCCCCTCCGTAGGAGTCCTTTCGGACTAAAGGGGTGATTGAGAAGTTTGTAATCTTGAGAAAAGTTTTCCATATCAATTAACCTGTTCTTTCTCCTTCTCTTTTGGGGAAGCCTGCCCGGAAGATACGGTCGGACGGGGACGGGATGAGGTTGGATTATTCATGTATTTAAGCAAACGAATTTCCTTCTCACTTAAATACCGCCACTTTCCTCTTTCCACATTTTTTTTAGTAAGACCTGCATACATAACACGGTCAAGCGCTTTTACATCATAACCCAGGTGTTCAAAAATGCGGCGTACAATGCGATTACGTCCGCTATGGATTTCCATGCCAATCACTGCTCTGTCATTTGAATCTGCGTATGCTAAAGCATCGGCATATATCTCGCCATCTTCCAGCGTAAAACCATTTACAATTTTATCGAAGTGTGCTTTTGTAACAGGCTTGTCTAACTTTACCTCATACACTTTTTTTATATTATAACTTGGGTGCGTAAGCCTTTGCGTAAGTTCTCCATCATTGGTAAATAATAAAACTCCGGAAGTATTCCTGTCCAGCCTGCCTATTGGATATATTCTTTCTGAAGTAGCGTGTTTAATTAATTGCAGTACGGTTTTTCTGCCTTGCGGATCATCTGTTGTGGTTATATAATCTTTTGGTTTATTTAAGAGAATGTAAACCATGTTTTTTGTGACAAATAATTTTTTACCGTTAAACATTACTACATCTTTATCTGTTACTTTAAATCCGGGCTCTGTAACTATATTGCCATTTACAGTGATCTTTCCTTCTTTTATTAATGGCACTGCATCTCTTCGTGAGCCCACTCCGCAATGCGCAATAAATTTATTTAAAGGCATTTCAGTAAATGTTGGATGTTGGATGTTAGATGTTAGATGTTTTGTTGCAAATTGAGATTTATAACTTCTGCCTTGCGGCTTGCCTGCCTGTCCGGTGGGCATATAGCTTGTAGCTTGTGGCTTATTCCTCAGTGCTCTTTTTTCTTCAAACCTTTTATTAATAGCTTCTGCCCGTGCTTTTTTTGCTGCTTTTTTTTCCTGTTTGAATTTTTCTTTTATCGCAGCATTATTTTTTTTGATTACGAATTTTTTAAATGGTTGCTGACTCATACATTGAAGTGTTTACTGTTTTTCAACAGGGATGAATGGCGAAGATAAAATAAGCCTTTCATCTAACCTATTGAAAGAAATTAGATAAATAGATTCACTTAAATTCGCAACCTAAAATCATCTCGCATGAAAAAAATAATTATTTACTCTCTGATATTATTTTCCTCTTCAATATATGCACAAACACTCCGGCAGCTGCAGGAAAAAAAAGTTTTATTACCTAATGGCTGGAGTTTAACCCCTGCAGGCAGAAGTTTTTCTTTGGGAGATCTTCCACTAAACATTGCTGTATCATCTTCTAAAAAATATATGGCAGTTACAAATAATGGTCAGAGTACACAAACCATCCAACTTATTGATGTAAAAAAAGAGAAAATCCTGGATAATATAGAGATTGCTAAAAGCTGGCTGGGATTAAAGTTTAGTGCTGATGAAAAATATTTGTATGCCTCCGGCGGTAATGATAACTGGATACTGAAATATTCCATCACTAATAATAAACTTCTTTTAAAAGACAGTATAAAGCTCGGTAAAAAATGGCCTGAAAAAATTTCACCTGCCGGAATTGAAATTGATGATGAAAAGAATCTATTGTATGTTGTTACAAAGGATAATAATTCATTGTATGTCATTAATCTTACTAATAAAAAAATTATTCATCAATATAAATTAAATGCTGAGGCATACACCTGTTTATTATCTCCTGATAAAAAAGAATTATACATTACCTGCTGGGGCTGTGATAAATTATTGGTCTTTGATACAGAGAAGCTAAACGTAAAAAACGAAATTGCTGTGGGTGATAATCCCAACGATATGTGTTTAACAAAAAACGGAAAATATCTATTTGTTGCCAATGCAAATGATAATTCAGTTTCGGTAATTGATATTAAAAAGAAAAAAGTTATTGAAACACTTACCTCTTCATTATATCCTGATGCACCTCCAGGTTCCACTACTAATGGAGTAGCATTAAGCGGGGATGAAAAAACTTTGTACATCGCCAATGCAGATAATAATTGTTTGGCAGTTTTTGATGTAAGTAAACCCGGTACAAGCACCAGCAAAGGATTTATTCCTGTAGGCTGGTATCCTACCTGTGTAAAGGTGATCGAAAAAAAAATATATGTAACCAATGGTAAAGGATTTTCTTCCATGGCAAACCCATACGGACCTAATCCAACAATAAAAAAACAAAAAATAAATTATCAGGGAGGAGATAAAACCAAGCCTGTAGAAGAGCAATACATTGCAGGTTTATTTAAAGGAACTATGAGTATCATTGATTTGCCTTCTGTAAAACAATTGGGTATGTATTCAACGCAGGTCTATCGAAATACGCCTTATACAAAAAAGAAAGAACTATTATCACAAGGAGAAGAAGGAAACCCAATTCCAAAAAGAATAGGAGATCCTTCGCCTATTAAATATGTGTTTTACATTATCAAAGAAAATCGTACATACGACCAGGTATTAGGGGATATAAAAGAAGGTAATGGAGATAGCAGTCTTGTTTTATTTGGTGAAAAAATTACACCCAATCAGCATAAACTTGCAAAAGAATTTGTGTTGCTTGATAATTTTTACGTGGATGCCGAAGTAAGTGCAGACGGACATAACTGGAGCCTTGGAGCTTATGCTACAGATTATCTGGAAAAGAATTGGGTAACAAGTTATGGTGATCGTGGAGGGAGCTATGATGCCGAAGGTACGAGAGCTATCGCCAATAATAAAGGTGGATTTTTATGGGATCATTGTAAAAAAGCCGGTGTTAGCTACAGAACATATGGAGAGTTTGCCGACAATTATAAACCAAACATTCCTGTGCTGGAAGATCATTTTTGTAAATATTATACCAGCTGGGATCAAAAAGTTAGAGATACCATAAGGGTAAACCAATGGAAGAGAGATTTTGATTCATTGGTGGCAATAAATCAATTGCCGCATTTAAATACTTTGCGTTTAATAAATGACCATACAGAAGGTATGGCTAAAGGCAGACCAACACCCTTTGCTCATGTAGCAGATAATGATCTTTCTGTGGGAATGTTTATTGAATATTTAAGTAACAGTTCTGTATGGAAAGATTGCATTGTTTTTATTTTGGAAGACGATGCACAGAACGGCCCTGATCATGTGGATGCTCACCGTAGCCCGGCTTATGTGATTGGTCCGTACGTTCGCAGGCATTATGTAGATCATACACCTTATACTACCAGCGGTATGCTGCGAACAATTGAATTGATTTTAGGCATTCCGCCCATGAGCCAATACGATGCAGCCGCACAGCCCATGTGGCGCTGTTTTACAAACAAAGTTGATCTTACTCCGTTTACTGCAAAGCCTAACAATATTGACCTTTCAGAAAAGAATACTGCGGTAAATGAACTCTCTAAAAAAAGTGAGCAATTCAATTTTGCACAGGCAGATGCGGTAAACGATTTTGAATTCAATGAAGTTTTGTGGAAGGGAATAAAAGGAATAAACACACTGGTGCCATCACCAACAAGAGGTGCATTTTTAAAAGTGAATAAGAAAAAAGATATTGATTAATGAAAAAAATAATTTTTGCAGCTTTTATTATCGTTACAATATTCAGTTCCTGTTCTGTTACACGCAATGGAATTACAAAGCAGGCTGTTGCTGTAAATTCATTAAAATATCTTGGCGAATATATTGTTCCATACAATCAGCCATTTAAAGGAACCACTGTCGGCGGGCTTTCCGGCATTGATTATGATTCGTTACATCAGCTCTATTATCTCATTAGTGATGACCGTTCACAAATTAATCCTGCAAGATTTTATACGGCAAAAATAAATTTTACGCAAAGCGGAATTAGCAATGTTGAATTTGTAAATGTTACTACATTGCTACAACCCGATGGCTCATCTTATCCTGATAGAAAAAAGGATCCTGCACATTCGCCTGACCCCGAAGCTTTGCGCTATAATCCTGTTATAGATAAGTTTGTGTGGACAAGTGAAGGTGAAAGAATAACAGGAAAAGAAACGATTCTTGAAGATCCTGCAATTACAATTATAAATAAAGAAGGAAAATATATTGACATTTTTCCTTTGCCAATACAAATGCATATGCATCCAACTGAAAATGGCTTACGTCAAAACAGCGTTTTTGAGGGACTGGCATTTGCGGATAATTTTAAAATAATGTACATAAGTGTTGAAGAACCATTATATGAAGATGGGCCCCGGGCCGGATTAGGAGATACTATCACATGGACAAGAATAGTAAAATATAATGTAGCCAGTCGTAAGCCTGTTGCGCAATATGCATATCACATAGAACCAATTGCTCATCCATCCATTCCTGCCAATGAATTTAAGATCAATGGTATTCCTGATATACTTGCTGTTGGAGGAAAAAAGCTGCTGGTGATTGAGCGTTCATTTTCTACCGGTGTGCTGGCTTGCACAATACGTGTTTACATCTCCAATCTTTCCCATGCATCAAACATTGCAGGCACAGCATCTTTAAAGCAACAACCTCCTGCGCATCCTGCAAACAAAAAGTTATTGATAAATATGGATGACCTGGGTATTTACATTGATAATATTGAAGGTGTGACTTTTGGACCTGATCTTCCTAACGGGCATAAGACATTGATCTTTGTATCCGATAATAATTTTTCTAAAGAACAAAAAACACAATTCCTTTTATTTGAAGTGAATTAATCTTTTAATTCCTCGCATTTGTAACCGGCGTTTTTTATGATGCCCTCAATTTTTGCAGGATGAAGGTCTACAGTTTCTATTCTTAATATTTTATCAGCATCTTTAAGATCAACATTCCATTTTATAATGCCAGGGTGTTTTGCAATATGCGGATGTATTGCGGAAACATTTTTTTTATACCTAATGTTAGTTTTAAAAACCAGCACTTCCATAATTATAAGTTTTAAAATTATTCTGATTGGAATGTTTGTGCATCACTTTTTCCTCTCCACCTGTTACAGCGATTTTTCCATTCAGCTTTAAATTGCTCTCTTTCTTCGGGGGTCATGTTCGAAAATTTTTCCCGCATCATATTCGATCTCCTGCTGCCACGTTTGCCGCCCCATCCACCATTAAAACCAAACAGGATCTTGCTCAAAACAAATATTCCAGCTGCTTGCCAGTAGGTTATTATTTTTACGCCGGTTGCCGTTGCCAATACACCATTCCATAGCAGCATTACAAGCCAAATGAATAATGCAAATCCGCCAATTGCAAGGGGTGCGATTAAAAGCATCCTGTTAATTCTTTTCATTCTGTTCATACATATTTATTTTAAAAATTTAATAATTCGTTTTTTACAATCTCAAGTCTTTGTCTCAGGTGCAGTACTGCATACCGTTTTCTTGAGATCAGCGTAGCAACTGAAACTCCTGTGTGTTTTGATATTTCATCAAAAGAAATAGCATTTAATTCATGTTGTACAAATGCTTCCTTCTGTTCCTGCGGTAGCTCATTTAATGCCTCATTGAGAGTAGTCCAGAAAATGCTCCGTATATATTCTGTTTCAGGATCTGTATTTTCTGAAAATAATATCTCATTCCACCCGGTATCATCTTCTTCATTATCAAAAAAAATATCATCCAGCAGTTCGGTTCTTTTCTTTCTGTAACTATCTGTTATTTTGTTTCTTGCAATTGTAAAAAGCCATGAGCTTAATTGCTCAACTGGTTTTGTATTGCCTGCAAGCTGGTAGAATACTTCCTGCAGAATATCTTCAGCATCTTCATTACTGGCAACACGTTGTTTAATAAAACCAAATAATCTTTTGCTGTAGGCTTTGATAGTTTCGGTAATATTTTTTTGTTCACTCATTGTTGCCGCTATACTCAGAACTTCCTCCATTATATATGTAGACGAATGACAAAGAAGAATATTTTAAAAAATGAAAAGATTTGTAAGATATTCTTTAAAGTTCTTTAATTAACTCAGTCAATTCCTTTTCTTCCAGAACTGAACGTTGAGAGCTATTATTATCCCAGTACCATTTTATTAAAGAAATTTTTCCATCAGCTATTTCAATACCTGTAATATCTGCATCATTATAGCAGCAGCAACCACTGTTAAAGTAGGAAGGCTTTAATTTATTATGCTTTTCAGCAGCCGCAATTTTATTATTATTTACGGTATTGTTAGGATGATCAGAATATAATCCCGATGCAAAAACAGGTTTATGTGTATGCCCGGTTATGAGTAATAAGTATTCCCGCCTGCTGCTCCATTCATGCATCATAATATTATGCTTATCACGAAGTGTAAAATCATTTGCAGGTGTATTTACATTTATCTCCAGGTATCTTTGAAGTGGCCGCCAGATATGAGCGACCATCCATGTGCTGAAAGCATTATTGTCACTCATTTTATCTCCCTGGTGTCCATGCGTTAAAAAAATGGAAAGAGGTTTTTCGTTTATTATTGTTTTTAGCAGAATACCTTCCCATACAGGCAAAGGCAATGTAAAAATATCTTTAAACCATATATCTACATCCAGTTTATTTTTCCAGGTCAGATCGTGATTGCCGAATGTTTTATAATATTTATTTTCCTGTTGAAATTTTGCTTCGGATCTTAAAGCTGTAATGTTTTTTGATATAACTTCTTTAGGCTTATACTTCCACAATTCTTCCGCATCGCCAAGATTTATGTAAGTGAATTTATTAAGCAAATAATAATCGAGAGCGGCTAAATAATTCGGTTCATTACTGGCAAAATCATCTCCATGATCCTTATTGCCTTTATGATGATCGCTGAAGATGATGAATTTATCTTTTGCAATATCTATGTTGATTACAACACCTTTTTTCCCAGGTTTTTCTTTAAGATTATTCAATAGCCTCGTTAAAGATCTGAACACGTTTTTTCTATTTGGTGCAGAGGCATTAGACGCAAGCTTTGTTAGCCATGGTCTTAATATTTTTTGCAGAAATTTTTTCAAAGTTTTTATTTAAACAATCTGCCAATCACAGGTAATTTTTGAAATTCTTTTCTTTCGATGTTCATAATAAACAATAGGTAAATAAGCAATAAAAAGCTTGCCGCTGAAATATTTACTAACCTGTTATTGAAAAAATGAATAACTGTACAATGTACAAAAAATAAGAGTATTACAATTATTATGTAGGCGCATAATTTTTTCCATGCGTACGGAATTCGATATGCTTTTTGCCCCCATATAAACGAAATAACCATCATGCTTCCATAACAAAAAAATGTAGCCCAGGCGCATGCCATGTAACTGTAATAAGGAATGAAAACATAATTAATAACTAATGTAATAACAGCTCCGATTATAGTAATGTATGCCCCTGAAATTGTTTTATGTGTAAGCTTGTACCAGATGGAAAGATTGTAATAAATACCAAGGAACATATTTGCCAAAAGCAGTATAGGCACTACTTTCAAGCCTGTCCAGTAAGTTTTTTTGCTGAGAAAATATTTCCAGATATCTAAATAAAGCGCTACAATCAAAAACATAACAGTGATGGCGATCACAAAAAATTTCATTACCCGTGCATAGGTTCTCTGGGGATTTTCTCCTTCTGATTGTTTAAAGAAGAATGGCTCTGCACCCATACGAAAAGCCTGGATAAAAAGGCTTATCAAAATAGAAAGTTTATAACAGCCGCTGTAAATTGCCACTTCATTTTTTGCAGCTTCCACTGAATGCACTGGAGCCCACCAGCCCAGCATTATTCTGTCAAAAGTTTCATTTATCATACCACCAAACCCAGCAATTATTAATGGCAAAGAATAGATCATGATTTGTTTCCATACAGTTGCGTTAAACTTCCATTTGAATGCAAACAGTTCTCTTGATAATAAGATTAAAGTGATAAATGAACCAATAAGATTAGCCAGAATAACATAGCCAACTCCATAATTTTTTATATAATATTTTGCCACTAAACCGGTAGGATCATTGGCAACGATCTTTGGGCAAACAGAAATAAAAAAATACGTTAAGCCAATGGTTATAAGAATACTCGTTATGCGGATCAATGCAAATTTTCGTGGACGACCTTCCTGTCTTAATCTTGCAAAAGGCAATGTAGACAAAGTGTCTAAGGCAATTATCAATGCACTGTAGGTTATAAATTCCGGATGATCATCAAGCCTTAGCCAATGTGCAACAGAAGTATGTGATAATAATAAAAGCGTAGTTAAAAAAATGGTGCTGATGAAAATAGATATGGAAGAAGTACTGTAAATATCTTTTTTAAAACCTTCTTTATGTGAAAATCTAAAGTATGCAGTTTCAATACCATAAGTAAAGATCACATTTAAAAAAGGTATAGCGGCATATACAAGACTCATCTCACCATAGCCTGAAACAGCTAATACACCTGTGAGATAGGGGGTGAGGAGATAATTTAAAAATCTTGCAGCGATAGAACTGGCGCCATACCAAACTGTTTGCTCTGCTAACTTTTTAATACTGCTCAATTTTCCTTTTTAAAAATCAAATTTAGTTGTATAATTTTTAATTAGCTACTCTGTTAATGCCTGCACGCTTTCTAAGTTTAGTGTATCTTTAATAAAAATATTTAATCATGAAAAAATTAATTTATACACTTATAGCCATTCTCTTCTTTAATATCACAGTTTCTTCGCAGGCACGCTATGTTTTTATTGATTTTAAAGATGCACAAAAGCCCGCTATTCAAAATGAATATTCTTTTTCTGATAAAATAGTCAGCAATGCTATTGATGATAAGATGACAAAAATGGGTTACAAGGGTAAAGAAACAAAAGGATATACAGTTTATAAAGGCGTGGTAATACCTGAGTTGGGTAACCAGCCGTATGATCTGTATTTTAAGGTAGACAGGAAAAGTCGGAAAGAAAAAGATAATGCTGTTGTTAGTATGCTGATTTCTACGGGTAGCGAGAATTTTATCAGCGATACTTCTGACAGCAAAACAATTAATAATGCAAAAAATTATCTTGATAATTTAAGAATTTCAATTGAGGCATATGACCTTCAGCAACAAATTAACGCACAGCAGGATATTGTAACAAAAGCTGAAAAAAAATATAAATCATTGGAGAATGATGCAGATGATCTTCAAAAAAAGAAAAAGAAAATAGAGCAGCAAATAGAAGATAACTTAAAGGCGCAAAAAGATCAGCAGGCTGAAATTGAAAAACAACGGCAACTTTTTGAAACAATAAGGGCGAGACAGAAATAAGTTAAAAGTGATAGGTTGTATGTTATACATTATCTATTAAAAATTTATCTTTTTTCTTGATAATTTTATTTCTCCTTTCTTTTTTTTAGACTCTATTCTCTTTTCTTTAGCTGCTTTGGATGGTTTGGTAGGCTTTCTTTTTTTAGGCTGAATTAAAGCCTGGTTTATCAAGATATTTATTTTTCTTATTACTTCTTCTTTATTGCCAAGCTGTGATCGCTCGGTTTGACTTTTTACCAGTAAAAATCCCTCATCAGTTATTTTATTAGCAAGTTTTATTCTTATCCGATCTTTTTGTTCTAAAGAAAGTAATCGTGAAGCCTGCACGTTAAAATAACCTTCTACCATTGTTTCCACCTTGTTTACATTTTGTCCGCCACTGCCGCCGCTTCTTGCTGTTTTAAACTTTATTTCTTTTAAAACATTTATCATCTTCTAAAGTTAATTAAGTATTTAGTGAATGTGAACCTTAGCAATATTATTTACGTTAATTTTAATATGACAGAAAAATTTTACATTTTTGCATATACTAATCGGGAACCAATGCTCAACAGGATATATAATTCATTGACGGAGAAAAAGCGGCACGGCAAAAAATCGTTTGCTGTTTTAATAGATCCTGATAAAGTGAATAATGAAAAAATGCAGCGGCTGATCGATCTTGCTATAGGTGCAAAAGTTGATTATTTTTTGGTTGGAGGTAGTTTGGTTATTTCTAATTATTTAGATGAGTGTATACAGTACATAAAGAGATCATGCAATATTCCTGTTGTACTTTTCCCCGGAAGTCCTTCGCAGGTTTCAAAATATGCCGATGCATTATTATACCTGTCATTGATAAGCGGACGTAACCCGGAGTTGTTGATCGGGCAGCATGTTATCAGTGCGCCGGTTGTAAAGAACAGCGGGCTGGAAATAATGAGTACCGGCTACATAGTAATTGATGGAGGAGCGCCTACAACGGTTTCTTATATTTCCGGTGCAGCGCCTTTGCCCTCAGATAAAGATGATATTGCCATGTGTACCGCAATGGCAGGTGAAATGCTGGGCATGAAAATAATTTATATGGATTCCGGCAGTGGCGCTAAAAGACCTATCACAGAAAGCATGATTGAAAAAGTTTCGCAATCCATTTCTGTTCCTTTAATTATTGGTGGTGGTATTACAAATCCTGAAAAAGCTTACCTGAATTGTAAAGCAGGCGCTGATGTAATTGTTGTTGGTAACGCTATTGAAAAAGATGAGAGTCTTATTTTTGAAATAGCTGCTGCTGTTCATTCAGTGCTGGTGAGGGTTTAGTCAGATGGTCAAATGGTCAATAGTCAATAGTCAATGTCAATAGGTATTTTACATAATGACTAATGACTAATGACTGCTACTCTTGATGGTGTATCTTTTCCGCTCACAATCGTTTTTGAGCTAATGGCGATTGCCTTTATAATTTCTGCCATATTGTTCATATCAAGCGTTTCTATTTCATCACTTTGTTTGTGATAGTTAGGTTCATTATCCATTTTAGAAGTTGAAATGGTATGCGCCGGAACACCTAATGCAGCAAGCGTTGCATTGTCGCTCCTGTAAAATAAATTTTGTGTTGGATAAGGATCAGGCTCAAAATGAAATTTAGAATTAATAAGATTTGCCTGTAAAATTTTTCCAAAGTCAGATCTTTCGTAACCGGTTATATACGCTGAATTTATTCCCCATTTACTCTCTGTGCCAATCATTTCAATATTGAACATAGCAACAACTTTATCAGGGTCTAATTGTTTTGAGAAATACCGGGAGCCATAACCGCCAACTTCCTCGGCAGTGAAGGCAACAAAAATCAAGGTGCGTTCATTATTTTTTAACTGGGTAAAATATTCTGAAAGCATGATAACGGCTGTAGTTCCTGCTGCATCATCGTTTGCGCCATTATAAATTGAATCACCTTTTGCATCAGGCTTGCCAATACCTAAATGATCATAATGCCCTGAGAAAATAACATACTCATCTTTTTTACTTTTTCCGGGAAGAATACCAACAACATTTGCCATCGGAAGACGTTGCACCTCCTGAATTATTTCAAGGTTGTACGTTGAAGGAATGGATGAGGATAACAGAAAAACTACACTGCTATTTTTTTCGAAAATGACAGGATTTGATTTTTTAAACCTGGCAAATCTGGTTGTATAAAAGGTATCAACAATAACCAAATAATTCTTATCAGACTCAGTATATTTTGAAACTTCATTTCTTAAATCTTTGTTGGCTGATATTGTTGCCAGCTCATAGTTTGAATTATTGTTTAGGCTAATGTTCTCTTTTGTACTAATTACCATAATGTTCCGAGCATCAGCTTCGCGTCCGTCAATTTCACCTTTTACAGAAATGATTTTTGGTTTAATTACATTGGAAGATTGCAGAAAAGAGAAAGCGCTATTGAAAAATTTCAGCCCATTCTTTTTAAATTCTGATGCAATAAAATCAGCAGCTTTATCAATTGCAGGTGTAAAAGTTCTTCGTCCCTGCATACTATCAGATGAAAGTACTTTTTCGATTCTTTCAACTTCAGTTGCATTAATAATTTTATCAATTGATTGTGCAGTTGCAAAATTTACAAAAGCACTACAGAAAATCAGGATATAAATTCTTTTCATGCTTTTTACTTATCAACTTATCAACCGATAACTTTTTTTACAAGCTCATCATTTCTTTAAATTTAACAGCCTGCCTGCGGCTAACTTCTACCTTTTCTCCTCCCATTATTTCCAATAATAATCCTCCATTAAAGTAAGGTTCTATTTTTTCTATCATCCTTAGGTTTACAATATGTTTCCGGTTAGCTCTGAAGAAAACTTTATCATCTAATCTTTCTTCTAAAGAGTTAAGAGATTTTAAAATAAGGGGTTTGTGTCCGGCAAAAAACACTTTTGCATAATTACCCACACTTTCAAAAAGGCGAACATCAGAAAGTTTTACAAACCAACAGCGTTCACCGTCCTTTACAAATACCTGGTCATTCTCTCCCAATAAACCGCGATTCATATTTGAGTACGATAATCTTTCCTCTTCATCTTTTTGCTTCACCTTCATTAATGCATCAGCAAGCCGTTTGGGTTCTACAGGCTTCATCAGGTAATCCAATGCATTTACTTCAAAAGCTTTTAAAGCATACTCGTCATACGCAGTTACAAAAATTACATGCGGCGCTCTTTCCAGTTCCGTCAGCATATCAAATCCTGTTTTCCCCGGCATTTGTATGTCCAAAAAAATAAGATCAGGACTCAGGCTTTCAATCTTATCAATGCCTTCATTGGCATTAGCGGCTTCCCCAATTACTTCCACTTCAGGAAATTCCTGTAAAAGTTTTTTTAACTCATTTCTTGCTAAACGTTCATCATCAATAATGATAGCTTTCATACAATGATTTTTATTCACAATGTTTAAAAAGTAATCAGGTTATTTATCATTTAGTCAATAAGCAATAAAAATCATACTGACTCAATGACCCATTGACCAATGACTAATTTAATAATTTACCGGTATAATTATTTTACACTCTACCATATTATTGCCAACATTCTTAATTTCAAAGCGTGCTTTACCATGATAAAGAAAACGAAGGCGATCCTGGGTGCTCTTTATTCCAAATCCGTCATCATTTATAACATCATTTAGTTGTCCGGAGTTTTGTACTACTAATTCATGATTATTACCTTTAAAATCAGAACAAATTTTTATAAATCCGCCATTGATGCTTTTACTTATTCCATGTTTAATGGCATTTTCTACCAGCGTCTGCAACATCATTGGCGGTACGGGCTGTTCCAGAGTATCTTCATCAATCTTCAATTCTACTTTTAATCTTTCTTCAAAACGCATTTGTTCCAAAGCAAGATAATCTTTTACTATGTCAAGCTCTTTATGTAGTGGTACGGTTTCCATTTTTTCTACATGCATACTGCTTCGTAAAATATTGGAAAGTTCGGTGATAGCCTTTCGTGCCCGCTGTGGGTTTTCATCAACCAAAGCCCTTATACTATTTAACGAGTTGAAAATAAAATGCGGATTAATGTGAGACTTTATGGTTTTTACTTCAAGTGCCTTTACTGTTTTTTCAAGCGTTAACCTATCTACCTGGTCATTACGATTTTTTTCTACAAAGTGCCAAACCATATATAACAATAGCCATAATGCAACTAATATAAATGTAAAAATGATCTCCCACCAAAATCTTCCCTTGCGCTGATCTTCGTATTGCCAATCTCCATTTTGGTTTCTGTACCAACCTGTAGATTTTTTAATACTGATAAATGCAGTTGCATAATTTAATGCGGACTTAGAAGTATCCTGAAGCTGCAATTTATTTGCATTGGAAAGATAATAATTAGTGCCGGCTACATTTAATTGGTTTTCTTTATTAATGGCTTTATTAAGGTCTTCCTTTTTTTCATATTCAATTAAAGATGTTTTTGTTAGCAGAGCTGTGGCTTTTGACCCATAATACACAGTTAGACCTGTGAGGGTGACACCTGAAATAAAAAGCATTATTACTTTTTTTGTGGGCAAACGCATCCATTGCATTTTTTTTAAAACAAAACGCAATAAGTGAGTGGCTAAAATAGCCCAGACAAGTTCTATAAAAAGGTCTGTCAGAAATACCCTGCTTTTTTCAGGTGGTTTTAAATACATATCATGGGCAAACTGATAAACAAAAAACAGGTTTATCATCGTCCATCCGCCCCAGCCGGCTACCTGGCATGCCCAATATCTTAGATTTAGTTTCAAGACTTCAAAATTACTTTGTTATTAGGCTAATTAACAGCGGCATTTGATTAATGGTGAAATGTGCTGCTGAAAGGCGAAGAATTATTTGATTAAAGTAAATTATTAGCGTACGTTATTTATCGTACTATCTTAAAATTAAAATCACCAGTACCTAATGCTCCCCATAATCTTATCCATATTGGTAATAGTTGCTCGGTGCCCCGTGAATTGGTTATATCTCCAAGATCAATAATGTTTTCGGTTTTCCAATTAAAGTTATCATGAAGTAATTCTTTTACTTTTTGCTTTGCATCTTCATCATTTCCGCAAATAAATAAATTATGATCACCATTGGCAAGCTTGTTTGCATCAACCATAAGGGAACAGTTTAAGGTATTTAATGTTTTAACTACTTTGGTTAGAGGAAAAGTATTTTGTATTGTTTCGCCAAGAGAGGTATCATTAACCAAAGATAGAGTTGGCGGCATACCTTTAGAAAAATCCAGGGGGTTAGCGACATCCACTAAAATTTTTTCTGCAAGATTTTGTTCACCTGCTGCGTTAAGCGCTTCCAGTGAATGCTCACCTTTTGTACAATTAAAAAGAATATCACCAAATTGAGCAGCATCAGCAAATGTTCCCTGCGAAGCATTTTTACCATTTGCTTTTGTCCACTCCGCTGCTTTTTCATTTGTTGCATCGCGGCTTCCCATTTTTACTTCATGTCCCTTTGCAATAAATGCAGTTGCCAAAGTATTACCAACCATACCGGTACCAAGAATTCCGATTTTCATTTTAATCAATTTTAGTTTTAATGTTTAGTTTTACAAAGATGATAAAGATAAATAAATGCCCAATCAAAATTTAAATACAGCTAAGGAATTATTAACTGCTGCGGATAAAGAATTTGAGAATAATATTCGCCCGGCTGTTATTGAAGAATTCTCAGGACAAAATCAGATAATTGAAAATTTAAAAATTTTTATAAAAGCAGCTAAGCTACGCAATGAAGCACTGGATCACATTCTTTTTCATGGACCGCCGGGGTTAGGTAAAACAACCTTAAGCAGGATAGTTGCTAATGAATTAGGCGTAAATATTAAAGAAACGAGCGGACCTGTTATTGAAAAGCCCGGTGACCTGGCGGGTCTTCTTACAAATCTTGAAGCGAATGATGTATTATTTATTGATGAGATCCATCGCCTGAGTAATGTGGTGGAAGAATATTTGTATGCGGCGATGGAAGATTATCGCATTGATATTATGATTGATACAGGACCCAATGCAAGAAGTGTACAGATAAATCTAAACCCATTTACATTAATTGGCGCTACTACAAGAAGCGGTTTACTTACTGCGCCTTTGCTTTCACGTTTTGGTATTAAATCAAGATTAGAATATTATGATGCTGTTACGCTGCAAAAAATAATTTTACGTTCTGCAGCAATACTCGGCACAAAAATAACTTCTGATGCTGCCACAGAAATTTCAGGAAGAAGCCGTGGTACACCACGTATTGCTAATGGACTTTTAAGAAGGGTAAGAGATTTTGCGCAGGTGCTTGGCAATGGCGTTATTGATCTTGCCATTACCCATCATGCGCTAAAAGCTTTGAATGTAGATGAGTATGGGCTGGACGAAATGGACAACAAAATACTTTTAGTTATAATCGAAAAATTTAAAGGCGGACCTGTTGGTATAACCACTATTGCAACTGCTGTAGGAGAAGAAACAGGAACACTGGAAGAAGTGTATGAACCATTTTTAATACAGGAAGGATTTTTAATGCGTACGCCACG
>CABDYW010000235.1_pt1 | contig 18927 bp, 15 predicted proteins | sample 3132051 | NCBI WGS metagenome assembly CABDYW01 (sample SAMEA5534338, study PRJEB31848) | metagenome | biome: tundra; feature: field; material: soil | place: USA | collected 2013-05 | depth 0.45 m | reverse complement strand
CAGGCAAAATTGTATAGGGAAACCTATAAAAAGAAATTGATTGAACTCAATAAAAATGAGAACATCACGGTAAAAGAATTACGCGACAGAAAATACCAATTGAACAAAGAACTGCAGTCTAAAATGAAAGGCTTGTTAACTGCAGAGCAAAAAACAAAACTGCAGCAATTTAAAAATGAAGATAAAATTAAAGCCGAAGCACATTTTGCCATTAAGCTGGAAAGGATGAAAACCAAACTTAGTTTAACCGATGCACAGGTGGCACAGATGAAGGCGCAAAGAGAAGGCACTATCGCAAAATTGAAAGCAATTCAGGGAAATGAAAACCTGAGCCGTACCGAAAGAAAGGAAAAATTAATGAGCCTGAAAGCAGAAGCCAAAGAACAACGTACAAAAATATTTACCGAAGAACAATTGAAGAAGATGAAGGAAATGAAGGAGCATCATGGTGATAAAGATGCTGCAAAATAAAGATTTTTCCCCTGCCGTGTCTCCAATGGCAAGCCTTGTGCATGGCGGCACACGGCTGCAGCGTATGGCGCCGTGTCCTGAAAAGAAACACGGCTTTTTTTGTTTTACGTTTTTTACTAACGCAGCATAGTCCTTGTTTGCAACCCTTTCAACGTCCTTTGCGAGGAGCGAAGCGACGAAACAATCTCATACTACTCTGCAAGAATATTAATTAGTGTTTGATGTAAATGCATCCTCCATGTTTCTTTTGTTACATTAATGAATTATGAGATTGCCTGCCTGAATGACGTAGTCGGGCAGGCTTCAGATTTGCCAACACCCATGGCTCTGAGAAAATCCTCGCAAAGACATCCTTATCCATCCGAAAAACCAAAAACTAAAAATCCAGTATCAGTCAACTTCTCTTTTTTTAATCCAATTCTAATATTTTCCTAAAGTCACATCGCTTTTTTTCTTTCTAAATATTTTTTCCTGATGATTTCATAAACCGGTTTCTCATATACTTTACTTTCCAGCCATGAAATAATATCCAGGTAAACAAAGGCACGAGTCTCAAACCGGCTTTTTTCAAACTGTTTTAATTTTTCTAAAAGCTTTTCAAATTCCGGCTTTAATTCTTTTGGTGATAAATGAAATGACTTGCGTAAGAACTTAAACATTTCTTCTTCTACAAGACTCAGGTTTTCCATCTTAGCCATAAACCGGTATACAGATTTTACCAGGTATTCCATCAGATCAAAATTTCCCAATTCATAATGTGCTATCAGGTGCAGCAGCCGGGCATAACATTGAAGGTCATTCCTAAGATCAACTTTCCAGTTAATTATTTTATTCAGATAATCTATGCTGTTGCCAAATTCTCCTGCACCAAAATATAGTGAAGCGATTTTGTAATAAAATACAAGGATGCGGTGCCTGTCAAGGTGAAGTTGAAATTCATTTAATTTATCCCGGATAGTAGGCACTAACAATAATCCTTCTGCAAATGTTCCATATAAAATATGCTGATTGATCTTGGCAATGTATAAATATACAAAAACCTGTATGCGGTTATTATCGCTTTGCTTTACGATTTCTGAATTGGCAAATTCTTCAAATTGCTGAAGATCCTTTTCAAATTTTGAATAATTGCGTAAAGTGAAATGCGCATTTAATAAGTTATGCAGTCCCTTAATATAACTGGCAGTTTCTATTTCGATCATTAAAGGCTCCTGTTGAAATAAATCCACCCAATGCTGCGTATAACGGTAATACATTAAAAAATCCTGCCTGATAAAAGCATACCAGCAATAGCTTTGATACAAGTACAATTTTTCATAAAACCCATTCGCTTTCTTTAGATCATCTGATAAATAAGTTTGGAAATAATTCTCTATTTCTCTTTCATCTTTTTCATTTCTTGCATGCCCGTTGTTGATGTACCAACTATATAATTGTAAAGCCAGGTTAGAAAGTTTTGTTATCTGTACCAAACGCTCATTAACATCATCTGCCTCTCCTATTAGTTGCGCTGCCCTGTCTTTCAGGCTACGGGTTATGTGGAGGGTTTCAATTTTTTTTTCTAAAAACAAAACCTGTACAAGAAGGCTGATCTGGTTATTTGCTTTTGCAGTTTCCTTTATTTTATCCAACACTTTAAGACTTTGCAGATAAAGCCCTTTGTTGTAAAGAATTCTTGCATAATCTAATTGCTCATGCAGCTGAATGTCTATGTTCTTATTTTCTAAAAGCCGCAGACTTGCTAAAACCTGTTTATATAAATGTGCTTTCGTGTTTGAAAGCTGTTGCTTCTTTAAAGATGTTGCTTTCCTCAGTAAAACGTCTTCATCGTATTCACTCATGGCATCCAAAGCATCAAAAAGCTGGATGATCTTCATGTCTTCATTAGACGAATTTCTTTTTACGTATAGCTTAAAATTTCGCTTTTCCTGCTTCTGAAGCGAATGGATCAATTGAAAAAGGGCATCTGTTGAGCGGTTGGGCATCGTAATTTATTTATCCTGAAACTCAGTGTTCATAAGGGTTTTATACATTTTACCTGGTTTAAGGAGTGTAAAAGTTGCTATATATTGATTAGACATTGTTTTCAAGAGAACTTATTTTTATATCCGCCTCTTTCTGAAATCTGCAATATCATTTTATTACTAATAATTCTACTTAAAATTATATCACAATGTCTGAAAATAAAGTCTTCATTTTTGATACAACCCTTCGGGATGGCGAACAGGTTCCCGGGTGTAAGTTAAATACAAATGAGAAAATCGAACTTGCCTTAGAGCTTGAAAATTTAGGAGTAGATATTATTGAAGCAGGATTTCCGGTTTCCAGCCCGGGCGACTTTGAATCTGTGAGTGAAATTTCACGCATTATTAAAGATGCCACTGTTTGTGCATTAAGCCGTGCTGTACAAAATGATATTGAAATTGCAGCGAAAGCTTTAAGACATGCAATTCGCCCAAGGATACATACAGGTATCGGCACATCAGATTATCATATAAAAAGTAAATTCAATTCTACACAAAGCGAAATTTTAAAAAGAGCTGTTCAATGTGTAAAATGGGCACGCAACTTTACTGATGATGTTGAATTTTATGCTGAGGATGCTGGAAGAACTGACAATAAATATTTAGCTAAAGTAATTGAAGCGGTGATCAAAGCCGGTGCAACCACAGTGAATATTCCTGATACAACCGGTTATTGCCTGCCACATCAGTATGGTGAAAAAATTGCTTTTTTGGTGAACAATGTTCCCAACATTGATAAGGCAATTATTTCCTGTCATTGCCATAATGATCTTGGTTTGGCTACAGCTAATTCCATTGAAGGTGTTGTGAATGGCGCCAGGCAAATTGAATGTACCATTAATGGTTTGGGAGAAAGAGCCGGTAACACTTCTCTTGAAGAAGTTGTAATGATATTAAAGCAACATAAACATCTTGGGCTTTATACAAACATCAATGCAAAAAAATTAAATCCTATAAGCAGGCTGGTTTCAGATACCATGCGAATGCCGGTGCAGCCTAACAAAGCAATTGTTGGCTCAAATGCATTTTCACATTCTTCCGGTATTCACCAGGATGGATTTTTAAAAAACAAACTCACTTACGAAATTATTGATCCGGTAGAAGTAGGCGCTGAAGAAAGTAAAATAGTACTTACTGCAAGAAGCGGCCGCAGTGCACTTGCCTTTCGTTTTAAAAAATTAGGATATCAATATAACCGCAATGATATCGATATGTTGTACGGGGAGTTTTTAAAATTAGCGGATATACATAAGGAAATAAAAGAAGATAACTTATTACAACTGGCAAAACAATACCAGCCGGCTGAAGCAATCGTAGCATAAAATATTATGGCTAAAAGTTGAACTATGCAAAAGAACAGTAAATCTTTAGATTCTTCAAAAGTTCCCTCCACCGGAGGGGATTTAGGGGAGGCTATGGGTAAAACATTGTTTGAAAAAATATGGGAAAAGCATTTAGTTAAATCCATACCAGACGGGCCTGATGTTATTTATATTGATAAACATTTTATTCATGAAGTAACAAGCCCGCAGGCTTTTGCCGGAATTGAAAAAAGAGGATTTAAAATATTCCGTCCAAACCAGATCGTGGCTACCGCCGATCATAATGTGCCAACAATCAACCAGCATTTACCTATTAAGGATATGTTATCAAGATTACAGGTAGATCAATTGATAGAGAATTGCAGCAAACACGGAATAGAATTATATGGACTTGGACATCCTTTTCAGGGAATAGTTCATGTGATTGGTCCTGAATTAGGGATCACTCAACCGGGAATGACAATTGTTTGCGGAGATAGCCATACATCCACCCATGGCGCATTTGGCTCAATCGCTTTCGGAATAGGAACCAGTGAAGTTGAAATGGTTTTTGCATCGCAATGTGTTTTGCAAAGCAGGCCTAAAGTAATGCGGATAAATATTAATGGCGAATTGAATAAAGGAGTTGTTTCAAAAGATATTATTCTATACATCATTTCAAAAATAAAAGCAAGTGGCGCAACAGGATATTTTGTTGAGTATGCAGGCTCGGCAATAAGAGAGCTTTCTATGGAATCACGAATGACCGTTTGTAATATGAGTATTGAAATGGGTGCAAGAGGTGGAATGATAGCGCCCGATGAAACAACATTCAATTATATAAAAGGCAGAAAGTTTGCTCCGCCGGCTGGCGGAGAAGAATGGGATAAGAAATTAAATGAATGGAAAAAGTTACACACTGATGATGATGCTGTTTTTGATAAGGAAATAAATATAAATGCTGCTGACATAGAGCCGATGATAACCTATGGTACTAACCCGGGATTAGGTCTTGCAATAAACGGGTTAATACCTACTGCTGAAAGTATTTCTGATGAGGGTGAAAGAAAAAATATTCTGAAAGCCCTGGAATATATGGGTCTGCAACAAGGCAAAGCCTTATTGGGAATGCCGGTTCAAAATATATTTATAGGAAGTTGTACTAATTCAAGAATTGAAGATCTAAGATTAGTTGCAGGTGTTGTAAAAGGTAAAAAGAAAAGTGAGCATGTGAAAGTGATGATCGTTCCGGGATCACAACAGGTGGCTGCACAAATTAAAGCAGAAGGTCTGGATAAAGTTTTTGAAGAAGCAGGATTTGAAGTGCGGCAGGCGGGGTGCAGCGCATGTTTGGGAATGAATGAAGATAAAATTCCTGCAGGCGAATATTGTATTTCTACAAGTAATAGAAATTTTGAAGGCAGGCAGGGAGCAGGTGCAAGAACGTTATTGGCAAGTCCTTTAACGGCAGCTGCTTCGGCTATAACAGGAGTAGTAACTGATGTAAGAAACCCCCTGTCCCCCTAAAGGGGGAACTTAGATTGGAGCTACTTTATTTCTTTTGATAGTTCTTATAGTTAATGATTATGAAATTAACTCCGTAGAATGAAAAAATAAAAAACGAATTAGAAAAATGTCAGAACAGAAAAATGAAAATACAAAATTAGGTTCCCCCTTCAGGGGGGCAGGGGGTTTCACTTCCAGGTTTGTTCCTCTACCATTGGAAAATGTTGACACGGATCAAATAATTCCTGCACGCTTTTTAAAAGCTACTACCCGTGAAGGTTTTGGAAAAAACCTTTTTCGTGATTGGCGTTATCAGAATAATGATGAGACCAAACCAAAAAAGGATTTTGTTTTGAACCAACCTGAATATGAAGGGAAAATTTTTGTTGCAGGAAAAAATTTTGGTTGTGGCTCTTCACGGGAACATGCTGCATGGGCAATTCTTGATTATGGTTTTAGGGTTGTTGTGTCCAGCTTTTTTGCCGACATCTTTAAAAGCAATTCTTTAAATAATGGTCTTTTACCGGTACAGGTAAGTGAAGAATTTCTTCAAAAAATATTTAAAGCGGGCACAAAAGATCCGTTAACCAAGTTAGAAGTAAATCTTGAGCAACAAACTATCAAAATATTAGATTCTTCAAAAGTCCCCTCTACCGGAGGGGATTTAGGAGAGGCTTTTGAGATCAGCAGTTACAAAAAAAAATGTTTGCTAAATGGTTATGATGATATTGATTATTTAGTAAGCATTAAGTCAGATATAGAATCTTTTGAAAAACAACTTGCATAAAATATAAGTTATGGTGAAGAACATTGCAGTAATACCAGGTGATGGCATCGGTCCTGAAGTAACACAACAATCAATAAACGTTTTAAACGCTTTGGCAGAACAATACGGCCACCAGTTTAAGTATACCTATTGTTTGATGGGTGCAGATGCAATTGATAAAACAGGAAATCCTTTGCCCGATGAAACCATAGAAGTTTGTTTGAACAGCGATGCAATTTTATTTGGCGCCATCGGTCATCCAAAATATGATAATGACCCTTCAGCGAAAGTGAGACCGGAACAGGGTTTGCTCAAAATAAGAAAGACGCTGCAATTGTTTGCAAACATTCGTCCTGTTACAACTTACCCATCCCTGCAACACTTATCTCCTTTAAAAAGCAAGCAACTTGAGGATGTTGATTTTATCATTTATCGTGAATTAACCGGGGGAATTTATTTTGGCAAAAAAGAAACTAACGAAGATCTTACTGAAGCTTCTGACCTCTGCACTTATAATAAAACAGAAATAGAACGTATTGCTCATTTGGCATTTAAGTCTGCACAATCAAGAAGAAAAAAATTAACACTCGTTGATAAAGCAAACATTTTGGAAACCTCAAGACTCTGGAGAAAAACTGTGCAGCAAATAGCCCTTTCTTATAAAGATGTTACTGTTGATTATATGTTTGTTGACAATGCTGCCATGCAGATAATTGTAAATCCAAAACAGTTTGATGTTATTCTTACTGAAAATATGTTTGGAGATATTCTCAGCGATGAGGCAAGTGTTATCAGTGGCTCATTAGGATTGTTGCCTTCGGCTTCTATCGGTAATTCATCAGCTTTATTTGAACCTATTCACGGTTCCTATCCACAGGCAGCAGGAAAAGACATTGCCAATCCTTTAGGCTCTGTTTTATCAGCAGCTATGATGCTTGATTATTTTAATTTAAAAGAAGAAGCAGACCTGGTAAGAAAAGCTGTTGAATGGACTATAAAAAATGGAATGGTTACAAAAGATATTGATCCCATAAATTTTTATTTCATGTCAACTGTTGGAGATTTGATAATTGATTATGTGAATGGAAGAATTCCGGGAACAGTTAATAAAAAAAATATTGAATTAAGAAAATCCACTATTATTTAGTTATGTATTACAATGAAAACACGATAATTTATTTAAACGGCGAATTTGTAAAAGCAGCAGATGCAAGAACAGGATTGTACGATCAGTCGCTGCATTATGGCTATGCTGTATTTGAAGGCATAAGAGCATACAAAACACAAAATGGCACACAAATTTTTAAAGCAGCTGAACATTACGATAGGTTGAAATACTCTGCAGAAGCTATTTTAATTCCATATGAACATTCTACACAACATCTGATTGATATTTCCTACGAAGTATTGGCAAAAAATAATTTTCAGGATGCATATCTGCGACCTTTGGTTTTCTGTCCGCCAAACATGAAGTTGCAAAAATCAGAAAGATCTTTTATCATGATCGCCGCATGGGAATGGGATGCATATCTCGGAAATAAATTATTAAGAGTGATGACGTCTTCTTATCAACGACCAAATCCTAAAGCATTTAAAATTAATGCAAAGGTTAGCGGGCATTACGTAAACTCTATTCTTGCATCCCAGGAAGCAAAAGATAATGGTTATGATGAAGCGTTGTTATTGGATGGAAAGGATTTTGTTGCAGAAGGTCCGGGAGCAAATGTTTTTTTTGAAAAGAATGGAAAGTTATTTACTCCTCCTGCAAAAAATATTCTTCCCGGTATTACAAGAGCTACTGTAATTGAAATATGTAAAGAGCTTGATATTCCGGTAGAAGAAAAATATTTTACTACTGATGAATTAAAAGAAGCAGATACCGCATTCTTTTGCGGCACCGCTGCTGAAGTAATTGGATGGGAATCGTTAGACAATGTTAAATTCGCAAAGCCCTGGAATGAAACAGTAAGCAAAGTAATTCAGGAGGCATATAAATGTAAAGTATTACATAAAGAATTTAAAAGGTCATTTGTAAGAGCATGAAAGAATTAAATAAATACAGCAAGACAATTACACAGGATGTAACACAGCCGGCTGCGCAGGCAATGCTGTATGGTATTGGTTTAACAGATGATGATCTTAAAAAAGCACAGGTGGGTATTGTGAGTATGGGCTATGAAGGCAACACCTGCAATATGCATCTGAATGAATTGGCAAAACTTGTAAAGCAAGGTGTTTGGGATAATGACCTGGTGGGTTTAATCTTTAATACAATTGGCGTTAGTGATGGAATTAGTATGGGAACTGATGGCATGCGTTATTCTTTGGTGAGCCGTGATATAATTGCAGACTCGATTGAAACAGTTTGCGGCGCTCAATATTATGATGCACTGATTGCAGTGCCCGGTTGCGATAAAAATATGCCAGGTTCAATCATTGCAATGGGCAGATTAAACCGTCCTTCAATAATGGTGTATGGCGGTACAATTGCTCCGGGTCATTATAAGGGGCAGGATCTGAATATTGTTTCTGCATTTGAAGCGCTGGGAGAAAAAATAGCAGGTAAATTAAGTGAAAAAGATTTTAAAGGAATTGTTCAGCATTCATGTCCCGGCGCCGGAGCATGCGGTGGCATGTACACAGCCAATACAATGTCGAGCGCTATTGAAGCATTAGGTATGAGCTTGCCTTATTCATCTTCAAATCCTGCAGTAAGTGATGAGAAAAAAATTGAATGTCATGCTGCAGGAAAAGCCATTCGCCTGCTCATAGAAAAAGATATAAAGCCTTCCGACATCATGACAAGAAAAGCATTTGAAAATGCTGTGACTGTGATAATGGCTTTAGGTGGCAGCACTAATGCAGTATTGCATTTGATCGCTATGGCTAAAAGTGTTGATGTTGTTTTAACACAGGATGATTTCCAAACCATAAGCGATAAAGTACCTGTTTTAGCCGACTTAAAACCAAGTGGAAAATATTTGATGGAAGACCTGCATAATATCGGCGGTGTTCCTTCAGTAATGAAATATTTATTAAAGCAGAATTTATTACATGGCGATTGCCTCACTGTTACAGGAAAAACTATTGCAGAAAATTTAGAAGACGTTCCTGAATTAAATTTTGAAACTCAAAAAATTATTTTACCTGTTGAAAAACCGATTAAACAAACAGGGCATCTGCAAATTTTATATGGCAACCTTGCAGAAGGTGGAAGTGTTGCAAAGATCACCGGAAAAGAAGGAGAAAAATTTACAGGGCCTGCAAGAGTTTTTGATGGTGAGTTTGAATTAATCACAGGAATTAATTCAGGAAAAATAAAACATGGAGATGTAGTAGTTATAAGATATGTAGGACCAAAAGGCGGACCTGGTATGCCCGAGATGTTGAAACCAACATCTGCAATCATTGGAGCAGGCTTAGGAAAATCAGTTGCCTTGATAACCGATGGAAGATTCAGTGGTGGCACTCATGGCTTTGTTGTAGGCCATATAACACCTGAAGCTTTTGATGGAGGATTGATAGCATTTGTAAAAGATGACGACATTATTGAACTGGATACGGTAAATCATAAAATGACATTGCAAATAAACGATGATGAAATTCAGGAAAGAAAAAAAAGCTGGAAACAGCCTGCATTAAAAGCAACAAAGGGAGTTTTATTTAAATATGCAAGATGTGTTACAAATGCAGCAGAAGGTTGCGTAACAGATACCCCCTAAATCCCCCTGAAGGGGGACTTAAGGAAACTTTTAAAGAGAATAGAATCTGCAATGGGAACAAATAAAAAGTTTAAAAGAATTTAAAAGCAAACAAATAAAAAATGATTGTATGTCCATAATACAAAATATAACAAAGTTGAAAAAAAATGAGGAAGCTGCCGGGTTCCCCCTTAAGGGGGCGGAGGGGGTATTTAATGACATTGTTGAATTGAGTGGATCGCAGGCAGTGATGCACGCTTTTCTTGCGGAAGATGTCGAAATAATTTTTGGCTATCCGGGTGGAGCGATCATGCCTATCTATGATGCATTGTATGATTTCACTGATAAGATGAAACATATTTTAGTCAGGCATGAGCAGGGTGCAATCCATGCTGCACAAGGCTATGCAAGAACTTCCGGTAAAACCGGAGTTGTGTTTGCAACCAGCGGCCCTGGTGCAACAAACCTGGTTACAGGACTTGCTGATGCAATTATTGACAGCACTCCGGTGGTTTGTATCACGGGACAGGTATTTGCTCATTTATTAGGAACAGATGCTTTTCAGGAAGTGGATATAATTAATATAACAACACCGGTTACCAAATGGAATTACCAGGTAACTGATGCATCAGAAATTCCCGGGGTATTGGCAAAGGCATTTTTTATTGCAGGAAGCGGAAGGCCCGGCCCGGTGTTGATCGACATCACCAAAAATGCGCAACTGCAAAAATTTAATTTTGAAGGATATAAGAAATGCGATTTCATCCGCAGCTATCGTCCCAAGCCTGTTATTCGCAAATCAAATATTGAACAGGCTGCTGCACTCATCAATGCTGCTGAAAAACCATTTGTGTTATTTGGACAAGGTGTAATTCTTGGTAAGGCTGAAAAAGAATTTAAAAATTTTATTGAGAAAGGAGGTCTTCCTGCCGCATGGACAATTCTTGGATTGAGCGCTTTACCAACTGATCATCCTTTGAATGTTGGTATGCTGGGCATGCATGGAAATTATGGACCCAATGTGCTTACAAATGAATGTGATGTTTTGATTGCAGTAGGAATGCGTTTTGATGACAGAGTTACCGGCAGGCTTGATAAATATGCAAAGCAGGCAAAAGTAATTCACCTTGATATTGATCCATCAGAAATAGATAAAAATGTGAAAGCAACAATAGGCGTATGGGGCGATTGTAAAGAAACCCTTCCTTTGCTCACAGAGTTGCTGGAACAAAAAAATTATCCTCAATGGCTTGATCGTTTTAAGCAATATAAAACCGCGGAGGAAGAAGCTTGTATATTTCCTGAATTCAATCCCGCAACAGAAGAAATTTCTATGGGAGAAGTAATAAACGTTTTGAATGAATTAACAAAAGGCGATGCTGTAATTGTTACCGATGTTGGTCAGCACCAAATGGTAGCCTGCCGTTATGCAAAATTTAACCAGTCAAAAAGCAATATTACTTCCGGAGGAGCAGGCACTATGGGTTTTGGATTACCTGCTGCAATTGGCGCAAAGTATGGTGCACCGCAAAGAACAGTAATTGCAATTATTGGTGATGGCGGTTTTCAAATGACGATACAGGAATTGGGTACCCTTATGCAAACCAAGCTTGATGTAAAAATTCTTATACTTAACAACCGGTTTTTAGGAATGGTAAGGCAATGGCAGGAATTGTTTCATGAGAAGCGCTATTCGTTCGTAGATATTACCAGTCCTGATTTTGTACAGGTTGCAAAAGGATATTATATAGATGGCAAAAGTATTTCGGAAAGAGAAAAACTAAAAGATGCTTTACAGGAAATGTTAGATCATAAAGGACCATACCTTCTTGAAGTAATGGTAGGAAAAGAAAATAATGTATTCCCCATGGTAGCACAGGGAACAAGTGTTGCAGAGATCAGGTTAAAATAATTATGTAAATAATTTTGAAATGAAAGATGAAAATAAAATAGCATTGGTAAATTCAGCAATTGCAGTTTCAGGCTGGCAGGAATTCACCATAACTGTGTACACAGAAAACCAGATCGGTTTATTGAATCGTATTGCAATTATTTTTTCGAGAAGAAAAATAAGTATAGACAGCTTCAATTCATCGCCTTCTGAATTGGAAGGTATTCACAGGTTTACAATTGTTATAAATGAAACGGAAGAAGTAGTTCGTAAACTGGTACGCCAAATTGAAAAACAGGTTGAAGTATTGAAAGCATACTTTAATACATCTGATGAACTGGTTTGGCAGGAGCTCGCCTTGTATAAAGTTTCCACTGATGCTATTACAGAAAAGGTAAAAGTTGAAAGATTGCTTCGTGAATATGGTGCAAGAGTTGTGGCGATAAGAAAAGATTATACAGTATTTGAAACAACAGGTCACAGGGAAGAAACAGATGCGCTGGTGAAAGTGCTGGAACCTTATGGATTGATAGAATTTGTACGCAGCGCAAGAATTGCGATCATAAAAACAAGTTCCGGATTCCATGAAAAGTTGAAAGAGTTTGAAGCCATGGCACCAGGCACAGAATTAATTGAAAATACTTATCTCGATAAAAATGAAGAAGTGTTTAGTATGTAATGTGAGAAGTACGATGTAAGATGTACGATGTGTGATTTTGATAATGATGTGGAACAACAAATGTTTGTAATTGATCAGAAGCACCGCTCCTTCTCCATGTGGAGAAGGAGAAGGAGGATGAGGAAAATAAAATTGTTTTAATTAAAAATTTAAAAATAAAACCATGGCAACATTAAATTTTGGCGGCACGCAGGAAAACGTTGTAACACGTGAAGAATTTCCATTATCAAAAGCACAGGAAGTGCTAAAAGACGAAGTGGTAGCGGTTATTGGCTATGGCGTTCAAGGTCCTGGGCAGGCGCTTAATCAAAAAGAAAACGGGATCAATGTAATTGTAGGGCAGCGAAAAAATTCAAAAAGCTGGGACAAGGCAGTACGTGATGGTTTTGTAGAAGGCAAAACTTTATTTGATATTGAAGAAGCGCTTCAAAGGGGAACCATCATTTGTTATTTATTGAGTGATGCTGCGCAGATAGCTTTGTGGCCAACTGTAAAAAAATATTTAACGCCGGGCAAAGCCTTATATTTTTCCCATGGTTTTGGTATTACTTATAATGATCAAACAGGTATTGTTCCTCCGCCTGATGTTGATGTTTTTTTAGTTGCACCAAAAGGTTCCGGAACTTCTTTACGCAGAATGTTTTTGCAAGGCAGGGGTTTGAACAGCAGCTATTCAATTTTCCAGGATGCAACAGGAAGAGCATTTGAAAGAGTCGTTGCCTTAGGAATTGCTATTGGGTCAGGATATTTATTTGAAACTGATTTTAGAAAAGAAGTTTATTCCGATCTCACCGGAGAAAGAGGAACATTGATGGGTGCGATACAGGGAATTTTTGCAGCGCAATATGAAGTGTTGAGGGCAAAGGGTCACTCGCCTTCTGAAGCATTTAATGAAACTGTTGAGGAACTCACACAATCCTTAATGCCATTGGTTGCAGAAAATGGAATGGATTGGATGTATGCCAATTGCTCTACCACTGCACAACGCGGCGCCTTGGATTGGTGGAAAAAATTTCGTGATGCTACATTGCCTTTGTTTAATGAACTATATGAAAGTGTGGCTGCAGGAAAAGAGGCTGCCCGTTCCATAGAAAGTAACAGCAAAGCCGATTACAGGGAAAAGCTGGAAGAAGAATTGAAGGAGTTGCGTGACAGTGAATTGTGGCAGGCAGGTAAAACAGTAAGAAGCTTAAGACCGGAAAATCAAAAACCTGTTGAAGATTCTACGCAGCTAAAAGAAAAAAAAATAAAAGAAACCGTTAATTAATCTCTGAAAAAACAAATGAATATATCTGCACATACAATACCAATGCTTGATTTTAAAGAAGCAGCAAAGCGATTGAAGAATGTAGTATACAGAACACCGCTTATGCTCAATCATAATTTATCAAAAAAATATAAGGCTAATATTTATTTGAAGAGAGAGGATCTGCAGGTTGTTCGCTCGTATAAAATTCGTGGCGCTTTTAATATGATGAGTAGTTTGCCACAGGAGCAACTGCAAAAAGGAGTTGTATGTGCCAGCGCCGGCAATCATGCACAGGGCTTTGCGTATTCATGCAAAAAGCTTGGTGTAAAAGGTGTTGTGTTTATGCCTGTTATTACGCCTAATCAAAAAATAAGTCAGACTAAAATGTTTGGCGAAGATTTTATCGAAATAAAATTAATTGGTGATTCATACGATGAGTGCGGCATTGCAGCACAGCAATACACTGCAGAAAACGGAATGACCTATGTGCACCCTTTTGATGATTATAAAATAATTGAAGGACAGGGAACAGTGGGTGTAGAAATTTTGGAAGACCTGTCAGCTATAGATTATTTATTTATTCCTGTTGGCGGCGGCGGATTGTGTTCAGGGGTTGGTACTTATTTTAAAACTTTTTCTCCGCAAACAAAAATCATAGGCGTAGAGCCTGAAGGCGCTCCTTCAATGAAAGCAGCATTGGAAGCAGGTGAACCTGTTACACTACCAAATATTGAGCGATTTGTGGATGGCGCTTCTGTAAACAGATCTGGTGATATTACATTTTCTATTTGCAAAGATGTACTTGATGATATGCATTTGGTGCCGGAAGGAAAAGTTTGCACAACTATTTTAAAATTATATAATGAAGATGCAATTGTTGCAGAGCCTGCAGGTGCATTGTCTATCGCAGCGCTGGATTATTATTCTGAGCAAATAAAAGGAAAGAATATTGTTTGCATTTTAAGCGGTGGCAATAATGATATTGACAGAATGCAGGAAATAAAAGAGCGTTCATTACTATACGAAGGTTTGATGCATTATTTTCTTATACGCTTTGCACAGCGTCCCGGTGCGCTAAAGGATTTTGTTAATCATGTACTTGGGCCTGCTGATGATATCACAAGGTTTGAATACGTTCAAAAACATAACAAAGAATCAGGCCCGGCATTGGTTGGGATTGAGTTAAGATCAAAAGAAGATTATGAAGTATTGTTACGCAATCTTAATCGTTATCATGTAAACTATACTGAGCTAAAGAAAGATGATAATACTTTTGGCTATTTGGTTTAAAAAAGATCAAACCTATCAGCATTTTTCCAATGCCTGTAAAATATCACTCAGAATATCATCCACATATTCCAACCCCACAGAAATACGAATAAGGCCGGGTGTAATATTTACTTCTAATCTTTCTTCTTCAGTAAGCTTACCATGTGTTGTGCTTGCAGGGTGAGATGCAATACTTCTTGTATCACCTAAGTTAGCAGTGAGAGACAACATTTGTAAACTATTCAAAAAAATTCTGCCGCTTTCCAGCCCCCCTTTCAGTTCAAAACAAACAATGCCGCCGCCATTTTTCATTTGCTTAACTGCAATATTGTATTGCGGATGACTTTTTAAATATGGATATTTTAGCCAGGATAATTTTGGATGATTTTCTAATGCAGTTGCAATGTGCAATGCATTTTTTGCGTGTCGCTCCATGCGTACATCTAATGTTTCCAAACTCTTGCTTAACACCCATGCATTAAATGGAGACAAGGCCGGGCCGGTATTACGGGTAAATAAATAAATGTCATGAATCAATTCTTTATCACCAACTATTACACCACCCAATACTCTTCCCTGTCCGTCAATCCATTTGGTTGCCGAATGCAAAACAAGGTGTGCGCCAAAATCAATCGGGCGCTGGTTTACCGGTGTGGCAAAACAATTATCTACATTTAAAATAAGATTATGTTTTTTTGCAAGAGCTGAAACAAATTCAAGATCAATAATATCAAGTCCGGGATTGGTGGGTGTTTCCAGGTAGATCATTTTTGTATTTGGCCGGATAGCGGCTTCCCATTCTTCCGGTTTATCTGCACTAACATAACTGCACTCAATACCATAATTAGGTAAATATTTTTTTATGATATTATGCGTACTTCCAAAAACTGCATTACATGATAAAAGATGATCGCCTTTTTTTAATAACGCCATAAAAGTTGCAAACACTGCACTCATGCCTGTTGAGGTTGCTACACCTGCTTCCGCTCCTTCCAGTTCAACCATTTTATCAATAAATTCACTTACGCCTGGATTGCTGAAGCGGCTGTAAATATTATCATCTGTTTCATCTGCAAATGCAGCTCTCATATCTTCTGCATTATCAAAACAAAAACTGCTTGTTAAAAACAAAGGAGTAGAATGCTCTCCCTCATTGGTACGCTCTGTTTGTGTTCTTATGGCTTTTGTAATAGGGTGTAGTTTCATGAATTAGTTTTATTTCGATGGCAATAAAGCATTGTTTTTAATTATTATTTACAATTACCTTCCAGGTGATCTTAGTACCGGAGCGCCGCAGCGTTTCTGCAACAGAGCAATATTTATTTATAGATAAGGCACAGGCTCTTTCTGCTTTTTCCTGCCCGATATTTCCTTTCAATTTAAAATCAATATGAACAGATTCCCACAATGAAGGTTCTTTTCCTTTTTCTCTTTCTCCCTGTATTTTAATTGAAAAGCCTTCAATTGTTAATCGTTGTTTTTTTAAGATAGACACGATATCAATTCCACTGCAACCACCTAAACCCATCAACAACAACTGCATTGGACGAATGCCGAAATTAATGCCGCCTGTTTCATCACTTGTATCTAAGCGCACAATATGCCCGTTAGCATCTTTTGCTTCAAAGCCAAAATCCCCTTCCACTCTGTTGATTTGTATAGTTACCATAGAGTAATTTTTTTGCAAAGGTATTAATCAAGAGTCTTACTTTTTTCAAAAGTTAGAGTAATTTAAAACACACCTAATAACTTCAATAAGATCCGCACACTCCATATTATAACCAGTGCTCCAACAGCAATGAACATGGTTTTAAGCGGTAACTTACCTGCAAGTCTTGCAGCTATTGGTGCTGCAGATACACCACCTATTATTAACCCAAGTATTACCTGCCAATGGCTAAGACCAATTAACGAAAAGAATGTTATCGCACTTGCCAGCGTTACAAAAAATTCGGTGATGCTTACAGTTCCAATTACATATTTAGGAGTGCGGCCTTTTGAGATGAGTGTACTGGTAACTAAAGGTCCCCAGCCGCCGCCGCCAAACGAATCTAAAAATCCGCCGGCCCCCGCAAGCCATCCAACACGTTTTACTTTTTTTGCCGCTTTGTTTTTTCTAAATGCGTTCAATAATATTTTTAATCCTAAAAACAATGTGTAAGAAGCCAATAAAGGGCGAATATATTCAGCATAATCATCACCAAATTTTGATAACAACCATGCCCCGATAATTGCACCGACTATACCCGGAATCAGCATCACTTTGAATAATTTTTTATTTACATTCCCAAATTTATAATGGCTGTAGCCGGAGGCTGCACTGGAAAACATTTCTGCCGTGTGAATGCTGCCGCTTATTGCAGGCAGGTTTATCCCTATTGATAAAAGAAAAGTAGTGCAAATAACGCCATAACCCATGCCCAATGCGCCATCTATAAGCTGTGCTGCAAAACCTGCAATTACCATAATGTAAAAATTTCTGTCAAGATTTCGGATCATATTTACAAAGCTGTTTTGCAGATTGTGAAATGGAATGTATGACAATACAAAATGACCCAGCAACATAAAAAAGAATGCAAGAACTGAATAAGTTGCAATTTTGCGCCAACGCTTTTCTCCGGCGGAAGTTTCCACTCCTTTGTTTATTGTAAGAACTTTGGTGATCTTATTCAGCTTATTTACTTTGGTTGCAAAATCACCTTTCATTTTATTCCTTATCACTTCCATATTATTCAACACTTCATCAAGTTCTCCCGGTAATAAATCGTTGAATGTTTCTTTCAAACGTTTAGCTATGACAGGAGATTTACCGTTTGTTGAGATGGCAATTTTAAGGTTGCCTTTCTTTACAATTGATCCAAGGTAAAAATCACATAGATCCGGTTTGTCAGCTACGTTTACCAGCTTTCCTTTTTCATGTGCATCATTATAGATCTGTTCACTGGCAAATGCATCATCAACAGCTATTATTATCACATCTGCATCATCAAGATCTGAAGCTTCATAAGCCCTTTCAATAAGTTCAACGTTTTCATGATGTATCGCTGTGTTGCGGGTAGGTTCAGTAAATTCAACAGCTACCATAGTAATTTGTGTAGCGGGTGAATTCTGTAGCACTGCATGCAATTTTTCTAAAGCAACTTTTCCTCCGCCTACTATCAACAGCCGCAGCTTTTCGAGCTTTAAAAAAATAGGAAATAAATTATTTCCCGTTTCAATGGCTTCGTTTTGCTTTTCTTCTACTCCAGTTATTTTATTTTGAATCATGATTTAAAAGATCAAAAACATGTGAAATAATAATCCATCAATCAGCATTTCCGCATCACATAAAAACAATACTACTCTTTTTTAAGAGTAAGATTTTGATAAATTATTTATTAAATATACCATCAACAGTAACGGCTACATAATACAATGCACCAATTGTGGGGCCGCCTGCGTACTGAATATGCCTGTTATTTAAAACGTTGGTACCTCCCAATTTGATAGTAGCTTTAACCACAGGTAACCTGTAAGTAACCTGGGCATCTACATTGTTAATGGCATCAATCTGACCAGTCACCAACGGGCTTTCCCACAGGAAACTATTCTGCCATTTCCATACTATATTAAATCCAACATTTTTTGTAATGGCCCTGTTTCCAAATGATAAGTTAGAAGTCCAGTCAGGTGTATTGAACCCTGTTATAAATAAATCAGGACTGGTAATACCCTTGATTTTATTATAATTTAAATTACCTGAAACAGTAAAAGTTTTATAAAAATTATAAGTAAGCCCTAGTGAAGAACCGTAGGTAGTGTATTTATTTTTTGCATTGGTATAAACCCGGTAACGCTCTTGCCCTTTACTGGCAGTATTACCGCCACTTGCTACCGTTGCATCACGGTTTCTATCAACCATTGCTATTATTGCTGCATCCGAACCTATGGTTTCGCCAATGGGAACAAACACCTGCACCTGCCCGAGAAAGCCATCATAAATATTTGTGTAGGCATCAAGATCAATAAATAATTTATTATTGAACAACGAACTTTTATAACCAACTTCAAAAGAATTAATTCCTTCCGGT
>CABDYW010000216.1_pt1 | contig 19677 bp, 17 predicted proteins | sample 3132051 | NCBI WGS metagenome assembly CABDYW01 (sample SAMEA5534338, study PRJEB31848) | metagenome | biome: tundra; feature: field; material: soil | place: USA | collected 2013-05 | depth 0.45 m | reverse complement strand
TTATATGCCTACCATAATTATTGATACAAAAAATAAGAAGCAGGAAAAAATTATCCATGCTTTTTTAGATAGCATAGAAGTTAATTATTATACGGAAGCACAGGAAGAGCAAGCGTTGTACAATGCAATGAAAAAAGGGAAAAAAACCGGTTTATTATCCATAGGTGAAAAAAAAGCTTTTATAAATTCTCTTAAAAATGGCAAATGATTGTTACAATCAGAAGCTCGTTTGTAAAAGACAGCCGTAAATTAAAACCAGTTATCAAAAAAGAACTTTCATCTATTATTCAAAATTTAGAAACTTCTAATAACCTTCTGGCATTTTCAAACTGCAAAAAACTCTCAGGTCATAAAAATGCTTTCCGCATTCGGTTAGGCAATTACCGGATAGGATTTTTCTATACAAATAATTCAATAGAACTTATTAGAATTTTAGACAGAAAAGAAGTATATCGTTACTTTCCATAAATAAATTTCAATTGAAATACCTCCAACTGTTCATACTAATCTCAATTCATTTTTGTTCGAATGCACAGGTTCCTGCCTATTATAAACAGAGTAAAAGTTTTAATGAGTCTTTAAAAAATATAATTCACAATGCCGGTTTAGATAGCACATGGGATGTAGGAGAGAACGGTAAAGAGCAAATATCTTTTGCAGTAATTGATCTTACAGGAAAAAAGCCTGTGTTGGGCGGCGTTAATTTTACAAACTTTATTTATCCTGCTTCTGTTTATAAAATGTATGTGGCAATGGAAGTTTTAAAACAGGTAAACAATAATGAGTATTCATTGTTCAGGCAATATATTGTAAAGCCTCCCAACGATGTAGACAGATCAAGAGAAATAGGTTTTGATCCAAGACCATTATTAAAAAATGGAGATACAGTTACCGTAAATTATTTGCTTGACCTGATGATAACACGAAGTGATAATTCAGCAGCTAATTGTTTAATAGATATTGCTACAAGAAAACGCATTAATAAAACCATGCATGATAATGGATGGTATGGCAGTGAGGTTACGAGAAAATTTTTAAAAAGAAAGTTTGAAGATCCAGGTTACGATACAATAAAGTCAACAGAAACTAATGCTTTACATGCTGCAGATTTCATGTTTAAAATATATCATGATCAACTTATCAACCCATTGGTGAGTATGCAAATGAAAGCTTTGCTGGGAAGGCAATTAGATACAACAAAGCTTTCAACAGGCTTACCAAAAGGTGCAATGTTTTACCATAAAACCGGCTGGTGGAGCTATTATACCAATGATGTTGGCATTGTTGATGACGGTAAAATAAAATATATTATTTCGCTTTTTACTCCTGTTACAGAAGAGGTAGTGAGACCCAAATTAAAAGAGGTTTCACAAAGAGTTTATGATCTTATAAAAGGTCTGCATAAATAATTATTTCCCATTCATCCATTTCTTTATCCAACCTTGCTGTATATCGATTTTGTTAACTAATTTCCGTTTCTCAAAAATTAAATTTTTTTTATGAAGTATATTTTATCATCACTAATTGCCATATTTATTCTTTTAATAAACAATAAAACATTTTCACAAAAAAGAGCAACTACAGATACAGTAAAACAAGAAAAAAAAGATCCGTGGCAATCCACTTTCAGCGGATTGAAGTTCAGAAGCATAGGACCGGCACTGGTTTCAGGTCGTATTGTTGATCTTGCAGTAAATCCAAAAAACACTTCTGAATATTATGTGGCTTCGGCAAATGGCGGTGTATGGAAAACAACCAATGCTGGTGTTACTTACACTCCGGTATTTGAAAACGAAGCATCTTTTTCTATTGGTTGTGTCGCTATTGATCCAACAAATACAAATGTAGTATGGGTTGGCAGCGGAGAAAATAATAACCAGCGTGTAGTAGGATATGGCGATGGAGTTTATAAAAGTGAAGACGGCGGCAAAACGTGGAAAAATGTTGGCTTAAAAAATTCGGAGCATATTGGCAAAATTGCAATTGATCCAAATAACACAGATATAGTTTATGTGGCAGCATACGGGCCCCTTTGGAGCAGTGGCGGTGAAAGAGGTATTTACAAAACAACTGATGGAGGTAAAACGTGGAAGGCAGTTTTAATAGTGAGTGAGAACACAGGTTTTAATGAGGTGATGATTGACCCAGGAAACAGCAATATTTTATACGCAGCAGCACATCAGCGCCAGAGAAAAGTGTTTACTTACATTGGCGGAGGTCCCGAAAGCGCTGTTTACAAAAGCACTGATGCAGGAGCAACATGGAATAAAATAATGAAAGGATTACCTGCAGATGTTGATCTTGGCAGAATTGGATTGGCAATGAGCCCTGTAAATCCTGATTATTTATTTGCCATTGTAGAAGCATCCGGCGATAAAGGTGGTGTGTTTGCATCCACTGATCGTGGTGCAAGCTGGGAAAAGAGAAGTAATTATTTTACCGCGGGAAATTATTACCAGGAAATATTTTGTGACCCTAAAGACATCAATAGAATTTATTCTGTAAATGTGTACATGCAGGTAAGTGATGACGGAGGTAAAACTTTTCATAATCTCGGCGAAAAAAGCAAGCACGTAGATAATCATGTTATTTGGGTGGATCCAAATGATACAAAACACATGCTGGTGGGCTGTGATGGCGGTTTGTACGAAACGTTTGACCAGGCACAAAACTGGAATTATAAAGCCAACTTACCGGTAACACAATTTTATAAAGTTTCACTGGATAATAGCTTTCCATTTTATTATGTGTATGGCGGCACGCAGGATAATTTTAGTTTGGGCGGACCAAGCCGTACCAAAAGCGAGAATGGAATTGTAAACAGTGATTGGTTTGTAACCACCGGTGGGGACGGCTTTGAGAGCCAGGCAGATTATGTTGATCCGAATATTGTTTATGCTGAATCACAGTATGGCGGACTTGTTCGCTTTGACAGAAAGAGCGGCGAAAATTTAAATATCAGGCCTGTGGAACCAGGAGATGAATTACCTTATCGCTGGAACTGGGATGCACCTTTACTTATATCACAACACGATCACAAAAGATTATATTTTGGTTCGAACAAAGTATTTAGAACAGACGACCAGGGCAATACATGGAAAGTGATCAGCGGAGATATGTCTCGTGGAATTGACAGAAATAAAATTCCGGTAATGGGCAGAGTGTGGAGTGTGGATGCAGTATCCAAAAATCAATCTACTGATGTATTTGGACAGTTAACAACAATTGCAGAATCGCCATTGGATGAAAATATTTTGTATGCAGGAACGGATGATGGATTGATACATGTAACAACAGATGGCGGAAAGAACTGGACAAAAATTGATAACATACCCGGCGTGCCCGCTCAAACTTATGTTAACAAGATCATTGCATCTTCTAAAAATAAAAATGTAGCATACGTTGCATTTAATCATCATCGCTATGGTGATTTTAAACCCTATCTTTTTAAAACAACTGATGCAGGTAAAACATGGACAGCTATTCAAAATAATTTACCTGCAAGAGGTACGGTTTATTGTGTTGCAGAAGATAATGTAAACCCAAATCTTTTATTTGCAGGAACAGAATCAGGCGTTTATTTTTCTATTGATGGAGGTGCAAAGTGGATACAATTAAAAGGAGGGTTGCCTACCATTACTGTAAAAGATATGGAAATTCAAAAGCGTGAAAGTGATCTTGTGCTGGCAACATTTGGCAGGGGATTTTATGTGTTAGATGATTATAGCCCGCTAAGAAATTTAAAAAAGGAAGATCTGCAAAAAACAGCTTTTATCTCTCCCGTAAAAACTGCATGGATGTATATTGAATCAACACCGTTGGGTATTCGTGGCAAAGGTTTTCAGGGTGAAAGCTATTGGAATGCACCCAATCCAAAACCTGGTTCAGTGTTTACGTATTATTTAAAAGAGGACATAAAAACTCTGAAAGAAAAAAGGGAGGAATCAGAAAAACAAAAGATACAGGCAGGACAGTCTGTATATTATCCTTCGATGGATTCTTTGCGGATGGAAGATGCACAACCTGCGCCATACCTGATTTTTACTACAACAGATGAAAATGGAAATGTAGTAAGAAGATTAAGGGCTCCTGCAAAAAAAGGTATCAACCGCATTACATGGGATTTTAGAACAGATCCAACAGGGCCGATCAATTTTTCAACATTTGATGAATCGAATGTTTTTGCTTCGCCACCCCGTGGTATTATGGTTTTGCCCGGGGATTACAAAGTTTCATTAAGCAAATTTGAAGATGGAGCATACACTCAACTCGTAGCACCACAGCCATTCAAAATAGAAGCATTGAATATGACAGGTATGTCAGAAACTGATAAAAAAGCATTATATGATTTTGGCAAAAAAGTGGCAGAATTAAAGAGAGCAGTTGATGGAACCAACGGTTATAGAAATGAGCTTATGAACAGGTTAAGATTTATGAAAGAAGCTGCATTACAAACATCTGCTATAGATCAAAGTATTGTAAAAGACATTATTTTACTGGAGAGAAGATTAGGAGAAGTTGACAAAAAATTAAATGGTGATGCATCGTTAACAAGAAGAGAATTTGAAGCGCCTCCATCTATCAATAATCGTATTGGTAATATTATGGAAGGAGTGATAACAACAACTGCGGCACCTACAAATACTTCAATAAATTCCTACACAATAAGCGCTCAGCAATTTGGGCCATTGTTGGCAGAGGTAAAAGCAGTAGGAGAGGAAGTGAAAAGGATTGAAAATATATTAGAGAAAAGCGGTGCACCATACACGCCGGGCAGAGTGCCGGATTGGAAAATGCAATAGTAATAATTGTATATAGGGAGATATTGACGATTCCATTTCAAGATCAGTCAATATCACCCTGATACAAAAACATCATTGAATAATTATAAAAAATTTGTAATTTTATTTCATAAAAAAATAACCGGAAAAACATTTCTTATTTAGTAACAATGGTTCGTGAACATGCACAGCAGGGCGGATTTCCTGCAAATTCAGTTAGTAAAGTTTCTGCCATTATTGATCCTACAACTGCAGAGTAATTAGTATTTCTTATCTAACTCTATTTTGCTGCAAACTTTCACAAGATTGCTGCACGGATGTTGCGTTTTTAACTTTTTCAACCAGGTGTGTATAATTAATTTAGCATAGCTCTTTTTCAATACTATATATTTGAATTGAATGCGATGAAATCCTGACAGATGATAACCTGCAGGCTTGCAGGGATTGTGAATACTAAATGAAAACGATTTGACAGACACTATCATTAACCTTGAAACCGTTAATCCGATTGAATTTTTTGGAGTTAATAACGGAAAATTAGATATCCTGAAGAAAAATTTCCCCCGCCTTAAAATCCTGAGTCGAGGCACACAAATTAAACTTAGCGGTGCGCCCGAGCAAATTGAAGATGCTAAGGAAAAAATTGGACTTGCTGTTCAATATCTTGAGCGCAATGGACACATGAGTGAAAATTATCTTGAGCAGATTCTTGGTGGTGATGATGAAACTGTGATAGATAATTTTAAAGAAAAAAATCCTAACGACATTTTGGTTTTTGGGCCTAACGGTAAAACGGTAAGAGCCAGAACGCAAAACCAAAAAAAGCTGGTTCAATCCATTGAAAAAAATGATATTGTTTTTGCTATTGGACCTGCAGGTACCGGCAAAACCTATACTGCCGTGGCTTTGGCAGTAAGAGCATTAAAAAATAAAGCAGTAAAAAAGATCATCTTAACCCGGCCTGCTGTAGAAGCAGGAGAGAACCTTGGTTTTTTACCCGGCGATCTGAAAGAAAAAATTGATCCGTACCTGCGCCCATTATATGATGCGTTGGATGATATGATACCTGCTGATAAGCTGGGATATTATATGACTACACGTACAATTGAAATTGCACCATTGGCTTATATGCGGGGACGTACTTTGGACAATGCATTTATCATTCTTGATGAAGCGCAAAACTCAACCGATCTTCAGTTAAAAATGTTTTTAACCAGAATTGGAGGAAATGCAAAAGCAATTATTACAGGTGATATAACACAGATAGATCTTCCGCCAAAAATAAAAAGCGGTTTGGAAAAATCAGCAAGAATATTAAAAAATATAGAAGGTATAGGTCATGTAGAATTGGATGAAGAAGATGTGGTACGCCATAAATTGGTTAAGGCAATTATTAGAGCATACGACAAAGAAAAACATAAAGAACTGGAAGAACAGAAATGATCTCTTTAAAACCTCACCCCCTTACCCCTCTCCTTCAGAGAGGGACAGCACTTTATAATAAAGGACAAACATTTTATCTTCCATATCAGCTTTAAAATATCTATCATCATTATTATGCTGCTATGATCAATTTTTATTTTAAAGAATTGCTTAAAAGAAATAAATTTATTTCAAACCTAAGTTCTCCCTTTAGGGAGACAGAGGGTCTTACAAATTGGAGGTGGCTTTCGGGCTGCCTTCTTGTTTTTACGGTTGCCTGTAATAATACTTTCACATATAATCAGTTAAAACTTACTGCTGGTGATTCTGCAGAAATCAAATTAAAAAATGAAAGAGCTTTTGCATCTATTGAAAAAGTGAAACCAATAATACAGCAGGGAGATATGATATTAAGAACCGGAAATGATTTTACCAGCGAATCATTAAGACAACTTTCTTTTACAGATAAAACATATTCTCATTGCGGTATTGCAAGCATTGAAAATGATACCATATTTGTTTACCATGTATTAGGTGGCGAGTGGAACCCTGATGAAAAACTAAGACGGGATCCGCTGGAACTTTTTTGTAATCCTTTGGAAAACCGCGGCTTTGGCGTTTTCAGTTTTAAGTTTGATGCGTCACAAATAAATAAACTGGATAGCATTGTAAAAGCATGGTATAAGAAAGGGCTTATGTTCGATATGAAGTTTGATCTGGCAACAAATGACAGAATGTATTGCGCCGAATTTGTAAGTAAGGCTATTAGTACCGCAACAAACAGTGAGATAAATTTCTCAACAACTAAAATAAATAATTTTGAATTTGTGGCAGTTGACAATCTTTTTCTAAATAAAAACTGTGTAGAAAAAAAACGTATCAGATATCAATAATTTTCTCTGTTTTGCTTTGCCTTTTAAAAAATAAATTTACATTTGCCGTGTAAACAAAAAAAATTATTATGAAAAAAATCATTTTATCTGCCGTAATTCTTTTAGCCTTTGGAGTAATTGGCTGTAACAGCAATGGCAGCGATCCAAAAGGAGTTTTAATGAGCTTTTTTGATGCTCTTGGAAAAAAAGATATTGAAGGCGCAAAAAAATATGCTACTAAAGACAGCGAAGCAATGCTGGGCATGATACAAATGGGTATGTCTATGGCTCCCAAGGATGTAAAAGATACTACCTATGATAAGAGTAACATGGAGTTTGGCGACGCCAAAATTGAAGGTGATAAAGCAACTGTTCCTGTAAAAGATAAAAAATCAGGAGGAACAACTAATTACACTTTAAAGAAGGAAGGCGGTGCATGGAAAGTGGCGTTTGATAAAGCTACAATGACCCAAATGGGTACTGATAAAATGAAAAATATGAATAACGGAATGGATAAGATGAATAATGGAATGGACTCAGCAAAAAAAATGATGGAAGATATGAACCGTATGGATACGGGCAGATCAATGCAGGATACAATGCATTAATAATAAAATATTTTAATGAAGAGCATTCCATATGGGATGCTTTTTATTTTATTATGGAATTATTTTTCATTTAAGAATCCTGAAAGAGTAATGAAATACCTGTTAACTATTTGTGTTGCTTTCATTAGTTTTTCTTCAGCAGCACAAGCGAAAAATCATATTGATCTTAAAAAATTAAATGGAAGCTGGATATCATCGGATGATAAAAAATATCAGGTTGTAATTAAAGATTCAAAATGGATTGATTATTATGACAAACAAAAAACAGCCAGCTTACATTTTACTATCAGGAATAATATTATTACTGCATTAGATAATCATACTAATGATATTTATAAGTACAGTATTGTGTACGTGAATAATAAAAGCTTGATCTTAATATATCTTGACAGAGGTAATACGCTTTCATTCAAAAGAGGATAAAACAGAAAGGGAAGTTGCGGCAGAACTCTCTTTTTATAATTTTACATAAGCTCCTATTTCAATAAAAAAACTATTAGATAAACTTTCTTTTTGAATGGCATTGTCAATAGCATAACTGGCGGCGTTTGTAGGAACCGCAACTGTAGGCAAGGCATAAAGCCCCCAGCGCTTTGCATCATAATTTACCGGTAAAGAAAATTCATAATCAAGAATAGTAAATTTGTTCTTATCATAAAAAGTAACTGTTTTTACAGTTGTAGTTGTACCGCCGCCACTGTTACTGCTGTTTGAATGTCCTCTACCTTTACCCTTTCCGTTACCACTTCCGCTATTACTTGCTGCAGTTGGAAAAGTAAATTTTCTAAACTCATAATAGGCTTCATTAAAATATTGTGTTCCGGCGTTTACCTGTGCAGTTGGCGCAATTGTCCATTTATTATTTTCTTCGCCGCTCTCAAATGCATGAGATAAACCCAAGTTGGTACTAAAATCAGTATTTGTTGAAAAAAGTAAATCTCCGCCGGCATTTAGTGTTACCGGGCCAAGATTATATCCAAGATACACACCAAGCAGTCCTTTTAATTCAGAGCCAACTGCATAGCTTGCATTGCTGTAAAAAAACCTGGATGCATATATGCCGGCATCCAGTTTATTAATACTAAAATCATAACCTGCATCTATATTAAACAGATCTATTCGTGCAGGTTCGTTAGCGCTAACCAATAGCGCCATACCGGCAGCGATATAAAAACCTGATTTATCATTGTAAGTTATAGAAGAACGTAAATAGGGAACAGTTGAAGAATCTTTTCTGCCAAAATAAACTGCATCGGAAAGATAATTTACATTGACTTTGAAAAAAGATTTTTTTGAAGAAGAATCATTTTGTGCACTGCTACTGTTGCTGGAGAAGAACATCGGCAGAATTATTATAAGCTTGTAAACGTGTTTCATGACTATAGGTTTTATTCAGTAAATGTAAAAACAATAATAGTTTTTTAAAAGCTATTGAAACGTTTTTTTATAACTGCATTTTCTTGATCACTTCTTTCACATCCTTTTTAAAAGCATCCAGATCTTTTAACTGCTGCTGAATAAAGGTATTATCCTCTAATTTGCCAAGAACCTTATTCATTTCTTTTTTGGTATCATACACCATTTTACGAAAAGGATTGGTATAATCTTTTTCTCTTGACTCATAAATGCCCTTGCACAACCATTCTTTTATAGTTACTGCATTTTGCAAAACGTTCTTACATGTATCTGCAGTAAATTGTTTTGAAGTGATGTTTAAAACTTCAAGCAGGGAAGTATATGCATGTTCCAGTTTATCTGAAGGATAAGCAGCCCCGGTTTTTTTATACATATCATGCAACTGTTGCCAGCTTTGTATCTTACCTGTTTTTATCTGTTGCTTTATTTTTTCTACATCTGTGGTTTTTATTAATTGCCCGCCAACATTTATCCATTTGCTTCTTGTTATTTTGGTAGAGATACTTTTTTTTAATTCTTCAAAAGAATTGAAATTATTTTTTTTGATGTGTTCTAAAACTTGCCTGGCGCCATAATAAATAATGAGGTCAGTAAATAATTTCAGTGATTCAGGCAGTTTAGTTATCTGTGCCTTGCGATTGCTGTTTTCAAATCCATCAATATAATAGCAACCATCTTCATCAGGAGATAGTTTACTTAGAATTTTAATGGCATCAAATATTTCATTTATTGTATCCGGCGCCAGGTAATCATATTCAATTGTTTGAATTTTTTCAGTTCTCCTGTCCCTGTCAACATACTTCCATGTATTGCGTGACAGCGCATACATATTATACATGAACCAATAAGCAGGCATTACAACCAGCATATCATTAGCCACATCATTACTAACTAAACAAAAGGGAATAGGAATATTAAGCTCTGCCGGAAAATCTGCTTTGGCTAAAATAGTGAACGTGGCAAATTTGGAGTTGTGCTTTAAACTTACACACAGGCCGGGCCAAAAGCCACGTCCTGCGATGATCTCGCCGTCATTGCTTCTGCTGTTGTGATTACTTCCTATAGTTGCGCCTGCAGCAATATTGCTTTGCCCCATTACCAGCGATGCACATAAAAATGAATTGTTATGATGCTGCTCATGCGCAGGAAAAATAAGTGAATTCAAAACTTCACAGCAGGAGATGGTTGAATTATTTCCAAGATAAGAATTGATAAGACGTGCGCCATATTTTAATTGTGAATGCGATGCCATTACAAAACGAATAGCCTTTACGCCATAAAAAATGCGGCAGCCATAACCCACTATGCCATTCACCAATTCGCAGCCCTCACCTATTTGAGAGGTGCGGTCTTCGTCACTATCAATGGTTAGGTTTTTTAATTTATTGGCACCCTTTAAATATGCATCTGTGCCAATACGAACATCTTTAATAATCTTACAATTTTTTATCACTGTTCTGTCGCCAACAGTTCCGTAATAACCACGGCGTTTGTCAAATTCTTTTTCAGTAAGGAGGATAAATTTATTTTGCAGTTCTTCATCATCAATGTATTTGCTCCACAGGTAAGCATCTCCGGGCAGCATGCCATTAAAGGGTAAAACTTTTCTTCCTCCGTTCTCATTACACAATTCCATCCAAACTCTTACATTCTCATTTTCGCCATCCTTTAAAATTCCATTTCCGAATTTTGAATAATCTGTTGTTGCAAGCTCATTTACATTGGCAATCATTACTTCATTGCCAAGAATATAATGACTTAAATAAGAGGCATTATCAATACATATATTATCACCCAGATCGCAACTGATGATGGTGCTGTTATACAAGCCCACAGGCATTTTCAGGTTGTGGAACTCAAGATAAAAAGGTTCTAATTTTCCAATGCGTATTAGCCCGAAAAATTTACAATTTTTTACCAGCCCCGGATCAAATGCTTCTGAAACCAATATCTTACTCCAGTCATCAGAATTGTTGCCGTTTCTTATTAAGATTTCTTTTTCTATGCTGGTAAGATTGCGGTAACTAACCCCGTTTTTATTTTGAATGTTACGTAAATAATATTCATCTTTTTCTTTGGGTAGATAGTTTTCTTCTATAAAACCGTAGCCTAAATTATTTACCGGATGTTTTGTGATTATGTTCATGGGGGAAGTTATCAGTGACAAGTTATGAGTGATCAGTGATCAGTAATTAGTAATGAGGTACAAATTATAAGTCATAGTAGTTATAAAAAATAATCTTTATGAATGTATTTTTTTTAATTCATCTCTCAGCCAATTAATATATCCATTCAATATCTTTTCAACTTCATTTATTTCATTTTTTAATTCGGTTAGTTTTTCCAATGTAATATGTACAATCATATGCATCAATAAGATGATTATAAGTTTCACTTAAAGAGCCACGAGCTATAATGCAATAATGAATGCGGTCTGGAAATGTATATCGTCCATGACCTTCTGCAATTGCAGAGTTAACGCCTCTTGCACTTCTTATTAGTTGGTCTGTTAATTTGAATTTTTCTTCAATAGAAAAATCTTTTGCAATTTTATCAACTTTAATTTTTAGATGTCTCATTTTCTTCCATACCTCTAACTCTGTAAAGCTTTTTGAGACTAATTTAGTTGGAGTTTGGTCTATACTCATTAGAACAGTATTTATTATTATTCAATTTACTGAAATAAATATAATAACCTGATGACTGGTTACTAATTACTAATCACTGATCACTAATTACTATTCCACCGTTACTGATTTTGCAAGATTCCTTGGCTTATCAACATCGCAACCTTTTGCAACACCAATGTAATAGGAGAGGAGTTGTAAAGGAATTACACTTATCATCGGCGCAATTATTTCATCGGCAGGGGGAACAACAAATACGTCATCTGCCATGCCGGGAATAACTTCATCACCTTCTGATATTATGGCGATCACTTTTCCTTTGCGTGCTTTTATCTCCTGGATGTTGCTTACAATTTTTGCATGATAAGCATCTTTGGTTGCAACAAAAACCACCGGGAGATTTTCATCTACCAATGCAATAGGTCCATGTTTCATTTCTGCTGCAGGATAACCTTCTGCATGTATGTAAGAAATTTCTTTAAGCTTTAACGCACCTTCTAATGCTACCGGGAAATTATATCCTCTTCCAAGAAATAATGCATCAGATGCCCCTTTGTATTTTTCTGCAATGGTTTTTATTTCATCTGCATTTTTTAAAAGCGATTCTACTTTTTCGGGAACATCTTCTAATTCAAAAAGTAATTTTGAATAATACTCTTCAGTGATAGTTCCTTTTTCTTTTGCAATTTTTAATGCCATCATTGTAAGCACTGCAAGCTGCGCTGTGAATGCTTTTGTAGATGCTACACCAATTTCAGGACCAGCATGTGTGTAAGCTCCGGCATGCGATATCCGTGCAATTGACGAGCCTACAACATTTACAATTCCAAAAATTATTGCACCATTTTCTTTTGCTTTTTCTATTGCAACCAATGTATCTGCAGTTTCACCACTTTGAGAAATAGCAATGACAACATCGCCTTTGTTAACGATGGGGTTGCGGTATCTGAATTCAGAAGCATATTCAACCTCAACAGGAATTCTGCATAGCTCTTCTATTACATATTCTGCAATCAATCCTGCATGCCAGCTTGTTCCGCAGGCAACAATAATTATCCTGTTTGCATTAATAAGCTGTTCAATATTATCCTGGACACCTTTCATTGTTATCGTTCCCGCTTTCGCATCTAACCGTCCCCGCAGGCAATCATAAATTGTATGCGGCTGTTCAAAAATTTCCTTCAGCATAAAATGATCGTAGCCGCCTTTTTCAATTGCTGCCAGTTCCATATCAAGCTTAGTGATGTAAAGCGTTTGCCTTTCATTGCCTAAATTTTTCAAGATTAATTCATCAGCTTTTACAATGGCAACTTCATAATCATTTACATACACAACTTCCTTTGTGTATTCAATCATTGGCGTGGCATCCGAGCCAAGAAAATGTTCTCCCTTACCAATACCAATTACCAGCGGGCTTCCTTTTCTTGCAGCAATAATTGTATCAGGATCATCTTCATCTAAAACCAAAATAACATAAGCCCCGGCAACTCTTTTTAATGCAATTCGTATTGCTTCTTCCAGAGAACATTTATTATTTTTTTTGATCTCTTCAATAAAATTTAATAATACTTCTGTATCGGTATCGCTTGTGAATGTGTAACCTTTATTAAGCAACTCCTGTTTTAATTGTCCATAATTTTCAATGATGCCATTGTGTATCATTGCTAATTTTCCGCTGGCGCTTGTGTGCGGATGTGCATTTCGGTCACTAGGTTCACCATGCGTTGCCCATCTTGTATGACCAATACCAATGTGAGCGCTTAAAGGTTTGCCAAGTAATGTTTCTTCCAGTTCAGCAACCTTACCTTTCTTTTTATAAACCTGCAGTCCATCGCGATTTATCAAAGCCACGCCGGTGCTGTCATAGCCGCGGTATTCCTGTCTTTTAAGACCTGTAATAATTATCGGGTACGCTTCTCTTGGTCCGATATATCCTACAATTCCACACATAAATTTTTGTTTGACTGAAAATTGGATACAATATTATTAAAATAATCCCGGCTAAGGAGAAGAAGTGAGGATAGTTTAACAACTAATAATTCTGTGAGATATCTATTTCATAAATAATTTCTTTGTCTTTTCGGTGTGATATAAAATTTTTTCCCGTGGTCAACTGTCCTCAACGACCAAATGAATTTTTCTTTTGGCAACATTTAATTTGAAGATACAAAATGAATTGGATTGATTCCGTTCGGTGCGGACACTGACCAGGGAGACAAGATGGCAAACTATTTTTTGAATAATGGCGTGAGCAGGAGCAGTAAGGATAACCCGATCAATAATATGATGGAAGCCCAGCCGATAATATTAGTGACCGGTTTGTTTACATATTTTCCCATTATCTTTTTATCATTTACCAATACGATCATACAGATAAGCACTACCGGTAAGAGCATGGCATTGATCACCTGCGTCCATAAGGTGATGCCAATCAGTGGTGCATTGGGTAATAAAATAATGCAAACAGCAAGAACGAGAATGATGGTATATAAATTATAAAATTCAGGTGCCTCATTCCATTTTTTATCAATACCGGCTTCAAAGCCAAAGGCTTCACATACATAAAAAGCGGTTGCCAACGGAAGAATGGTTGCTGAAAAAATAGAGGCAATAAATAAACCAAAAGCAAATACCAGCGATGAAATATTACCGGCTAATGGTTTTAATGCCATCGCTGCATCCTTGGCCTCATTGATTACAATACCGTTATCGTGCAAATTGGAAGCACAGGCCACCATGATGAAAAAGGCAACAACAACAGTAGCCACACAACCCACGATAATATCGATCATTACAAACTTATAGTGCTTTATTTTTAATCCTTTTTCTATAACGGAAGCTTGCATATAAAACTGCATCCAGGGAGCAATGGTGGTACCAACAATACCCAGCACCATGGTAAGGGTAGTGGTATTCATTTTCATTTCGGGCTTAATGATGGCTTTCCCAATTTCGCCCCAATGCGGCTTTCCCATGATGGCCGAAACAACATAAACCAATAACGATAAACTGAAAATGAGAAATACTTTTTCGGCTATTTTATAGTTGCCTTTTACCACCAATATCCAAATAATGGCACCTACCAGTGGTACTGAAATATATTTACTCACTCCCAATACCTCCATACTTCCTGCAACACCGGCAAACTCGGTGGTAGTATTTCCAATATCGGCAATCAGCAGCCCGATAAAAATAAAAAAGGTGATCTTTACCCCGGCATTTTCCCGGATCAGGTCGGCCAGGCCCTTCCCGGTAATAATACCCATGCGTGCATTCATTTCCTGGATCACCAGAAGCACAATAAAAGAAGGAATAAGCGTCCAGATGAGGTTATAACCGTAAAGGGCACCCGCAACTGAATAAGTAGTGATACCTCCTGCATCATTATCAACACTGCCGGTAATAATCCCCGGCCCTAAAATGGCAAGAAACAGGGTGATGTTCCTGAATAAACGCCTTCGGTTATTTCTTTTTAACATAACGGTATCTCCTGTTTATTTTGTTCTGCGTTTGCCAATAAGGTCTTCCAGGATATCATCCACTACCACCATTCCTGCCAATACATTATTTTCGTAAATAACCGGTACAGCCAGTAAGTTATATTTGGAAACTATTTCAGCCAGGGAATCCAGCGGGTCATCATCATACACACTCACCGGTTTTTTCTTCATTATATTTTTTAACGGCGATGCAGGTTCGGATATCAGCAGGTCACGCAACGACACCGTGGCTATCAGCCTTTCTTTTGAATTCACTATAAAAAAATTATAAAGCAATTCCATATCCGGTTTTTGTTGCCGTATATGAAGCAATACTTCTTCCACTGTGCTATGCTGATTAAAAGATAGTACATCGGTAGACATCAGGCTACCCACTTTTGTGTTCGGGTATTCGAGTAATTCTCGTACTTCATCCGATGTTTCTTTTTCCATTTCTTTCAACAACTCTTCCGCCCTTTTATTTTCCAAACGGTCAATGATATCCGCAGCTTCATTGGCCGGCATTTTTTCCAGTACATCTGCCGCTTTTTCTACAGAAAGATTTTCAATTATATGCACCTGCTCATGGTCTTTCAGTTCTTCCAGTACATCCGCAGCCTTTTCAACATCGAGCGAGGAGAATACCGTTGTTTTGGATGATTTGCCCAATTCTTCAATGATGTCTGCAACATCGGAAGGGTGCAGCGTATGCAATTTGGAATATGTTTTTGACAGTTTGATATTGAGGTTACTGAAATCAATGGCTTCAATATCATCCCATAGAATGTATTTGGATGGGATACGGCCTTTGAATAATGAAACCATGAATTTTATCGGAATTTCAATTCCGATTCTTCGCAAAAGTCCTTCTATGCCTACATCTACAGCAATGGCATACGCTCCGTTGGAAATGGCAACCATGCGTATATCGTTTACCCGTACAAGTTTGCGTCCCGTTATATCCACTATTTGTTTATCGAGGATATTGGCCTTCAGCAACATGCCATCTGCAAAGAGTTCGGGTTGTACATCATGTAACGACTGGCATTGAACCTTATACTTTGTACCGAATTTTACGATCTGCAGATCGGTGAACTGTACATGCCTTTTTTCGCCTCCTGATTTTATAATGATACCGGCGATCTTGGGCCTTGCTGCTTCATCATCCGTATGGGGAGGTACCTGTACCCACACATCGGATATGCTGCCTAAAATATTTTCCCGGGCATCAAAGATGTCGCAGCCAAGCAACCTGCTAAAGTAAAATGTAGTCAAATTCCCCAAGATATACCTCCTTCTTTTGTGGGATTAAAGGAAGCAACATAAAAGTAGCAGCCTTTAAGCCCGGGTGTTTATTAACAATATATTCGGCTCGCCTTCGTCCATGTGGATGATGTAAAATTTTTGCGGCAAAGTAAACAAATAAATCCCGTGCAAAAAAACTTGAATTTATATATTGTACAGGGCTTCTGGCAGATTTTGCCAACTTAAAGCATTAGTCTGCAGGTTTGGTTAATGCGCTTTAGTATTTTGTGCTGTAATTTAGTTCAATAAACTTTAAACCAATGTTATGCTTAAACCTTATTTGTTTATTGATAAAACCAAGGACAAGGGACGAGGGGTCTTTTCCCGGGAACGGATTCCTTCCGGTACAATAATTGAAATAGCCCCTGTTATTGTGATGGAGAAAACTGACAGGCAATACCTGGATAAAACTTTACTGCATGATTATATTTTTGAATGGGGACAGGAAAAAGATAAATGCTGTATGGCGCTTGGTTATATACCAATGTACAACCATAGTTATAAAAGTAATTGCGAATATTTTATGAACTTTGAAGAAGAGACCATTCAAATAAAAACCATAAAAATAATTGAAAGCGAAGAAGAGCTAACGATCAATTACAATGGTGATTGGAATGACAATAAAAAAGTTTGGTTTGATGTTGTCTGACGGTCTCCGTCTGACAATAGTTGAAAAATATTTTCTGTTAGCAGTCAGAGCGTGACGGTCAGACTGCTACATTTCTCCAACCATGCCTTTACTTGCATCTGCCATATCAGGAATTTCTTCAGCCCTGTAAGCCCCTGCATCTAATTTCTTTTTTGTTTCTTCAAAAGCTTTTAATGTTAACTCTGTGTCTTCGTCAGTATGAACTGCAGTAGGAATAAGCCTGAAAATTATCTGCCCTTTTGGAATAACAGGGAACACAACTACTGAACAAAAAATATTATAGTTCTCCCGCAAATCCATTAACATTCCAGTGGCTTGTGGCAAATCTCCTTTCATAATAACAGGTGTTACAGGGCTGTTGGTTGTTCCGATATCAAATCCTTTTTCTCTTAATCCTTTTTGAAGTTTGGTTACGTTATGCCATAGTTTTCTCCTCAGCTCCGGCATAGTCTTCAGCATTTCCATTCTTTTTATCATACCCTCTACAATTGTCATGGGCAGGCTCTTCGCAAAAATTTGTGAGCGTACATTATAACGCAGATAGGTCATTACTTTTTTTGGTCCGGAGATAAAAGCTCCTATACTTCCCATACTTTTTACAAATGTGCTGAAGTAAAGATCAACACCAGCCTGGCAGTCCTGTTCTTCATCTGCGCCTGCACCTGTTGGCCCCATTGAGCCAAATCCATGAGCATCATCTATCAATAATCTGAAATTATGTTTTTGCTTAAGAGCTACAAGTTCTTTGAGTTTTCCCTGGTTTCCGCTCATGCCAAAAACCCCTTCCGTAATCACTAAAATTCCGCCGCCATTTTTTTCAGCCATCTTAGAGGCACGCACTAATTGTTTTTCACAATCTTTAATATTGTTATGCTTATAAGCATAGCTATATCCCATGTGTAAGCGAATACCATCCACAATGCATGCATGGCTTTCTGCATCATACACAATCACATCACGCCTGTTTACCAATGCATCAATGCAACTCATTATTCCCTGGTAACCAAAATTTAAAAGCATAGCATCTTCACGCTTAACGAATTCAGCGATCACTTTTTCCAACGCTTCATGTTGGGTGCTGTTCCCGCTCATCATTCTTGCTCCCATGGGATAACCCATTCCCCATTTTGCTGCTGCTTCTGCATCTACTTTTCTTGTTTCAGGATGGTTTACCAACCCTAAATAATTATTCAGGCTCCATACAATTTTTTCTTTGCCTCTAAAGAACATCCGGTTTCCTAATTCGCCTTCCAGTTTTGGAAATGCAAAATATCCATGCGCCCTTTCAACGTACTGACCGAGAGGACCGCCATCTAATTTTTCAAACATATCAATCATAAAAAATAATTAGGGTTAAAACTGGCGCAAAAATAAGCCATTATTAGTAATGTGACTTAGCTTCGCAGCCAGCTTAAATAGTTTCAAAATAATTTGTCTACGTTAAAAGGATCTGATGTTAAAAAATATTTTTCTCGCTTTGTGCAGTTTATGGCTTACCATTTTTTCATTTTCACAGTCTCAACATAAAGGCGGAATCGCAAGACCTAAACTGGTAATAGGTTTGGTAGTTGATCAAATGCGGTGGGATTATTTATACCGTTATTACGATCTGTATTCTGCCAATGGTTTCAAACGGTTATTAAATGAAGGCTTTAGTTGTGAAAACACATTGATACCTTATTTGCCAACATACACGGCTCCCGGTCATGCATGTATATACACCGGCAGTGTTCCTGCTATACATGGCATTGTTGGTAACAACTGGTTTGAAAGAAGCATTAATAAAACTATTTACTGTACAGATGACTCTGCTGCCTCAACCATAGGTAGCAATTCAACTGCAGGAAAAATGAGTCCTGCAAATTTATGGACAACAACCATCACAGATGAATTAAGATTAAGCAATAATTTTAAAAGCAAAGTGATTGGAATTGCTCTAAAAGACCGTGCAGCAATTTTGCCTGCAGGTCACAATGCAAATGCAGCGTATTGGTTTGATATAAAAGAAGGCAAATGGATAAGCAGTTCATATTATATGGCTCAACTGCCTGATTGGTTGAATAAATTTAATGAAAAACATTTGCCTGATATTTACATGAGCAAAGACTGGAATACACTTCTACCACTTTCAAAATATGATTTAAGTACTGCTGATAATAAAGAATATGAACATTCAATTACGGGAGAAACCAGTGTAACTTTTCCTCACAAACTTTCTCAGATATCTAAACAAAAATATTTGGCTTTTGAATACACGCCTTTTGGAAATACTTATACATTTGATCTTGCTAAGTCAGCTATCGAAAATGAAAAATTAGGGAATAATACTGTTACTGATTTTCTTACAATAAGCCTTTCATCTACAGATTATATTGGTCATTCGTTCGGTCCAAATTCAATTGAAGTTGAAGATACTTATTTAAGACTCGATAATGATATCACCGAATTTTTGCAGTTCCTTGATGCTAAATTAGGCAAGGGAAACTATTTGCTTTTTTTATCTGCAGATCATGGAGTA
>CABDYW010000195.1_pt1 | contig 20308 bp, 20 predicted proteins | sample 3132051 | NCBI WGS metagenome assembly CABDYW01 (sample SAMEA5534338, study PRJEB31848) | metagenome | biome: tundra; feature: field; material: soil | place: USA | collected 2013-05 | depth 0.45 m | reverse complement strand
ACTCCTGACTATTTAAAAATTGGATACACTGAAACCCAGTTAAAAGATTGTTACACGAATGAGGCTGTTATCTGGGATTTCTTTTTAAATAATGACTTGCTGAATAATGCCGATCAAAACATAGTAAAAAATTATATTGGTGAAAGTCCAAAAACGCAGGAATTGGGAGAAGGCTCGCCGGGTAATATCGGGGCATTCAGTGGCTGGCAGATCGTAAAAAAATACATGAGTAAATATTCAAAAACAAGTTTACAGGAATTGATGAAAACAGATGCAAGGGAAATTTATAATCAATCAAAATACAAACCGAGGAATTAAAGATAAATAGTCAATTGGTCAATTGGTCATTAGTCAAAATAAAATTAAAATATAATTACAGTAAATGACAAATGACTTAATGACTAATGACTGTAGAGTTAATTTAATTTGAATGGAACTGTCATCTCGAATGACGGAATATTTACGTAAAACGTTTTCTTATTATTAAGATTTTCCATAAAATAAGTTCCGTGCATTTTGCCCAACTCTGTGCGAAGATTACAACCGCTGATGTACTGGTATTTTTCACCGCTATTAATTTGCGGCTGATTACCAATAACTCCTTCACCTTCTACTTCACGATGTGTGCTGTCACTATCGAAAATATACCAGTGCCGGCGCAATAATTTTACCGGGAAAGAATTGTTGTTCTCAATTGTAATGCGATAAGCAAACATGTATTCGCTTCTGAGTGGATTACTGTAATCAGGCTGGTAAAATGTTTCAACACTTATGGTTACTCCCTCCGATATTTTTGATACCATGTTGTTCACTATGTAAAAATAAATTAAAAACGTATAAACGTTAAAAATGTTTCAACGCTCAGTATTATTTACATAAAATACCGCCATCGGGTAAAAGGTAACCTTTCTGTCAGATCTTTTTTGCTTTTGAAAAGTCTTGCTTATGAAGCCATGATAATATTTTATCCCGATTATCGCCTTGTATTATTATTTCATTTTCTTTTACTGAACCACCGGTTCCGCAAAATGACTTCAGCTTTCTGCTCAATTCTTGCAGATCAGTATCTTTTCCTTCGAATCCCTGGATCAATGTAACTATTTTACCTGCTCTTTGCTTTGCATCTAAACGTATCTGTAAATTTTGTTGTGCTGGAGGAAGAGTTGTTATATCATCTGTATTTTCATCAGGCAACTTAAAATTTGGATCGGTTGAATAAACCAAGCCGGATAAATTTGATCTTTTCTTAGACATATTTTTATAATAGCCGTGCTTTCAAACTCAGGTCTAAACTTTTTGCCTGGTGTATAATTGCACCGCTTGAAATATAATCCACTCCTGTTGCTGCATACTCCTGAATATTTTCTAAGTTAATCCCTCCGCTGGCTTCAGTTTCATATTTTCCATTAATGATCTTTAAAGCCTTTTCAATTTGTTGTGGAGTAAAATTATCCAGCATGATCCTGTGTACTTTACCAACTTGTATTACTTTTTTTACATCGTCTAAACTTCTTGTTTCAATTTCAATTTTCAGATCCAGGTTTTTTTGCTGAACATAGGTATTTGCTTTTGCAATTGCTTTTTCAATTCCGCCGCAATAATCAATGTGATTATCTTTCAGCATTATCATATCATATAAACCAAAGCGATGATTAGTTCCACCACCGATGCGTACGGCTTCTTTTTCAAGCAAGCGAAAATTAGGGGTAGTTTTTCTTGTGTCTAAAAGTTTTGTGCTGTAGCCTTTGAGTTTATCAACGTATTGCCGGGTTAAAGTTGCGATGCCGCTCATACGCTGCATACAGTTTAATACCAGCCGCTCACAAGAAAGTATGGTATGCACTTTTGCCTGCACTTCAAAAGCAATTTCTCCAAACTGCATTTTATCTCCATCCTTTTTGTAAGCAGTAAAAAGAACAGCGGGCTCAACATATTTAAAAATAGTTTCAGCCACTTCAATGCCTGCTAAAATACCTTCTTCTTTTATTTTTAAAATTGCTTTCCCTTTTGCATCAGCATCTATACAACACAATGTTGAATGATCACCATCACCAATATCTTCTTCCAAAGCATTTTTTATAAGGAAATCGAGTAGCTCTTTGTAATTCATCTCAACAAAACTAAACAATGATTTTTTGTGATGGATTAAAAAATCCCGCCAAATGGCGGGACAATTCTAATAGAGCTATTTTTCAAATCTTAGTTCCTGCAGTAATTGCTTATCGCCTTTTTGCTTCATATAAATGGTTGTACGATATTCACCATTTTTTGTTTCCAAAGTACCGATAATAAATTGAGCACCTGCATTATTTCCTTTATGCACTATTTCAAAACCTTTTACAACATTATTACTAAAAAAATCTTTTAAAACCAACTCGGCCTGGCTTTTACTATATGTATTGCTTTTATCAGTAAGCGTAATTTCGATTGTATTATCAAAATATTTTGAAAGTTGTGAAGCATTTCCATTTTTTATTGCACTTTCCACTTCATCTACCGAAACAAATGAAGTCAAACAAAACAACAACACAATTAAGCCATATTTTAAAAATCTGTTCATGTGTATAAGTTAACTACATTAAATTTTGCCAAAAACGTGCCAACTAACTTTGATAGTGCATCTTTTAATTCTAATAAATTAACTTTGATTTATGGTAGAGAAAAAACTTATACTAATTATAATGGATGGATGGGGACTTGGAAAAATAAAATCAAGCGATGCAATTCAAAATGCTAATGTTCCATTCGTTAGTTCATTATATTCTAAATATCCAAATACTACTTTAGTTACATGCGGTGAAGCAGTGGGGTTACCTGCAGGTCAAATGGGTAATAGTGAAGTAGGGCATTTAAATTTAGGCGCAGGAAGAATTGTTTACCAGGAATTGGAAAGGATAAACGTTGCTATCAGGAACGGGGAATTCAAAAAAAATGAATCGCTTTTAAATACCATCCAATATGCAAAAAATAATAATAAGCCTTTACATTTAATGGGACTTGTAAGCGATGGTGGTGTTCATTCCCATATTGAACATCTAAAAGCAATCACAAGTATTTGCAAAGAAGAGGGATTACAAAACGTATTTGTTCATGCATTTACTGACGGCAGAGATACAGATCCTAAAAGTGGCATTCATTTTTTAAAAGAATTACAGGATCATTTAAATAATACAACAGGAAAAATAGCAACAGTTGTTGGGCGTTATTATGCAATGGACCGTGATAAGCGCTGGGAAAGAATTAAAATTGCTTATGATGCTTTAGTGAACAGGATTGGCAGAACGACCAGTGATATTTTTGATGCTGTAGAACAATCTTATCAAATGAATGTTACAGATGAATTTATAAAGCCAATAATTAATCAGGAAATTCCGGATTCAAATATAAAAGATGGAGACGTGGTACTATGCTTTAATTTTCGTACCGATCGTTGCAGGGAGATAACACAGGTGCTTACGCAAACGCCGATACCTGATTTTGGCATGAACCCATTGTCACTTTATTTTACTACAATGAGCCGTTATGATCATACATTTAAAAACATCAATGTGATTTTTGAAACCGATGATCTTAAAAATACACTCGGAGATATTCTTGCACAACAACATAAAAAACAAATACGAATTGCTGAAACAGAAAAATATCCGCATGTAAGTTTCTTTTTCAGTGGCGGCAGAGAAGTGCCTTTTGAAGGTGAAAAAAGAATTATGATCCCCTCACCAAAAGTTGCAACGTATGATCTGCAGCCGGAGATGAGTGCATATGAGGTAACAGAAGCTCTTCTCCCTGAAATAAAAAATAAAACAGCTGATTTTATCTGTTTAAATTTTGCCAACACAGACATGGTAGGACATACAGGCGTTTGGGAAGCGGTTATAAAAGCCGCTGAAACAGTAGATAAATGTGTAGAAAAGGTTGTTACTGCTGCATTGGAAAATGGATATACAATCTTCTTAACTGCAGATCATGGTAATGCAGATTATATGATAAATGAAGATGGCACACCCAATACTGCGCATACATTAAATTTGGTTCCGTTCTTTATTATTGATAAAGAATGGAAGGGAAATATAAAACCAGGTAAACTTGGCGATATTGCTCCAACTATTTTAACCATGATGCAATTACCTATACCAAAAGAAATGACAGGTAACATTTTAATAAACTCTTGAATAATTTATATGAAAAAGATCTTTAAAAGAATTTTAATCGCATTGCTGATAATTTTTATTGCCATTCAATTTATCCGTCCGGCAAAAAACAGATCAGAAGGTATAAGTGCTAATGATATTTCAACTAAATATCCTGTTCCTGACAGCGTTCAGGCTATTTTAAAAGTTGCCTGTTACGATTGTCACAGTAACAATACAAGGTATCCATGGTATGCAGAAATTCAACCTGTTGCATGGTGGCTTAATAACCATATTAAAGATGGAAAAAGGGGATTGAATTTTTCTGAATTCACATCTTACCGTATAAAAAAACAATTTCACAGATTAGATGATATAAATAAGCAGGTAAAGAAAAATGAAATGCCCCTAAGCTCTTATACTTTAATTCATACTGATGCAAAATTAACCGAGGGGCAAAAGCTTGCAATTGCTGCATGGGCAACATCAATAAGAGATTCTATCAAGGCTCATTATCCACCGGACAGCCTGGGTAAGAAGTAAATAACATAACTTAAAAATCTTTAAATAGTTAAATAATACCTCATATTTTATTTGATAAGCAGCGATCTTTTATAATTTTTTGTCTTAACTTGAGGGTTAATACCAAGCAAAATATATGACAGAAGAGCTTATGCTTCATGGCTGTCTTAATAATGTTGCATCCGCACAGGAGGCATTATACAATCGTTTTAGCCCTCGTATGTTAGGTGTTTGTTACAGGTTTGCCCGTAATCGTGAAGATGCGGAAGATATGTTGCAGGAGGGATTTATAAAGGTATTTACCCAAATACAACAATTTCGCGGACAAGGTGCATTGGAAGGTTGGATAAGAAGAATTATTGTGCATACATGTATCAATATTTTAAAGAAGAATAAAAAATTTATTGATAGTGTAGATCTGATCCATGCAGGCAGTTTGTACCTGAACGAAAATAATATTCTTTCCATACTGGAAACTAAGGAAGTAGTAGAATCTGTAAGACAACTGCCACTAGGATACAGAACAGTTTTAAATCTTTATGCAATTGAGGGGTTTAATCATAAAGAAATTTCGCAAATGCTGGATATAGAAGAAAGTACCAGCAGATCGCAATATACCAGGGCAAAAGTAATGTTAGAAGGGATATTGATTCATAAGAAAATTATACAAAAACCAAAAGAAAGGATAAGAATGCTAATTGGAGCTAATAACTAATACCATAAAAACCAATAAGAAAACAATTGACAATTACCGCTACTGAAATTTATGTGAAATGGAAAGAAAATTTTACCCGGCAAATTTTGAAAAATTCCTGAAAGGGCATGCAGATCAGTTTAAAATGACACCTTCAAAAAAGGTATGGCATGGAATTTATAATGATCTTCATCCGGGAAGAAGATGGCCATCTGTTGCTATGAGCATGGTCTTTATTTTTACACTTGTTATAATAGGCCACTTAAATACTAATAATGGACATAATACACCATTGTATGATTTAACTTCTTTACATAGTTCCAATCTTATAAAACCTATAAGAACTTCAGAAGCGGTAAAACAATCTGACACAAAGAGTATAGTAAACGGGGATAATTCCACCGGGAATATTGCCGGTGATAATGATCCTGTTAATGCTGCCCGGCAATTATCAGTTATAAAAAATATTCAGCATTCTTCAAATACAGCAACTGACTTTCCGAATATAAATGAAAGCAAATCCAATAATGCTGTTTCGGAAAATAAAAATGAAAATCCTTCTTCTGATAAAATTGAAAATAATGTAACCAAAATTTCTTACCCAGATGATCCGGTTACTAAGTCTTCACAAGATTTAAACGATGTAAAGAATGAGGAAGAATCTGTAAACACAACAACATCAAACATCAATAAAGAAATAAGTTCATCTTTTAAAGAGACTACTTCAAATATGCCTGCGCAGGCTAATGCAACAAATATTCATAAACCAAGGAGAATTAATAATGTTACCTGGACATATTATGTATCTCCTTCTTTCAGTTATAGATATTTATCTGATGATAAAATAAATAATTCTGTTATTCATAAACCTATGATAGGATATGAGGCAGGAACGGCAATGAGCTTTAATATTTTTAAAAAATTACAATTTACAACAGGAGTACAGCTAAATTATTCAGGTTATAACATTAAAGCCAATAATACGCACCCTATTATTGCTACATTAATTTTAAACAGTGAAACTCCGGGGCAATACAATGTATATTCTACAATGTCTCATTATGGTAATGGTACAGGAAACGAGTTTACAAGATTAAAAAATTATAGTTTACAGGCATCTCTCCCAATTGGTTTGCAATATGTGTTTGCAGCAAATGATAATATTAAATTTAGTGCAGCTGCTGCTTTTCAGCCTTCTTTTATTATTGCCAGCCAGGCTTATTTACTTTCCACTGATAAAAGAAATTATTTGACAGATCCGGATTTATTTCGCAAATGGAATATGAACACCAATCTTACAGCATACATTTCATTTACATCTAACTCATTTACCTGGCAGATCGGGCCACAGGTACGTTACCAGCTCTTATCTACTTATTCAACACGCTACCCGGTTAAAGAATATCTTATCAATTATGGTATCCGCGTAGGTATCAGCAAAATCTCAAAATAATTTACAATAAAAATTCAGTGCAGGTCGTTATATACAAACTATAACTTTCTGTCCTAAACCGTTGCTTCGTACCCTGCAGCGGTTTTTTATTTGTCCAAAGAAACTTCTTTTTAAAGTATTTTTGAAGATGCAAATTAGGTTCTTATCAGCTGTATTTTTTCTGATGTTTTTATTTTGTGGTTGTACAGAACAAAAATCACAAACTTCTCAACAAACAAAAAAAGATTCTACAGAAGAGCATACTTTTTTTCCTGTAACAGAATATATCCGCGGTCAGCTAAGTGAAATAGACAGCCTGCCTATAACTCCTTTAAAAATTATTAATTATAATGGCAAGCAAGATTCAATATGGATGAAAAAAGAAAATATCCGGGTTTTTGCTGAACCATTTCTTCATCCTGAAATCGATACAACAAATTTTAAATATCTGTTTATCGAAAAGTCATTTTTAGATCAAACGATTAATGCCTTTACATTTTCTTACGATCCTGTTGATAAGCTACCCGATTCATTACAACTAAAGAGATGGGATGTTTATATTGATCCAAAAAAGAATACAATAAAAAGAATTTACATTGTAAAAGAAGTCAATAATAACGGCACTTTACAAACTGTGCAGCTCACATGGAAATCGAACCAATGGTGTAAAATAACAACCATAACAGAGCAGGCAGGCAAACAACCTGATATTAAAGAAGAACTGATGAAATGGGATTTTAGTGAATGATCTTCCTGCCAAACACATATTTTGAAAGCGGTAAATTTGCAGATCTATGACACCGGAGTCCTATCAAAATATAATAAAAACACTTCCCAACCAGCCTGGCATTTATAAATACTTTGATGAAAAAAATGAAATGCTTTATGTAGGAAAAGCAAAACATCTGCGCAAAAGAATAAGTTCTTATTTCACAAAAACTTTTACCGGCTATAAAACTCACGAATTAGTCCGCCGGATACATCGTATTGAATTTACCATTGTTGATTCTGAGCAGGATGCATTTTTATTAGAGAATGCACTTATAAAACAATTTCAGCCAAAATTTAATATTAATCTTAAGGATGATAAATCATATCCTTACTTAGTTATTAAAAATGAGCCTTTCCCACGTGTATTTTTAACCCGTACAAAAATTAATGATGGCTCGCAATATTTAGGACCTTTTACTTCGGTAGCGAAAGTGAGGGAGCTGCTCGATTTTATTAAACAGAATATTCAGTTACGAACCTGTAAGCTCAATCTTACAGAATCAAATATTCAAAAAGGCAAATTTAAAGTTTGCCTGGAATATCACCTGGGCAATTGTAAAGGCCCCTGCGAAGGATTTCAGTCAGCAGAAGATTATAGCCAAGGATTATCGCAATTAAAAAATTTAATGAAGGGAAATCTTTATCCCGTTATTCAACACTTTAAACAGGAGATGCAGCAACATGTTGAAAAGATGGAGTTTGAAAAAGCCGGGTTCATTCGAAAAAAAATTGAGCATCTACAAAATTATCAATCCCGCTCAAAAGTGGTAAACGGGCATGTTGGTAATGTTGATGTTTTCTCTATTTTAAAAGATGGTGACTGTGCTTATGTAAATTATTTAATGGTAAATAATGGTACAATTGTTCTTACTAAAACAATAACACTGGAGCAAAAACTTGATGAAACACCACAGGAGGTTCTATTGTTTTCTATCGCACAATTGAGAAGCACTTTTAACACCGAAGCAAAAGAAATAATTGTTCCTTTTGAAATTATTTATCCTGAGCAGGAAATAATTGTAACTGTTCCCAAGGCAGGAGATAAGAAAAAATTATTAGATCTCTCCGAAAAAAATGTAAACTATTTTAAAGAAGAATTGAACAGAAAAAAAATGCTGCAACTGGAAGGCAAAAGCGATAGCGAAAAAAGAAAAGCGCTGGAACAGTTACAGAAAGATCTGCATTTACCTGCTACCCCGGTTCACATAGAATGCTTTGATAATTCCAACTTCCAGGGAAGCTATCCTGTTTCTGCAATGGTGTGTTTTAAAAATGGTTTGCCAGATAAAAATAATTACCGAAGATTTAATGTAAAAACAGTGCAGGGTATTAATGATTTTGCTACCATGAAAGAAGTTGTTTTAAGAAGATATAAAAGACTGGTTTTGGAAAACCATCCCCTTCCCGAGCTTATAATAATTGACGGAGGTAAAGGACAATTAAATGCTGCTGTAGAAAGTATAAATGAATTAGGTCAGCAAGGCAAAGTATCTATTGTTGGCCTGGCTAAAAATGAAGAAGAGATATTTTTTCCCGGAGACCAGCAATCAATAAAATTACCATGGAACAGCGAAAGCCTTAAACTGATAAGGCGCATAAGAGACGAAGTTCACCGCTTTGGTATAAATTTCCATCGTAACCAGCGAAGCCGCGGAACATTTGTAAATGAGCTCGAACAAATAAAAGGTATTGGCAAAGCAACTGCAGATGCTTTATTGAAACAATTTAAATCAGTAAAAAAAATAAAAGAATTATCTCAGGAAGAATTAAGTAAAGCAGTTGGAAATTCAAAAGCAAAAATTATTTTAAACTATTTCTCCAATGTCAATCCCATTAATCCCACAAATCTCATAAATCATGGTTCAGACAATCAATAACTCCACAAATTTTGCTCGTAATTAAATATCCTGTCTTTTATAGTTTCACCTTCGAGCAATTGTAATATTTTATTATCTTTTAAACCGCCATAGTCTGATAAAAATCTGTCATACGGATTATCCAAAGTGCTCTTAATAATCCGCCCATAAAACATCCTGCTTTCAAACAATTCTTCCCAGGTCATTCTTGCCCCAAAGTTCTTTCCGTTATACACTTCATACTTCGCAAAGATGGGTCTCATATCAGGATAATAAACCCAGAACAATTCTGTTTCGCCAAGATTTACACCCTGAGAAGTAATTACATTTTTTACAGGAGCAATACCTAATATTCTCCAGAACAAACGCGAACTTTCTTTATCAAATATCACTTCTTCCTTAATTCTGAATTTATAAAAAGAATCCAGGTTAACTTCTGCAGTAACATTTTTGGTACCTGTTACATTTCCCAAAGAATCATAAATAGGAACTGATACTGTACCACCTGAAATTTTTTCGGCTACTTCAGATACCGTTAATGGGGTTGTGAACCTATCATCAACTTGACTAAATACAGTTACGCCGCTACTATCAGGACCATTCTGTATTGCTTTAAATAATATTGAAATGAAACGTTGATTACCATTGTCCTCATCCGCTGCATAGCGAAAAGGCAAATTTATTTTCTCTCTTATATCTATTTCTCTCCAAAGTTTCTCACGATATACCGCATCATCTTCGCGGAGGTATTCGTATGCCAAAGGTGTTCTGTCTTTCACCAGGTTTCTTTCTATAGCATCGTTTGACCGCAATGATTTTTTTACAATAGGTATAGGCAAGCTATCCACTTTAACGGGAAGAGGTACAACAGCAACCACTGTATCCTTGGTTGGATTGATGCTCACCTTTGTTTTAGTGTTGGTAGTTCTTTTTGCAGTGGTGCGTTTTTTTACAGTACGCTTTGTTTGTGCATCACAAATATTTGTGACCATTGCAAAGCAAACAGCCAACAGAAAATATTTTACAAATAGCTTTTTCATAGCATTCATTTTATTTATTAATAGAGTATGAACCCGGGACCCTGAATAACCCGAACTGTTCCGTCAGGCCCCTGCACTTTTACATTATCAAAAGTTATGGATGTACCAGGAATACATTTAAGTAACTGGGCATTTAACCCTGCTAAACTACCACCACTGATTGTTGCAGTTTGTACATTTGCAAAATTAGCACCTGCAAAATAAACAGTAGCGCTAACCACACTGAACCTTGCATCAAAATCAAAATTTTCAAGATCTGCCCTGCAGAATTGTTGGTTCTTAAAAACAACAGATTGCATTCTTCCACCTTTACTTGGACCAACCATAAATACAGGATCAGGAATTCTCTTAACTCTGAATTCATAAGTGCTGGCTTTGCCATCTGCATTTACTGTTATAGATGATTTACCTACCGTACTTACATTTACTGTGTATTTACCTGGTCCGCCTGCAGAAGCCAAAGTTCCGCCTGTCATTGATACGTGAGTTTTATCCCAGCCAGTACCGGATGAAATACTTACCGGATTTGGAACACCAATATAAAATACATTCATCTTATCCAGCATCACTGCTGCACCGCCCGGCGTACCAACTGTATATTCAACATTAAATGATCTAGTTTCTTTAGTACCGTCAGGTTTTGTAAAAGTTACATTTACAGGCACACTGTGATTACCTGCTCCGCTTGCCTGAAATTTATATACTGCTCTGCCATCAATATCTAAAGACTGAGAAGTTCCTCCTATTGTTATTTGAGGCTGTGCTGCTTTGCTATATGCACCTACACCTGCGGTAATTTGAATTTCCTGACCGGGCATTACATAATTAGAACTTTGCCCTACCAATGCAGCAAACTGATCGTAAACAACTTTTACAGCGCCTACCTGATTGTGACAATAAGTTACCACCTGGTTCTCTGCATTCTTCACATTATTTTGAAATTTGCTTAGCATTGTTATCGCAGCAATTGCAGGTGTCATGTGAAAATAATTGAAGGTCCAGTCCTTAATTTCATTGCCGGTACGTAGATTACCGGAATGAGTAGGAGGAATAGACATATCAATTGGGAAGTTGTTTTTAAAATTTGTATTGATGGAAGCATCAATGCCCAGCATATTTTTAATATAGGCCTTAAGACTATCATGCAATTCTTTTCCCTTACCATTATTTTCAAAAACCCTTGTTGAAGCTTCCAAATAATCTTCTTTATAATCCTGAGTGCCATCTTTATTTATTTTGAGATCTGCCTCTTTTAATACCTGGTCCTTTAAACTATTGATATAATTATAAACGCTTGCTGAATACGCCTGAGCCATTACAGCCTTATCATTCCAGTACTTAGCTTTTTCAGCAGTCTGCGGATCAGCTAATTTTGCCTGAAGAGATTTATACAATGTATTATTCGAATTAGCAATGTTCTCATTGGAATTCATCAGGCTTGTATTTACTGTTCTAAACGCATTAATAACCTCGTTTGATACATTTAATGCTAAGATGGCTGTCAATACCAAATACATAACATTGATCATCTTTTGCCGGGGCTCTCTAGGTAAAGCCATAATATTTTAATTTACAGTTTGTTTAAATTTTTGTTTGGTTATAAGTTTAAGATTAAAGGAACTTTAAACCCTTTCAACCTTAAACGTTTTAAACGTTTTATCTGCCTTGCATAGCACTAAGCATGTTACCATAAACCTGGTTTAATTTACCAAGATTATTTGCCAAAGTACTAATCTGTTCTTTTGCTCTGCCTGCATCATCTATAGTGCTTACCATTACATGGCTGGCTTCAGCCAATTTACCATAAAAGCTGTTTAATGATTTAAGGTGATTATTACTTTCATTCAACTCTAATTCATAAATAGTATTTAATGAAGAAAGATTTTTTGTAAGCACCTGCACCTGGCTATGAAATCCTTTTGCACTGTCTGCTGCATCATTAAAATAAGACATTGTGTTTGCTGATGTGGTATAAGCATCTCTTAAGCTGGTCATTGCAGAAGTAGCCTCCTTTGTTTTTGCAGAAAAATCAGTTGTAGATTTTACCACATCTCCTACTTCGCCAATTTGCGAAACAGTAGTACCAAGTTTTTGGAAATTATCTCCCAATCTTTTTAAATTGGCAGGAGTAATGTCTGCTTCCATAAGCATTTTGTCCATTGATTGTAATGCAGTATTACCTACAACAACTTCTTCAATGTCGCCCGGCTGAATATCTTCTTCATGTTTTTTAGGTTTAACCCACTCAATAATTGCATATACCATAAATATGGCAGTTTCAGTCCACATACCAATCGTAAGCATTTTATCAGCATAAGGTTGATGCGTTAATTTAGCCCATGCGGCAAATATAACTACTGAAGCGCCTGCGCTTACAAATACATCAATCAGGGTTAAAAAGGTTCTTTTTCTGTGAGCCATGATAATAGTTTTTTAAGTTTTAGATTTTTAGTTTTATGTTATTGGGATAAAGAAATGGCAATACCAATATCTTTTTTGAATTAAAGCAATAAATTTTGATAAAAAAATCTTTCGAATAAGTGGTATTGAAATTAAGGATTTACTTTCTGCCTTTTTTGTTCATTGTTGGTGGTAAATCAATCACAGTCCTAAAGCCAATATAAGATTTAGCCGTGTCCTGGTATTCGTAAGCCCTTGTACTGGTTTGTAAAAAATAGGCTACATCTTTCCAGCTGCCGCCGCGGATAACTTTACGCTTCATAAGCGGAGGATCCTGATCTTTTGCATTATAACGAATATCCGGATTCATATCATGTTGAAAATTATAGCCTCCTTCGTAATAAAGAGAAGATGTCCATTCTGATACATTGCCTGCCATATTATATAAACCAAAATCATTTGGCCAATAAGCATCCGCTCTTACAGTATAAAATCCTCCATCTTCAGGGTAGTTACCACGGCCTGGCTTAAAGTTGGCAAGCAGGCAGCCTTTTTTATTTCTTAAGTAAGGTCCGCCCCATGGGTATGGCGACTGTGAACGTCCGCCTCTTGCAGCATATTCCCACTCTGCCTCCGTAGGTAAACGGAAAGGTGATTCTATAGTTCTCTTTTTAGAAATCAAAAATGAAGTTAGATAATGAGTTCTCCATTCACAGAACGTAGTTGCCTGTTTCCATGTAATACCAACAGTAGGATAATTTCCAAAAGCAGGATGACTGTTGTATTGTTTTGCCATCGGCTCATTGTATGAGTAAGAAAAATCTCTCATCCATACTAATGTATCGGGATAAACAGGAATATCAGTTTTTACAATAAATTGAGAGATTGGTTTACGTGCATTTTCTCTTCTTGCAGCTTCTTTAAAATCAACCACCTCTGAATGATAAATTATTTTATTAGGATCTATTGCTTTTTGACCGTACAGCCTGTTATCAGGTGCAAGAATAATAGCATCTATTTTTTCAATAACCGTTCTGTCATTATATTTAATAGTGCTTGCTCTTTTCCAGTCAATAGCTTCAACTCCATCTGCACCCTGCTTTACGTAAGGAGAACCCAACAGCTTTGCCGCAATTGAATCACGAACCCAATTGGTAAACTGGCGATATTCGTTATTGGTAATTTCTGTAGCATCCATCCAAAAGCCACTAATGGAAACTGCCTTATTGCGGGCAGTAAAAGCATAGTTTACATCTTCATCACTCGGACCCATATGAAATGTTCCTGGTGGTATATAAACCATTCCGGGAGGTTTGGGAGGAGTATAACGGGCAGAAGGCGCTATGCCATGCAGTTGACCATCATTAGGCAAGCCTTTAGATTTGGATTTACCTAATTTACCGCAGCTGGATAAAAAAACAATAGCTACGATTGCTATTACACTTAACAAGTAATTCTTCATGTGTTTAACTTTGAGGGTATACGACAAATGTATAATTATTTTTTATTAAACTAATCATCAAAGCTTTTCTGATTTCTTAAAGTTTTGCAAACAATTACTGACCAATTTTACAAACGGACGAACAGTTTAAATATTGTAAGCAATTAATTAAATTTTGGATTATTAACAATTTGATTAATAATTGATGGTATATTATCTACGGGAGATTGACAGGTATAGTTGCGACATAAATAAATTAATGGTTTAGTAGAAACACTTTTTTGTGCTAATAATGGGTATTCATCCTCCTGAGGATTGTTGGTGCATTGAAGCACTTTATTTGGAATGAAATGGGTGATTAATTCATCTCTTAAATTTTCAAATCCATTGCCGCAAATGGCTATTTCATTTATACCGGCAAATATATCAATAAGCAAACAAGCCCAGTTACCAAAAGAAGTTGGGTATTTAATTATTAATTCTGATAAGTTATTTAAAAATCCGGTAGCTTTTTGTTTCCATGTTGTGTTATCTAAAATTACAGAAAGATAAAAAAGATTACCAGCCATAACGGAATTTCCTGAAGGCACAGCGCCATCATAAATTTCTTTTTTCCGTACAATAACATCATTTTGTTTTTTGCCTGAATAATAAAAAAAATCTTCTTCCGAAGCAGTAAAATTTTCAAAAACATATTCTGTTAACGAGCGGGCATACTCTATATATTTATTATCAGATGTTATTTCCTGCAGAGAAATGCAAGCCTCTATCAAACATGCATACTCATCTAAAAAGGCAGGGTATTTTGCCATCCCTTCTTTATATGTATGATACAATTCAAAATCATTATCATTTACTTTAAAATTGGAAAATAAAAAATTAAAATTTTCGATAGCCATTTCTTTATAGCGGCTTATATCCAATGCTGCGGCAGCTTTACACAAAGTGGTTATCATTAAAGCATTCCATCCAAGTAATATTTTATCATCGGTAAGTGGGCGAATTCTTTTGTTCCTGATTTTTAAAAGTTTCTCTTCTGAAGATTTTAGTTGTTGTTCAGCTTTTCCTTCATCTAAATTTTTTTGTCTGGCAAAATCATGTAACGGTGTAAGTACCCTCAAAATGTTTTTATGTTCCTCCTTCTCCAAAGGAGTCCTTTTGGACATAGGAGTCCTTTCGGACCAATTACCATTTGGTGTAACATCATAATATTCACAAAACAAAACTGCATCATTACCCAAAATCTCATTTATCTCTTCATAACTCCATACATAATATTTACCCTCCTCTCCTTCGCTGTCTGCATCAAGTGCAGAATAGAATCCTCCATTTTCATGCATCAATTGTTTTTCAACAAAATCAATTGTTTGTTCTATTGTTTTTTTATAAGATGCATTTTGGGTTATTTGGTAAGCATCACTTAATGTGCGGATCAGTAGCGCATTATCATACAACATTTTTTCAAAGTGAGGAGCCAGCCATTCAACATCAGTTGAATACCTTGCAAACCCTCCTCCTATCTGATCATAAATACCGCCTTGTATCATTTTATCCAGGCTAAGGCATGCCTGATTTAATGCCTCTTCATTTTTTGTATAATGGTGATAGCGCAACAGGTAGTTGATGGTAAAAGTTTGCGGAAATTTTGGAGCATTGCCAAAACCACCCCATTTTTTATCAGCCTGCTTCATTATGTTTTCAAAAATTTCATCAACTTGTTGCTTTGTGAAAATTTCCCCGGGCAGATCTATAGATAAATTTTTTATTTGTGTATTTATATTAGAGCGACCAATGTGTTGTGTAAGTTCTTCTGCCTGCGCTTCTACCTCTTGCCTTTTTTCTTTGAATAATTTAGAAACGCCTTGTAAAACTTCTTTCCACGAAGCCCTGTTAAAAGCCTTTTGCGGAGGAAAATATGTTCCGCCATAAAATGGTTTTCTATCTGGCGTAAGAAAAACATTTAATGGCCAGCCTCCGCTACCAGTCATAGTTTGCACTGCACCCATATAAATATGATCAAGATCAGGCCGCTCTTCCCTGTCAATTTTTATATTGATGAAATTATCATTCATCAGCTTTGCCGTTTCTTCATCTTCAAAACTCTCGTGTTCCATTACATGACACCAATGGCAGGCTGAATAACCAATGCTTACAAGGATGGGTTTATCTTCTTCTTTTGCTTTTTGCAATGCTTCATCTCCCCAGGGATACCAGTTTACAGGATTATGTGCATGTTGTAAAAGATAAGGGCTTGATTCATCAGCAAGTTTATTGGTAAATTTTGGCATGAGTTTTTTGAGACAACAAAGATGCCAAATGAATTCTTATTTTTAACTCAAACCAAAGTTCTTACTTATTATTTTTTTTTATCACAAAAAGTATATTTTTGTAGCAGTTTAAACTAAACTTTACTATCATGTCAGACATAGCGTCAAGAGTTAAAAAAATTATTGTTGACAAATTAGGTGTTGACGAAGCAGAGGTTACACCAGAAGCTTCTTTCACTAACGATTTAGGTGCCGATAGTTTGGACACCGTAGAATTAATTATGGAATTTGAAAAGGAATTTAATATTTCTATTCCTGATGAGCAGGCTGAAACCATTACTACTGTTGGGCAGGCTGTAACGTACTTAGAAGAACACGCTAAGTAATTATCTTTTATAATTATTGCAGGTAAGCTTTTATGGAATTAAAAAGAGTTGTTGTAACCGGGATGGGTGCTATAACGCCATTGGGCAAATCTGTACCAGAATATTGGGATGGATTGATAAATGGCGTGTCAGGCGCTGATAACATTACACAATTTGACACCTCAAAATTTAAAACCAAATTTGCCTGCGAGGTAAAAGATTTTGAACCCACCAATTATTTAGAGAGAAAGGAAGCCCGAAAAATTGACCGGTTTACACAATTTGCATTAATAGCCAGCGATCAGGCAGTTAATGATGCGGGCATTTCAAAAGATAATGTAAATGTTGACAGAGTGGGAGTGATTTTTGCCAGTGGTATTGGAGGTTTAATTACTTTCCAGGATGATGTAATGGAATTTGCCCGCGGTGACGGCACTCCACGTTTCAATCCTTTCTTTATTCCAAAAATGATATTGGATATTGCTGCAGGACAAATATCAATGCGCCATGGTTTCAGAGGCCCAAACTATGCTGTTGTCAGCGCATGTGCATCAAGCACAAATGCAATTATTGAAGCTTTTGATAATATTCGTATAGGAAGAGCAGATATAATTATTACCGGCGGCAGTGAAGCAGTAATAAGAGAGGCTGGCGTTGGGGGATTTAATGCAATGAAAGCCTTAAGTGAAAGAAATGATGATCCTAAAACAGCATCCCGCCCTTTTGATAAAGACAGGGATGGATTTGTGATGGGTGAAGGTTCAGGTATTGTAGTTCTTGAATCTCTTGATCACGCTTTGGCAAGAGGAGCAAAGATTTATTGTGAGATTGCAGGTGGCGGAACTACTGCAGATGCATATCATATTACAGCGCCACATCCTGAAGGTTTGGGTGCACAAAATGTAATGATTGTTGCGCTTAAAGATGCAGGAATGAAAACGGAAGATATTGATTACATAAATGTTCATGGCACATCTACTCCTCTTGGCGACATAGCAGAAACAAAAGCGATCTTAAATGTGTTTGGAGAAAATGCATATAAATTAAATATTAGCTCTACTAAATCAATGACAGGTCATTGTCTTGGCGCTGCAGGAGTTATGGAAGCGCTGGCTTGCATTTTAGCGGTAACAAAAGATGTTATTCCTCCTACAATAAATCATTTTACTGATGATCCTGATCTTGATCCTAAATTAAATTTTACTTTTAACAAAGCACAGCATCGTGTAGTTAATGCAGCGCTAAGCAATACATTCGGATTTGGCGGGCATAATGCATCTGTTATAATAAAGAAGTACAGAGCCTGATAATTCATTCTCATTTTATAATTGACTTAATAATATTACTTTCGGGTAAATAAATTTCTTTTGTGCAATTCCTGAAAAACTTTCTTGATAATAAATTTGATAAAGAATTTAAAAAACAACTTCGTAATGTGCTCGGTTTTGTTCCCGAAAATTTAAGTTTATACAAAACCGCATTAAGCCATCGATCAATAAGAGAAGGAACTGATGAAAATAATGAACGGCTTGAATTTTTAGGAGACGCTGTGCTTAGCTCACTTGTAGGGCATTATCTTTTTATGCGATACCCATATAAGGACGAAGGGTTTTTAACTGAAATGAGAAGCAAGATGGTGAACAGGAATCAATTAAATGATATCGCTTTAAAAATGGGTTTAAAGAAGATAACCTTCTATAATAAATTTGATAGCTCACTTAAAATATCACAGATCTTTGGTAATACTTTAGAAGCCGTTGTAGGTGCTGTTTATCTTGATAAAGGATATAAAAAAACACAGAAGTGGGTTACCAGGCATATTATCAATCCCCATCTTTATATGGATGATCTCGAAAATCTTGATATCAATCAGAAAAATAAATTGTATGGCTGGGCAAATAAGAATGGCAAGATCCTGGAATTTGAAACTTTGGATGAAAGAATAGAAAACGGAAGAAGATTATTTACCATTGGCGCAATGGTAAACGGAGAATTGATTGCACAGGCAAAGGCTTATAATAAAAAAGACGCAAGCCAGGTAGCTGCGCAAATTGCTGTTGAAAAATTAGGCATTGAACTAAAACCGATGTAGAATGGTTTAACGTTTAAAGGTTTAAAGTTGGATGTTTAACCTTAAACGTTTTAAACGACTTAAACGCTTTAAACGAATACATGGTTCAGACATTTAAATTCGGCATAATTGGCAGCGGCAGCTGGGGAACGGCTTTGGCTAAAATTCTAACCGATAATAAAAACAAAATCAATTGGTGGATACGAAGCGAAGAAACTATCAAACATTTATTAACCCGCCGTCACAATCCGCAATATTTAAGCAGTGTTTTTTTTGATACAACTTTATTACATCTTACTGCAAACGTATCTGAAGTAATTAAAAATTCTGATTGCATTATCATTGTCGTTCCTTCAGCATATGCTGTAGATACACTAGGTAATCTAGATAAAAATATTTTTAAAGAGAAAAAAATTGTATCTGCCATTAAGGGAATATTACCAGACCAAAATTTATTGCTTAATGATTATTTAAAACAGCAATTTAATGTTGAACTCGAAAATTATTTTGCTGTATTAGGTCCATGCCATGCAGAAGAAGTTGCTTCAGAAAAATTATCTTACCTAACCTTTTCAGGCATTGATGAAAATGCCACAAGACTTATTGCTACTTATTTTAAAACAGATTATCTCAACACAATTATAAACCATGATATTTACGGAGTTCAGTTTGCGGCTATCTTAAAAAATATTTATGCATTAGGTGCAGGTATTGCTCATGGCCTGGATTATGGTGATAATTTTTTGAGTGTTCTTATTGCTAACAGCGCTGATGAAATGGCAGGATTTTTACGCAAGGCAGGCATAAAAAATGTGGAGGTTGGTACTATTGAGCATACTGCTGTAACGAAAAATGCTTCTTCGACAGGCTCAGGACGGGAAACAACAAATTATGCGGCTTCCGTTTACTTAGGCGACCTTTTAGTTACCTGTTATTCACTTTACAGCCGGAACAGAACTTTTGGCAATATGATCGGCAAAGGATATTCTGTAAAAGCCGCCCAGCTTGAATTAAGCATGGTTGCCGAAGGGTACAATGCCAGCAAGTGCATGTATATAATCAATAAAAGTATACATGCTGATATGCCCATTGCAGAAACTATTTATAAAATTTTATGGGAGAATCTTTCGGCATCTCAAGGATTTAAAAAGATAGAAGAAACGCTGGTTTGATTCTGTAATTTTAAATATGGAAAGTGTTTTAATAACTCCGAGGGATAAAAATGAATTGAATCTGATTAAAACTTTATTGGAAAAAATGAATATTTCTAAAAAAAATTTATCTGATACTGAAAAGTAAGATTGGGCTTTGCTTAAATT
>CABDYW010000170.1_pt1 | contig 21531 bp, 15 predicted proteins | sample 3132051 | NCBI WGS metagenome assembly CABDYW01 (sample SAMEA5534338, study PRJEB31848) | metagenome | biome: tundra; feature: field; material: soil | place: USA | collected 2013-05 | depth 0.45 m | reverse complement strand
TTTCGCCGTGGTCGGTCTTCCCTGCCCAGGTGTGTGCGTTGGCGGGTGACCGACCAAATAAAATATGGAAGCGAAGACCATTGATCTTTGGACTAAGGAAATACCCTTCTCACTTCAACAAACGTCCTCATTATGGCAATGTTCATATTTATTGCCTTGTCGCTATTTAAAATACCGCTTAGCGCAATATCCTGTTGACAAACACTACCAAATAAAATTTTAAAGTTTATTGCAACATTTTTTTAAAAAAGGGAATGAGTTCTTCTGCAAGTATAGCATGATCTTCAACGCTTGGATGTCCGCCGCATCCTCTCGCCTGCATCGGCTTAAAAAAATAAAGCGCAACAGGTTTACCGGATGGATATAAAGCATCAATACGATCTTTTACCGCTGATAAACAGTTTTGAAAAGTAAGTCTGTGGCTGCCATTGATCATAGGACTGCTAAGCAGCGCTACCTGTGCATCCGGGTATTTTGATTTTACCAGTTGTACAAATTTTATATAGCTGCTTACAAAAGCCGAACTATCAAAAGGGTTTCTTTTTTTAATACCATCACCATTGCTGAAGTCATTTGTGCCTAAAGCTATACTTACAATTTTCGGAGTATAAGTATCAAAATTCCAACGTTGAGTGTTATAATCCTGAAAATCTGTTTTCTCATACACCTGTGGCATGGCAGGTCCATCACTATTCCAATTTCGGTAGATGCCGATACCGCTTACACTACTCAGGATAAATTCAGTGCCTAAAGCTCTTGCTACTCTTGGACCGTATGCTAAGTAGGCATTGTGCTGATCATGATATTCGCCAGTGCCGCAAGGCACTTCAGATGCATCAGCAGCAGCACCACAGGTAATGCTGTTACCAATAAATTCTATCAATGGTAAATTTGATTTTTGAAGAGCTTTTATATTTTCACCTATAATTTTTTGAATTATGATAGCTCCTGTATGCGCTTCAGTTGCCTTATATATCCATACCGTATGGTTTCCTGTATTTGAGGCATTTAAAACAATCGGTATCTGGGAGTTTCCGGTAACTTTTATTCTTTTTTGATAAACGCCATCCAACTCATACTGCAAGTAATTGTGACCTGCGGTATTAGAAATTGAAGCAAAAATCTGACATTGTTTTCCTTCGAAAGTAAAACCAAAATGCACTCCGGAACTTATGAGTTCAATATTTTGCCTGTCATTAACCAGGTACCTTCCATAAGGTTGCAAAGATGTTGCCGGTAAGATATTGTTGGGCGTCTTATTATTTTTTGTAGAGCCACAACTAATAAAACACAAGCAGAAAGCTAAAACAAGATGAATGTTTTTATACATAATAAGACAGTTATTGTTTATTTATTTTTCTGTACATTTTTGGGAGATCCTTTTCAAATAATGTATAAGGATCATCATAAAATTTTATAAAATCCTTTTCACTAACCTGACCGGGAAACGGTGCATAAAAATGAGTAGGACTTGTTACATCGTTTCTCCAAACCAACACATAAGCCATTTGCAATTTGGTTGCCTGCAAAGCTTTTAATAACATTTCGGTCCACCATGGTTTTTTGTTTCTTCAGTAGCATGTTTGTCGATCAATTTCATTTTACCCTGTGAGAATACTGATTGCGATTGCATCAGCAAAAACAAAAAGAATATGATACTATGTTTTTTCATACTGTCGGCTTCATGACTTATTAATTTTTTAATATCTTCTCAATCAATGTAAGTTCATCGGGTTTGAAACTGGTATGGTTAAGACTATCAATATTATCATGCAGTTGTTGTACAGAACTGGCGCCGATCAATACAGAAGTTATTCTTTTATCTTTCAGCAACCAGGCAATGGCCATTTGCGCCAAAGATTGATTGCGTTGTCTGGCTATTTCATTCAGCGACCTGACCTGCTGCAATCTTTCTTCTGTAATATCAGTAAGCTTTAAGGAAGCTTCCGGTTTGGACGCCCTGGAATTTTCGGGTATGCCATGCAGATATTTATCCGTAAGCATGCCTTGTGCCAATGGAGAAAAAGCAATACATCCCAACCCGGTTTCTTCCAACACATCCAATAAACCATTTTCCACCCATCTTTCAAACATGGAATATTTTGGTTGATGGATCAGGCAGGGCGTACCAAGCTTTTCCAGGATCTTAACTGCTACCCTGGTTTGTTCGGGGTTATAGCTTGAGATACCAGCATATAATGCCTTGCCGCTTCTTACTGCTGTATCAAGCGCCATCATTGTTTCCTCAACAGGTGTATCCGCATCGGGACGATGCGAATAAAAAATGTCAACATAATCCAGTTGCATTCTTTTCAGGCTCTGATCCAAACTTGATAATAAATATTTCCGAGAACCTCCATCACCGTAAGGGCCGGGCCACATTAAATAACCGGCTTTGGTAGAAATCACCAATTCATCACGCAGATTTCCGATAAAATTTTTCTTTAATATTTTACCAAAATTTTCTTCCGCAGTACCGGGCAAGGGTCCATAGTTATTTGCAAGATCAAAATGAGTTATGCCACGGTCAAACGCCCGGCAAAGGATTTGTTCAGCATTTTCAAAATTATCGACTGATCCAAAGTTTTGCCATAAACCCAATGAAATAGCGGGCAGCAATAAACCACTCCTGCCGCAACGGTTATATATCATATTGTCATATCTCTTTGATGTTGGGGTATATACCATTTTCGTGCATTTTTTGTAAGGATAATTGACTTCATTTTAATAAAACTTTTCTGAAGATAGACTACTAATTATTTACCTGAGTATTTTTGAATAAGTGCCTTTGCTTTTATCCCCGATTCTTTTAAATCCTTAGTCTTCCAATTACCTTTTGATGATGCTCCTTTCTTCAGAATAGAACAGGTTTCATCTTTATCGGAAACCGACCAGGTAATCCAGCTTATTTGGTTTTTTTCCGCCCAGTCAATCCATCGTTTCCACTCAGCATCATCAATCGGACCATCACCGGACGCTTCCATGCCTGCAGACTCAGAAATAAAAATTGGAATGCCTTTCTTAAGGGCATATTCGCATCGGTTCCTGAGCCATTGCTTATGGGTAGCGGCATAAAAATGGACGGTGTACATAATATTCTTAAATCCTAAAATAGGATCATCGGCAACCAGGTGAATATCCTGGTCCCAATGCGGATTACCGACTAAAATTATATTATTCGGATCAATCGCTCTTATAGTTGAAATGATTTCCCTTGCATACGATTTTACTTCCTGCCATGATTCCTGGTCAGGTTCATTGAATATCTCATAGATCACATTGGGGTAAGTGCCATAAGTGGCAGCCATTTCTGCAAAAAAACCTTTTGCTTCTTTTAAGTTGATATTATGACTATGCCAGTCGATGATCACATAGATTCCTTCTTTAATAGCTGCATCAACTACTGCTTTTATTTTCGCTTTTGAACCTTGCATATCTTTAATATAACCATGCTCCGGCTCTACACCCATAGCAGCACGAACAACAGAGCAATTCCAGTCTTTATACAACCATCTGACTGCACCTTCATTGTAAAACCGTGGCCAGAAATTATGCCACCCAAAACTCATTCCTCTCAAAACAACCGGCTGTCCCTTTTGATCTTTCAGTTGTGTGGAATCAACCGACAACTGACCATGCTCTTTTACCGGCTGTGCATGACTCAGTAAACCGTTTGCCAAAAACAAAAATCCTAATAAGTGCTTTCTCATTTCCTGATTTAAGAACATTAAAAAATATTATTCACCTGAAGTATCTACTTCCCATGCGTCTGTTCGAAACGGAGCAACAGGCATGCCTTCCTTACTAAAAAGATTTCCTGCAGCTGTATTGCTAAACGCATATCGCACCGCAACCGGATGAGCTACACTTTTACTCCAACCGGTCAGCCTATTATCTTTCGCTATAGCCTGTGCCGGATAAAAATGATGATCGGCTCCGGCTATGTATAAGCCCATTATGGAGTTGCCTTTAATTATAAGTCCGTCCGGATTATTATCAAATGATAAAACAGCTTTTTCCCTATCAATCTCCAGGCTTTTATAAACAGGGCTTTTTGCTGCAACGGCTGGTTGCCCATACGTATCGGATAAAGCAAGTTTAGCCAACCGTATGCCCACATCTTTTTTATTTTTTGGATGAATATCGAATGTATCTTCTGCCAGATCTGTCGTCACAACCATTCCAACTTTTGGCAATACTAAAGTCTTCAATTGCGCTTCTCTTAAAAGCGCTGCTATATTTTTATTACCATATTTAAAAGGCGCAATTTGAACATAATAAAAGGGAAATTCTTTGTGCCATTTTTCCCGCCAGGAAGTAATCAAAGTACTGAATAATTGATGATAGGTTGATGCAGTTCCGGTATTGCTTTCTCCCTGATACCAAATGACACCGGCAATTGCATAATTCAAAAGCGGCGCTATCATGCCGTTATAGGCATAACCCGGCGTTATCGGCCATCCATTTGACCTGGTTTGTTTCATTGCCGCTTCACGCAAAACAGCATCGGCAGTTACTTTTTCATCAGGCGTCCATACTTCAGCTGGCGTTCCGCCCCAGCTGGCATTGATAAGACCAACAGGCACATTCAAATCCTGGCTCAGCTTCTTTCCAAAGTAATAACCAATGGCACTGAAAGATTGAAGCGTATTGGAATCACAAAGCGTCCATTGTGCCTTACAATCTTCCTGTGGTGTTTCAGCTGTTGTTCGCTGAATATTAAAAAAACGAAGTTTCAGGTTGGCGGCCATTGACAATTCTTCTTTCATTTGAGGCAAACCCCAATGATAGTTATATTCCATATTGGATTGCCCTGAGCACACCCATACTTCGCCAATCAATACATTCTCCAGAACAATCGTATTATAGCCTTTAATCGTGATCGTATAAGGTCCGCCGGCAGCAGGCGTACTAACGTAAACCTGCCATTTTGCATTCTCTGAAACAACAGTAGAATCTGTTTTACCATTCCAGGAATTGGTGATATACACCTTCTCTGCAGGATTGCCCCAACCCCAAAGCTTTACAGAAGATTTTTGCTGAAGCACCATATTGCTGCCAATGACAGCAGGCAGTGTAATGTTCGCACGGGTGATAAGAGTTGCAATGATGAATAAAAAAATAAAATATATCCGCATAAAATGCTATAGTTTGGTACTTAATCTTAAGATCAATACATCATGAGCCGGGATAATAGCTTTCAGAGGATTTTTTGTTGTACCAACATCTTTCTTTAACCAAAGATCCCGAAGCTTATATATGTTTGTTTTAGTATTTAGTTCTCTCTTTGAAACTGTATCAAAAATCACATCAGATTGCCAGTTGAAATCAATGTTTTTTTGTGAAATACTACGGTTCAAAAAACAAACTGCCCAATCACCTTCGCTTAACGGCCTTACCCATATTTCAAGGCTGTCTTTTACTTTGTATTTGTATCCTTCCATTCCCGCTTTGTCCTGGTCAATTGCAATCACTTCCTTATTAGTAAGAATCTCAATTGTTTCTTTTGACATTTTTCTTAAATCATTTCCTGCAATCAGGGGCGCTGCAAGTATAGACCATAAAGAAAAATGCGCCCTGTCTTCATTTACTGTCATACCATTGCCAACTTCAAGCATATCGGGATCGTTCCAATGACCGGGGCCTGCATATTTTCTCAACCCATTTTGCAAATCAGCAATGGGCATTACTCCCAATTGTTTCCAGGTACCATGATCCAGTATGCCATCAAACTTTGCAGTAATATCGCCGGTTGTACGCCAAAGCTCACCTACGTTTGCAGCCCATTCCCACGGTTTATTATTGCCCCATTCGCAAAGACTGAAAACAATAGGGCGGCCTGCAATATGCAATGCATTACCCATAGTTGTGTACGCTTCTTTTGCATTAATGCCTTCTGTATTGCACCAGTCATATTTTAAATAATCAATACCGAGAGAAGCATAAAATCTTGCATCGTGGTATTCATAGCCTCTTGTTCCCGGATAACCTGCACAGGTTTTTGTTCCTGCACAATTGTACAATCCAAACTTCAAACCTTTTGAATGAACATAGTCAATCAACACTTTAATACCGCCGGGAAATTTTTTTGGATCGGGCACAAGATTTCCATTGCTATCTCTCTCTTTTGCCATCCAGCCATCATCTAAAACAAGATAGATATAGCCTGCATCTTTCATGCCCGATGAAACCATTTCATCCGCGATTTCTCTTACCAGCTTATCACTGATATTTGTTTGAAAAGTATTCCAGCTATTCCAGCCCATAGGCGGAGTAAGCGCAAGCCCTTCATACTTTTGAGCTTTGATTGTTGTAAAACAAAAAAGGTATGCGATAAATAAGAGTTGAATTTTCATTTTAAATTTTATTTTCTTTTTAATATTATTGGTTCTTTAACCTTAGGTCTCTCATATTATTTTTTATCAACCACCATATAAACCACTGACCTTGCCGGTATGGAAATTTTTATTCCATTATTTGTTGTAGCAGAATAAGCATTTAATGAAGCATAAGTTGAAGGCCCGCCTGAAACTGCATCAGGGCCTTTCCCATTCACGAAAACTTTTCTTGAAAATTCACCGTTGTCAGTTCCTCCGGTAAGTGTGTACCAATAAAAACGATTACCATATAAAGCATTTTTCAGGGAGACCTGGGCTACCTGGGCTGTTGTTCCTTTATTGACAATCATAACAGCATTTTGTCCTGATGTATAGGATGATGCATAACTTAAAATATCTGTGCTGCCGGTAACTGTAGAACTCAACATCCTATCGCCAATAGTTTTTTGAAAATAGTATATGTAATAAAAAGCAGGGCGTGGGTTCCATTTTGGAACACCGGGTTCATCTCCTATATTAAAAAGGCCATGATCATTTCCGCTATTCCATCCATTGGCAAAATCCCAGCGGCTGGTTTCTCCATATTTATTTTTTAATGCTTCACCATATAGTATCGCTGCATGCATTCCATTAATGTATGAAACCTGCTGCATAGAGCCTTGTGATGTAATGTTCCATTCCGTTAATGCAATTGGTTTCACTGTAGCGCCTGTATTGGTAAAACTTGTTTTTAAATAATTCATCATTGAGGCTGGGTTATCTATTGCTGTATTCAGAATTATATCTGCTGAAGAATTTTGCTGGTAAGGAGTGAAATAACTATGAACAATATAAAAATCTGCTGAAGTATTTACTTTTCCCAGCACACCTGCATTCCATGTTTGATCGGTGGGAGTTTGCCAGGATTCAGGCTGCTTTTCCAAAAGCTGCGCACCAATATAAATAGTCTTGCCAATTTGTTGCGCTGCAACACGCATGGAATCGGCAAATATTTTATACTGCATGCCATACAAATCACCGGTAATAATCTGTGGCTGGCCATCATGATTGTTGTTGAGATCAATACGATAACCGGCCTCCCATGTTCCATTATCTTCATTTCCTATTTCCCAGTATTTGGTACGGCCATTATCATAACGTACCCAATCGGCAGCAAGATGTGCAGCAGTTGATGCAGGATTAGTACCTGTACCATACCTGGCGTAGGCATAGTTTACAGTAATGATTCCCTGGTTGCCTGTTTGCTGCAGCATACTGTAATAATTATCGAGTGACGCCGTCCAGCTTTGAGAATTTTTTCCATACCAATATCCTGCTGCAATTGTATTTCCATTTGCATCCAATAAAGTACCAGGCGCATCAGTTGGTTTTACTCCATCCGGTGCATTCCAGAAATAAACATCACTTAAACTCCCTCCGGGAAAACGGATAACATTTGGATGAAGATTGGTAATGTGATTCATTAAAACAGGTTCTGTAACCATTGGGGTCATCCATACATTTGCATTCTGCCCGAAAACAGGACCCGGAACTTTTGTAATGATTGATGATGCATCAATATTTATCGTAACCGAAGGAGCTGCTGTTGGTAATGTTGTGTCAGTATATGATGGCGGCGTAAATGATTTTGGAGCCCAATCGTTTAAAAAAAATCCGATTGTATTGGCAATTGGAGGATCGACGGGAGGCGTTATCACGCCACCACCATCGCCGCCGCCATTCCCATTTCCATTATCCGGAGTGCCCTTTGGACTTTTCTTACAAGACGTCATGCTCAAAGTCATCACACATAATAATACAGCCTGAATAAACAATTTCGTTTTCATAGATTTTTATTTTATGTTTAATGATAATTTTTTACCATCATACAATACCTGCTCATCATATTTTTGTGCAAAATCAAAAGCAACAGGATTAGTTTTTTTTACCCAGGTAATATTGAATATTCTTTTTTGCAACATACCCGGAAAAGTTCCCTGCCTGTTTTGAATAATTAATTTTTTTTCATTTTCATTATAATCAAATGTAATGGTGGAATACATTCCTTTTTCATAATTGTAATTGGTGTCTTCATCTTCATACAGCGTAAAGGATCCATTGTTACCTGTATAAATAAAAAGTGAAATTGTATCCGCAGGTTTTTGTAATGTGAATTGCAAATCAGGGCCAACAGGAATGATTGATCCTTCTTTCACAAAAACAGGCATCCTGCTGAAAGGTGCACCGGCATTGATACTGTGGCCACCTTCAAAATACTTACCGGTATAAAAATCATACCAGCCGGTTCCCGCAGGCAGATAAACCTTCCTGTTTACCGCATGGTATTCATAAACAGGATTGATTAAGAAACTGCTTCCAAAAAGGTACTCATCATTAATACCGGTAACATTTTTATCATTCGGAAAATCCATGATCAAACCACGCATGATTGTATAATTATTCCAATAAGTTTTAGCTGCCAACGAATAGATGTAAGGCAGCAGGCGATATCTGAGCCTGTCATAAAACAACATGCTTTCATAAGCCGGATCACCGGGTGATGCTGTATTAAAAATTTCACGATATGGATATTGGCCATGTACCCGAAATAAAGGGCAGAAGGCTCCAAACTGGTACCACCTTGTCATCAATTCCTTCCATTCTTTTAGATCCTCAGTTTTTGCATTTTCAAAACGATGTTCATTAGCGAACCCCCCGATATCCATTGTCCAGTAAGGAATACCTGACATAGAGAAATTTACACCTGCTGATATTTGATTCTTCATGTCATGCCAGCGTGAAGCAATATCACCACTCCACACGGCAGCCCCATAACGCTGTAAACCACCGTAAGCAGAACGGGTAAGAATGAATACTCTTTTATTTGGATCAACTGATCGCTGGCCTTCATAAATTGCTTTGGCATTCACCAACGGATAAGCATTAAAATATTTTGTTGCCGAACCCAACGCATTGGGAAACATCAATTGCTTTCTATGTTCAATGGAAAGATTGGAATAAATATCGGGTTCGGAGGCATCCATCCAAAAAGCGTCTACGCCTTTAGCGTATATATTATCATTCACCAGTTTCCAGAAAAGTTTTCCGGCTTCAGGATTAAACGCATCATAAAATGTAGAAACATAACCCAGCCAATCCTTGTCATTTTCCTCTATGTTTTTTGGGTACAGGAAACCTTTGTTATTAAGCAGATCATAATTTTTTGTGCCCTTGTAAAATTTGGGCCATACAGAAATCATCAGGTGTGTATTGTACAGATGATGCAATGTGTCAATCATACCTGCAGCATCCGGAAATCTTGTGGTATCAAACTGCTGGCTTCCCCATTGATCAGGTTTCCAGTATTGCCAATCCAATACAATATTATCCAGTGGTATTTGTCTTTTGCGAAATTCTTTTACAGTAGATAAAACTTCTTCCTGTGTTTTGTATCGTTCACGGCTCTGCCAGAAACCCAATGCCCATTTGGGAACTATCGGTGCCTTGCCGGTAAGTTGCCTGTAGCCGCTTATTACTTCATCCATATTTTTACCATACACAAAATAATAGTTGATATTATTACCGGCTTCGGAGCTTAGAATAAATGTGTTATTTTCTTCAGTGCTTACGGGGCGAAGAAAATTGCAGGAAAGAAATGACTCGCCACCATCCGGTATCCATTCAATTTTAACCGAATATTTTTTTTGCCGCACCAGTTCAACAGGAACTATGGCTGTAGCAGGATTCCAGCATTGACGCCAACGGTCAAGCACCTGTTTTCCCTCTATCCACATTTTTACATATCCGCCATACCTTACTGAGAATTTATGAAGGCCTGTAAATGAGGATTGAAAATATCCCTGCCATGTTACCATGCCATTATTCAATGAAAATGATGCAGGGAAACTTTTCAATGGTAAATAATCATAAGCAATTGTTGACTCAATACGATTCTTTATTTTTTCAGCAGGATTTTTTTTCAAAACATAGGTCGCTGTTAAACCACCTTCTTTGTTTTCTGCATCAAATAATTTTAAACGATCGAGCGGTTCATACTGCCTTCCATCCCCGAATTGAGTGATGGAATAATTGTCCCAAAGAATTCCATAATTTTTATTGGATACTAAAAAGGGAACGGCAACTTCGCTATTATTTTGCAGTAGTTGTACCACATTATTTTTATAATTCATCAAACCCTGCTGATGTTGTCCAAGCCCATAAAAAGCTTCATCGCCAGGTGAAAAAAAAGATTGCGTGATGTGCCACGAAGCGCCGGCATCAATTGAAACCGGCGTAAAATTTCTTCCATCTTTTTTTTCTTTCAGCAATTTATTTCCCTTTAAGTCAGTAAAATAAACAGCGCCGGAAAACAAAGACACGAAAGCTTTTATGAATGATGTAGCTACAATCAATTCATCTTTTGTCTGAGATAAGGACCATTTAACTGCTTTCTTATTCATTTCGACCAACATCAAACTGGTATCTTTCTTTACCGGAATAACAGGGCTTGCATTTACATGAATAATCTTTTCTGAAAGCACCTGTAACTGTATTGCTTTAGCTGTGTTCGCTGATGCATTTAAAAAATAAACTATTACACCATCATCCAGTTTTTCAACTTTTACTTTCTGTGCTGTTACTCCATTTAAGAAGAACAGGAAAACAAAAGCTACAGTAATTGATTTAGTATGAAGGGACATAATTTATTTTAAAAAACAATAGTTTTATTTACCATGAATGATGCCGTTTGATTGGCTACTTGTATTTTGAAATCACCTGCTTCCAGCGTTCTCTTATTATCTGTATTTATAAATGCCAGATCTTTTAAAGGCAGTTTAAATGTTACTGTTTTTGATTCACCCGGTTTTAAATCAACTTTTTCAAAACCTCTTAATCTTTTTACATCAGGAGTTAAAGAAGCAATGAGGTCAGAAACAAATAACTGAACCACTTCTTTTCCTTCACGATTACCCGTATTTTTTACAGTAACATTAATGATTGCAGTTTCACCTGGCGAAAAACTTTTTTTATCAATACTCAGGTTGCTGTATTCAAATGAGGTGTAGGATAAACCAAATCCAAATTGAAATTGAAGATCGGATTCACCTCCCTGTGGATTGCCATTTCCTTCTGATGGTTTATGAATATAACCGGCTAACGAGTTAGTATAACGTGGATATGTGATGGGTAATTTTCCACTTGGGTTTACATCGCCGGTAAGAATATCAGCCAATGCATCCGCACCAAAATTTGAAGGAAGATAAATATCCAGGATGGCTGCAGAACCCTGTTCTATTCTGTTAATTATTCTTGGACGTCCTTCATTTAAAATAATAATAACTGGCTTACCGGTTTTGATCATTGCCTGCGCCAGTAAAAGCTGGTTATCAGATAAACTCAAATCATTAAGATTGCCCGGTGTTTCAGTATAACTGTTTTCACCAATGCATAATAAAATATAATCTTCTCCGGCAGCAGCCTGTATAGCCGCATCAATATTTACAACAGAATCTTCGTAATATTTTCCCTTCATATTATAAGCAACACCTTCTTTATATTTTACATGATCAGTCCCGAACTTTTTTTGTACTGCTTCTAAAATAGTATTGTATCGCTGTGCATACTCATCAGTTTTTTCTCCCTGCCATGTATAAGTCCATCCGCCATTTAATGTTCTCATAGAATTGGCATTTGGCCCTGTTACCAACACTTTTGCATTCTTTGGTAATGGTAAAATATTATTTGTATTTTTTAAAAGTGTGATAGATTCGGCTGCAGTTTTGTAAGCTGCATTTTCAAAACCGGCACTTCCAAATTTTGGATAATCCTTTACATACGTTACAGGTGTTTCAAAAATCTGTAGTTCATGTTTCACTCTTAAAATTCTTGTAACAGCATCATCAATCCTGCTAACGGGAACTTTTCCTTCTTTAACCAATGCAATAAGGTCTGTACAAAATTCTTTGTAATCATAAGGAATCATTGACATATCAATGCCGGCATTTATCGCCAGCCTGATGGCTTCCTTAATACTGTTTGTTATCTTATCGCGGCGATAAACATTTTCTATATCCTGCCAATCGGAAACAATAAAACCTGTAAAGCCCAATTCTTTTTTCAGAATATCAGTAAGTATGTGTTTATTAATATGCGTAGGTACACCGTTAATCAATGCTGAATTTACCATCACTGTTCTTGCACCTGCTTCCACGGCAGCACGGAATGCCGGTAAATGATATTCACGCAAATAATGTTCAGGTATCCATGCATCACTTCTGTCATGGCCCGATTTAGGATCAGAATAAGCCATGTAATGTTTTATACTTACTGCAAGTTTTTCTTTGCTGCCTAATGGATCCTGAAAGCCTTTTACAAATTGAACACCCATCTCCGAAACCAAGTAAGGATCTTCTCCATAACCTTCCCAAATGCGTGGCCATTGCGGGTTTGTCCCTAAATCCAATACAGGCGAAAATGTCCAGGGAACGCTTGCTGCTCTTGATTCGTAAGCCGTAATAACGCCTGCATCAAAAACCAATTGGCGATTCCATGTAGCTGCCTGTCCTATTTCCTGGGGAAAGAGCGTAGCGCCTGCAACATAATTAGCACCATGATTATCATCAAGACCATATAAAACCGGAATCTTCAAACGGGTTTCTTTTGCTGCATTTTGTATTTGCTCAATGATGCCATTCCATTGTTGAGGATTCAGCAAGCCGGGAGTATTTAATATGGAACTTATTTTATAATTAACTACTGCATCTCTGAATTTATCCTGGTTGAAAACAAAATTTCCGTTCTGTATACTTCCTAAAGATTCAATGGATACCTGTGCCATTTGTCCCACCTTTTCTTCTAAAGTCATTTGCTTTATCATCGCATTGATTTTAGATTCTGTTGCAGTATTACGGGATTGAGATTTACTGTTTCCAGGTAATACAATCATTAGAATAAATAAAAAAATTATGAATTGACTTGTCCTGATTACATTTTTCATATTGAATTTTGATTTGAATTTTAAATGAATTTTTGTATACTATTTTTTTAATAAAATTATTTTTGCAAATCAGTATTACTAACAAAAGCAATTTTCCTGCTATCCGGTGACCATGATGGTGTGTTGATAGAACCTTGCCCTCCGTATAAATATGCAATCACTTTAGGCGTGCCGCCGCCTGCCGGTAACATACGTAAATAAACATGTTTATAAAAAGGATGATCATCCGGTTTAATATCTTTCGTAAAAGATAAACAAACGATCCACTTACCATCTGGCGACACATGCGCAAACCAGTTATTGTAATCATCATTGGTCAACTGTTCCTGCTGGCTTCCATCGGCCTTCATTCGCCATAATTGCATCATGCCGCTTCTGACTGAGTTGAAGTAAATATATTTACCATCAGGACTGTATTCTGATCCATCATCTAATCCGGGTGAAGTTGTGAGTCGCATTTCTTTTCCCCCATTTGACGGAATTTTATAAATATCAAATTCATTATTGCGTTGACCCGTGAACGTTAGATACTTCCCATCAGGTGACCAGCCATGTAAATATGAAGGACCTGTAGGTGTGATCTGTTTTGGCTCACCCCCATTTACAGGAACCGTATAAACAACCGAGTTATATTTTCCATCAACACTTGCGCCACTTAATCCCAGCATTTTTCCATCAAAAGAAATAACATGGTCGTTATTGTTATTTTTTACCAAACCGGTATTGATCAATCCAGGTGTATGATTCTGAATATTGAAACGGTACATCAATCCCTTACTGTTATAGATCAAACTTTTCCCATCGGGTGTCCAGTTAGGCGCCTGTAGCGATTCAGGCGAAGTGTATAAGACCTGTCGTTTACCGGTAAATACATCCATGGTTTCTATATTGCTGCCGATATAATCTTTATACGGAACAAAATTTTCTTTTGCAGGAACAATGATCCGCACATTATCGAATGAAACTTTTTCTAAAACATCTTTATTATGCGAGCAGATAAATACACCAACATATACATCATCTTTCAAATCAACATCAGTAATTTGTTCAGTTACAAATGGCTCACCAAAATGAGCTACCGACATGATGTATTGATTGCCCTTTCTTTCTAACTGAATTACATCCGGAGCGCTAATTGTAAATTTTGTTTCTTCAATATCTGTATGAGGCAACTTCCTGTATTGAAGAGAAGTAAGCCCGTCGCCATGAATAGTAGCCGCAACCATAGCAGCGCTGCTGTCAAGAGAAGTGCGAACCATCCAACCGAATTTGCGATGTTGCTCAATCCCTTTGCCCAATAATTGTCCCCTTCCCTGTAATATAAAATTGCCCTTCATTCGTTTCCACAAGTAATGAAAGTCATCACGGGTAAACCAGATATTAGTGCCTGAACCCGATAGCTCATAAACGCCTGTAGAAGCATTATACGTTGCATTGCCGGGATGTAAAATCTCACCTACATCATTATGCCCGTCAAAAATACCCACATTTTGTGAAAAAGAATTTATGCATGGCAGAAGAATGCTACCTGCTATCATAATTATTTTTAAGTGAAATGTTTTGAAATGCATACAAAAAAATTAAAATTAAAAATCTGAATAAGAAGTGCTGTGCATTAAAATGCTGTCAATATGTGAAACAGATACCTTGTTTTCATTTTCCGGCCTGGTGGAAATATCTTTCCAGGCTGCATCTTCGCCAAACTGCTTCCACTGCGCATTACGTTGTTCAACACTTTCGAAAACCGGCATATACATAAAATTGGGCATGTGGCTTCCCGATACCACATGTGCATAAAAAACCGGATTGAAACCAAGCCGATTAAATATCTGTATCTCTCCACCCGTATTAAACATGGCCATCTTTTTTTCAGAAAGTTTTTCGGTAGGACTTTCATAACTTCTTAATTCAAAAACTCTTTCTGCATTTTTTGCTGTCGGCAACAACAAATGCCCCTGCCCTGAAAATGCATCGAGTAAAATTGATTCCATTCTTTCATAAGGAGCTTTATCAGAAGGCGCTTCTTTGAAGCTTTTCGCAGATGATGTATAGAGCGCATCTTTTGTAAGGTTTTCGTCCAGTTTCATCCATGCTTCTCCGGAATTAAAAGGAATTAATACATAAATGAATTTTACTGTGGCTGTATCGTTTGCGATTGGTTTAAAAACACCAATATTTTTAATACTTAGACGATGCAATGCAGGCATGTACACATTTTTTAAATACTGATCAACCTGGTCAACCTGTTCATTATTTTTTAAATGATAAATTTTTATTTGATAAAAATCATGCGGACCTTTTGCTCCATACACTACCGGAGATAATGCTACCAGTATCGCAATTATGAAAAGTATATTCTTTATTTTGGTCATTTTATTTTTTATTTTAGATTTGATTTGTTACTCTTAGAAATTAAACAAGATTCTTTTTTATATACTTAATACTTTTAGTAATACTATCAAATGGTGTGCCCGGGCATTTATCCTGCTCTACAAAAAAATATTTCATGCCCGCTTTATTTTTATATTTAAAAATTTCTTTGAAATCAATAATACCGTTTCCTATTTCTGTAAAATCCCGGGCAGGCGTATTATCCATATCTTTCACATGCCAGAGAGGGAACCTGCCTGGATGCTTATTGAAAAGTGCAATTGGATCCTGACCTGCTTTTTTGATCCAGTAAATATCCATTTCCATTTTTACCAGATCTTTATCAGTCGCCATTAAAATATCGTAAGGATAAGTATCACCCTGCTTTTCAAATTCAAAATTATGGTTGTGATAACACAACTGTATACCAGATTTTTTACATCTTTCTCCTGCAATATTTAACTGGTCGGCAACATATTTATAATGATCCAGATCCCCTCTTTCCGCTTCGGACAAATAAGCACATACCATATATTTAATACCAACTTCGGCGGCATCATCTACTGCTTTATTCCAATCGTGTAAGAGCGTGCCGCTGACAATTTCTCCATTTGTTTTTTCTTCACCAAGCCTGTAATGGCTGCTTGGAATTACAAGCCCGTTTTGTTTCAAAACTTTTTTAAAAGCCGAAGGACTCATTCCATAAAACTTTTCAGTTCCGGTGTAGGTAGCGCCTTCTACCGATGTATATCCAATTTGTGTAACCTTAGCCAAAGCAGATACAGGATCTTTATCCATGGCATCCCGGACCGTGTATAATTGCAGGCCGATTAACGGTGTTTCATTTTTAAATTCAGAAGGTGCAATGAATAATCCTGCAGAAAGCAATGATGTTGATTTAAGAAATGATCGTCTTGTTGCCATGTTACTAATTTTAAAATTTCATGAATAATTATACTTTTTCAATTTAATCATTTTTTCAAGTAATTACCACAAGGTTTTTTAAACTATTTATCTTTCACTTTACTTATCCTACGAATCAATTCAATACAGGCCCTGCTATTGTGATAAGGGCATTTCCAGATTCCGACTTTATCTTCCTCCATCAAAGAATAATTTTCTGTTACACCCCAAAACCATTCTCCATTTACTTTATCAAGAATATGTTGCTGCGTAAACCGCCAACTGTTTACTGATTTTTCAAGATACCTTTCATCGCCGTTTATTTGCCAGGCGTTAAAAAAACCGATCATGCTCTCAGCCTGTGGCCACGAATGTTTTTCTTTTATAAGATGATTTTCATTAGCATTATATTCATACCATAACCCGCCATCCTTGTCAAGCCCTTCTGCTGCTGCATTTGCCAGCTTTACAGATTTTATTTTTATTTTTTCCAGAAGTTCTTTGTCACCAATAACTTCAGTAGCCTCCTGGATCAGCCACGCAGCTTCAATATCATGACCGTAGGAAATTATATCCGATTTCACATTCCATTCCTCATCAAAAAACAAAATCAGGTGATTGGATTTTTTATCAATAATGTGATCCAAAAAAATATGAATCAGTTCAGTAATTTTTTTATTTAAACCTTCGTTTGGCCATATACGATAGAGATTAGCAAAACCTTCCAGCACGTGCAAATGCGTGTTCATTGATTTTTTTTCATTTGCATCTTTTTTGCTCAGCCGCAAATCATTTATTTCCATCCAGTCTGCTGATAATGCTTCAATGTATCCGCCATTTATTGTATCATAGCTATGTTCAACAATAAGGTTGTACAACTCTATAGCGAGTTTTTTTGCCTGTTCATTTTTGTTACATTGATAAAATTCGCTCAAACCATATATTGCAAATGACAATGCATAGATTTGTTTTTTTGTATCAAGAGGATCTCCTTTGTAATCCACACTCCAATAAACACCGCCATATTTTTTATCAATAAAATGATCAATAATGTACACGAAAGCCCTTTCTGCTGTGTTCAGGTAATCCATATTCCCGGTAAGATTATATGCAGCGGAAAATGTCCATAATATCCTGCTATTAAGAACAGAGCCTTTTGGCGCATGGGGAAATACTTTATTCGAATTATCAAGTTTTCCATAAAATCCTCCAAACTCATTATCAATCGTATTTTTTTGCCAAAAGTTCAGTAGTTCAGATAATTCATTTTGCAATTCTTTTTTATATTGATCTAATTGCTGTAAGGAAAACATATCATTATTTTTGAACAAATTTTTGTTTCACCATTTTTCTTATTTAGCAAACCCATGAAGCTGCGTGTGTGCTGTACCGTTATAGTTTTCTACAGATAAGTTTTTATCAATTATGCCGATAACAGTCTGTACGGATGCTTCGGAAGATAACCCGTCTTCCGGAGTATTTATCACGTAATCCAGTAATTTTTCTATGGTGCTGGTGGCAACATGTGTTCTCAAATCTGATGATGCATAATAAATAAATACAGCTCCATCTTCATCAGTTATCCATCCATTAGAAAACAAAACGTTGGAGACATCACCTGTTCTTTCATCTCCTTCAGGAGCCATAAAATATCCTGCAGGTTTGTGAATTACTTTGGTGATATCATTAAGGTCTGTCATAAACATGTATAACACGTACCTTAAACCTGCAGCAGTGTTTCTAACACCATGTGCAAGATGCAACCACCCTTTTTCTGTTTTTACAGGAGCGGGGCCTAATCCGTTTTTTGCTTCATAAACAGTATGGTACGCTTTTTTATCTATTACGATTTCTTTTTTAATTACTGCATTTTCTATATCGTCACAAAGCCCGAAGCCTATACCAGCACCGGTTCCCGCTTCAGTAAAACTATCCTGCGGGCGGGTATAAAAAGCATATTTATTATTAAAGAACTCCGGATGTAACACTACATTTCTTTGCTGAGGTGATGGAGTTTTAAGATTGGGAAGGCGTTCCCATTGAAAAAGGTCTTTTGTTCTTGCTATACCACATTGTGCTATTGCGGCAGACTGATCGCCTTCGGGTGCATTAGGATCTCTTCTCTCTGTACAGAATATTCCATAAATCCATCCGTCTTCATGCTGAACCAGGCGCATATCGTACACGTTTACTTCGGGCTCATTTGTTTGTGGTAATACAACCGGATAATCCCAAAACCTAAAGTTATCAATACCATTTTCACTTTCCGCTACTGCAAAAAATGATTTCCTGTCCATGCCTTCCACCCTTGCTACCAGCACATATTCATTATTAAATTTTATAGCCCCGGAATTGAAGACAGCATTTATTCCAAACCTTTCCATCAGGTAAGGATTTGTTCGCTGGTTGAAATCGAACCGCCAGGTTAATGGAGTGTGAGCCGCCGTGAGAACAGGATTTTCATAGCGCTCATAAATACCATTTACAGATTCAAGCGGATTATTTCTACGGCTTATCAATTCGTTAAAAGAAGTCTTTAAGACTTTTAGTCTATTTTGAAAATATGTATTCATATTAAAAGGTTGTTGCCATCGGTAAATATTTTTATTTTTTTTAATTCTCTAATTTATTCCACCATGTTTTTTTAAGAATAATAATAATTACTGCCAGTATAAGCACAGTTATTAATAAAGGCAGCTTCATCCACAACACTACATACAATGGCAAAATCGTAAGACATAGTTGTGCGATAATCCCCAACACCACATTGAACATATCCAGTTTAAATCTTTTGTTGGCTACAAATGAGGGATCATCAGCAACTACCAACTCATGTACAGGTTTCCAGAAACCCCATGGCCGCACCTGCTTGTAAAACTTTTTTAAAACTTCAATATCTGTTGGCGGCGCAGAATAGGTTCCTGCGATACAACCAATGATAGAAATTAAAAACAAAAGCGGCCAATTATAAAGCGGCAAACCTGAAAATATAAAAGGGAATACCAATGCGGCAATAATACCCGCCATCATTCCCCAATAGAAACCTCTTGCATTGAAGCGCCACCAATACCATTTAAACATATTGGACGCGATATATCCTCCGTACAAAGCGCCTACTATCCACTGCAATATTGAATTGACATCTTTAGCAAAAAAACCAAGGACTATACCCACGGTTGCTACCAGGATACCCACCGAATAGTTCATAGTAATGATTTTCCTGTTGGTGGCTTTAGGGTTTATGTATTTTAAATAAATATCGTTTACAATATAAGCCTGGGCAGCGTTTAAAGTACCGGAAAAGGTTCCCATAAAAGCGCCCAGTAATCCGGTAAGCACAATTCCTAAAATACCAACGGGTAAAAAATTATTGATTGCACCGGGCAAAATTCTTTCAAAATCTGTACCTCCTCCCGGTGCAGAAAGATCCAATTGATTATAATAAAGCAATGCCAAAACAGTTAAACCTATCACCATAGTATAACGAATCGGCAATAAAATTATCGAAACAAAACCCGTCATTTTTGATGCTTCTTTCGGAGAACGGGTGGAGAGTACTTTTTGCATATCATAATTGGGAGCAGGACCGGCCAAACTTGCAAACACTCCTTTAAATAACATCATCATAAAAAAGATACTGAACAACCCGAATTGATCATCTTTGATTTTTTTTACGGCTGCAGGAAGAATGTTTTTCCAGTCGAGGTTTAGATCCAAACCAAAGAAAGGATGGTTCCATCCTTTAGGCACATTCAACTTTTGCCCATGCAAATGTGTCATAGCAATATAGCCAACGGCAATGCATCCAACGGTCATGATCAAATACTTAATCAAATCGCCGATTACAATGCTATTCATACCACCCAATATGGAATAGAACATAGCAAATAAAGTAAAAACGATTCCATAGAAATGCGCTACATAATCGGCACCAACATGAAAAGGAATATAGGGTTGAACCACATTCCATGGCACAAAAATTTCTATGAACTTACCAAGCCCTACAAAACCATAAGCCAGGAATCCAAGGCATCCGATCAATGCAAAAACTACTGTAATATTATGTGATGCAGTTACGCCTTTTCCTTTAAAACCAAATCTTGTAGCAAGCCATTCAGCACCCGTATCCGCATTGGAACGTCGCAGCCATTTTGCTAAAAACATCATATTAAAAACCTGGTTAAATACAGGCCAGAGCCAGGGAATCCAGATACTTTTGAAACCATAAACAAAACATAATGATACCATCCACATAGTGCCACTGATATCAAACATGTCGGCTGCATCGCTTAAGCCGAGCAGGTACCAGGGTAATTTTTTCCCGGCCATTAAATAACTCTCTTTATTCTTCCTGGCTTTCTTTCTAAAATACATCCCAATCAAAAGCATGGATACCAGGTAAATAACAACAATACTTATATCTGTTAACTGTAATTTCATTTATAGAGGTCTGCTTTTGTTACATCCTTTTGAAATAAAATATTGGGCTCTTTATAAAATTTTATAAAATCTTTTTCTGATTGCTGGCCTTTGAAAGGCAGATAATATTCTACCTGGCCGGAAGGTTTGTAACCCGCATTGCGCCAAGCCAATGCATACGATATTTTATGGTGATCAAGAGCTTTTAAAAGTACATTGGTCCACCAAGTGCTGTCAGGGACTTTTCCATATCCAAACTCTGTAAGAGCAGGTATTTTATTTTTTTCAAAAGCTATTTCATCAAGCATTGTTAACATGTTACCGGCATCTTTTATGAATGCCGCGTTTCCTTCTTCGCCGCCATTTCTTTGATAAATATCAAAGCCTAAAATATCTGTCCATTCATCCCCAGGAAATTTTAAAAGATAATCTTCTTTGGAGGAAAAACGATCAGTATTATAAGCATATAAAAGCTGGTGAATATTTTTAGTATCTCTAAGGTATGAAACAGTAAAATGCCATAGC
>CABDYW010000149.1_pt1 | contig 23021 bp, 20 predicted proteins | sample 3132051 | NCBI WGS metagenome assembly CABDYW01 (sample SAMEA5534338, study PRJEB31848) | metagenome | biome: tundra; feature: field; material: soil | place: USA | collected 2013-05 | depth 0.45 m | reverse complement strand
CCTTATATTCAGGCTGCGGGAATTTTCTGTAATGCCCGATTCAGTCGCCATAATTTTAGCAGTATGCCTTATATCCGAACCTGCTACAGTAAAAAATACCATTTTCCCGGGTTTTGCTTCGCTGATATATTTCTCCGGTATTGTAAAATCCAGTTTCAGATCACTGGTTTTTTTTATAACAGCAATAACTATTTGCGGCGTAACATATGCTCCCACACTTATTTCTTTTAATCCAAGTTTTCCTGAAAAAGGTGAGCGTACCACTGTTCTTGCAATATTTGTTTTTGCTATTTCTATGTCGGCACGGATATTATTTGCATTAAGCACAGCCATATCATAATCCTGGCGGCTGATTCCCTGGATATTAAGTAACTGAGAAAGACGATTAGCAGTTTGATTAGCTATGTTAAGCTGCGCCTGCAATTTTTTCAATTGAGCCTGCAGGTCTGCATCGTAGAGCTTTGCTATTACTGAGCCTTTGCCAATGTAAGCGCCTTCTCTCACATTAAGCATGGTAAGTCTTCCTGATACTTCAGGATGTATCTCAGTGCTTTCGGATGCTGTTAAAGTACCTGGCACTTCAATACTTTCGGTAATTTTTTGAGGAGCCACAATAACAGCATCAACTTTTTGCGGTTGCTGCTGCCTGCCTTGCTGGGTTGTTGGCGTTGTTTTTTTTTCTGTTGATTTGCTTTTGCAGGATATTATACTAATTAAAAAAAAACTACTGCAGATAAATTTCCAGAACATCAGTTTTATTAAAATGGTTAAGAAATACTTAGTTGCTTTTTACAGGATGTGAATTCAAATAGCGTGCAATTTAAAGATTTTTAAGTGCCTATCACTTTAAGGATTTGTTTTATTTTATGAGCGGTATATACCAGTTGCTGCTGCTCTTTACTAAGGATGGTTACATGCCCCATTTTTCTTCCCGGTTTGGTTTGTTTTTTACCATAGATATGTACAAAAACATTTTCCATTCGCAAAACATGTTCCAGACCCCGATAATCGGCAATGCCGGTATAATTTTCTTCGCCAATAATATTTACCATCGCTGCCGGAATAATATGTTTTGTATTGCCCAGGGGGTATCCGAGCATTATTCTCCACAACATATCAAATTGCGATGAATAATTTGCTTCTATGGTATGATGCCCGCTATTATGTATTCTTGGAGCGGTTTCATTTACCCAAATATTATTTTCTTTGTCAATGAACATTTCCACTGCGAAAATTCCCGGACTGTTTAAGTTTTTTACCACTTTAGTAGCAACGGCTTCCAGCTTCCACAAAATTTTTTCAGATAAATCAGCAGGGCTTAATTGATAATCAAGTAAATTGAGAAGAGGATGAAAAACCATTTCTATGGGCGGGTATAAAACTATTTCACTTCCGTTAGATGCCACAATTATCGAGATCTCTTTATCTATATTTATTTTTCGTTCAAGTACTGAGGGCTCATCAAAACCGGTAACGAAGTCTTCTTTATTTTTTATTGAGATAATCCCCCGTCCATCATAGCCTCCCATGGCAATTTTATGTACGGCAGGAAAAAAACCGGGATAGGCTGTAATATCATTCAGGTTTTTAGTAATTACAAAATCTGCAGTCGGGATTTCATTCTCTTTATAAAATTGTTTTTGTAAGATCTTATTCTTGATAATAGAAAGAGCAGATGGTTTTGGAAAAACTTTTACGCCTTCGTTCTCTAATTTTTGCAATGCATCTTCATTTACTGATTCTATTTCAATGGTTATTGCATCCAGTTCTTTCCCGAAATTATAAACGTCATCAAAGTTTTTTATATCTCCATTTATAAAATGATTGCACAAATGCGCAGCAGGGCATTCATTATCATTTTCCATTACAAAAGTTTCTACAGGATAGTTTGCGGCAGCCTGTAAAAGCATCCTACCCAATTGCCCGCCACCTAAAATGCCTATCTTCTGCATTAAATTTTTTTGGTGCAAGATAAAGCTAAGCTGTATAAAGTAATTAGTCGTTATTTTCCAAATGAAAAATATCACAGATCTTTAGTAAACCTGTACAGGGCAGGCCAACACTATTTTTCGAGATCATTCAGTGCAAAGGGGCAAAGAGCTTTGGTAAAAAAAAATTTAAAACATTGTTTGAGGCAATTGAAAGAGAGCAGGCAGAGAGAGGTAATTTATAATATAATAAAGTGATGTTAAAGCAGCCATCAGGGTTTTATTTTTTAAATAAAAACAATATTTTTACGTTACTAAATCTAAACCTAAACCTTACAAACATGAAGAACCTGTATTTGAAGACTCTTCTTATTGTAATATTTGTATATTTTACAACAGGTATTTCTTTTTCACAAACCTCATTTAATGATTATAAGCGGGCATCATTTAAAACTGTTGATATATTCGGACGTAAGGAGGATACTTTAAGAAAGGAATTTGCAAGAAAAGGTTTGCAATGGCCTGCAAAATATGTTTACATCCGTTCTTTTAAATATGATGCACAACTGGAAGTTTGGGTTAAAAATGATTTTAAAGAACAGTACAGGCTTTTTAAAACATACAAGGTTTGCATGCAAAGTGGTACCATGGGCCCAAAAAGATTTCAGGGAGATTACCAGGTGCCTGAAGGATTTTATTACATCAATGAATTTAATCCCAACAGTAACTACCATTTGTCATTAGGATTAAATTATCCCAATGCATCAGACAGAATTTTAAGTGACTCTTTAAGACCGGGCGGTGAAATTTACATACACGGCAGCTGTGTTTCGGTGGGCTGCATACCATTAACTGATGATCAGATTGAAGAGTTATATATTATTGCCAGTTATGCTAAAGCTAACGGGCAGGATTTTATCCCGGTGCATGTGTTTCCTGTAAAGTACAGTGTAAAAAAATCACTTGAATATTTAAACACTACCACAAAAAAGAATCAGCAATTGCAGCAATTCGCTTTACAGTTAAGAGAAGCGTTTGATAAGTTTGAAGAGAAAAAACAAATCCCTGTTGTATTGGTAAATAAAAAAGGTCAGTATCTTTTTGATTGATCTAAACGCTTCATCAGCATTTGAATAGTATCTTTTGTTTTTTGTTCCAGCACTATTGTTTTGTCTTTTGAAAGTTTGTTTATAATATTTGTATTATAATGGCGTATAGTTAGTAAAGTAAGGTTCTTCTCCATCTGAACATCAAAAATTTCAGAAGCCTTTAGCGCCAGTTTTTCAATTTTTTCATGGTGATCATCCATACAAATTAATATGCTGATAGCAGCATTTTGCGTAAGGTTTGGTTTGATCTTAAGTTCTGCAAAAATCTCATACAGCCTGCTCATTGGCTTTTCACCAACAAAAGAAAAATCTTTTGAATTTAAATTTATTAAAACCTGGTTTTGTTTAAGAACAATAATGGGCGGCAGTTGATGTACATTCTTATTACTAATGATCGTTCCCTCTGCATCAGGGTTTAAAAAGCAGCGAACATATAATGGGATATTTTTATTTTGTAATGGCTTAATTGTTTTTGGATGAATAACCTGCGCTCCGTAATAAGCCATTTCTATTACTTCATCGTAGCTTAGTGCATTAATAAATTTTGCATCCCCAAATTCTTTTGGATCTGCATTCATTACGCCTTCTACATCTTTCCAAATGGTAAGGCTTTCGGCATTCATCATGTTTGCAAATAATGCTGCTGTATAATCACTTCCTTCACGTCCCAATGTGGTGCTTTCATTCTCGTCAGTACTGCCTATAAAGCCTTGTGTGACGACAATATTTGTAGTATCAAAGGCGGGTATGATGATCTCATTAATTTTATTCTGCGTAAAACCAAGATCAACATTTGCATCCCTGAAATTATCATCGGTTCTTACAATATCTCTTACGTCTATCCATATATTTTTTATTTTCTCTGAATGTAAAAAGGCGCTTACAATTGAGCTGGATAAAAGTTCCCCTGCACAAACGATCTGGTCGTAATAATAATCAGGATCTTTTACCGGTTTATCATGAAGCAGCCACTCAACTTCAGTAAAAAAATCATTTATTTGATTAACCGGTTGCTTAAGTAATTCGTTCGCTAAGTTTAAGTGCACCTGCTTTACGTTCTCAAATAATTGCAAGGCTTCTTCTTTTTCTCCTTTATAAAAAGCCTCGACAACTTTTTCCAGGGCATTGGTTGTTTTGCCCATTGCAGAAATTACCACTAATATTTTTTCATCCTGGTATGATTTTAAAATGCCGCTTATATTTTTTATTCTTTCAGCATTATTAATACTGGCTCCTCCAAACTTGAAAACCTTCATGTATGTCTATTTAAAATCAATATACAATGTAAATCATGCATAGATAACCCCAAAATCCTAAATTGCACAATTGCCCTTACATTTGTCATTCATTTTCAAAAGATAAAAAAGCCTAATGGTTGTTGATAGAAAAATACTCACGTTAGACGAATTTACCATCCAGCAATTACGTGATTTTCCGCAAGCTACAGGAGAATTATCCGGCTTGCTAAGAGATATTGGGCTGGCTGCAAAAAGAGTGAATGTGGAAGTGAATAAAGCAGGGCTGGTTGATATATTGGGAGATACAGGTAGCATAAATGTACAGGGCGAAGAAGTAAAAAAGCTGGATGAATTTGCAAATGACCAGTTTGTGGGTGTACTAAGACATGGAATAAGTTGTGCCGGTATTGCCAGTGAGGAGTTAGATGATATTGTAGTTTTTAATGATGAGATAAGTAATAATTCCAAATACATTTGCATGTTCGATCCGCTGGACGGCAGCGCCAATATCGATGTAAATGTTTCTATCGGCACCATATTTAGTGTTTACCGGCGTGTTACTGAAAAAGGACAGCCTGTTGAGTTACAGGATTTTTTGCAACCGGGCAACAGGCAGGTTGCTGCAGGCTATGTGATATATGGCTCTTCCACAATTTTTGTATATGCTACAAAAAGAGGTGTAAATGGTTTTACACTCGATCCTTCTATCGGTGAATTTTCTCTAAGTCATCCTAATATTCAATGTCCTGAAAGTGGTAAGATATATTCTGTAAATCATGGTAATTTTTTTCAGTATGATGAAAAAATAAAAAAGTATATAGATGTTTGTCAAAAGAAAAACAAAAACAATGGCGGACCATATACACAGCGTTATATTGGCAGTATGGTAGCTGATGTTCATAGAAATTTAATAAAGGGAGGAATATTTATGTATCCCGGAACTACTAATAAACCAAATGGCAAGTTGCGTTTATTATATGAATGCAATCCGTTTGCCTTTATTGTAGAAAAAGCCGGCGGCAAAGCCACCAATGGAAAAGAAAGAATATTAGACGTTCAGCCAACCGAGCTGCACCAGCGGACACCATTTTTTGTTGGCAGCATAAAAATGATGGAAGAGCTGGAAACTTATTTGAACAGTTAAAAGGTATAACAATAGTCATAAGTCATTAGGTCATTAGTCATTTCAATAAAAAACTTCTGACTCCCCTTTAGGGGATGGGGGTAAACAACAAACGATAAACAAATTCATGCATAAAATAATCATCTCTGTAAAAGACCTCAAAAAAAATTACGGAAATTTTTCCGCTGTTAAAGGAATTTCTTTTGATGTACTGGAAGGAGAAATTTTTGGATTACTTGGCCCTAACGGCGCCGGAAAATCTACAACTCTGGAGATTATAGAAACACTTCGTGATAAGACAAGTGGCAAAGTAATATTAGATAATATTGATCTTGATAGTGATCCTGATAAAATAAAAAAGATCATCGGGGTACAATTACAAACTTCAGGATTTTATCCCGGGCTAAATCTTACTGAATTGATAAAACTCTTTGGTGGCTTATATAACCAACCGGTTAATGTTGGAGAATTATTAGAATTGGTAAATTTAAAAGACAAGGCAAAAAGTAAATACAAGGAATTAAGCGGCGGACAGAAACAACGTTTTTCAATCGCAACAACTTTGATAAATCAACCTAAAATTATTTTTTTAGATGAGCCGACAACAGGACTTGATCCGCAGGCAAGAAGGAATTTGTGGGACCTGATAAAAGATATTCGCAACAAAGGCACTACTGTTATTATCACAACACATTATATGGATGAAGCAGAGCAATTGTGTGACAGAGTTGCCATTATGGACGAAGGAAAGATCATAGCATTAGATACACCGGACAAATTAATTGATGAATTGGTAGCAACCGGGTTTGAGCGCCCTAAAGTTACCAAGTCAGCAAACCTTGAAGATGTTTTTATCCATCTTACCGGTAAAGATTTCCGTGAAGATTAATCCCGATAGCTATCGGCAAATTTTATAACCTTAAAAAAAATTAATGAAAAAGATCCTTATTATTATTTGCATTACCTCTGTGACAGTTGCACAAGCACAAATTAAAAAAACAGTGAGTAAAACTGTAACAACTAAAACTAAAGCTGATTCAAGTAAAAAAACTTCTCCAATTTTCAAAAATTCTATAGATAGTTTTAGTTATGCTATTGGCTTAGAAGGCGCTTCTTATTATAAATCACAGGGAGCAACCACAGTAAATTCAGCGCTTGTAAAAAAAGCCTTTGATGATGTATACGGCAATAAAACTTTATTATTAACTCCTGAAATATCAACAGTAACAATTCAACATAAATTAATGGGATATATGAATAACAAACTTTCTGCAGTAAAAGAAGAAGGAAAAAAATTCTTAGCTGAAAATAAAAAACGACCTGGTGTTGTAGAGCTGCCCAATGGTTTGCAATATGAAATAATTAAACAGGGTACCGGCGAAAAACCAAAAGCAACAGATACCGTAAAGGCTCATTATGCCGGTAGTTTGATCAACGGGCAGGAATTTGATAATTCTTATAAAAGAGGACAGCCGTTAGTGATCCCGGTAACTGGTGTTATACAAGGATGGGTGCAGGCTTTGCAGCTTATGCCCGTTGGCAGCAAATGGAAATTATACATTCCATCCAATCTTGGTTATGGAGATAGGGGAGCTGGTGGCGCAATTCCCGGAGGTGCAACTCTGATCTTTGAAATAGAATTGATAGAAATTGTAAACAGACCTAAATAACGATTATGTCAAACGAAACCGATCTTCGTTATCCCATAGGAAAAGTTGAAGACCAGATATTTAGTAATAAAGGTGGTTATGATGAAAAAGTAAAAGCAACTTATTTACAGGATATACAAATGTGTCCCTCATTGTTAGAGAATGCGATTTTAAATTTAGATGAACAGCAATTGAATGTTCCATACCGAGATGGGGGATGGACGTCCAGGCAAGTGATACATCATGTGGCAGATAGCCACATGAATGCATACGTAAGATTCAAACTTGCCCTTACAGAAGAAAATCCAACCATTAAACCTTATAATGAAGCAGCGTGGGCGGAGTTGAGTGATACAAAAAAACTGCCTGTAAACATTTCTCTTACGCTGTTACATGCTTTGCATACAAGATGGGTTGAGTTAATGAATAATATGAGTGAATCTGATTGGCAAAGAACAATTTTTCATCCTGAACATAAACGCGAAATAAAGTTATGGGATATGCTTGGAACCTATGCATGGCATGGGAAGCATCATACTGCGCACATTACCGCATTGAGAGAAAGAATGGGGTGGAATTGATAAGGAATAAGAAATAAGAAATAAGAAATAAGAAACTAAGAGAGCAACTCTATGAACTGGAAAATATTATCTTCTGAGTACCTTACTGATAAAAATTATTTCAGGGCAAGGAAAGATAAATGTGTAACGCCATCCGGAAAAATCATTCCTGAATATTATGTTGTTGAACTTGATCTTACATTGTGTGCATTGGGTATCACTGAAGATAACCAAGCAGTGATGGTTAAACAATATCGTCATCCTGTTGGTAAAATATTACTTGAAATTCCGGGAGGTTTTGTTGATAAGAATGAAGCGCCTGAAAAAGCAATTGCCCGTGAGTTACTGGAAGAAACAGGATATGAATTCAGTAAGTATGAACTGGTGGCTGAGATGGCTGCAAATCCCGGTGTACTTAATAATTATACAAAACTTTATTTAGCAACCGGTGGCAGAAAAGTTGCTGAACAAAAACTTGATGTCAATGAAGAAATTAAAGTTGAATTAGTACCAATGGATGCGCTGATCGAAATGTTGCTGCATAATAAAATTGAACAATCACTACATGCCAATTGTATCTTTTATTCATTATTAAAATTGGGAAGATTAAAGGCAGGGTGAGCTTAGGTGTCTGGTCATTTTAAATGACCTGACACCTGCAAAATCCGTTAGAGGGTTACTTCTCCTACAACAAATACGCTTCCACATACAACAATCAGGTCTTCTTTACCGGCATTCTTTCTGGCTACATGTAAGGCTTTATTTACTTCAGCATATTTTTCTCCATGCAGATTATATGCCTTTGCTTTTTCGGCAAGTTCATCTTCAGGCAAGGCTCTTGGTATTTGTGCTTTTGTGAAATAATACATAGCATTTTCAGGAAGAAGCGATAGAATTTTATTTGCGTCTTTATCTTTTACTATCCCAAAAATGATATGCAGGTTTTTATAATTACATAAAGATATCTGATGCAATAATTGTTTAATTCCATCTTCATTATGCGCTACATCTAAAGCTATCATTGGATCTTGCTGAATAACATCCCATCTTCCATGTAAGCCGGTAGTTTTTTTTACCGATGCTAATGCTGACTTAATGTTTTCTTTTTCTAAATTAAATCCAAGTTTATTTAACTCGTCAACTGATGCCAAGACGGTTAATAAATTTTTTTGCTGATAAATTCCATTCAGATCAAGTATATATTTTTCTTTTTCGTCGGTATTGTTTTCTGAAACTTCTACCTCCAGATTATTATTTTTTAAAATACAGTTGCTGATATTGAACGTATCTTCTGCAAAAACAATTTGAGCATTACATTGTTTTGCTTTCTCTAAAAAAATATTTTTTGTTTCATAAAGTGATTCACCAATTACAACCGGCACGTTTGGTTTGATGATACCTGCTTTTTCAAAAGCAATTTTTTCAAGTGTATTTCCTAAAATATTCATGTGATCATAACCAATGTTAGTGATGACACTTAATTCCGGAGTGATGACGTTTGTGCTGTCTAACCTGCCACCAAGCCCGGTTTCAATGATGGCAATGTCAACTTTTTGTTCTTGAAAATATTGTAAAGCCATCACAACAGTGAGCTCAAAAAAAGAAGGATTGATCTGTTCAGAAACACTTTTCATCTTCTCAACAAAAGAAACGATGAAATCTTCTTCAACTATTTCGCCATTTACTTTTATTCTTTCTCTGAAATCTTTTAAATGAGGAGAAGTGTACAGTCCTGTTTTATAACCGCATTGCTGAAAAATTGCAGCCAGCATATGGCTGGTAGAGCCTTTACCGTTAGTGCCTGCAACATGAATAGTTTTTATTTTGTTTTGAGGATCACCTGCAGCTTTGCAAAGTGCGACTGTATTGGTAATATCTTTTTTGTAAGCGGCCGTACCAATCTTACTGAATAAAGGCAGTTTTGTTATCAGGTAATTAAGCGTTTGCTGATAAGTCATCCATGCAAATTAACTGCTGCTTACTGGATATTAAAATTAAATTGTACGGTTACGGTTGATTCGTGATCAGATTTATCAAACTTTATATTTCGCATGTAATCAACAATTGAATTCGCATACGCTCTTGCCGTGGTGCTGGAATTTCTTCCAAAGCCTGCAAAAGTGCCGGTACCTTCAGGAGAAACTTTAACGATAGCGTAGATAGTTGCTTTTTCAAGATCGCCGGTAAAAGAATAATATCTAACAATTTTTCTGTCGCCAATAACTTTTGGTCTGCCACCAATTTTACCGTTGGGAGTACTTCCATAAGAATCTGGATTACCATTCGGACTTCCATTATCTCCATTCCCAGGTTTATTGCCTTGATTTTTATAGCCATTATCCTGGTCAGCTCCATTGCCGCCTGTGCCATTGCCACCTTTATACAATGCAATCTTTGGTTTTGGCGGAGTAGGATTTGGATTTACTACCGGGACAGTATTATTTGTTTTTACAGGCTTGGTAACAGTTTCTTTTGCCAAATTTTTTGCTTCGTTATTTGGCTTTATAGGTTTTGTAACAGGGGCTGCTTCTTTATCATTTTCATCAGTCTGTATATCTTTTGCCGGCTCATCATGTGTAGCAGCAGATTTTTCCATTGATTGTTGCTGTGGAATTTCCGGCGCAGGATCGCCTTTTACCAAAGGCTGAATATCACCCATTCCTTCTTTTTCATTTCCCAAATTGATCTCGATCAGATCCTGTGCAACAGGCATTGGTGGTATTTGCAATGGCCATGTATACAAGATGGCAATAGCAAGAAATAATGCACAGATAAGAGCTGTGTAGGAAAATGCTTTTGTATTTTTCTGTATTTCGAATGTATCCGTCATTATAATCTTCTACGGTATTGAATTATGATGCCAATTTACTTCAAATGCATAAATGAGTTACTAAGTATTCTGTTAAAATAATTTAACGCTTATCCAATTTTTTTATAAAGAAAATCGGGCATCCATTTTAAAAGTGTCGCAATGATCCACCACCGTTTGGTGATATATGCTCTTTTCCTTTTCTTTTTTATCGCCTGGTACATTTGCATTGCAGCCTTTTGTGGTGTTGCTATCCAGAATTTCCCATTTCCTTTTGCTAAGCCGGTATCAACAAAACCCGGTTGGATATCAGTTATTGCAATATTTTTTTTCAGCTTTTTTGCTTTGTAATAAAGTCCTTCCATGTAAATGCTTTCAAAAGCTTTGCTGGCACTATATGCAGGCGCCATACTATTTCCACGAGTAGATGCAATGGATGATGTACATGCTATCTGCCCATACCCCTGGTTCACTAAATAATTAAATGCATAACAAATTATCTCTACAAAGCCATTTACATTTACATCTGTTGTGCGTTTTTCAATATCCCAATCCAGTGTTTTGCTTACATCTCCATAGCCGCTGTTATAAATAAGAATGTCAAGTCCATCTAATTTTTGTATCAATGTTTGCAGGTGCGGAATGTTTTCTTTTTGTGTAACATCAAAACATTCTGTTACAATATTTTTTGGAAATTTATTTTGCAAAGAAAGCAGCAGTTCATTTCTTCTTCCTGTTATTCCAACAAAATATCCCTTCTTAGCATAAATGGTTGCAAGTTCTCTTCCTATGCCGGAGGTTGCGCCTATTATGATTACTTTACCCCCTGACCCCCTGAAGGGGGAACCTGATTTTTGCATTTATTTATTGATTGTATCTCTTTCTCCAAAAATCAAACTTCCTATTCTTACCATATTACTCCCTTCTTCAATGGCAATTTTATAATCGGCACTCATGCCCATGGATAAAATTTGCAATTTGCAATTTGCAATTTGCAACTGATTGTAGCTGTTATATAATGTTTTTAAATAGCGAAATTCGTTTCTTATTGTTTCTTCATTTTCAGTAAAAGATGCCATACTCATAAGTCCGCTGATCTTTATATTTTTTAAATTTTTTAATTCAGCGCTTCCGATTATATCATCCAATTCATCTTCGTTCAATCCAAATTTCGTTTCTTCCTGTGCGATGTGTATTTGCAAAAGGCAATTGATGATCCTGTTATTTTTTTCTCCCTGTTTATTAATTTCCTGTAAGAGTTTTAAACTATCTACCCCATGTATCAATGAAACAAACTGAGCTATATATTTTACTTTATTAGTTTGAAGATGCCCAATAAAATGCCATTGAATATCTTTTGGCAATGCTTCATATTTATCAACCAGTTCCTGCACATAATTCTCTCCAAAATCTCTTTGTCCTAAATCATACAAGGCTTTAATATCCTCTACAGACTTGGTTTTAGAGACGGCAACTAAATTTACCTTATCACCAATTTCAGCAAGAAGCTCTTTATATTTTTTTGTATTAATGCTCATTTTTCTTTCACGCAAAGCCGCAAAGTTATCGCAAAGCCACAAAGAAAAGCCACAAGCTCATGGCTTTTGGCTCACAGTTCTAAGCTGTAATTTTTTATATGCACATTTCTCCATAATCTTCTCCACTTCCCTCTCCCTATCGGGGGGATAGGATAGGAGAGGGGCCTTATTTTAAAATACTTCTGCTTATCACCATTCTTTGTACTTCACTGGTGCCTTCATATATCTGGGTGATCTTGGCATCTCTCATCATTCTTTCCACGTGATATTCTTTTACATATCCATAGCCACCGTGTATTTGAACCGCTTCTGTTGTAACCCACATAGCTGTTTCACTTGCAAATACTTTTGCCTGCGCTGCGCTTACTGTATAATCTAAGTTATTGTCTTTTTCCCATGCTGCTCCCAGACAAAGTAACCGGGCGGCTTCAATTCTTGTAGCCATATCAGCCAGCTTAAATTGTATTATCTGGTGATGCATAATCTCTTTTCCAAACGCCTTGCGTTGTTTTGAATATTCAATACATCTTTCATAAGCTCCGCTGGCAATGCCCAATGCCTGTGAGGCAATACCAATACGACCGCCATTTAAAGTTTTCATTGCGAACACAAAACCAAATCCATCTTCACCTATCCTGTTTTCTTTTGGTACTTTAACATCATTAAATAAAATGCTGTGTGTATCACTTCCTCTTATCCCTAATTTATTTTCTTTGGCGCCTACAGATACTCCGGGCCAGTTTTTTTCTATAATAAAAGTATTTATACCACGGCTTCCTTTGCTTACATCAGTTTGTGCCATAGCAAGATAAACCGATGCCGTACCCCCGTTTGTTATCCAGTTTTTTGTACCATTCAATAAATAATGATCCCCTTTATCTTCAGCAGTTGTTCTTTGCGAAGTGGCGTCACTTCCGGCTTCCGGCTCACTTAATAAAAATGCACCTATGTATAATTCACCATCTTTTTTACCCTGTGCAAGGTGTGTTAAATATTTTTGTTTTTGTTCTTCCGTGCCATAAGCTTCCAGTCCCCAGCATACCAAACTATTATTTACACTCATGCAAACGCTTGTGCTGGCATCAATCTTACTTATCTCTTCCATTGCTAATACGTAGCTAACTGTATCCAAACCGGCTCCGCCATATTTTGGATCAACCATCATTCCCATAAATCCAAGATCAGCCAATTTCATAACTTGTTCACGGGGAAATTTTTGTAGCTCATCTCTTTCAATTACACCTGGTAAACATTCTGTAACAGCAAAATCCCGTGCTGCCTGCTTTATCATTAACTGCTCTTCAGTAAATTGTAATTCCATAAATTTTATTAGTTGCACAAAAATAAGATAAGAGACTTAGCAGATAAGATTTTTTTACAACAGTATTCAAATCTCTTAACCTCAGTTTAGCTTAAAGCTTGCATATACCGATAATTAAAGCTTATCTTTGCTGTTCATATTCTCCCTCTTAGCTGACTAGATAATCTTCTCTTTAATGTAAAGCTCATCAGGTCTTAGGTTGTTGAGCATATAAATTTTATTAAACCATCCCGTATAAACGGGATAGTTATTATTTACATTAAACAATTATACATTGTCATTTAAAAATTTAAATTTAATTGAGCCTATATTAAAGGCTCTTACTACAGAGGGATATATTACCCCAACTCCCATACAGCAACAGGGAATACCTGTTGTATTGGAAGGAAAAGATTTGTTAGGCTGCGCTCAAACCGGCACAGGAAAAACGGCGGCATTTGCCATTCCTATTTTGCAAAATCTTTATAACAATAAGCATGAGGAACGCGGTGCCTGGAATATAAAGGCGCTGATATTAACGCCAACGAGAGAGCTTGCTATACAGATAGATGAAAGTTTTGCTGCTTACGGTAAACATACAGGACTTAAGCATTTAGTGGTTTATGGCGGCGTATCACAATACCATCAAACCAATTCACTAAGAAGAGGCGTTGATATTTTAATTGCTACTCCCGGAAGATTATTGGATCTGATTGAGCAAAGGTTCATCAGCCTGCAACACATACAAACGTTTGTATTGGATGAAGCAGATCGTATGCTGGATATGGGTTTTATCCATGATGTAAAAAGGATAATTGCTAAACTTCCTGCAAAAAGACAAACATTATTTTTCTCTGCAACTTTGCCGCAGGAAATTTCCAGTCTTTCAAAAAGTATTTTAATCAATCCTGTGAGGATAGAAGTTACACCAGCTTCTTCCACTGCTGAAAAAGTAGAGCAGGCAGTTTATTTTGTTGAAAAGAATGATAAGCGTTCTTTGCTTATTCATTTATTAAAAGATGCAACAATTAAAAGCGCTTTGGTTTTTGCAAGAACAAAATACGGGGCAGATAAAATTGCCAAAGAATTGTACAGGGCTAATATTAAAGTTGACGCAATACATGGCAATAAATCACAGGCTGCACGCCAAAAAGCCTTGACTGATTTTAAAAATGGTAAGATAAGAGTTTTGGTAGCAACTGATATTGCTGCGAGGGGAATTGATGTGGATGATCTTAGCCATGTTATTAATTTTGAATTGCCTAATGTTGCTGAAACATATATACATAGAATTGGCCGTACAGGAAGAGCAGGATTAAGCGGTATTGCATTATCTTTTTGCGATGTAGAAGAAAGGGAATATTTAAGAGATATTAATAAACTAATTACACAAAATATCCCTGTTATTGAGGATCATCCTTTTCTAAGCCCGACAAGATTTGTACAAGCGCCTGTAGTTCAAAAAAATCCTATGTCAAGAAAGCCTGCATCACATGCAAACTTCAGGAGAACAAGAGGCTGGAGCCAGAGCAGGTAATATGAATAGAGGAAAAGTTATTAATGAATTGCCGGTCATTTAACCGGCAATTTTTTTTAAAAGAATTTTGTATTTTGTGCAGTTCATAATTTTTACTTTCATAAATACAATAAAATTTTACGGGGAAAAAAGATAAAAGAGTAGATGTATATATTGCCAAAGCCGCTCCGTTCGCTCAGCCAATACTAAATCATCTTAGTGAACTTGTTCATAAAGCTTGCCTTGATGTAGAGGAAACTATTAAATGGAGCTTCCCAAATTTTAATTACAAAGGTACCTTCTGCTGACGGTAAAGGACGCAATTGGAAATATGAGCGGAAATAAAAACGGCACCTGCTAAGAACAAGTGCCGCATCATATATAAACTTTCATAAGTCTCCCCTTCGGGGAGATTTAGTGGGGCTTTTATTTTGCTTTTGCTAACGCTGCCTGGCCGATCATATTATCCATAACCTTAATTGTTTCATTAATATAGATATCATCACTCACTCTTTTTAAGAGTTGCTTATTCTTTTCTATCTTGTCTTTATCAGATTGAATAGTTGCCACATCTGCTGCAATGTTAGTTACATTAAGATCAACATTTAACTTGCTCAGGCTATCCAGTTGCTTTACTACTGTTCTCATTTGTTTCAGATCATCTCTATATTTTTTAAGATTCAATGAATATGATTTGTCTGAATTTTTATCGAGCAATTGGATATCATCCCTTATTAATTTAAAAGTAGTATTGGTGTTAAGTTGCTGGTTGGTTTTAGCTATCAGCGCATTTACATCATACCCCGGATTCCACAGATTATAATTTGCTTTTGAAATTACATCCCAGCTTAATGCATCAGGATTATCTTTTTCCCTGATTTTTAAATACTCCCATTTGTCAGGAACAACTATATCAGGGGTAACGCCTTTTAATTGTGTAGTGCTTCCATCTATCCGGTAAAATTTTCTAAAAGTTAGTTTCACATCTCCAAGCCCTTCAGTTACCGGCTTTTTAAAGAAAATATTTTCCGCTTCCGGATCAAGAGAAACACTTCTTTGCACAGTGCCCTTTCCGTAAGTAGAAGAGCTGCCAATTATAATTCCTCTTTTATAATCCTGAATTGCAGCAGCAAATATTTCTGAAGCGGACGCACTCAACTCATCAACCATAACAGTGAGCGGACCGGAATACAATACATTCTTATCGCGGTCACTTAAAACCATTGGCTTTTCATCTCTTCCTTTCACCTGGCAAATAGGCCCATCCTCAATAAAAAGACCTGCCATATCAACCACATCATATAATGAACCACCACCATTACTACGAAGATCCATTACAATACCTTCAACATTTTCTGCTTTTAACTTTTCAATTTCCTTAGCCACATCAACTGCGCATCTCCTGCCCTGGGGGTCATCAAAATTTGCATAGAATTCAGGTAAATAAATGTAGCCGATCTTATGAGTTCCGTTAACGATTGCACTTTTTGCATATGTGTCATCAATATTTATTTTGTCTCTTAACAAGCTTACTACTTTGGTTGAACCATCCGGTTTTCTTAAAGTAAGCTTTACTTCTGAACCTTTATCAGCACCCCTGATTAATTTAACTGCATCCGTAACTGCATAACCCGTTACATCAACAGGCTCATCTTTACCTTGTGCTATTTTTATTATCTCATCTTCAACAATTATATTTCCTGATTTCCATGCCGGACCTCCTGTAACCAAACTTGCAATTTTTATTTTGCCATCATCTTCCTTTAACTGTGCACCAATTCCATAAAATGATCCGCTCAGTAATTCATCAAATGAGCGTTTATCAACCGGTGCAAAATAAGTTGTATGAGGATCCATAGTGCTTGTGATCGCATTAACAAAATCACTGAACATTACATCAGGATTATTATGATTTTTTAATGTGGAAAAGTAACGATCCATTTGTTTTGTGATCTGCATTCTTGCCTCTCTTTCCAAAGCTGTGTCTGCTTTTACCACATATCCTGCTTTACCGGTATTTTTTTCTCTGTCATCCAACAATTCAGAATACCTTCCAAGAACAAGATATTTAAGCCTCTTTCTGCCGTAGTCATACCTTTCTGATTCATTTTTTGGAAAAGTGCGTTTATCACCATCCATTATAATAGTTTCGTCCGAAGTAAAAGTGAAGGGTTTGGAAAGAATTTCTTTATAGGATTTTATTATCTCATCTAAACGGCTAACGTACACATTGTTGATAGCATAGTAAGATTCCAGATTATCCCCATGAATTTCATCATCGATCTTTGTTTCATATTTTTTAAAGCCATCTATATCTTTTTGCAAAAAAATGAACTTATCAGGATCAAGGTCTTCAATATATTTTTTAAATACCTCTTTTGAAAAATTATCATCAATTTTTTTCGGACTGTAATGTCCCTGTTCCAAAACAATACCTACATTACGAAGTATCTTTTCATTTTTGGTTCTTGGGTTATCATTGCTGCCATCGCCCCTGCCCATTGTTTTAAATGTAAAGAATAGTCCGGCGCCGATCAATAAAAATAATATAGGAAGAAATTTTTTGCTCATAATAAATTTCATTAAGTTGTACATACGTAAAAATAAAACAAATTGATTTTGATAATTGAAAGTACTCTGTTTAATTAACAAAGGTTTTATAAATAGGATGTATGGCAAAATATCTGCCAGACATATTTAAAATCACCTGATGATACCAGGAGCATTTGTTAAATAAAAAATCCCAAACATAAGTTCAGGAATTTTTTTGGGTGGATGATGGGGCTCGAACCCCACGACCCTCAGAATCACCCCGAAGTTTCGTCCCGAGAATTCGGGATAAACCAACCGAGCTAATTTACCTGTTAATTCTGAAGTTTCAGAATCAATAAATCTTTGCAAAAAGATTTTACTCTTTTGTTTCTTAATAAATTTTTCTAATCTTATAGCATCAGCTTCATTATTTCTGCACTCAAATATTGCCTTGATAAACCATGGTCGATGTTTTGAAGTATAGGTATTTTTTTCAGACTCGTTATGTTGTCTTAACCTGCGCTGATAATTATTAGTGTATCCAACATAATACAAGTCCGATGTTTGGGAATATAAAATGTAGATATAATACAAAACTTTTTTTGGGTGGATGACGGGGCTCGAACCCGCGACCCTCAGAATCACAATCTGATGCTCTAACCAACTGAGCTACAACCACCGTTTATGAGTGTCAAAAATAATTAAAAAATTATACCTGATAAAAATTACATTTTGCACGGGCTGTATTATGTTGTTTCTTTGTCACGTTTTTTTTATGCATTGGTATAATTATCTCATTACAATTTTATTGTCAGGCTTTATTGGATATGGCATTATCTGGTTTGCAATAAAGCTGCTGTTTCATCCGAGGAAGGCTGTAAATATTTTTGGATATAAATACCAGGGAATATTTCCAAAAAATAAAATTAAGATAGCAGAAATGCTGGGGCACTTAAGTACTGAGCTATTGCCCTTTGCTGATATTGAACAAAGAATTACCAGTGCAGATAATCTTGAAAAACTAAAGCCCGAAATCGAAAGGCATATTGATACATTCCTTAATAAAAAATTAAGAGATGTGTTCCCCATACTTTCTAAATTTATTGGTGAACGAACAACCAACCAGCTTAAGGAAGCTTATATGAATGAATTGGAAACAATGTTTCCTGCATTAATGAATCAATACATGCAACAACTTAAAAATGATATTGACCTTGAAAAAATTGTTGTAGAGAAAGTAACAGGCTTTTCAAGTGAAAAGTTAGAGGGTATCTTAAAAAAAATCACAAAAAAGGAATTTCAATTTCTAAAAGTAGCCGGCGCAGTATTTGGCTGCCTGATAGGTATAATACAAGTGGTCTTTAATATTCTTACTCCATAAATTAGCTGTCAATACCTGCTTATTACCACTCATACATAATTACAATTTTGCTTTTCAACTTTGTTTCACCTTTGCGCCGCATTTAGTAATTAATACCTGCTGATTAAATTTTTTAAATTATGAAAAAGAGTTTTTTAACTGTCATTTGTTTTCTAACAGTGTTAGTTTTATTTGCACAAATGCCCGGCGGCAATCGTGGATTGGGTGGGCAAAGCATGAATGTTGGGCATTTTTATGGAAAGATAATTGACTCAACTACCAATAAACCTTTAGAATCTGTTTCTGTTCAGTTAATACAGAATAAATTAGATACTGCAACCAAAAAAAGAAAAGATGTTGTAATAGCAGGTATGCTTACAGATAAAAAAGGAAATTTTTCCTTAGAAAATTTACCTGTAGTTGCCACTTTCAAATTAAAAATTACAGGAATTGGTTATAAAACGATTGAAGAAAAAGTTTTTTTTAACATTAAGATGGGCGGTGATATGAGCCAGATGATGAATGCAGTTGATAAAGACCTTGGAAATATAAAGCTGGAAACAGATACTAAACAACTTGCTGAAGTTAATATAACCGGTACAAAGAGTTTGTTCCAAATGGGGATTGACAGGAAAATTTTTAATGTAGATAAAAATTTAACCAGCGTAGGCGGCACTGCTGTAGATGTAATGAAAAGTGTACCATCAGTTAATGTTGATATTGACGGAAATGTCACCCTTCGCAATGCACCTCCGCAAATATTTGTTGATGGAAGGCCAACTACACTTACACTTGACCAGATACCTGCAGATGCTATACAAAGTGTTGAGATCATTACAAACCCTTCTGCAAAGTTTGATGCTTCCGGTGGTGGTTCAGGTATTTTAAATATAGTTTTAAAGAAAGCAAGAAAAACAGGTTATAGCGGCAATGTAAGAGCAAATGTTGATTCACGTGCCCGTGTTGGTTTTGGTGGAGACTTTAATGCCAAGCAGGGAAAGATCAATTTTTTTGCCAATACAATGTTTGCCCAAATAAAATCTATCAGTAATGTACAATCAACCCGTACTGATTTTTTAAGCAATGGAAATACTGTCTTTTTAAATCAAACTGACGCTCCTGTAAATAAAGGTTCGTTTGCTTTTGTAAGAGGAGGCCTTGATTTTTTTGCAGATATCCGAAACACATTTACTGTTGCCGGCGCTTATGTTAAAGGAAATTTTAACAGCGAGGATATGATCAATATAGAAAGAGATACAAATTATATAAATTCAATTTCAAAAGAAACCGGTTTAAGAAGCAGTGCAGGAAATTTTTCCTTTCGCAATTATGGATCTACATTTAGTTACAAGCACAATTTTGCAAATGCCGGTAAAGAATTAACTGCAGACGTTAATTATAATCGCAGCAAAAATGATAATAATGGATTGTATCAAACCCAATTCTTTTATAATAACAGCAATCCAAAAGGTCCTATGGTAAAGGAACAATCGTTGGGTGGTGGAGAAACTAAATTTTTAACTGTGCAGACTGATTTTGTTAACCCGATAACAGATAAAATAAAATTGGAAATGGGAGCAAGAGCAGCCATCAGAAATTATAGCAGCTTTAGTAATAACCTTTTCTTTAATTCTGTTACCGGTACTTATGATGCCATAACTGGCCTCAGCAATAATTATAAATTTAAGGATGAGGTATATGCAGGTTATGTAACTTTTACCCAGTCGATAAAAAACTTTACCTACCAGTTAGGTGCAAGAATTGAAAGTTCAAAATATACAGGAACACAGATAGATAAAAATCTAACTTTCGCCAATCAATATCCTTTTAGCTTTTTTCCAAGTGTTTTTTTAACGCAGAAAATTAATGACAAGCAAAGCCTGCAGTTAAATTATTCAAGAAAAATAAACAGGCCTAATTTCTTCCAGTTGATACCGTATATAGATTTTAGTGATTCTCTTAATCTTAGCAAAGGCAATCCAAATCTTATTCCCGAGTTCACCAATTTGCTTGAGTTCTCTTACCAGGTTGATCTTGATAAAGGAAATAGCTTACTGGGAACTGTATATTACAGAAATACAAATGATCTTATAACACGCTATCAATACAGGGATAAAAATCCCAATGCAGCAAGAACTGATTCTGTTATTATAAACAGTTTTGCCAATGCCAATAATTCATATGCTTATGGATTGGAATTAACCGGAAAAATTAAACCTGCAACTTTTTGGGATATAACTGCAAATATGAATTTATATAATTCAAAAATTAACGGGAATAATATTCAAAATAATTTAGAGGCCCAGCAGGTTAGCTGGTTTGGAAAACTTAATAACAGTTTTAAATTACCCAAAAATTATTCAATACAATTCACGGCAAATTACCAAAGCAAAACTATTTTGCCGAGCAGCGGGAGCGGAGGTAATCGTGGTGGTGGTATGATGTTTGGTGGTGGACAATTATCAACAGCCAATGGATATATAAAACCTAATTATGGATTTGATATTGCATTTAGAAAAGATTTTCTGAAGAACAATGCTGCATCACTTACTTTAAGTATAAGTGATATTTTTAGAACCAGAGTTTACAGCACGCATTCTGAATCAGTTTATTTTGTACAGGATAATATTCGCCGCAGAGATCCCCAGGTAGCACGTTTAAACTTTAACTGGCGCTTTGGTAAATTTGATGTGTCCCTTTTCAAGCGTAAAAATTTAAAAGGTGAGCAGGAAGGAATGCAAAATGGTATGCAGGGAATACAACAATAATTTTTTTATTAAACTATCTATATTGGCTTAGTTATTGACGGTATTAATTGAATAAGGAATATTATTATCAAAAATGAATGCTATTTTTACTAACACTAAAACAATCACACAATGAAACAGTTAACTAAAGCATTTTCTTACAAAGCCATTGTAACATTTTTAATGCTAACTTTTATGCAGGCACTTGCCTTTGCACAGGATAGTACCGGGGGTGGCAGCAGCAGTTCAAGCTCTAACACATCAACTACAACTACTACACAGGAAACATGGTATTCTCAGCCGTGGGTATGGATTGTAGGTGGTGCAGTATTATTATTGCTTATTGTGGCTTTAATGCGTGGTAATAGTAATTCAGGTACACGTTCGGATAAAGTTACTGTAACAAAATCTGTAAAGACAGATACTGACGTTTAATATTAATATTATAAAGCATAATGGCTCCATAGCAATGGGGCTATTTTTTTTAATGTCATTTAAGAACAGGTTTGCTGTAAATTTTTTTAAATAAGAGAAATACTTTCCTGGTAATAGTATTGCTATCCACCATCCTGGCTAATAGGATAGTAGAATTTGAAAGAGGATTAAAATTTTTATTTGAAGTTAACAGGTTTGAATACTCTTTTCCTTTTTGTAAAACAGAATTCACTGATAGATCTTCTCTTTTTTCTTTAGGCGTTCTTAGTATTCTGTGAGATAAGCTTTTACAATAAAACATGATAAACTTATCTGCATTTTCTGCAATTACTTTCTGATAAGTAGTGTCCTTTAGTTTTAGTGTTTCCAAAAAATAAATAAACTTTTCAAATGCCAGTTGATATTTTACATCAGAAGAAACTGAAGTTGTGCTTTGATGTAACCTGAAATAAAATCCCTCAGCAGGAGAGGTTACTTTATAATTTTTTGTTGTCAAATTTAACCACAACTCAAAATCAGCAAACAATAAATTTGGATATAATGGAATACCACCCAATTCATCATAATCTTTTGTCCGCATCATAAAGCCTGTCCCGACAATATCAATTTTCTTCTGTAAAATTGATTGTAAAAACTCAGGACCATTTTCTATTTCCTTCATTGGTTTACAACTGCGAATATTTTTTCCTTTGGAATCTATATATGCAAAGTGGGTTTGGTAAAGTGCAGCATCAGGGAATTCATTGATAAGATCATTCATCACTTTTAGATAATCGGGCTTTAGTATATCATCGTGCCCTATCAGTGTTATATATTCATTTTTTTGAATTATGAAAATTCTTCCCCAATTCTCTTCAATACTTAATGGAGTTGTTGAGGAATAAATAATAATTCTTTCGTCATTAAGTGATTCGATCCATTGCAACGTGCCATCAGTGCTGCAATTATCAAGAACGAGTAAATTGAAATCATTCAGTGTTTGAGAAAGAATACTTTTTACACATTCCTTTACGTATTCCCCGCCATTTTTTACAGGTAATATTATGCTGAATTTTGAGTTCATTTTTTCCCCCAGGCTAAATAAGTGTATAATTTCTTTTCAGTTTCATCAGCATTTATGTAGTTGGTTGTTTGGTTATCAGAGATCATTAAATTTTCCTGATCATTTTCCCAGAAT
>CABDYW010000091.1_pt1 | contig 26980 bp, 29 predicted proteins | sample 3132051 | NCBI WGS metagenome assembly CABDYW01 (sample SAMEA5534338, study PRJEB31848) | metagenome | biome: tundra; feature: field; material: soil | place: USA | collected 2013-05 | depth 0.45 m | reverse complement strand
CAACTTCTCATTCTCCCTATGCCTTTCAGCATCTCTTGTACTTTTCTTTTCAAAATTTTTATGAAGAGCTTCAGTAAGATCGACGCCGGTTTGGTTGGCAAGGCAAATTAAAACCCAGAGTATATCTGCCATCTCATCGCTAAGTTTTTTATTCTTATCACTTTCCTTGAACGACTGATCTCCATATATTCTTACCATTAATCTTGAAAGTTCTCCAACTTCTTCCATCAATATTCCAAGATTGGTTAGCTCACTAAAATATCTTACACCAATAGTCTTTATCCATTCATCTACTTTTTGCTGCGCTTCTGTAATGGTGAGTTGTTGCATTTACTTTTTTATTCCTTATTACTAATTTCCCGTCCGACCGGGTCATCCGGGCGGGCTTATTCCTTATTTCTAAGCAGTAATATCCTCGATCTTAAACTTAATTACTCCCGCAGGCACCTGTATCTCGGCTGTTTCTCCAACCGCTTTTCCCAGCAAACCCCTGCCTATCGGAGAGAATGCTGATATCTTACTTTGTTTCAGGTCTGCTTCTTTTTCAGAAACAATCTGGTAGGTTATCTTTTTTTTAGTGCCAAGGTTGGTAAGTGTAACCTTTGTTAAAATAGAAACTTTACTGGTATCAATATTTTCTTCATCCACAATTCGGGCAGTGGCAATAATACCTTCCAGCTGCTTGATCTTTGCTTCAAGCATTCCCTGCGCTTCTTTAGCTGCATCATATTCTGCATTCTCTTTCAGGTCGCCTTTTTCCCTCGCTTCTGCAATGGCTCTTGAAGCCGCAGGACGCTGAACACCTTTCATGTGCTGCAGCTCTGCTTTCATCTGCTCAAAAGTTTCTTTTTTTACATAATTTGTTTCACTGCTCATAACATCATTTTTACAGGTAGAATTATTTTTTTTCAGGTAAATGAAAAAAAATACAACGCCCCATATTTACTAAGACGTTGTATGGTATAAAGATAGAAAAATTTAATGTTATTCCAACTCCAGTTTTTCCAATAAAATTTTCGACATTTTATAAAAAGCCTCATTGCTATAACCTGCAATATGCGGCGTAATGATCACATTGGGCTGCAACAAAAGCCAGTCCAGCTGGTCATTCTCAAGATTGGTATACGTTTCAAAGTTTTCATTTTCCAATACGTCTAAACCAGCTGCTGCTATTTTACCGTTTTGCAGTGCATTGATGAGTTCGGCAGTATCAGCTATTTTTCCACGGCTCGTATTAAGAAACCAGGGTTGTTTTTCCAGTGAATTAAAAAATGATTTACCAGCCATATGATAAGTTTCATCCGTGAGTGGCACATGAAAACTTATTACATCAGCATATTTGCAAACCTGTTCAAAGTTTGCTTCTTTAATATAACCACTTCCAAAACCGTATTTATATTTATCATAGGCAAGAACGGTAACATTAAATGGCGCCAGTAATTTTGCCAAGGTGCTGCCTGTATTTCCAAAACCTATAATGCCTACCGTTTTCCCACTTAATTCAACTCCGCGGTTGGCATCTCTTATCCACTTATTATTTTTTACCTGCTCAAAGCTGGAAGTGATTTTATTCATTAAACTAAGCAGCATACCCAGAACATGTTCTGCTACTGCGTCACGGTTACCCTCCGGACTGCTGACGCATTTTATCCCTTTGCTTTCTGCATAGGCAACATCAATTAGCTCCATGCCGCTACCAAGGCGTCCTATCCATTTTAACTTTATTGCCTTATCAATAATTTCTTTGTCAAGATGCAGCCTCGTTGTAACCACCAGACCTTCTGCCTGGTTAATTATTACAGAGAGTTCTTCGTAACTAATTTTTTCTGAGTGTAAAATTGCATATCCTCTTTGCTGCAAAGTTGAGGTTAAGTAATTGTGTGCTTTTGATGTTATAATTACCAGTCTTTTCAAATTTTTTACATTTTGCTTATTGCGATCATACTTATCTCTACATTAACATTTTTGGGCAACCCTTTTACGGCAACAGTTTCCCGTGCCGGAAAATCTCCATCAAAATATTTTCCATAAATTTCATTTACCTGCCCGAATAGTTCCATATCGCTTAAAAAAATAGTTGTTTTTACCACGGCATTAAACTCTAAGTTAGCTTCTGATAAAATGGACTTCAGGTTTTTCATCACCTGGTGTGTTTCTTCAATAATATTAGCATTTGCAAGTTCCGGGGTGCCGGGTTTTAATGCGATCTGTCCTGAAATGAACAGCATATTACCTGCCTGCACTGCCTGGTTATAGGGGCCTATGGGAGCAGGCGCTTTTGAAGTATTTATTATTTGTTTGGTCATAAAAGCTTTTAAGGTAAGTGATAAAATTGCAAAACTTTCCATCAACTAACAAACCTATTTTTACAAAAAGTTTTGTACATGCAGATAATTGTATTGGCAGATGAGGTTATTAAACAGGAATTTCAGAACAGGAAACTGAATACCAGTATACAGATAATCTTTATAAAAAGTCTTTCAGAGATATCGAATTACGGTTCTGCTGACGCATTTTTTCTTTTAAAAGAAGGGATAAATAAAGAAGATCATAAGGATCTTGGAGGAAAACCGGTATTTATTAATTCTACAATACATACTTTAAAAGAACTTGAGCTGCCGGAAAACTTTAGCCGTATAAATGGCTGGCCAACTTTTTTAAACAGGAAAATATGGGAAATAGCAACCAGGAAAGAAGATGCTGTAAAAGATATTTTTAAAAAGTTAGAATGGAAATATATCACAGTTGCAGATAAGCCCGGCTTGGTTTCCGCAAGGATAATTTCTATGATAATTAATGAAGCATACTTTGCATTAGGCGAAGATGTAAGCAGTAAAGATGAGATCGATCTTGCTATGAAGCTTGGAACCAATTATCCATACGGACCATTTGAATGGTGCAAAAAAATTGGCTTAAAAAAAGTTTATAGCCTTCTGGAAAAGCTAAGTGATACAGACAGTCGTTACAGTATTGCCCCGGCAATGAAAAATGAATTAACAACCGACAATTAATGGCATTAATATTAAATATAGATACTGCTACGGAAAGCGCTATAATAAGTATATCTGAAAAAGATAAGATTATAGACTCTGTTACCAACAGCAATCAAAAAGACCATGCCTCTTTTCTGCAGCCTGCTATAAAAAACTTATTGCAAAAAGCTGATCTGTCAATTAATAAATTAAACGCCATAGCCGTTACTGCAGGCCCGGGCTCATATACAGGATTACGTGTTGGCATGGCAAGCGCAAAGGGATTATGTTATGCATTGAAAATTCCTATGATAACCATTAATACCCTGGAAGTGATGGCGCTATCATCCATCAAACAAATTCAGGATCAATCAGCATTGTATTGCCCTATGATTGATGCAAGAAGAATGGAAGTATTTACAGCAGTTTATGATCATCATCTTACAGAAATAGTAAAACCATGCTCTATGATCTTAGATAATGGATCTTTTAAAGATATGCTGGAAACAAATAAAATTTATTTTTCGGGAAGCGGTGCATTAAAGCTGAAACACATACTGGATAATAAAAATACCATCTTTATTGATAATGAGATGGCTCCTGATGCTATGGCACAGCTTGCTTACGAAAATTATATAAAGAAGAACTTTGCAAATGTTTCCTATGCCTCGCCGGTCTACTTAAAAGAGTTTTATACTCCATCAAAACCGGGAGCATGACCGCAAAAGACATATTTTTTTTAATGCATGGCTAATGCTTATACGTTTTAGTCTTTTGTATCTTTGTAAAATAAAATCAAACAATAAATCATGTCTTCAGAACCTATCCAAAATTTAGCACATCAGGAACCTGGTAAGGAAGGGGAGAATGCATTGCGTATTAATTATTATAATATCAAAAAAGTTTCGCTCATTCTGCGGTCGTTAAATAATAAGCTTAGGCAACAGATCATTAAAATTATAAATGAAAATGATAAGCTTTCCGTAACGGAAATTTATGTAAAACTGCGGCTGGAGCAATCCGTTGCTTCCCAGCATCTTGCCATATTACGTAAGGCGGGAATTGTTTCTACCAAAAGGGAAGGCAAATTTATTTATTATACCATTAATAAGCAAAGGGTTGAGGCTATAGACGAATTTGTAAGTAAACTGCTTGGTTAAATTTTACCTCAACCCTAACCCTTCTCCACAAATGGAGAAGGGAATTGAGTGCAGAAACAGCATCCGTTTTTTTATTAGTTTATCTTTGCAGTAATATTTTTATATGTACGTAAAACAAATTTATACCGGTTGCCTCAGCGAAGCAGCTTATTTTATTGAAAGCAATGGTGTAGCGGCGGTTGTTGATCCTTTAAGGGATATTGATGCATACATTCAGTTAGCAAAAGAAAAAAATGCTGTTATTAAATATATTTTCGAAACACATTTTCATGCCGACTTTGTGAGCGGGCATCTGGATCTTAGTAAACAAACAGGTGCAGCTATTGTGTATGGCCCTGAAACCGAAACAAATTTTCCTGTTCATGTAGCAAAGGACGGAGAAATTTTTTCCGTTGGTGATATAACGATCCAGGCAATGCATACACCGGGACATACTTTAGAATCCACCTGTTATTTATTAAAAGACGAGAACCAAAAACCGCATTGCATTTTTACAGGAGATACATTGTTTGTAGGCGATGTAGGAAGACCAGACCTGAGCAGCGGTGATATGACCACAGAAGAATTAGCATCTGTAATGTATGATACAATTCAAAATAAAATATTGCCTTTACAGGATGATATAATTGTGTATCCTGCACACGGACAAGGAAGCAGTTGCGGTAAAAATTTAGGACCGGATACTTTCAGCACTATCGGCGAACAAAAGAAAAGCAATTATGCTTTGCAGCCACAATCAAAAGAAGAGTTTACTAAAGCTGTTACAACAGGCTTAAATGCTGTACCCGTTTATTTTGCCATCAATGCAAAAATTAATAAAGAAGGATATGATAGCCTTTCTGAAGTGAAAACCAAAGGACTTACTGCATTAACCATTGAGGATTTTAAAAAGAAAATGGATGAAGACATTATTGTATTAGATACCAGGAAAGCATCTGTATTCACACATGGATTTATTCCCGGTTCAATATTTATAGGACTTGAAGGTAGATTTGCAGAATGGGCAGGAACATTAATTTCTTTTCATCAGCATATTATTTTAGTTACTGATGCCGGAAAAGAAGAAGAGACAATTATCCGCCTTGCCAGAGTTGGGTTTGATAAAGTAGAAGGGTATTTACAAGAGGGCTTTGAGGCATGGAAGAATGCCGGAGAAAAAATAGATATAATAATTGATGTGGAGGCAGATGAACTGGCGCTGGATATAAAACATGATCCTAAGCTTGCTGTGCTGGATGTAAGAAGAGAAACAGAATTTGGAGACGGGCATATAAAAAATGCTACCAACTTACCTTTATCCGAAATGACTGATCTTGCACAGATCGCCAATTTTGAAGACGATCAGAGTTTATATATTCATTGTGCAAGTGGCTACAGAAGCGTGATTGCAGCATCATTAATAAAGAGACAGGGATTTAATAATCTGCGTTATGTTTTGGGTGGCTGGAATAAAATTAAGGAAGAGAAAAATATAGAAATAGAAAAAGAAAGCAGTGTGTTGAATTAACCCGAATATTTTATCCAATTATTTCACCATATTCCGGCTTCCATTCCCACTTCCATTTTTTGTGACTCCACAACCACATTTCCGGCTGTTCAGTAATCACTTTTTCTAAAAATTTTGCATACTGTTTTGTCAATTCCCCCGGTGCTAATTCTTTCGGATGCATGCTGGCTAATTCAGCATGAGCATGATAATATCCTCTTTTACTTTTGGTTATATACGCAAAAACAACAGGAAGATCATTTCGCTTTGCTGATTTTTCAGGCCCCCGCAAAAAAGGAGTAGGTCTGCCAAAAAAATTTATCCAGTACGCATTTGAAGGACCAGGGGGCTTTTGATCTGCTACTAGTCCAATAATATATGGCTGATTACGGTATGGTAATATTTCTTTTTTTATGTTGGTAGCTGCTATCATTATACTTTTAAAACGTGTGCGGATATGTTTAAAAAGTCTTTCAAACAATTTATTTTCCAATGGCATATAAACCACAAGAAATTTATAAGAAACAAATAAAGGCACTGCAAGATTTCCTAACTCCCAATTAAAATTATGACCGAGATGCACCTGTATCGATTTGCCGGAAGGATATAAATCTTCAACAACAGAATAATCGGCGGTAAAATGTTTTTTTAAGAATTTTTCATTTACACTGATACTTTTAATAGTCTCTATTAGAGTATCGCAAAAATTTTTATAAAACTTCTTTGCTATATTTTTTCTTTCTTTTTCAGTTTTATCAGGAAAGGCAATTTTTAAATTACTAATTACCACTTTTTTGCGATAACCAATAACATAATAAACCAAACTATAGAAGCCATCACTTAAAATATATAACACACGAAGAGGGAGAAGAGAAAGTAAATAGAGAAGACCATAAACGAGGTAATACATTTATCAAAGATAAGATTGAATAAGAGATACAAAATTGAAGTGTTACAACACAATATTCTGCAGCCGATCACTTTTGTAAGGATAATCAGTATTGAAATGCAAGCCCCGGCTTTCATGGCGAAGCTGTGCGCCTTTCGTAATTAAATATCCAACAGTAATTAAATTTCTTACTTCACAGAGTTGCGGTGAGATTTCAGTATCCTGGTACAATGCTTCTGTTTCTTCATGCAGCAGATCTAATCTTTTCATTGCTCTTGCCAAACGAACATTGGTTCTTACGATACCCACATAATCACTCATCAGCAATTGCAATTCTTTTAAGCTTTGCGTAATTAAGATCATTTCCTTTGGAGCAGTAGTGCCAGCTGCATTCCAGTCGGGGACAGCCTCCCCCCGGCCCTCTCCGGTGGAGGGGAAGTCAGTAAGCGCTTTCACCTTTTTTACTGAATCTAAATAACACCTGTGAGCAAATACCATAGCTTCCAATAATGAATTGCTTGCTAACCTGTTTGCGCCATGTAAACCTGTGCTGGCACATTCTCCGCAGGCATATAAATTATTGATTGATGTCCTTCCCCATTCATCAGCTTTTATTCCGCCGCAACTATAATGAGCTGCCGGAGCAACAGGTATCATTTGTTTGGAAACGTCAATGCCAATGGATCTGCACTTTTCATAAATATTAGGAAAGTGATGAACAAATTTTTCCATATCCATATGCCGGCAATCGAGAAATATATGTTCAGTTCCGGCAACTTTCATTTCATTATCTATCGCTCTTGCAACAATATCTCTTGGCGCCAGGTCTTTTCTTGCATCATATCTTTCCATGAATGCCTCGCCCTTATTATTGCGAAGAATTGCGCCATCTCCTCTAACAGCTTCTGTAATTAAAAATGATTGCCCTGCAATACCCGGCTCATACAAAGCTGTTGGATGAAACTGGATGAATTCCATATTCTCAATCCTTCCTTTTGCCCGGTACATCATGGCAACTCCATCTCCGGTTGCAATTGCAGGATTGGTTGTTGTACGGTATGCCTGTCCGTTGCCACCGGTTGCCAGTAAGATTATTTTAGAAATGATTTTTTCTATCTTATTAGTTTGCATGTTGATGACATATACGCCATAACACACAATATCCGGAGTTGCTTTGGTTACTAAAAAGCCAAGATGATGCTGGGTGATTATATCAACAACAAAACAATGGCTGATAAGATTGATATTGGGTTTGTTTTTAATGGCGGCAAGTAAAGTTCTTTCCATTTCTTTGCCCGTAACATCTTTGTGATGAAGGATTCTGAACTCACTATGTCCGCCTTCTTTGCCCAGCGTGTATTCACCTTCTTTATCTTTATCAAACTTAGCTCCCCATTCAATAATTTCTTTTATCCTTTCCACGCCTTCTTTTACAACTATTTCCACAATTTTTCGGTTACACAAACCATCGCCTGCAATTAAAGTGTCTTCAATATGCTTTTCAAAACTATCATGATCCATATCCATTACACCCGCTACCCCGCCCTGGGCATACTTTGTATTGGTCTCATCGCTTTGTGCTTTGGTAAGAATAGTTATAGTTTTATCAGGACAATCCTGTGCAACCTTTAAAGCATAAGTTAATCCGGCTATTCCCGATCCGATAACTAAAAAATCTGTTTTCATGGTTATAATTTAGATTATGAAGGCTCAACCCAGGCCTCGTTTTCTTTTATAAGATTGATCAATTCAGAAACCGCTACATTTTCCGAGACTGCTCTCTTCACCACTTCTTTTCCTTTGTATAAAGTTACCTTTCCCGGTCCGCTGCCAACATATCCAAAATCAGCATCAGCCATTTCTCCCGGACCATTTACTATGCATCCCATGATGGCAATTTTTACTCCTTTAAGATGATTGGTAACAGCACGAATTCTTGCGGTGGTTTCCTGCAGATCGAATAATGTTCTGCCGCAGCTTGGGCAACTGATGTATTCTGTTTTTGAAATTCTTGTACGGGTTGCCTGTAAAATTCCAAAGGCAATGGAGTTAAGTAATTTATGATCGGCAGGAACTTTCTTCTCTGCAAAACGATGTCCTAAGCAAATACCATCTCCAAAACCATCAAGCAATAATGCTCCGGCTTCAATTGCATAATGGATAAGGCTTTCATCCATTTCTTCATGTGTGCTGTCTGCAATTATTATTACCGGATTTTTTATTTCTTTTTCTATTAATTCAATAAACATTCTTCTTATACTCTGTACTGCATTTTTATTAGTAGAGCTAAAACATATCACGGCAGTTTTATCATGTTTTAATTTTAAAAATATCTTTTCAAGATCAATTACATGATAATTTTCAGAATAACAATCTATCATTACAAAATTTATTGCTGCTGATCTCGGAACATTATCATCAAGGTATTGCTCTTCATCCAAAATGGGGAAATATTTTTCTTTATCAGCAGAGGCAAGCCATGCATTATGATAACAGATAACTTTTAACGTTCCCGGCAAACCAAAATCTATCCGTTGATCTGCAGTAAAGAAATAATCTGCAGCTACATCACTAATATTCCATTTATCCGTAACTACATCATAGGTATAACCGATAGCTTCTAAATCTTCCGGAGTGATCTTTTCTATTTTATGCAGATCGGCTATTACAACAGGGACATGTTTTGCACCAATATTATTTACTTCAAAAGTTTCCCTTCTTTTATATTCAAAAGGATTGTAAACTGACCTCACCCCAAACCCCTCTCCAAAAGAGAGGGGCTTTGAAGACTCTTGTATTTCAATACTGGTTTCATTTATTGCAGAGTTGGCTTTTTGTTTTTCGGAAGAGTTTTCAAAATCGTTTACACGGTTTTGTGCGTTTGCCAAGTCCCGAATGTTCGGGATTTGGAGGGGGCTGTATCTCTTTACAATATTTCTGCAAACAGGTATTTCAAATTCAGGATCTTCAGTTAATGAAACTCTTATTGTATCACCAATTCCATCTTCCAGTAAAGTACCAATGCCAATGGCAGATTTTATTCTTCCGTCTTCACCATCACCGGCTTCTGTTACGCCTAAATGTAGCGGATAACAATGTCCAAGTTCTGCATGCATATTTTGTATAAGCAACCGGTAAGCCTGCACCATTATCTGCGGATTGCTGCTCTTCATACTCAGAACAATATTGTAATAGTTCTCACTCTCTGCAATCCGCAAAAACTCCATAGCACTTTCTACCATACCAATTGGTGTATCGCCATAACGGCTCATTATGCGATCGCTTAACGAACCATGATTGGTACCGATACGCATTGCAGTACCATATTCTTTACAAATTTTTATTAATGGTGTAAAGCGATCTCTTATACGTTCAATTTCTTCCAGGTATTCTGCATCTGAATATTCCAGTAATTCAAACTTTTTTTTATCTACATAATTACCAGGATTCACTCGAACTTTTTCAACAATTCTTGCAGCAATTTCTGCAGCATTAGGAGTAAAATGAATATCGGCAACAAGTGGAGTGTTGTATCCACGTTTGCGTAATTCATTTTTTATATTGAGAAGATTTTCGGCTTCATTTTTAGAAGGCGCAGTAATGCGGATCAGTTCTGAACCGGCTTCAATGCAACGGATACTTTGCTCAACAATGGCAAGTGTATCCATTGTATCAGTCGTTGTCATTGTCTGGATACGTATGGGATTAAAATTCCCCAGTAACAGTTCCCCCACTTTTACTTCAAGTGTAGCAAGCCGTTTATATTCCGTTAAGGATTTAGCGTATAACTGCATGGCTTTTTATTGAAAAAAATATTTCAAAACAAATTCTTTGATAGTAACAGCATTTTGATAAGCTTGTTTTGCATCTTCAACAGTTAAATCATCTAATAAATCGGGATAGCGTGGTACAATAGCGTAATTACTTAAACTAAGTGCTTTTGCTAAAATATCATTAAAAAGAGGATTTATACAGATAGACAATTTTACCAATAATTCAAGGTCATGTGTTTTGGGAAAAACTATATTTTTCCCAATAAGATAGGCTTTCAAATATTTCTCAACTGCCTGCTGGGCATGAAAACAACAAATATTCGCCGGGGCATCTTCCATTGTAAGAATGTGTTTAATAACAAATAAATCTTCCTCAGCTTTCTTAAACCATTTTTCATACTCTTTCATATAAAAGCTTTCCTGTTTTAATGGCTTCTTTTCCAATGTTTACAATATCCTGCATCCCTGACTTTAATTCTTCAGGCGTATAAACAATAATATCCATTCCTACATAAGGATAAGTTTTAATTGCTTCTCTTACCTGGATATTGCGTTCGGCTTTTTTTGCGTTAGTGCTCTTAATAATAAATAAATCAATATCACTATCGTCATTAGCGGTATTATTTGCATAAGAACCAAATAAATAAACTTTTTCAGGATGATAGCCTTCTGCAATTTCATTTACAAAGGCTTGTATTTCACTTAGTGTAACCATATATTCAAAGTTAATCAATCCCGATGGCTATCGGGACAATTTGCCCTTTCTTTTAGGTGACCTATTTACACCAATTAATTTTCAAAAATACGATTAATGAAAGGAAGGTATTTAATAAATGACCTAATTTTGGAATTGATACTTGTATGTTAAAATATTTCTAATTAAAACTATAATTTATTATTAAAAATCTACCAGTCCTTTTTAGGTTTATCGGTTGATGTTGCTTTTACTTTATGCAATTTATCCTGCAGATTTTTTTCATGTTCCAATAAAGATTTTAATTTTTCTTCAGCATCCTGTTTAGAGATTTTTGAAGGCTGTGGCTTAGGCTCATCTTTTTTATTCTGATCTTCTTTTTGTTGATTTTTTTTGTTTTTATCTTTTTGATCCTGCTTTTGCTGTTGCTTTAATTGCTGTAAAGCTCTTTCTAAATTCTGCCTTGCTTCCTCATCGCTGGGGTCAAGCTTTAAAGCATTTTTGTAGGCTTTAATACATTCGGGCAATTTTTTTTGTGACTGTAGAACAACACCACCATTATAATACGCCTTTTCTTTATAATCTTTGCTACGAGCGGTTTGTACTGTATTGTCGTATGCTTTTAAAGCATCATCAAACCTATCAGTTTTATACAAGGCATTACCAAGATTATAAAAAGCGGTTGTGTTCTCAGGAGATTGTTTTAATGCTTTTTGATAAGCGCCAACAGCTTCGTTATACTGCTTCTTTTTATAGGCATCATTTCCTTTTATAATTTCTTTTTTAATGCTTTGTGAAAAACCCTTCGACAAGCTCAGGGTGACAAAAAGTATTAAAAAAATCAGAGGCAATCCTTTTTTAAGGCCAATCATTTTTGTTTTTCTTTCAGGAAGAATATTTTCTATTAATAAAATAATAAAGGCAGCAAGCAGAAAATACCAAAAATAATTTTTATACACACCGAATGAAGAACCTGTGAGTGTTGTTTGCCCTATAGTCATTAATTTTTTATGAAGATTATCCGCCACTTCATCAGCGCTGGAAAATAACTGGTACAAGCCATTACCGTTTTGAGCAATACTTTTTAATTCCTCTTCATTTAATTTAGAAATCACTGTATTGCCACTCTCATCTTTTTTATACTCATTGGTCTCATTATCCATAATGGGTGCGCCCTGCAGTGATCCAATACCAATTGTATTTACCATGACACCTTCATCTGCAAGTTGTTTTGTTACTTTAATTGCATCCTCATCATGATCTTCTCCATCACTTATTAAAATTATGCTCCGGTATTTTTTTTCTTTTGTATTGAATGCTGCATAGCTCATTTTAAGTGCCTGGCTTATAACTGTACCCTGCGTTGGCACGTTATCAGTTGAGGCAGAGGATAAATACATTTTAGCGGCAGAATGATCTGTGGTTAATGGCATTTGCAAATAAGCTCTTCCGGCAAACACTACAATTCCCACTTTATCGTCAGATAGCTTATCAATTATTTTACTTATCAGTTGCTTTGCTCTTTCCAAACGGTTGGGCTTAATATCTTCTGCCAGCATACTTTTGCTCACGTCCAATGCAATCATCACATCTATTCCTTTACGATTTATTTTTTGAGTGCCTTCGGGCTTTACCAGGTCTGCAACAGCAAAAGCACACAATGAGAATCCAAGTAAGATCAATATAAATTTTATTGCAAAAAGCTTTGAAGAAAAACCCTGTATCAATTGTTTCACCAGCGGAGGATCACCAATTTTTTTCATTGCATTCTTTTTCCACCTGGTCAACAGAAAATAAAACAACACCATAAATGGAATGGCTGCAAGTGCATATAAAAATTCTATGTGTTGAAAACGAAACATATAAAAGAGATGCTTAAACGGAATGCAAGTTAAACAATGCGATATGGCAAAAAATAAACCAACAAGATGAATACAAAATGTTTAACACTCCCGATAGTTATCGGGAATTATGGAGTGAAAGTGAGATCTTAGCTATGTATAATTTTTTAAAATTCGCTTTTACCTGGGGCAGATCAGTATTTAATTCCCGGTCGCCCATAACTTTTTCACTTGCACCAGATTTTGCATCAAGCTGAAAATAGAGAGTTGAATGCTGAAATTTACCGTTATTATAAGAGGTGATAATTCCGCCATAATCCCATCCCGTTCCATAAAAATTAATTTTTTTACCATTAACCTGCACCAGTTTTTCCAGCGTGCTTCCAATCTTTAAACTGTCAGCTGTATGATATGGAGCATTTTCCTGAAAACAATCTACAGTACCAATTGCTTTATGGAATTTATCCAGTTGCCAGTTAATTACTATTTCTTTTGGAGTGTTTGAATTGATCTTTGTTACAATAAAACTATCCATGCCTTCCGCACCATAATCAATTGTGTCCTGAATGTTATTCTTCCCAAACATATTCTCAAGATCATTGAACGTAGTTGTCTTATTTATTTTACCAAAGCTTGTATCAGTAATTAAATATTCATCTGATGAAATAGAGGTCTGAATATTTTTACCAGAATCCTGTGAATTTGTTTGAGAATTTGTTTGCTTTTGCCCGCAGGAATAAATGGAGAACAACAAAAGAATTAAAGCAGAATATTTCATACAGTTACATTTCTCCTTTAAAAAATCCATATTGGTTTAAGATGCTTTTTGTGATCTTCATACGTAACTCCTGCATATCAATATTTTTATCAGGACTCTTTATAAGTGTTACAAAAAAATAAACGTGCCTGTTTTCTTCTATCCAGCCTACAACCCAGCCAATTGCATTTTGTATTTCATCATAACCCCAACCTGTTTTATAACTTAATTTATAGAGGGTATTATTTTCCCGGAGCATTACATCACGTACAATTTGCTGTGCTCTTTTTGAAAAAGGCAATTTATCAAAATATATTTTTTTTACAAGACCCAGTTGTTCATCAGGAGAAATTTTTAAAGTGTTATTTAACCAGAATGAATCAATAGCTCCGCTGATATTCATATTACCATAATGCAAAGTGTCAATCCATTGCTTCATAGTATCTCTTCCAATTCTTCTTGCAACTTCCTGGTAATACGGAACTGATGAAACTTTAAAAGCCTCTGTCATAGTAAGATCTTTATTCCATTCCTCATTCCATCTTTTTATTCCATCCCATTTAATCATCATCTTCTCATCGGTTATTCTGCCTGTTTCAAGTCCGATCAATGAGTTGACGATCTTAAAAGTGGAAGCAGGCAAAAATCTTTGTGTATCCAGCTTCATATTATAAACTGTAACAGCCCCGGTTTGATTATTAACCATAGAAAAGCAACCATCTGCTTTTGTTGAATCAAAATATTTTTTAAGGCTATTGTCAATCTTAGCCTGGTTAACCGAGCAACCATAGAAATATGTGATTGATATGATTAAACTTATGATCAATAAAATTGAGAGGAAATAATTTTTTCTCATAAATAAATTAAATGGCACTACCGGCTAATTTAGAATTTGAAGATTTTTGATGTTCGGCTGATGCACACAATGCTTCATAAAAATCTTCTCCAAATTTTCTTATAAGAGCATCTTTTAAAAAAACATAGGTGGGAACTTTTAATTTTTTACCGAATGTACATCCGGCTTTACAGAGTTCTTCCCTCGGTTCATAATTTACATATTCAGTTTTGCCATGTCTGCTTTTTTTTATTCGGATAGGATATAAATGGCAACTGATCGGTTTCTTCCATTTTATTTTTCCATCGTTATATGCCTGCTCAATTCCGCATTTTATAATCCCTCTTTCGTCAGTAATTCCATAAACACAAATGCTTGAATTTATTGCTGGTGTTACCCAGCCAAATTCTTTATCATACACATATTTGCCCTGCCGTTCTAATTCTTTTTTAGATTCTTCTGAAAGATACGGCAGCACGGCATCGTACACTTCATTAAGTTCTTTAAGTTCTTTATTCTCAAGTGGTGCGCCTGCATCTCCATCCACACAACAACCACCTTTGCATTTATTCAGATCGCAAACAAATTGCTCTTCCACAACCTGGTTACTTATGAGAACATTATCAATGGCTATCATATTATAAAGGTAATAATTCCTTAGGTTAACAATTATAAGTCAATTGTCAATTAGTCAATTGTCAATTAGGAAACCACGTGAAGCATATTTACTTAATGACCTATTGACTAATGACAAATGACAGTTTACTTCCATTGTAAAGTATTAATAAGATGTTTTAAATCTTCCTGAAGAAAAGCGTTTACAGGTGCCAGCGAATCTTCATTCGGCGTAGCATCAAAATATAATGCTCCGCGTAAGAAATGCTTAACTGAATCTGTGACAAGAAATTGTTTTGATGTGGCTACGCTTCCACCAACTCTAAAAAAAATACCGGTGATATTATTGGGAGTATGCATAACGCTATCCTCAATAGAATAAGCCTTTACATCATTTTTAAAAGTTAGCTTATAAGAATCGTTTATCAAATTTTGAAACGTATTGGCCCCCAGCGAATCTTTATAACCATTTGGAGTTTTTATTTTATAAACAGATTTGCCACCTATGGTTTTGTAACTGATAAATATTTTACCATGAAAAGAAGGGAAATCTACATTCACCCAAAAAGGATTATCAGGGGTGCTGTCAAAGTATGTACTATCCTTAACAATGTTTGCGTAAGCAGGATATTCAAATGAATAAGGAAAACCTTCTTTCTCAAACTTTACATATTTTCTTTCAGGAAGATCAACTTTAAAATATCCTTTCGGTTTTGATGTATAGGTAGAATTGCAGCCTGCGAAGAAAAAAAAAATTGCAAAGGGCAATAGTTTACGAATTAAAAAACAATTGGCAATTGGCAATTGGCAATTGGCAATAAAATAATTTTGTGCGATGAAATACTTTCTCATTTTTGTGAATTGCTTATTGCATATTGCCTATTTGTTTTGCTTATTGTCTATTTGCTTCACCCGGATTCAGTTTTACTTTTACACTTTCAATCCTGTTCTTATTTATTTCCAGCGGAATAAAAGTAAAATTATCACAAGTCACCTCTTCATTTACCTGTGGAAATTCTCCGGCAATTTCTAAAATCAATCCTGCCAGTGAATCGCTGTCACCTCTTACTTTATCAAAAGTTTCAATAGGCAAATGCAATACTTTACAAACATCGTTTATCATTGTTTTGCCTTCAAAAATATAAGTGAAGTCATCTATTTTTTTATTGCCGCTAATTTCATCATCAAATTCATCGTGAATATCACCGATGATTTCTTCCATTATATCTTCCAGCGTTACGATACCGGATGTTCCTCCAAATTCATCTACCACTACAGCAAAATGCATACGTTTATTTCTAAACTCCTGCAGCAGATCTTCAATTAACTTTTGCTCATGTACATAAAACACCGGCCGCATTAATAAATGCCAATCATAATCGGTTTGTTCATTTAAAAAAGGGAGCAGGTCTTTGGTATGCAAAATGCCAACGATCTCATCCAGATTATTTTTAAAAACCGGCAGTCTTGAATAATGCATCTCTTCCACTTTACTTATAACATCTTTAAAAGAACTATTATAGTCAATTCCGCTAACATCAAGCCTTGTACGCATGGTTTGCTTAACTGTGGTATTACCGAATTTTCGAATCCCTTTTAAGATCTGTTTCTCTTCTTTTGTTGCTTCATGGTCAGGCAGCAGGTCAATGGCATAATCCAATTGCGTATTGTCCATACCCGACAATCCGGAGTGAAATTTATTTTCAATTTTATCACTAAGCTTTACCAACCTCGTACTCACCCGAAAAAAAATGCTGTTGAATATCTCTATGATAAGAGAGGCAGAAGATGCAAACCAAATATTATGATGCGTTGCCCATACCTTTGGCAAAACCTCGCAAAACAAAACAAGTAAAGAAGTTACCACCACTACTTTAATAATAAACTCAATAACAAAGTGCATCTGTAGGGTATCAATCCAATTCTGCATTAAAAGGTTAGAAATTAAAATGATGCCGATTTTTACAAAACTGTTTGTAATCAGCATTGATGCCAGCAGTGTTTTTGGTGTTTCCAGCAAAGTAACTATCCTTCTATATGAAGGACGCCGCTTTGTTTTGAGCATAATAATATCCTTATAGCCAAGTGAAAAAAAAGCTACTTCGGAACCGGCTACCAAAAAAGAAATTATAACAAGAATTAGCGCTGTAAAAATTAGAATGGTTGTTGCCGCAGGAGTTATTACTAAATAAACAGGCGAGAAAAATTTAAGACTTACAATCGCCGAATGATAATCCAAAACAAATAATTTTAATTAAAGATACTAACCACGGAGATGTTAACTGTTTGTCTTATTAAAAAGGTAGTTTTTCTGAACCTTCATCCGCCAGAGGCGGAATAATATCGGTATCTGCGCCGGGCATTCCTTCAATATCTGCGCCTCCTGAATGTGCACCTTCTGAATGTGCACCTTCTGAGCGTTTATCTAACATTATTAAATTATCTCCCACAACTTCAGTAGCAAATTTTTTGTTGTGTTCTTTGTCTTCCCAGCTACGTGTTTTTAATCTACCCTCAATATATACAAGGCTTCCTTTGTGTAAATATTTTTGTGCAAGTTCTGCAAGTCCACGCCAAAGCACAACAGTATGCCATTCTGTTTGAGACATTAATTTGCCGTTTTTGTCTTTGTAGCTTTCAGTGGTTGCCAGCGAAAATTTTGCCACTGCAATATTGCCCTCCAAAAACTGGAGGTCCGGATCTTTACCCAGATTTCCGATCAACATAACTCTGTTTACACCTCTCATATAGTATGATTTATTTAATTAATCAAAATGCTGTAAACCAGTACTAAAACAAATTTAAAGATACATTTTAATCTTTCAAATAGGTAGTGATAAATTTCGGGAAGGGAAGCTGTTTTATCTTATCTGCTGATATTAATTGATAATTATTTAAACCCAGGGGCGATTTTACAGTGATATTTATAAATTGCCCGTTAATAATTTGATGGGTAAGCTGTTGCTTATATACCTGCGATATGCTTTCAATTTTAAATTCATTTGCCTGAAAGATGGAGTTGAATTTTTCAGATGCCTGTAACTTTTTAATTGTAAAAGGTTTTGGCGCTTCTAATAGTATAAATTCATAAAGGTTTTGCCAAATATCCTTTTCTTCCCTTTTTCTTACATAAAATTTATTCCTGTATTTAACCACCAGGTAATAGAGCCACCTGCTTTTTTTAAAGATCACTTTTTCTTTTACCGGCAATTCCAATTGTATGCCCTGTAAATAAGCTACACACCTGCTTTTAAGAGGGCATATATCACATAGCGGCAAAGGCTTACAAATTGTTGCCCCAAAATCCATGATGGATTGATTGTAAATCCCCGGAAGCTTTTTATCCAATAATTCATAAGCCAGATCGCTATAAAATCTTTTTCCCTGCGGATTATCTATAGGAATCTTTATTCCAAAATATCTTGACAACACCCTGAAAACATTTCCATCCAAAACGGCATAAGGCAAGTTGTATGCAAATGATGCAATAGCAGATGCAGTATAGCTTCCAATGCCTTTTAGCCGTAGAATATCTTCATAATCAGAAGGAAAGTTTTCATGCAATTCTTCTGAAATATACTTTGCCGTTGCAATAATATTTTTGCACCGTGTATAATAGCCCAATCCTTCCCATAGTTTAAATACCTCGGCTTCCGGCGCTATTGCAATACTTTTTACGGTGGAATATTTTTCAATAAACCTGTTGTAATATTCAAGTCCCTGACTTACCCGTGTTTGCTGTAAAATGATCTCGCTTATCCAGATTTTATAAGGATCCTTCTCGTACTTCCACGGCATTAGCCGTTTATTCCGGTATTTATTCCATTTTAATAATTCTTTTGTAAAAAATTTCTTTGCAAACATTAAAGCCTTTGTTTTATAAAACCATTAAATTAATTCTCAATGAGTTAGGATTTTTAAATAAGATCATTAAATTTGTAAGACTCAAAACTCTTATTTACTCAAAGTAATTATCTAAAAATGAGAAAAGCAGATCTTATCAATCAAATTTCAGAAAAAACAGGCATACCAAAAGTTGACGTTTTAGTTACACTTGAAACTATGTTTAAAGAAGTAAAGGAATCTCTTGCCAAAGGAGAAAATATTTACATCCGTGGGTTTGGAAGCTTCATTACAAAAAAGAGAGCAGCGAAAATAGGAAGAAACATTAAAAAAAATGTTGCTATAAATATTCCTGAACATTATATACCCGCCTTTAAACCTGCTAAAGAATTTGTTCAGGATATAAAAGATAAAAATGAATTAAGAAAAGCGCAGGAGTGATTACCTTTGCTCCCCTAAATTAATTCGTGAAACAACAACTTATCTTAACCGCCGCAGGCATTTTATTATTAATCAGCTTGCTTTTCTTTGGAAGCATTGAATCACAGAAAAGCAACTTCCCTCATGCAGAACACAATATACCTGCAACTTTTAATATTACAGATTCTATTCAAAAAGCAAAACAAGGGCTTTCCACTTCCCGGCTTTTGTATGTAAGCAATTTAGAAAATAGCATTACAAGGGGTGATGTAAAGCAACAATCCCAAAATAATTATATTCATCTGGCTAATTTTTGGAAGGATTCTGTAAATGCTTTTCTGCCTTATGCCTACTATCTTAGCGAGGCTTATAAGTTGGATAATTCGGAAAAAAGCCTCACCTTTGCTGCCCGCTTGATTTTGGATAGCATGCGACGGAGGGAAAACGATCTTATAAAAGCATGGGAAGCCGAAACAGCAATAGTTCTTTTTGAAAAAGCCATTCAATTAAATCCCGATAATGACGATTTAAGAATTGGATTGGGAAGTTGTTACGTGTACGGTAAGGGAATGAGTGGTAATGCTGCTGAAACAATGAAGGGAATTCAGGAGTTGCTTAAAGTAGTTGCTAAGGATTCTAACAATATGAAGGCGCAAATGATTTTGGGTATTGGTGACGTTATATCAAAACAATATGATAAAGCTATTACCCGTTTAAACAAAGTAGTGGCTGCTGAACCGGGAAATTTAGAAGCAGTATCATGGCTTGCTGATGTATATGCGGAAAGTGGAGATAAAACAAATGCTGTTAAATGGTACGAATACAGCAAAAAGCTTGTAAACAACCCTGAGTACAGTAAAGAAGTAGATATCAGGATAAAAGCATTGCAATAAAACATATTAAAAATAATTATTAAAAAATTGAATTATGCCTTGTGGTAAAAAGAGAAAACGTCATAAAATTGCTACCCATAAACGCAAAAAGCGTTTAAGAAAGAATCGTCATAAAAATAAATAATTCATTTCTTTTCTTACCTATGCCGGCATTCGGCTACGTTCGTGTTTTCCTTCCATGCGTTGAGGCATTCGATTAAAAGATTTTAATTTGAACAAGGAATTAATAATAAATGCTGCCCCACAGGCAGTAGAAATTGCCCTGTTAGAGGATAAAAAACTGGTTGAGCTGCACAATGAAAAAGCTGATGCAAACTTTGCCGTTGGAGACCTCTATCTTGGCAAAGTAAAAAAACTTATTCCCGGTTTAAATGCCGCTTTTATTGATGTGGGCTTTGAAAAAGATGCCTTCCTTCACTACACAGACCTCAGCCCGTATCTTCGCTCTATTTTAAAATTCACCAACATAGCTATGAATGATAAAAGTGAGCATGGCTTTGATTATAATAAGTTTGAAGTAGAACCAGAAATTATAAAGACAGGAAAAATTGCTGAAGTATTAAGCGGCAAGCCAAATATTTTAGTTCAGATATTAAAAGAACCCATCGCTGCTAAAGGCCCACGCCTTAGTTGTGAGTTATCCCTTCCCGGAAGATTTGTTGTACTTACTCCTTTCAATGATATAATTGCTGTATCAAGAAAAATTCATTCATCGGAAGAAAGAAAACGCCTGCACAAAATTATTGAAGCTATCAAATCAAAAAATTTTGGTGTTATTGTACGAACAGCAGCCGAAGGCAAACACACTGTAGAACTGCATGAAGATCTTTTAACCCTTATCAATACCTGGAAGAATATTCAAAAGAATCTAAAAGGTGCTGTTCCTCCAACAAAGATCATGAGTGAGGAAGGTAAAACAAACAGCATTCTGCGTGATCTTTTAAATGAAGATTTTAATAAGATTGTTGTGAATGATAAAAATATTTACAACGATACAAGAACATATATACAAAGAATTGCTCCTGATAAAACAGATATACTTTCTTTTCACAATAACGGTGTTCCTATTTTTGATAGCTATGGAATAACCAAACAGGTAAAAGCATCTTTTGGTAAAACAATAAACCTTCCCAGCGGCGCTTATTTAATTGTTGAACATACTGAAGCCCTTCATGTAATTGATGTTAACAGCGGCTATAGAAGTGTAAGTAATAACCAGGAACAAAATGCCCTGGAAACCAACCTGGAAGCGGCGGCAGAGATTGCACGTCAATTAAGGTTAAGAGATATTGGCGGAATTATAGTGGTTGATTTTATTGATATGAAGCTGCTGGAGAACAAGAAAAAACTTGTGGAGCGGATGGAAGCTTGCATGAAACCGGACAGAGCTAAACATGCGGTATTACCAATTAGTAAATTTGGTTTGATGCAGATCACAAGGCAGCGGATGAAGCCTGAAATGAATATCAATACTTCTGAGATTTGTCCAAGTTGCGCAGGCACCGGCAAAATTTCTTCTACATTAATTTTAGAAGATGAGATCGAAAAAAATCTTAGTTACCTCATCATGCAAAAGCATAAAGGATTAACTGTGGAAGTACACCCGATATTATATGCTTACCTCACAAAAGGCTTTCCCAGTAAAAGAATGAAATGGAACTGGAAGCACAAACAAAAAATCCGCGTAAAACAAAACAGTAATTATCACCTTACTGAATTCCATTTTTACGATAAAACAGATGAGGAGATAAAGTTGTGAAAAAAATTTTCCAGACAAGCATGAATTTCTTTGTGCATCTTTATTGCCTCCGATAGCTATCAGAACGCCGTTCAATATTTAATCGCTGGTCGTTCTGTTCCAATAAAAAAAGGAGAGAACTCCCTCCTTAAAATTATTAATTGAAAATTAAACATCATTTGTATTGCGGTATTAATTCTTTTGCAAGCTCTTCCATTTTTTTAATACCATCTTCAGGTAAATTTCCTTTTTTAAATTCTGCCAAAACATTAGGTAATTTATTCTCCATCTCTATTAAAAAATGTTCTTCAAAAGCTTTTACATTTTTTACAGCAACATTAGTTATTAAACCGTTTGTTCCAAGATAGATTATAGCAACTTGTTTTTCTATAGAATATGGAGAGAACTGTGGTTGTTTTAATATCTCCACGTTTCTTGCTCCTTTATCCAACACTGATTTGGTTGCAGCATCAAGATCACCACCAAACTTTGAGAACGCTTCAAGCTCACGATACAAAGCCTGGTCAAGCTTTAATGTACCGGCAACTTTTTTCATTGATTTTATCTGCGCATTACCACCTACGCGGCTAACAGAAATACCGACGTTAATGGCAGGGCGAATACCGGCATTAAACAGGTTACCTTCCAAAAATATCTGTCCGTCAGTGATAGAAATTACATTTGTAGGAATATATGCAGATACGTCACCAGCCTGTGTTTCAATGATTGGTAAAGCAGTTAATGAGCCGCCGCCTTTTACAAGATGCCTGATATTTTCAGGAAGATCATTCATCTTTTGCGCTATCTCATCTTTAGTAATGATCTTTGCAGATCTTTCTAATAAACGACTGTGCAAATAGAATACATCACCGGGGTATGCTTCACGTCCCGGAGGTCTTCTTAATAAAAGAGAAACCTCACGATATGCTACAGCCTGTTTGCTGAGATCATCGTAAATAATTAATGCGGACCTGCCGGTATCTCTAAAAAATTCGCCAATAGCAGCGCCGGCAAAAGGAGCATAGAACTGTTGTGGTGCCGGATCAGATGCAGAAGCTGCAACTATGGTAGTATATTCCATTGCATCATTATCCTGTAAGGTTTTCATTACCTGTGCAATAGTAGATGCCTTTTGCCCGATAGCTACATAAATACAATAAACAGGTTTACCTGCTTTATAAAATTCTTTTTGATTGATAATAGTATCAACACAAATAGCGCTCTTGCCTGTTTGTCGGTCTCCAATTACTAACTCTCTTTGTCCGCGGCCGATGGGTATCATTGCATCAATTGCCTTGATACCTGTTTGCAAAGGTTCCTTAACCGGCTCACGAAAAATTACTCCAGGTGCTTTGCGCTCTAACGGCATTTCATATAGTTCTCCTGTAATAGGACCTTTACCATCTATTGGCTCACCCAGAGTGTTTATTACCCGTCCGGCTAACCCATCACCTACTTTTATTGAAGCAATTTTACCGGTACGACGAACTGTAGCGCCTTCCTTTATATCGCCCTGGTCTCCCATCAAAACCACACCTACGTTGTCTTCTTCAAGGTTTAATGCAATTGCTTTTACACCATTTTCAAACTCCACTAATTCACCGGAGCTAACGTTATTTAAACCATATACTCTGGCTATACCATCACCAACCTGCAGCACTGTTCCCACCTCTTCCAGATTAGCTTCTACGTTAAAATTGCTCAGTTGCTGACGAAGTATCGCCGATATTTCATCAGGTTTAATATCCACCATATAAAGTATTTATTTTTCGAGGTGCAAAGGTAGGTGTTGACTGTTGGAATGCAAAAAAATTGGAATGTTTTCCTTACACACAATGAGAATAAAATTACTGCGTTTTATACCTGAAAAATCAAAATCCAAATCCTGAAAAAGTATTCTAAAGGAATACTATTAATGAAAAGCTACATGAAAAAAATTGCTACCATCCTAACAGGGAAATTTGCTTTATTATTCTTACTAACCAAAAAATAAAAACCCGGTGCTGTTGCCCGGGTTTTTATTAAATGATTTTTTAAATTTTATCTGAGCTTTTGAATATAGTCGTTGTTCATAAATTGTTTCTGTACTTCTTTCAAATCTCTGCGGATGCTGGCATCTGCTAACTTTCCCTCCATCTCTAAAACAAATCCGCCAACAAGGTTTTCATTAACTGATGTTTCTAATTCAATATTTTTTATTCCTTCCGAAGCTTTTATCTTATTAATAAAATCGTTCTTCATCCCGTCACTCAATTCAACTGCCGTAGTAAGCTTAACTTTATGAATTCCTTTTACTACGTTGTATTGCTCAATAAAAGCTGATATAATTTCAGGAAGGTTAGATTCTCTTCCTTTGCCGCCAAGTAATTTAATGAATGAAGAAGTTAATATACTTATCCTCCCGGCAGTTACAGATTCAATGATCTGATTTTTTTTATCTTCTTTAATGATGGGGCTTTTAAGAACATTAGCAAACTCACGACTGGATTTGCAAATGTCATCCAGCAACTTCATATCATTAAATACCTTTTCCAGTTGATCTTTCTCCTGTGCAATATCAAGTAAGCTTTTTGCGTATCGAATTGCTAAACGTGGGTTTTGCATAATGTGCAAATTAGCTGATGTGCTTATGTGCAGATGAATAAACTCCTTAATCTGCACATTTGCATATCTGCATATTTTCTAATTAAGTTTTACATTTTCAGCCAACTGCTTGATATACTTTTCCTGCTCCTGCCTGTTGCTTAATTCTCTGCGTAATATCTTCTCACTTACTTCTACCACTAAAGTGCCAACCTGGTTTTTAAGATCAGTTAGAGCAGCCATTTTTTGCTGATTAATTACCGATTGTGCATCTGCAATAATTTTATTAGTCTCAACTTTTGCCTGCTCCTTTGCTTCGTTAATAATTTTGTCTTTTGTTTCTTTTGCTTCTTTAAGCATTTGCACTCTTTCTTCACGGGCTTTTACAAGCAATGCCTCGTTCTCGCTTTTCATTTGAGACATTTCAAGCTTTATTTTTTCTGCTGTTGCAAGCGAATCAGCAATGCCTTTTTCACGCTGGTTCATTGAATTTAGAATCGGCTTCCATGCAAATTTTTTAAGAATAAAAAACACAATAAGAAAAGCGAGCAGCGTCCAGATGATTAATCCAAAAGCCGGTGTAAGTAACTGCATTTTTAAACCCTCCATCTCCCTAAAGGGAGCTTTTTAAATTATCAATATTGTTGAATAATGTTATCATGTATCCCGAGTTTTCGGGACAACGCCAATGAAATCTAATAGTAGCATTGAAGCCGACTACCAAAAAATTATATATAATTAAAAGAACTTACCAAAGTCCCTTTAGGCCTGCCCGACTAATCGTTCAGGCGGGGATTTAGGGTAAAAATACTACACTTCTCCGTCCTGTGCTTTGAGTGCAGTAACCCTTCGACAAGCTTAGGTGGGCTCTACACAAACATTGCCAGGATACCTACGATAACCGCAAAAAGGGCAACCCCTTCAACCAATGCGGCAGTAAGGATCATGTTGGCCCGAATGTCGTTGGATGCTTCCGGCTGACGTGCAATGGCTTCCAAAGCGCCTTTACCGATTTGCCCGATACCAATACCAGCGCCTACTGCGCCAAGCCCGGCACCAATAGCACCACCTACATTTGCCCAAGGTGTTGTGCTTAAAAAAACATTCAATAAATCCATGATACTTGTTTTATATAATTAAAAATAAACACTAAACAATTACTGCATCATCATGTGCATCCACATCATTCATGACTTCCCTCAAAAGTCTGACCAATAAATACTGCTGTAAGAATTGTAAAGATATAAGCCTGTAAAAATGCAATCAATATTTCAATCAGATAAATAAATATTACAAAACCAACTGATAGCGGCGAAAAGCCCCACCCAATATAAGTATTTAATGCTCCGAAAATAAATATAAGTGAGATCAAAGAGATGATTATAATATGCCCTGCTATCATATTTGCAAAAAGCCGTATCATTAATGCAAAAGGCTTGGTGAACACGCCCAGTATCTCCACCGGAATTAAAATAAATTTTACAGCAAATGGAACACCAGGGGGCCAGATAATATGCATCCAATAATGCTTGTTAGTGCTAAACATAATAACAATAAAAGAGATAATTGCTAACACTAAAGTAAAAGCAATGTTGCCTGTAACATTTGCTGAGCCTGGTATTAAACCAACAAGATTATTTATTAAAATGAAAAAGAATAGGGTAAGAAGGTAAGGAAAATACTTTTTGTATTTATGCCCAAGGTTAGGCTTTGCAACTTCATCACGTACAAAAGTGATAATGGGCTCAATTAAATTTTGTACTCCTTTAGGCGCTGTTGTTACTCCCTGACCGCTTCTGTATTTCTTTGCCATATACACCATTACCCACACTAATAAAGTAAGTGCCAACAACATTTGAACAACATTACGTGTAAGTGAAATATCGTACACTTTTATACTGTTATCAATTTCACCTTTATCATTTACCGCAACAATTTGCCCTGCTGTATATTTCTTTGGATCGGGTTTTTGTTCTGCAATTTTTTCATCGGTTAAGAGTTCGTAGCCTTTATAATTTTGTTCTCCATGTTCAAATTTTGATGACATGAATACATCAAAACCTTTTTGAGGAGAATATAAAATAACGGGAAGCGGAATGGTTGCATGATGCTGTTTGCCTTCGCTGTCTTTGTAGGATAAAAAGTGAAATTCGTGAGCATCTAAAACGTGACCGAAAATAACTTCATTGGCATCAAAAGCTTTTTTTTCTGTCTTTTCATTTTCAGCCTTTATCTCATGCTTTTCCTGGGCTATAGACGCATTAAAAAAAAGCACTGAAAATAAGCTGAAAACGGCTACCAATATAGATTTTATGCTCTTTGCCATCATACCCAATTCTAATTTTGGCGCAAAGATAAGGCTGGAGAGTGTAAATTAAAAATTAGAATGGAAAAATTACAAACGCAGCAAAGCATTAATTTAGAAACCAAGCAGTTTTAGAATTAACTATTATTTTCATACCTCCCATAAAGGAAAATGAC
>CABDYW010000088.1_pt1 | contig 27178 bp, 28 predicted proteins | sample 3132051 | NCBI WGS metagenome assembly CABDYW01 (sample SAMEA5534338, study PRJEB31848) | metagenome | biome: tundra; feature: field; material: soil | place: USA | collected 2013-05 | depth 0.45 m | reverse complement strand
ATTAAAAGGCAGTGGTTTTGCTGATATAAAAAATCAATTGCTTATTGTATTTGGCTTTGCAATTTTATTAAATGGATGGGCTGTTATCAGTTACCGCAAAAGATATTAGAAAGTGTTGTTGGCGTATGAAGATTTGTATATTGAAGAAGTTGTATTGAAGAAACCAGATTTGGAAAAACGAAATAGAAATTTGTTGAACTATCAATACACAGGACATAATTTGTATCTTGAGAATTTTATTTTAAACGTCTAATGCCAGAACCAAATAGTAAATGAGTTTGGCGGAATAAATAAATACAAACATGCAATTGAGGAATTGCAAAAATTACTTTACGCAATGTAATTGTCTGAACACGATTTAAAAGATATAGAGATGAACACGATTAACGTAAATGATATAACACATAAAATAATCGGATGTGCTATGCAAGTGCATAATACACTTGGCAATGGTTTTCAGGAAGTAATTTATCAAAGAGCACTTGAAATTGAAATGCGAATTGCAGGGCTTGAGTTTGTAAGAGAAATGGAAATGCCAATTTTTTATAGAGAGGAACTAATAGGGACAAGAAGGGTAGATTTTTTTGTGGCAGGACTAATAATGGTTGAACTGAAAGCATTAGAAAAATTAGAACCGGTTCATAAAGCACAAGCCATAAATTACTGTGAAGCATTCAACATTGCAGATGGATTACTGATAAATTTTGGTGGGTTATCTCTTGAATTTAAAAGAGTTTATAATAAAAAATTAGTAACCCCTAAATAATCCTGCCCATCAATTAATCAAATTAATCGTGTTCTGACAAATGAAGAAAAAAGAAAAAAAGAAGTAAAGCAAGAAACACCTTCACAACGCTTGTCAGGCATCATTAAAAGTTGCCGTAACATAATACGGAAGGACAAAGGAATGAATGGTGACGGCGACCGTTTGCCAATGCCCACATGGATTATGTTCCTGAAATTTTAGATGACAATAAAAACCTGCAGGAGACAAAGGCAGCAAACCTGCAATTAGTGAACCTTACCAAATTGTAAAATTTATATCATGGGTTTAAGTATTCATTACAGCGGTAGTTTCAACGCAGAAGAATAAGCGTTTCAATGACTACTACTTAATAACTTAACAGATTATCATTCCCTGACATCTTAACTATCTTTGCGCAAATGACCATTCAAACAAAACCTAAACCCAATTTTTTCTGGAGCATATTAACCATGCGTTGCCCACGATGCAGGCAAGGCGATATGTTCACACATAAAAATCCTTATAAAAAATTAAAGCTTTCATATATTCTTGAGATGCCTGAAGCGTGCCCTGTATGCAAACAAAAATTTAATCTCGAGGTTGGCTTTTGGTATGGTACCGGTTACGTTAGTTATGCATTAACTGTCCTTTTATCAGGAATTACTTTTGTTGCCTGGTGGATGGCAATTGGGATATCAACAGATGACAACAGGATCTTTTACTGGCTTATCTTTAATACAATTGTGATAATTGTTTTGCAGCCATGGCTAATGCGGTTAAGCAGGGCAGTTTATATCTACTTCTTTATTACGTATCATGAAAATTATGAGAATGTTCAGTCCGGAGAACTTCATATCAATGAAGAATAATTGATCGCAGAATTTTTTACTTTATTGATCTTTTTGTTCTTCTTTAGTATAGAACATATCTGTAAAAATATTTGCTTTCCCCAATTCTTCCATATCACTTAACTCAAGTTCCAGCGCTTTTGTGCTTTGCTGAATTTCAATAAAGGAAAGAACAATAGAGCCAAGCAATGTCATCATACTGGCAGCAAAAATAATATTAGCAGCATGCATCCATCTTCTGTAAATAAAATACATGGCTAGTACACAGCAAAAAAAACTCAGCGCACCAAGGCCTTGCATATATTTTATCAGGTTTAATCTTGCCCGCAGGCTTTTTATTTGCTTTATGGCAGTATGCTTTATTTGCATTTCAGCATAGCTTTTATGCAAGCTTCTTATCCTGTTGGCTATTGCTAAAAAGCGATTTGTATAAGCCAGCATCAGCAATGTTATTGCAGGAAATAATAACGCAGGTGTATTAATGGAAATTTCTATCATGCAATAAAATTACACAACATTATTTTCACTGTAAGGCATAAATCCTGATGCGTAAAATAAAAAAATACAATGGAATTTTCAATAAATAAGAAGTCGCAAATTATTAAGCAGGTACTTAAGGATGATGGACAATTTCCAAACAGTGACTTACCTGTGCTTATCTACAAAGCTGCATTAATCAATACTTGGAGATAATTGTGTTATTTCTGATCAATGTATATTTTCTGTTTGCTTTTTATTGGTGATGCCACTAATGATCCTGTAAACTGATGCCAAAATAAATATTCCACCAAGCACAACAACTATGGAGGAGCCTGCAGGAAAATCATAATGGAAAGAAAAGTTCAATCCAAAAAATCCGCCGAGTACGCTGATAATAATTGCAATAATTAATACCGCTGCTTTATTTTTTGTCAACATAATTGCTGAAACCGCCGGAATAATAAGGTATGAAAAAACAGGAATTACTCCGTTGATTTTAACCGCAAAAACAATAGCCAATCCAATGGAAATATAAAATAAAAAATTCCAGATATTGAAGATGCCTACAAGATGATTTACACCATTCTCAAATGATTCAGTTAATGAGAAAAATTTCTTAAAGAAAACTATTTGAACCAATAATATAATTCCAAACACAATCCCTACAGTTTTAATTTGCTCCCAGTTTACTGATAAGATATTCCCAAAAAGCACTTCCTGAATATCAGAATCGCCATGAGCTGTTTTTGAAATAAACAAGACCGTAAGAGCAGATGTAAAAGCATACAGAATTCCAATTATCGCCTCCTGCTTCAGCCGCTTATCTTTAATATTTATAAAAGACATTAACAATGCGCCGGATAAAGTAAATATCAACGGAATTGAAGTTAACCCCGTGCCAATAAACGCTGCAAATGCCACTCCCAAAGATGATATTTGACCAAGTGCAAGATCAACAAAAACAATTCCTCTGCCCACAACATGAACGCCTAAATAAGATAACAGAATCCCGGTGATAACCGCAGCTGCAAAGGCTTGCACCATAAACGGCAATTGAAACATATCAAACATAATAAACAGTTTTAAATTCTAATTTAAACAAAAGATGTTATCATTATTTAAGCACAGCTATTAACTGATCAACGTCGTAATCAAACAGATCAAAATAATTTTTGATGCTGCTAAATGCACCAACTGAAGTGGCAAGCGTTAATTCTTTTACGCCGGTTTGCTTTGCAACCACATCTGACGATGAAGTAGTAAAGTAGGGTGATGAAATAATTACCTTGATCTTATTAGCTGTTACTTCTTTTATCACTTTCACTAATTGAGATGGAGATGGGGGAATACCCGGCTTCGGTTCCATAAAGTCTACTATCTGCAAACCAAACCTTCTTTCAAAATAAACCCATTCATTGTGATAAGCAATAATTTTACTTCCTTTAAATGGCGCCATTTTAGATTCCCACTCTTTTAATTTCAAATCAATCTTTGCAAAAAAAGCGTGAAGGTTAGCTTCATAAAAATCTTTATTTGCAGGATCAATACGTTCCAGTCCACTGGCAATATTTCTTGCAATAACTTTTCCATTCAATGGATCAAGCCAGTAGTGCGGGTTTCCATAAATATGAATATCGCCTTCACCCCTGTTAACAGAAGAAGGAACCTGTAACAAACCTACACCTTCTGATGCATCTACATAACCAGGCGATCCTTTTTGAATTTTGGAATTTCTTGAACTGGAAAGCAATTGAGGCGACCATCCGGTTTCAAGATCAAGCCCTACCGTTACAAAAAGATCTGCATTTGAAAGGCTGATTATATAACTGGGCTTCGGATCAACAAAGTGCGGATTTTGATAACCCGTTGCTATGGTTTGCACTGAAACCTTATTGCCGCCAATCATTTCTGTAATGCTCTTCATATCCATAGTTGTGGTAACTACTTTTATAGAACCAGCATTAGCACCTGAAATAATTATGAGCAGTAATGAGAAAATTGAAATTATTTTTTTCATGATTTTTTGATCTTTTAAATTATTTATTTAATAGTTTTTTAATATTGATGTGCACCATGTGCGCCAATTACAAATATCCAACGCAGCCAAAACTGGTTGAAACCCGATTGAATATTAACATTGGTTACTTTACCTTCAAATTCTATTTTTTGAAATTCAGTTGCCAGCCAGCCTGCACTTAACGAATACGCCTGTTCTACGATATTTTTGTTATAAGGTTTTTGTGCATAATCATATCTCCCTGTTAAAAACCAGCGCTTAGCAATTTGATATTCTAAAAAAGAATAAAGCCCAAAAGAGTTAGACATTTTATTTGCAGAATATTTTGCATTGCTGTAAAAAAATTCACTTTGCCAGGTAAGGGATTTGTAAGTATTTAATTGAACGGGCTTCCATTTGTATGTTAAATCAATTGCTCCAATGTTAGTTGTGCTGGAAGAATCATTAGGTCCTGTAATACCGCTTAAACCAAATTCCAATGTTGTATTATCACTTAATGTAAAAAAGTTTTTAAGATGTCCGAGATAAATAAAACGGTTATTATCCCCACGATAAAAGCTTGGTGATTCAGAAGCTCCGGAAGTGGCCTGAAAAATCAGCTCCGAATAAAATTTGGTAGGCAAAAGCCAGCTAAGCGAAGCGCCTTCATCATTCAAGCCTTCTTCACCAAAATAATTTACAAAAGCATTTGGCAAATCAATAAAAGGTAAGGCATGAGGGTGTGTGGGATTTATCCTACCCACAGCTTCTCTAAACTTTCCCACTTTTAATTGCAATTTTGCAGGTAGCGAAAGTGTTGTAAGATAACCTTCTTCCACTGCTACGCCATACTTGTTTGTGACAGGATCTCTTCCGAAAGTTAGAAAAAAATCTGCCCTGATATAGGGATCAACAACAGATTGAAATGAAATTTCTGTTTCATTAAGATAAGCATCAAAATTCCTTTTGCCCCGGCTAATATAGGATGCCCGAAAATCAGCAACTACACCTATATCAGGATTAGATGAAATACCGGAACGGGTTTGCTGGGGAGCCACTTCGGTATTTGTTTGCATTTGTTGCTCGATCTGTTTAAGCAGAACAGAATCTGTAGCTGTGCTGTCAGTTTGCGCAACAGTTTTATTGCTAAAAATAATTGCTGATAACAACACAATAACAGGAATTATTTTTTTGGGTCCGAATTGTAAGTTCACGGGGAAAATTTAGCATAATAAAAAATACATTACAGCAGATGTTTTTACAACATCTTTATTAAACTAAATATTTACCGGCGGACCACGAAGCGGATAGTAAATTTTAGAGATGGAACAAAAAGATATCTCCTTAAAAATATAAGCAGAAAAAGAAGTGAATAAGGGAAAAGAAAATATATGCTGATCACTTACAAAAGTTGATTCTGCTACAAGATTATCGCAATCACAATTATAACCTGATTTACTTAGCTGAAAAGGTATATCATTTCTTTTTTTAGAGGTTATATCAATATGTTTTGCAAACAGATTGTGCAGAAATCTTTTGGGAGTAATGCTTAATGCAAAAACAATCAGCAGTAAGCCGGAAAGAAATCTTATTATGTAAACAGATCTAAACAAAAGATTTTATATAAGTTATTGTAAATGTAACAAAAGGATACGAAACAAGGTTGCGAATGTAAATTTATAAGCAATAACAGAAATGTTAATAAGGTTTTTCCTTACAGAAATTATACGATTAATAGATTATAGTTTAGCGACACTTCTTTGGTAAATGTTTAACCTAATATCCCGGCTTTCGTTTTGTATATTTATAATGAAGTTGGAAATAAATAAGAAAAATAATAAATCAAAATATTAATATACTTTCTACACGTCATGAAATATTTATGGAAGTGGCAGCAAATCTTAGTTTTTCTAAAGCAAGTGAAATATTATTTATAAGCCAACCCGCTATCAGTAAGCACATTAAAGCATTAGAGGGATTTTATAAAACCACATTGTTTGAAAGAAAAGGCAACACTATTCACTTAAGCACCGGTGGCAAATTATTATACAATCGTTTAAAAGAAGCAAAGAAAATTCAAAATCAATTGGACTTTGAATTAAATATCTTGAAAACTTAAATTAAAAACCCTGCTTTTAAATTTAAATGTATAAGATGATTCTCTATACAGGTAGATATTTTTAAATGATAATTAGTTAGTAACCACCAATGTTCCTGTCATACCAGTATGAATATTACAATGGTATGGGAAATTGCCCGCTACGGTTGGTGTAAAACTGAAAGAACCTCCAGTGGCTACATTGCCGCTGTTAAATGTAGTTCCATCATCTGATGTTACTGTATGTGTAGTATTATCATTATTCGTCCATTTAACGGTTATACCAACTTTAACAGTAATAGAGGAAGGAGAAAAGCTCATACCACTTATGTTAACAGTAGTTCCACCTACGCCCACTGTACCTCCGGTGCCACCTGTTCCATAAGTTCCGCCTGTAGCGCCGGATTTACTGCAGGAATCAATAGCTATACTAAATAAGAAACAAAAGATAAAAGCTGATAAAATGTTTTTACTTTTCATAAACACTGTTTTAATTTTTTTTAAATAATTTTTTTTAAATCTGTATTATCACTATTTAATACGGATATGAGAGCAGAGGGTTGCCTGTAAAGAATTAAAATGATCAGATAAAAAATAATGTAAAAAAATTAAGGCTTACGGGCTGATGTTTTTACCTGGATAATTTTTTTGTTATCCCGATATTTAAACCGGTACTCATAATTGGTAAACTTCCAATACCCACTCCTTTAAGAGGAATTTTTATATAAGGTTCGATGCGAAGCGTAATATTTTGCCTAAGCGCCCGATTATATCCGACGCTAAAATTTGCAACAGCCAGTAAGTTAGTTGAAGAGTTTTTGTAAGTTGAAGAATTTTGATATTGCCGTCCGTTATTGTCAATTGTAAAATCATACTTTTCGTTTTTCATAAAATATGAAGACCAGCCTGCTGAAGCAGAAAAATTGGTTTTACCCAATGATTTAAAATTATACTTTAACAAAAAAGGTATTTCTATCATCTCACACAAGCCATCTACATTTTTTATTTGTGCATTGGTATAAACTCTTTTTGTACTAAAGTATTTGCCTTCACTATAATAAAATTTCTTATCCCACGCTACACCTGATTCCACACTTATTTTCTTATTTAACTGGTATCCAATCACCAAACCAAAAGTTACACCTACATTTTTTACAGACTGAAACTTAACTGTACTTATATCCGGACTTATAATTATACCGGCATATAACCCTTTCTGTTTCTGTTTCTGTTTCTGCTTCTGCTTTTTATTAATTTGTTTTTGTGCAGCATCCTGATTGTTATTTACAGATGTATCAACCCTGTTAAATTCTTTTTTATCATTATTTATTTCAATCGCTGTTGTTTTTTTATTCCCGTTTTTAATATCATCTGGTTCACCATTATTATTTACAGGTAATATTGATTCCATTTCTTTTTTATCAGGTTTATTATTTGGTGTTCTTACAGAAATGGATAAATCATTTTGTACAGGTGAGCTATTGTTAGCTACAACGGTCGTATAATTTAATCTCGGATTTTTAATATTACTTCCATTACCGGAGAAATTTACAGGTGTCAGATTCTTTGGTTGTATTGGCTGTACTGATTTTTCAGGATTTATGTTTTTAGATTGTTCGGCATTTGCTAAATTTTTATTTGCGGGATTTTTTGCTGAAATATTTACAGCGTTGCTGCCGCTTTTACGAAAAGAATAATTATCATAAACCCATACTGCCGGCAGTAATAATAAAAGCCACAACAAGTGTCTGTAATTTTTATTTTTTGAAGAACCTCTGTCAGTATTTACGGGTTTCTCAACTGATAATTTTTTAACTACAGCATTCCAATCAGCGCTATCCGTATTTAGCGGATAACCTTCTGCCGCTCTCCTGAATAATTCGTCCATATCGTCGTTTACGTGTTCCATACCTGAATTTGCAGTTCATTTTTTTTAATATAACTTCTTAATAAAGCTTTTGCTTTTGATAAATTAGATTTAGATGTTCCCACCGCTATTTTTAGCTGGTTAGCTATTTCCTGGTGAGTAAATCCATCTATAACATACATATTAAACACTACCCTGTAACCCGGTGGCAGTTTTTTTATTTCATTAATAAGTTCTTTATATAACAAAGCCTGGTCAGCGGATTGCGATTTATCTTCAATCCAGATCTCTTCATTGGTCATTCCAATTTCAGGCAAAAAATTATCCTTTCTCAACCTGTCAATAGCGGTATGTATCATTATGGTTTTAAGCCATCCCATAAATATCATCTCCAGGTTTTGAGATGATGATTCATAATGAAATTGATTCAGCTTGCTAAATACTTTTACAAAACCGTCATTTACAACATCTGTTGCTTTGTCGTACCTGTAAATATATCTGAAAATGATCTTAAGACTATATCCATAGTATTTCTCATAGAGATGCTTATGATCTCTGATATTATTTTGCATGCATCCTTCAAGTATTTCGTGCAGGCTCATTGCTCGTTTAACAGTATTTATTATTTATGAATACGAAATATTTTTGTTTTGGTTGCTTAAGGTAAAAAAAAATAGTTATCAGTTTACTCTGGTTAAGCAAAATTCTTTTAAAACTTTCAAAAATTCTTTCAGCAAGCTGGAGCGTTGATCTTATTTATGATGATGATGTAAAATTGTTTGGAAAGAATCATACTTCTCCCGGCATGCAATTCAAATCATTGATAGGAGTTGGGTTATCAGTAAAGCTTTAATTAATATTCTCAATAATTCCAGCAATGCCCTGCCCGCCGCCAACACAGGCGGTTACTATTCCATATTTTTTATTTAACCGCTTCATATCATTCGTGATCTGCACAGTAAGTTTAGTGCCTGTACAACCCAGCGGATGTCCTAATGCAATGGCGCCACCATTTATATTTACAATTTCAGGATTCAATTCTAACTTATTAATTACAGCCAAAGCCTGCGATGCAAAAGCCTCATTCAATTCTATAAGATCGATTTGAGAAAGATTCATTCCTGCCTGCTTTAAAGCTCTTGGCACAGCTTCTACAGGGCCAATGCCCATAATTCGTGGATGCACACCGGCACTTGCACACGAAACCAAACGTGCTATTGGTTTTAGTCCTAATTCATTTACCATCTTTTCACTCATAACAATTACAAATGCTGCGCCGTCACTTGTTTGTGAAGAGTTGCCTGCAGTAACTGTTCCACCTGCGGCAAATGCAGGTTTTAATTTAGAAAGCGCTTCAATAGTTGTATCTGCTCTTACACCTTCATCTGTATCAACAACAAAATTCCTTTTTTGTTTTTTTCCTATTTCATCCAAATAAATTTCTTCAACATTCATCGGCAGAATTCCATTTTTAAAATAACCATTGTCAATGGCAGCTTTTGCTTTTCTATGAGAATTATAACTGAATTCATCCTGTGCTTCCCTGCTAACATTATATTCTTTGGCAACAGCTTCTGCAGTAAGTCCCATTCCTAAATAATAATCCGGTGTATCGGAAGTCACAGAATATGCCGGCACAGTTTTCCATCCGGCAGTAGGTACCATGCTCATATTTTCAGTTCCTCCGGCAACAATACATTCTGCCTGTCCACTGCGAATTTTTGCAGTTGCAATAGCAATTGTTTCCAAGCCACTGGCGCAATAACGGTTCACCGTCATGCCTGGCACTTCAATTCCCAAAGCTCTTACGCTAATCATTCTGCCAACCTGTAAGCCTTGCTCAGCCTCTGGTACAGCGTTGCCAACAATAAGATCATCAACTCTTTTGCTGTCTAATTGCGGAACAGTTGCCATCAATCCTTTTATTACATCAACCGCCAGGTCATCGGGACGATAAAATCTAAAACTACCTTTCTTTGATTTTGTAACTGCTGTTCTGAATCCGGCAACTATATATGCTTCCTGCATTTGATTTATAAATTTGATATTTGAAATTATATTGCAATTTACTTTTAAATAAATAGTAATGATCAAAATTTCAGTAAACAAAATCCCAAAAATCCTTTAATCTCAAAAATCCCAGTTCAGACAACCTCATGTACAAGCTGCTCCGTAATATTTTGTTTTGGTTTGATGCAGAACAGGTTCATTATTTTTCAATGAATTTTTTAAAGCTGATTTGTAAGATCAATTTCATAAAAAAAATAATTAGTAAGACATATACTCCTGTTGACTCTCCGGTTACTGCTTTTGGATTACAATTTAAAAATCCTGTTGGTCTTGCTGCAGGCTTTGATAAAAATGCAAAATATCTTACTGAATTAGAAGCGCTGGGTTTTGGTTTTATCGAAATAGGAACCGTTACACCATTGCCTCAAAAAGGAAATGATAAACCAAGATTGTTCCGGCTGCCGAAAGACAAAGCATTAATAAACCGCATGGGATTTAATAATGACGGAGTTATTAAAGTTACTGAAAGATTGAAGCAATGGAAATACCGGCAACCGGCAACCGGCAACCGGCAACTTATCATCGGTGGCAACATTGGTAAAAACAAAAATACCGCAAATGAAGATGCATGGAAAGATTATGAAATTTGCTTTCGTGAATTGTTTGATTGGATTGATTATTTCGTTGTTAATGTCAGCTCACCAAACACACCGGGTTTAAGAGAACTTCAGCAAAAAGATTCTTTGAGAAAAATTTTATCTCATCTGCAAAACTTAAATTTTAATAAAGAGCATCCTAAGCCTGTGCTCTTAAAAATTTCTCCTGATCTTAACGAAAGTGAAATTGATGACATTATCGATCTTGCGATCGAAATAAATTTAGATGGATTGATAATAAGCAATACAACCATTAGCAGAGATAAACTACAAACTACAAACTACAAATTACAAACTATTGGTTCAGGTGGATTGAGTGGGAAACCTTTAAAAGGATCTTCAACACAAATAGTACAATACATCTGTAAAAAAACAAATAATAGAATCCTCATTATTGCAAGTGGCGGAATATTTGACGGTGATGATGCAATTGAAAAAATTAATGCCGGCGCTACATTGGTGCAGGTTTGGACCGGTTTTATTTATGAAGGTCCGGCTATTGCAAAAAATATTTGCAGATCGTTACCATAAATTCGCAGATCAATATAAAGTATGGAATCATTATTTACAGCAGAAAACTTCGTTAGTTTATTAACGCTTACAGTTTTGGAAGTTGTTTTAGGCATTGACAATGTAATATTTGTTTCCATTGTTATGAGTAAGCTGGATGATGCAAAACAAAAAACCGCCAGAAAAATATGGATGTTTGCCGGCATTGCTGTAAGAACCGGTTTATTAATTGGACTTGGATGGTTGGTTCAACATGGCAGTTCAGAATTGTTCAGCATATTTGGTAAGGGCTTTAACTTAAGAAGCCTTATTATGTTGGGTGGGGGATTTTTCCTGCTATATAAAACCGTTAAAGAAATTCATGAAAAGTTAGAAGGCGATGATGAAATTGAAAAAGGATTTCAAAAAGTTCCAACAAAATTCGGTACAGTTATAAGTCAGATAATATTAATTGACATGGTGTTTTCTTTTGACAGCATAATAACAGCTGTTGGTATGGCACGCAGGGTGGAAGTAATGATTGTTGCGGTTATAATAGCAATGATCATTATGTTTATTTTTTTAAGAAAGATCAGCGACTTTATCCATAAACATCCTACTTTAAAAATGCTTGCGTTATCTTTTTTAGTAATGATAGGTGTGGGATTATTAATTGAAGGATGGGATGCTGAAAAAGCCCATGATCTGCATTTAAAGAACTACGTTTATTTTGCTATGGCTTTTTCTTTTGCAGTGGAAATGCTGAATATGTGGATGAGAAAAAAACAAAAACGAAATTTAAAACCGCTGGAATTGCATGAAGCACACTTTAAAGAAACACCAGTAAACAATGGTGACAGCGCTAAATAATTACTGCTGATTTAATAAAACGCAGGCAACTATTGCGGCTGTTTCTGTTCGCAATCTTGTATCTCCTAATGAAACCGGGATAAAATTATTTTGTTTTGCAAATTCAACTTCTTCTTTTGTAAAATCACCTTCAGGACCGATAAGGATTATTGTTGATTGCCTGCCTGTCCGGTAGGCAGGTTTAATTGCCTGCCTGTCCGGTAGGCAGGCTTCATTGGTTAATTGTTTTTTTTCTTCTTCAATACAATGTGCAATATATTTTTTTTGGTGGGTTGAGTTTTTAATAATGTCTTTAAATTTTATTGGCTCATGCAATACCGGCAACCATGCCTGCTGGCTTTGCAGCATTGCACTGATAAGAATATTTTTCATCCTGTCGTGACGAAAATGTTGCTTCTCTGTTCGCTCGCAGATCAAAGGAATAATTTCTGAAATGCCTATCTCTGTTGACTTTTCAAGAAACCATTCGAAGCGGTTTGTATTTTTTATTAAAGAGATAGCGATTGTGATGTTGGATGTACGAGGTGGAATGTTTGATGTTGAAAGAGCGTTTACTTCAGCAGCTTTTTTATTTTCTGAAATTATTTCTACAGTTATTATTTCACCTTTCCCATTGGTAAGTTGAAGCTGTTCTCCCTGCTTCATTCTCAAAACCTGGATGATATGCTTTGATGTATCCTCACTTAATATAAAAGAAGATTGATTAACCGGGATTTGCTCTATATAAAAAAAAGGAAGTGACATTAATTTATTCTTTACCATTCAGATTGCAACTCATCTAAATTTCTTCCGGCATAAATAATGCTAAGTACAATTACAGTATTTTGTATCACTCTATAAATAATAAAATAAGGAAAAGATTTTAGTGGAGCTCTTCTGTGAATTTTTGTGAGGAAAGAAAATGTATTTGGTTTATGAGATAAAATGTCTATTCTTTTATCAAAATCTTCTTTAAATCTTTCGCCTAACCCGGATAATTTATTTTCATACCAAAAATAAATTTCTTCAATTTCTAAAGCCGCATCTTCTTCAATTATTACCTCATACATTTGGTTTAGGTTTTAAACGGCTTTTCACCTCTTCCCATGTATATGTTTTTGTTTTGCCGGACAAATAATTTTCTTCTCTCTCTTTTAATATTTGTATTTCTTCATCGGTCAAATTATTTTCTTCAGAATCATCCTGAATTTTTGCAGAGATAATAGTTTGTACAGCTTTTAAAAATTCAATATCATCAATATTATTTATAAGCTGATGAATTTCTTCTTTTACTGTTTCAGTGTCCATAAAAAATTATTTTATCAAATATAAAATTTGAAAACCACAATCTTAAAATCAAAATCAGAAATTAAAACGGTGTCTCATCATCAAATTCTCCATCATTCATTTTGCTTCCTTTTTGAATGTAGAGCTTGGCTCCATCACCATCAATATCACTAACCGGTTTCCAGTTACCACCGCCGGGAAACTGGCTGCTGGCGTCAGTTCCATCTTCCTCAATAAATTTTTGAATATGCAGCAATGCTTTGAATTTGATGTTATCCAGTTGTCCGTTCCTGTGCTTTGCAATACGCAAATGGGTTTCGCCTTTGTTGCTTTCGCCCATTTCATTTGCAGTGATGTCATAATATTCAGGGCGGTATAAGAACATTACCATATCAGCATCCTGTTCAATAGCACCGGATTCCCTAAGGTCACTCAGCTGCGGAATTTTTTGTCCTTCTTTAGCCCCACGTTTTTCAACCTCACGGCTTAACTGACTTAAAGCAAGAATAGGAATATTTAATTCCTTTGCAAGCCCTTTCAGATCTCTTGAAATACGGCTTATCTCCTGCTCACGGTTGGTATTGCGGTTCTCACTTATTCCGCTCATCAACTGGAGATAATCGATAATTATTAAACCAACATTATGTTTATTTTTTAAACGGCGGCATTTAGCCCGAAGCTCAAAAATATTCAGCGCTGCTGTATCATCAATGTGTATTGGCGCTGATGCTAATCTTTCAATTCCTTTTTTATAGAGCTGCTTCATCTCATGTTCTTCCAACCTGCCTCTTGAAATTTTCTCTAACCATATTTCACTTTCAGCGCTTAAAATTCTTTGCACCAATTGCCCTGCACTCATCTCTAAAGAAAAGAAACCAACCGCTGTTGGTTTTGTTGGATGCAATGCAGCATTGCGTGCAAGGTTAAGTGCAAATGCTGTTTTACCTACTGATGGACGTGCTGCCAGAATTATTAAGTCAGTTGGCTGCCATCCATACGTTGTCCTGTCTAACGAAGCAAAGCCTGTAGGCACACCGCTTATTTCATCCTGTCGGGTACGCAGGTCTTCAATTCGCTGAATAGTTTTTACCAATACATCACTTATGCTTGCATAATCCTTACGAAGATGGTTATTGGTTATTTCAAATAATTTAGATTCTGCTTCATCTAAAAGTTCGAACACATCAGTGCTGTCTTCATAAGCATCACCTATTATTTCGCCGCTGATCCTGATAAGTTCTCTTTGAATAAATTTTTGCAGAATAATTCTTGAGTGGGCTTCAATATTTGCAGATGAAACAACCGCATTGGTAAGCTTTGAAACATAATAAGGACCGCCAACCAGATCAAGTTCTTCACGTAATTTTAATTCCTCAACAACAGTTAAAAGATCGATGGGTAAATTTTTCTGCTGCAAACCCTGCATGCTTCTGTAAATACGCTGATTGGCTTCCACATAAAAACATTCAGGCTTTAAAATTTGTGCTATTGTATCAAAAGCACTTTTTTCAAGCATAATAGCACCAAGCACAGCCTCTTCAAGGTCTTTAGCCTGTGGCGGCACTTTGCCATACATCATTGTTCCGAGGTCCAGGGTACCGCTTTTGCGACGGGTTTTTCTATCCTTATTGAGATTAGTAAGATCCATATTTATTTTGCAGTTGTTAGGTTAATAAACTGATTTCATCTTGCTAAATGAATACAGGGCGACTAAGGTAAAGGACAAAATTTTAAAAAAAATAAAGACTTTATCCTTAAGTTATTCCAACCGCTGTTCACTTAGATATCCTCGAATTAACCAATTTATTAACACTAATATTGAGCTTCTCCACAATTTAAAATTTTTTTCCGTTCTTTTTGAAGTGATATTCACAAAGTTTGTGGAGAAAAGAAATTTAATTTTTTGATGTTAATTTTCATTTTATTTCTTATAATGGAAAACATGCCCAAAAAGCAATTCAACCCTTTAAATTCATCTTCCTTATTTTTGAAAAAGTGTTATAATTAATATAGAATGAAAATCAGTTACAATTGGCTTAGTGAATATATACCGGAGATTCCGGAACCTGAAAAATTAAGCAGCATCTTAACTTCTGTAGGGCTTGAAGTGGAAAGCCTGGAAAAATATGAAGAAGTAAAAGGCGGGTTAGAAGGATTGATAATTGGTGAAGTAACAGAATGTATAAAACATCCTGAAGCTGATAAATTAAAACTTACAAAAGTAAATACCGGAAATGGTGAGCTTCAAATTGTTTGCGGCGCACCAAACGTTTCTGCAGGGCAAAAGGTAGTGGTTGCAACAGTTGGCACTACATTGCATCCTTTAAAGGGTGAACCGGTGACGATGAAAAAAGCAAAGATCCGCGGCTACGAAAGTCAGGGAATGATATGCGCTGAAGATGAGATAGGAATAGGAGAAAGCCATGAAGGCATTATAGTTTTACCGAATGATGTTGAAGTTGGAAGTGAAGCTTCAGTATATTTTAATCCTTATGCAGATTGGATATTTGAATTAGGTATTACTCCCAACCGAATGGATGCAATGAGTCATCTGGGTGTGGCAAAAGATGTGTATGCTTATTTATCTTATCATAATAAAAAAAGTGCTCCAATAAAATCGCCTTTTAAAAATAATTTTAAAGTTGATAACCATAAATTACCAATTGAAGTTATTATAGAAAACAAAGAAGCTTGCCAGCGATATTCAGGCGTTAGCATAAGCAATATAAAAGTTGCGGAAAGCCCTAAATGGCTGCAACAAAAATTAAAAAGTATTGGTGTTCGTCCAATAAATAATATAGTTGATATCACTAATTATATTCTGCATGAAACCGGGCAACCTTTACATGCTTTTGATGCTGATAAAATAAAAGGCAACCTGCCTGCCGGACAGGCAGGTAAAATAATTGTAAAAAATCTTGCAGAGGGAACAGCCTTTATAACATTAGATGAAAAAGAAAGAAAGCTAAATATCGCAGATCTTATGATATGCAATGGAGATGAAGAACCTATGTGTTTCGGTGGTGTTTTCGGTGGAATTAAGAGTAGCGTGAAAGAAACTACAAAAAATATTTTTTTAGAGAGCGCCTGGTTTGAACCAAAATCTATAAGAAGAACTTCTTTGCTGCATAATTTAAGAACCGATGCCTCAAACCGTTTTGAGAAAGGTGTTGATATAAGCAATACAGTTAATGTTCTTAAAAGAGCGGCAATTATGATAAAAGAATTAGCAGGCGGAGAAATAGCATCGGACGTTGTTGATGTTTATCCAAGCCCGAAAGAAAAAACAGAAGTTGTTTTAAGAAATCATTACCTGAAAAAAATAAGCGGAAAAAATTATCATCCTGATACAATAAAAAATATTTTACAAAGCCTGGATTTTGAGATATTGAAAGAAGGATTGGATGACCTTCGCATCGCAGTGCCATTTAGTAAACCGGATATTACTTTGCCGGCGGATATTATTGAAGAAATAATGAGGATTGATGGATATGATAATGTTGAAATTCCATCAGCGATAACAATTTCACCGGCTGTGGAAACCGCAGGATTTGAATTTGCATACAAAGAAAAAATTGCCAATTATTTAATAGGACTTGGATTTTCAGAAATACTTACCAACTCAATAACTAACAGTGCATATTATAAAGAAGAGGTTTTACATTCAACAGTAAAGCTTCTAAATAATTTAAGCGTAGCGTTGGATGTTATGCGACCTGCTCTTTTAGAAACAGGATTGGAATGTGTGGCACATAATATCAATCACAAAAACAATGACCTGCTGTTATTTGAATTTGGAAAAGCTTATTCAACTTCAGGTATAGGCAATTACAATGAAGAAGAACATTTATGTTTATATGCTTCCGGAAATAAAAATCAACTTGGCTGGAGGGGCAAAGAAACCAAAGCAGACATTTATTTTGTAAAAGGCGTTTGCGAAAAATTATTTCAGTCATCAGAAGTTGATAATATAAGTTTTAAAATTTCTGATTCTTCTCTCAATGCTTTTGTTAACGATGAATTAGTTGCACAAATAAATACTGTAGATAAAAACAAACTTGAACAATTCTCTATAAAACAACCTGTTTTTTTTGCTGATATAAATTGGGGAAAATTAACAGGATTCGCTAAGAAAGTAAAAATTGAATTTTCAGAAATATCAAAATATCCGGAAGTACAAAGAGATATATCGATGATAGTGAATAAAAATATTTCTTATGAAAATGTGGAAAGCTTAATTAAGTCTTTAAACATTTCTAAACTGGTTAACATTAAATTGTTTGATATTTTTGAAAGCGAAAAATTAGGACAGGATAAAAGATCTCTTGCAGTTAGTTTTACTTTTTCTGACAAAGAAAAAACACTTACTGATAAAGAGATTGATGCAATGATGAATAAAATAATTGTATCTTATGAAAAAGAATTAGGCGCAGAAATAAGAAAAGCCTCTTAATGAATAATCTTGAAGCACATATCAAATTAATTAATGAAAAACTTCAGCAGTTATTAAAAAAACATGTTGCCTTAAAAAAAGAAAATGACAATTTAAATGATGAGGTAAAAAAACTCAGGCAAAAAGAAGAGGATTATAAATCTACATTATACGAACTTGATCAAAAAGTAAATATTTTAAAAGCTGCCTCCGGGCAAATGACCGAAGCTGATCAAAAAGAATTTGAAAAGCGAATTAACCAATATATAAAAGAGATTGATAAATGCATTGGATTGCTAAGTGATTAGTTATGGCAGAAGAACTCATACCAATAAATATTTTAATCGGCGACAGAACCTATCGCATAAAAAGTCTGTCTAAAGACGAAGAAATAATCCGGAAGACCTTAAAAATAATTAACGATAAAATAATTGAATTTAAAACCCAGTTTGCCGGAAAGGATATGCAGGATTACATTGCAATGGTATTAATATGGTATGCCACACAAGCCGCATCTACAGGAAATAACCAGCAACTGGAAAGCGAATTTGAAAAAATACTATCGGGTATAGAGCATCAAATAGATAAGGTTCTATAATACCTATCTTTAGATTGTCCATTAATTTCCACAGTTTTTATTTATCTTCGTTTTATCACGATTCTCATTTGAGTATAAGTGGATTAAGTAGTAAAAGATTATGAACCGTTTTAAAACATTAATTATCAATGACACAAATACTTCCAATAATAATTGGTGCCGCCGCATTAATAATAGGTATTCTACTGGGTAAATTCATCTTTGCAAAAAACACAAAAAAACAGGTAGAAGAAGCAGAGCAACAGGCACAAAAAATTATTTCCGACACAAAAACACAGGCTGAAACATTAAAAAAAGAAAAACTGCTGGAAGCCAGAGAAACGTTTGTTCAATTAAAGGCTGACCATGATAAAGAAGTGTTTCAACGCAACCAAAAATTGAGTGAAGCTGAGAACCGTCTTAAACAAAAAGAGCAATCAGTAAATCAAAAAGATCAGAGTATTGCCAAAATCATTAAAGATAATGAGGTTATAAAAGAAAATCTTACCCGCCAGCTTGAAGTGGTAAATATTAAGCGAACTGAACTTGAAAAGCACCAGGAAGAACACATCCGCAGACTTGAAAAAGTTGCAGGTCTTTCTGCTGAAGAAGCAAAGGCACAATTAATAGAAAGCCTGAAACAGGAAGCACATTCTCAGGCGCTTATTATACAGCAGGAAATTATTGATGATGCAAAACTCAGGGCAAATAAAGAAGCCAGAAAATTAATTATTCAAACCATACAACGCACAGCGGCGGAGCAGGCAATTGAAAATGCTATAACTGTTTTTAATCTTGAAAGCGATGAAATAAAAGGCTCTATCATTGGCAGGGAAGGAAGAAATATTCGTGCCATAGAAGCCGCTACAGGCGTAGACCTTATTGTGGATGACACTCCTGAAGCAATCATTTTGTCATCATTTGATCCCTTACGCCGTGAGATTGCAAGACTTTCTTTACAACGTTTAGTAGCTGATGGACGTATTCATCCTGCACGTATTGAAGAAGTGGTGGAAAAAACACGTAAACAATTAGAAGATCAAATTATAGAGATTGGCGAACGCACTGTAATTGAATTAGGCATTCATGGCTTGCATAAAGAATTGGTTCGTATAGTTGGTAAGATGCGTTTCCGCTCTTCTTACGGTCAAAACTTATTAATGCACAGTCGTGAGGTAGCAAATCTTTGCGGAATAATGGCGGCTGAACTTGGCATGAATGCGAAACTCGCCAAACGTGCAGGTCTTTTACATGATATAGGCAAAGTGCCAGATGAAGAAACAGAATTAAGCCATGCTTTACTTGGAATGAAACTGGCGGAAAAATATGGTGAAAATCCTGCGGTTTGCAATGCCATTGGCGCTCACCACGATGAAGTGGAAATGGAATATGTTATCTCCCCCATTGTTCAGGCATGTGACTCCATGAGTGGTGCAAGACCAGGTGCACGCCGGGAAATAATGCAGCAATACCTGCAACGTATCAAGGATCTTGAAAATCTTGCATTAGTTTATCCTGGCGTTGAAAAAGCTTACGCCATTCAGGCTGGTCGTGAATTGAGGGTAATTGTTGAAGCAGATAAAGTATCAGATGGTGATAGTGACAAACTAAGTTTTGAGATAGCCCAGAAAATTCAAACTGAAATGACTTATCCGGGGCAAATAAAGGTTACAGTAATAAGAGAAAAGAGAGCTATAAACATAGCGAGATAATAAACTTTTCCTTACCTTTGCACCCTTAAAATTAAAGTCATGAATGCCATAGCGTTTGTACACGAACAATTAACTGTAAAGAAAGAACTGCCAAAATTTAAAGCCGGTGATAATATTACGGTTAACTATAAAATTCAGGAAGGCAATAAAGAGCGTATCCAGAGTTTTAAAGGGGATGTTATTAAACGCCAGGGCGAAGGTGGTACAGCAACATTCACTGTCCGCAAAATAAGCGATGGTATTGGCGTTGAGCGTTTATTTCCATTGTATTCCCCTAATATTGATAGCATTCAATTGCACAAAGTTGGTAAAGTACGCCGTGCTAAATTGTATTTTTTGCGTGAAAGAAGCGGCAAAAGTGCCCGTATTAGAGAAAAGCGATTGAAATAATATCTTAATAGATTTATAATGTTTAACCGGAAGCTATGAGCTTTCGGTTTTTTATTTAATATTGAGCTTCATTTTTCAACAAACTATTTATTTACCTCTGTCATATTATTAAGATGAAAAAAATATTAGTTATTGCTCTGTTCTCAGCATTAATCTTAGGAAGTTGTGCCCGGGGGCTAACCACCTATGAAGCTGCCAGTGGTAAACAGAAATGCCGCAGATTATACATTAAATAAAAAATTGTACATCTGATCTTTATATTATTTCGTAAATAATTAAATGATGGGCATTTTAGCAGGTTTATGAATAGCTTATCTAAATAATGTATCTTTGAACTTCTAATTTTAAAATTATGTTACTTACTTTTTTAAACACTTATTTTCTTCTTTCAATGCCGGGCGGCTCAGAATGGATATTAATACTTTTAGTTGTTTTATTATTTTTTGGAGGTAAAAAAATTCCTGATCTTATGAGAGGCATCGGACGCGGCGTTCGTGAATTTAATGATGCCAAAACAAATGTAAAAAATGAGATTGAAGCCGGCATGAATGAGAAGGAAAAAAAAGAGCAGGACGCTGAACTTGAATTAAAACAGGCGCAGGAAAGATTATTGCAGGCTCAGGCAAAAGTACAGCAAGCGCAACAGGCGCAGCAAACGCAATATCAAACTGAATTGCCCAAATAATTATTTTTTTTAAAAATAGATTCGGCTGAAGTGTTCGATATCCATTTGGATTTTCCTGCGCTTCAGCCGATTTTTATTAATTAGTATCTGATAAATTGTATCAAAGCAAAACTATACAACAATACCAGCAAGAACTTGCAAACGATAAAAATGGTTGTGAGAATGCTGTAAAATATTTTCTTAATAAGATCAGGGATTTCAAACACCTTAATGCTTTTATTGAAGTTTATGAAGAAGAAAGTATAGAAAGGGCAAAGGAGTTAGATGCAAAAAGAATCAACGGGAAGTCTTTAGGAAAACTTTATGGAGTTGTTGTAGCACTTAAGGATGTTATCTGTTATAAAGACCACAAGGTAAGCGCAGCATCAAATATTTTAAAAGCCCACCCACTCACCCGTGCCGGTATGGACGGGGATAATTCGGTCGGACGGGGCTTTACCTCTGTTTATAATTCAACTGTAGTTGAAAAATTATTGGCAGAAGATGCTATAATTATAGGCAATTGCAATTGCGATGAATTCGCAATGGGCAGTACAAATGAAAATTCTGCTTATGGAAAGGTCTTAAACGCATTAGATGAAACAAAGGTCCCGGGCGGCTCTTCAGGTGGCTCTGCAGTAGCTGTACAGGCTGGTTTGTGTATGATAAGTCTGGGAAGTGATACAGGAGGTTCCGTAAGGCAACCGGCAGATTTTTGCGGAATAATCGGCTTGAAACCTACTTATGGCAGAGTTTCCAGGCATGGATTAATTGCCTACGCTTCCTCTTTTGACCAGATCGGAATTTTTGGAAATAATATAGAAGATGTGGCTTTAGTATTAGAAGTTATTTCGGGAGAAGATGACTATGATAGCACGGTTTCCAATAAAAAATTAGAAAAATTTAGTTCTTCAACTGATAATAATCCAAGATGTAAATTTGCTTATTTTAAAAATGCTTTGGATCATCCTTCTCTTGATCCTGAAATAAAAAATAGCATAGAAGACCTTATTAAAAAATTAAGAGCAGATGGGTATGAAGTAAAGGGAATTGATTTTGAATTGTTGGATTATATAGTGCCTGCTTATTATGTTTTAGCCACTGCAGAAGCATCAAGCAATTTATCCCGATACGATGGTGTACGTTTTGGCTATAGAGAAGGAAATCCAGATATCAATCTTACAGATATGTATACTAAAGCTCGTACAAAAGGTTTTGGAAAGGAAGTGAAACGCAGAATAATGTTAGGGACTTTTGTTTTAAGCTCAGGTTATTATGAAGCATATTTTACTAAAGCTCAACAGGTTAGAAGGCTATTGGTTGACCAAACAAAAAAGATCTTCAAAGATTTTGATGCCATCCTTATACCAACAGTACCTGCTACTGCGTTAAATATTGGCACAATGGAAAAAGATCCGGTAGCAACGTATTTGGCTGATATTTATACGGTATTTGCCAATCTTACCGGCATTCCGGCAATTTCTCTGCCGTTATTTAAACACTTTAATAACATGCCTTTTGGCGTTCAGATTATGTCAGATAAGTACAATGAAGTAACTTTGCTGCAAATTTCAAACAGGCTATTAAAGGATTATAAAACGGCATGAAAAGATTTCTATCCATATCTTTCTTTTTAATTGTATTACAATACAGTTCTTCTGCAAAAAATTTTGGGGATAAAAATCCTTTGCAAAAATCTTTAACAGATACGATAGTAAAATCAGCTGATTCGGAAGATGAAGCAATTGATGAAATATTAAAATCCAGGGAACTTCCTAAAAAAGAAAAGATCCAATACCTGAGCCAGGAAACTAAATATGGCTTTAAGAATCTTTTTAAAAATTATTCCTACAATTCAACAATGCCTTATTCGTCCCAGGTAAATCCTTATGCTGAAAGTTATATGCAGGATTATTTACAGGCGCATGGAAGTTATCTGCAAAAATTAAAAAGCACAGCATCTTTAAAATTTAATTTTATTGATAATATTCTTACTCAATATGGCTTACCCAAAGAATTAAAATACCTGGCTGTTATTGAAAGTAATTTAAATTCAAACGCTACATCGTGGGTAGGTGCCCGTGGCCCCTGGCAGTTTATGAGCTATACTGCAAAAGATTATGGATTACAGGTAAATGGATTTATTGACGAAAGAACAGATTATTTTAAAAGCACCAATGCTGCAGCAAGATATTTGCTCACTTTATATAAAGATCTAAAAGATTGGTTGCTTGTAATTGCAGCCTATAACGGTGGTCCTGCAAGAGTTTACAGCGCTATCAGGCAAAGCGGATCAAGAAATTTTTGGGCTTTACAATATTATTTGCCGGAAGAATCCCGCAATCATGTAAAGAAATTTATTGCCACGCATTATATTATGGAAGCTGGTGATAACACCACTTCCGGTAATATGGATTATTCAACATTAAGAGCTGGCAATAATGTATTTAAATCTACTGTTTCGCAGGAAGATGCTAATAATTCTGAAGTACTGAATATTTCCGGAAAATATAATTCAGTAATTATTGCGAAAAATCTTTCCATGGATATAACCGGGTTTAATCGTTTAAATCCGGGCTTTGATATGGTAATGTCTTCAGGTGAAGGATTCGACCTTAGATTACCTTCTGATAAAATGGATCTTTTTGTAGCCAATAAATATCCTATTCTTAATGAATGTGTGCATGTTTTATTGAATACAGTTAATACCGAAACTAAAACGGTTTATCCTGATCAGAAAATGTTCAAAAAGAAAAAATAATCATTTCAGTACTTTTTTCATCGCTTCTATTTTTACCAAACATTCTTCATATTCTTTTTCTGCATCACTGTAAAAGGTAATTGCCGAACCTGCCTGCATACTTACATATTTATTGGTTGAATTATAAAGTATACTCCGTATCACTACATTAAAATCAAAACCTGCCTGTCCGGCAGGCAGGTCTCCTTCAGGCGTTATGTATCCAATTGCACCTGAAAATAAACCACGCTTTGTTTTTTCATACTTCTCTATCAAATGCATTACACTTTTTTTAGGAACACCAGTCATAGAACCCATGGGAAAGGTGGCTTTTAAAATATCAGAAAGGCTGGCATGTTTATCAATTGTTCCGCATACAGTTGAGATCATTTGATGAACCTGCGGAAATGTATAAAGCCCAAAAAGCTCTTCCACTTTAACCGATCCTTCTATACATACTTTACTAAGATCATTACGCACTAAATCTACCACCATTACATTTTCCGAGATCTCTTTTTTGTTCCGGGATAATTTCTTTTTATTTCTTTCATCTTCTTTTACATTATTTAAATTTCTTTTAGATGTTCCTTTTATTGGCTGGGAAAATATTTTATTGCCAAGCTTCTTTAAAAATCTTTCCGGACTGGAGCACACTAAAAATTTATCATTAAGCTTATAAAATCCGGCAAAAGGATTTGGAGAAAGCCGGCTAAGTTTTAAATAAATATCTAAGGGATCGATTTCGCAATTTCCGGCATAAAATTCCTGGCAAAAATTTATTTCATAACAATCTCCGCGAAGAATATGCTGCTGAATATGCTTAACAGCGCTTAAATATTCTTCTTTAGAAAATCTGCTTTTTATTTTCTGAGGTTTAGATCGTATGGGTAAAGAGCTTGCAGATGTTGAAAGAATTGCATTAAAAATAACATCAGCGTCTTTATCAATAACACCAATCTCTAACTTATTTTCTTTTAGAATTAAAATAATTTGTGGTACAAAAAAGAATAGGTCAGGAAATTGAATGCCATCAAAATTTTGAGAAGATAAATTCTCGATCTCATTTTTAAGATCATAGCCAAGATGACCGAATATCCAATCCTGCTCCTCCTGAACAAATTCTTGTAAACCTTCAAAAGCATTACCAGGTGTAGATTGCAGCGTTTTAACTGAGCCTGCTGCCAATAAACATTCGAATTGCGAATCGGAAAAATTATATTGATGATTATCAAGCAAACAAAAAATGTTGAAGTGTTTTGCCCAATTCAACATTTTAGTTTTACACTCAATAAAATTATTTACCTGATAAGATGTAAACTTTCTATTCACTATTTTTTATCGCAAGAGGATGTGGATCAATTAAAAATCATCATCCTCATCATCATCTACACCTCCTGTACCCTCATTAAAAAGGTCAAGCGTTTTAAAGTCATCATCAAGACCAAGATCATCATCATCGCCTTTACCTTTTTTTGAGGGTCCTGTTTTTATTTTTGATTTTGGAATATCAAATTCTTCAAAATCAGGATCGTAATCGTCATCATCCGCTTTTTCCCAATCATCTTCAACATCGTCTGCATCGTCATCATCGTCATCACCTCTTCCTTTTTTTGCTGATGCCTTTCCTTTTTTTAAAGGTTTCTCATCCATATCATCATCATCTTCGTCTGTTTCAGATTTTGAAGATGCCTTTTTCGAAGTAATATCATCGTCATCGGAAAAAGATTTTTTTGCTGAAGTCTTTTTATCCTTATCAAATTTTGATTTCATATTCAATGGCATTAATAATGTAAAATTTCTACGAGTTTTTCAATTAGCCAAAAATATTTAAATATTTTTTTTAAGATTTTAATTCAATACGGTTGCCAAGCCGCAATCATAATGCCACAATAAGCTGGTCACTCCCCGGACCATTGGAAATAAATTTTACAGGAATTTTTAAAGTTTCATTTAGGTAATTTATATACACTTTCATTTTAGAAGGTAACTCCTCAAAACTTTTTACTGATGTTATATCTGTTTTCCATCCTTCAAAAGTTTGGTATACCGGTTCAACATTCATTCTCAACATCTGAAAAGGAATTTCATCAATTTCTTTATTATCTATTTTATACGAATTACATACCTGCAACGTATCCAAAGAATCTAAAATATCAGCCTTGGTCATAACCAATTGCGTTACCCCATTTATCATGCAGGCAAACTTTAAGGCAACAAGATCTATCCAGCCACAGCGGCGGGGACGGCCGGTAGTACTTCCAAATTCATTACCGGTTTTTCTTAACAGCTCTCCTGTTTCATCATTTAATTCTGTAGGGAACGGACCACTGCCTACTCTGGTGCAATATGCCTTGGTAACACCCAGTATCTCTTTTATCTTTTGCGGAGCAACACCAAGCCCTGAACAAACACCTGCAGATATAGTATTGGAAGATGTAACATAGGGAAACGTGCCAAAATCAACATCCAGCATGCTTCCCTGCGCACCTTCGGCTAATACTTTTTTGCCTTGCTGAATTTTATTGTTTATAAAATATTCTCCATTCACAATTTGCAGCTCTTTTAAAAATTCAAGGGCTTCAAAAAATTCTTCTTCCCAGGCAGAAATATCTTCATTAAAAGAAAAATTTTCTAAAAGCTTTTGATGCTTTAATCTTAACCGGATGTATTGTGTTGTAAAGCTTTTGTCAAGCACGTCACCAACCCGTAAACCGTTACGACCGGTCTTATCCATATAAGCAGGACTTATTCCTCTTAGAGTAGAGCCAATTTTTTCATTGCCTTTTGATGCTTCACTTGCTTTATCAAGTGCACGGTGGGTTGGTAATATCAGATGTGCCCGCTGACTGATGAAAAGATTTTTTCTATAATCAATTCCCATTGCTGCAACTGACTCACACTCTTTTTTTAAGATAACAGCGTCAAGAACAACACCATTGCCGATAAGGTTAATTTTATTTTCATGAAAAATTCCGGAAGGAATTTGATGCAGAACAATTTTTTTGCCATCTACATATAAGGTATGACCTGCATTTGGTCCGCCCTGGAAACGGGCAATAACATCGTAGCCTTTCGCAAAATAATCTACAATTTTTCCTTTGCCTTCATCGCCAAATTGTAAGCCGAGAATAACATCTACCATATGATTTCTGAATTCTTATTTGTTAAGTTTGGTAAAAATAAAATGAAAAAAAGTAAATGCAGTTTATATTTCTGCATTGTTTGGAAATAGTGGAAAAAGAGAGGCTGAATATTGGTAAGCAGCACAAGTGAGTGCCAACGATGCTTAATAGTAGCACCAAAGCTAAGTACAAACAAATACTACGCTACTTTAAGAA
>CABDYW010000028.1_pt1 | contig 29928 bp, 29 predicted proteins | sample 3132051 | NCBI WGS metagenome assembly CABDYW01 (sample SAMEA5534338, study PRJEB31848) | metagenome | biome: tundra; feature: field; material: soil | place: USA | collected 2013-05 | depth 0.45 m | reverse complement strand
AGAGTGATTGATTAATTTTGCTATCCTATTATGCCATTCCAGATACAATCATCATATCAGCCAGCAGGCGATCAGCCGGAAGCAATACATGATCTTACACAGGGAATATTGCAGGGAGAAAAATATCAAACATTGCTGGGAGTAACCGGCAGCGGAAAAACTTTCACTATCGCCAATGTTATTCAAAATGTGCAGAAACCCACGCTGGTGCTTACGCATAACAAAACACTTGTGGCGCAATTGTATGGTGAGTTCAAACAATTCTTTCCTGATAATGCAGTAGGCTATTTTGTTTCATACTATGATTATTACCAGCCTGAAGCATATATGCCTGTTAGTGATACATACATTGAAAAAGATTTAAGCATAAATGAAGAGCTTGATAAACTCAGGCTGCAGGCCACTTCGCAGTTACTTACAGGTAGAAGAGATATTATTGTTGTAGCAAGTGTGAGCTGCATTTATGGTATCGGTAACCCAAAAGATTTTGCAGAAGGTGTAGTGAGAATTCAATCAGGACAAAGTATAAGCCGCCAGGGATTTTTGCATTCATTGGTGAATGGTTTATATTCGAGAACGCAGGGAGATTTTGCAAGAGGAACATTTCGTGTGAAAGGCGATACAGTTGATATCAATCTTCCCTACATGGATCACGGTTACCGCATAACTTTTTTCGGAGATGAGATCGAGAGCATCGAAACACTGGAATTAAGTACCGGAAAAAGAATTTCTAAAATAGATAATGCAGCCATCTTTCCTGCTAATTTATATATTGCTCCAAAAGATAAGCTGCAGGATATTTTAGCAGAGATACAGGATGAATGCGCAAGGCAAACCGAATATTATAAAAGCACAGGAAAATATATAGAGGCACAACGCATCAGCGAACGTGTGAATTATGATATTGAGATGATACGTGAGCTGGGGTATTGCAATGGTGTGGAAAATTATTCAAGATTTTTTGACAGAAGAGAACCGGGCACAAGACCATTTTGTTTGCTGGATTACTTTCCAAAAGATTTTTTATGTGTTGTTGATGAAAGTCACCAAACCATTCCCCAGGTTAGTGGCATGTATGGAGGTGATCGTTCAAGAAAATTAGTTTTGGTGGATTATGGATTTCGTTTACCCTCGGCGTTAGATAACCGCCCGCTTAATTTTAATGAGTTTGAAAGCATGCTCAATCAAACCATTTATGTAAGCGCCACTCCCGGAGATTATGAATTGGAAAAATGCGGAGGTGTAGTGGTAGAGCAGGTTGTACGTCCGACAGGATTATTAGATCCACCAATTGAAATCCGTCCATCTATAAACCAGATAGATGATCTGCTTGATGAAATTGATAAAAGGGTAACTAAAGGCGATCGTGTTTTAGTAACAACACTAACCAAGCGTATGGCTGAAGAGATGGATAAATATCTGCATCGTATCAACATCAAATCAAAATACATTCATAGTGAAGTGCATACACTTGACAGGGTAGAAATATTAAGAGAACTGCGTCTCGGCGAAATTGATGTATTGGTTGGCGTTAATCTTTTAAGAGAAGGACTTGATCTTCCGGAAGTATCACTGGTAGCCATTTTAGATGCAGATAAGGAAGGCTTTCTTCGCAATGAAAGATCGCTTACACAAACTGCAGGAAGGGCAGCCCGCAACATTGATGGATTGGTAATTTTTTATGCAGATAAGATGACAGAGAGCATGCAAAAAACCATTGATGAAACCAACCGCAGAAGAGATAAACAAATTGCTTATAACATACAACACAACATTACGCCAACAACAATAAAAAAATCAATTGCACAGATAATGGGCCAGACATCTGTGCTGGATATAAAAGGTTATGATGAAAGATCGCCTTATGCAGTTGATGAATTAGTAACTGTTGCAGCCGAAGGCCAGGAACAATACAAAACCATTCCGCAAATGGAGAAAGCCATTTCTCAAACCAAAAGACAAATGGAAAAAGCCGCACGTGACCTTGATTTTATGGAAGCTGCAAGATTGCGTGATGAAATGTTTAAAATGCAGAAAGAATTAGAAGGAATGAAGAGGTAGAAAATTTATTTAGAATAGGTAGTTACAGCGTATGTTTTTAGTGAGGTTAATTTAAGTTTATCATTTTTTGCAGAAAGCATTTTATATTCTCTTAGCTCATTTTTCACATCCAAAAAACTTATGATACAGGAAAGTTTTTCTTTGCCAGGTTTTATTTTTATGACAGGCCATATACCAAAGTTTGGAACAGTTAGTGTATCATTTTCTATGATTCCATCATAATACATCACAAGCAGGTATTTGAAAGTTTGAGACGTTTCATAAATTTCAACACCAAACTTTCTATCAAGCTTTGGATCACCCATGGGTATAATGTATGTGGCAACAGGTTTTTTACTTATATTTTTTCTAATAGCTGGTATAGTATCATTACTTATAGCTTCGGTTTTTTCCTCATTACCCTTAAGCTTATTTTTTTCAACGCAGCCACCAATTAAAATGATAAAAAAGAGATAGAAGTATTTGGGGACAATCATTTGAGGTAAAATAAAGTGAGAAATAATCTTCAATTACAAATCAATTTATATAAGAATTGATTTTAAAAAAAATCTTTTTAGTTCTTACATTACACTATCTCTCATTTCTTAACTTGCGAAACAGCTTTTTTATGCAAGCAAATTTAAAATTCGAATGATCACTTATGAAGATTTTAAAAAAGTAGACATCCGTTTAGGAAAAATTATTGAGGTAAAGGATTTTCCTGAAGCAAGAAAGCCAGCCTATAAACTCACTATTGATCTTGGACCGGAGATCGGCATAAAAAGGTCGAGCGTGCAGCTTCCGGGAACATATATGTACTGGTTACTCCACCTAAGCTTACAGTCAAATCAGGAGATAGATTACTTTAAATAAAGTACATGATCTAAATGAATAAAACTGAGTTATTCCAAATTAGGTCTTAACCATCTTTCCATTTCTTCCAAAGGTATATTTTTTCTTTTTGCATAATCTTCCAGTTGATCTTTTCCTATTTTGCCTACACCAAAATATTTGCTTTCAGAATGGGCAAAATACCATCCGCAAACTGATGAAGCTGGATACATGGCTAAAGATTCAGTGAGTATGATCCCGGCATTTTCTGTTGCGTTCAACAATTTAAATAATTTATATTTTTCTGTATGATCTGGACATGCAGGGTAGCCAGGTGCAGGACGTATACCAAGATATTTCTCTTCAATCAATTCTTCTTTAGTTAAATGTTCTTCTGTAGCATAGCCCCAAAATTCTTTTCTTGTTCTTTCGTGCAGTAATTCTGCAAAAGCCTCAGCCAGCCTATCTGACAAAGCCTGAAGAATTATTTTATTGTAATCATCATGCTGTGATTCAAACCTCTTGATATGTTCTTCAATTCCATGAATTGAGACAGCAAAGGCCCCGATGTAATCCGCCCCCTGTCCCCCGACGGGGGAACTTAGATCGAAATCATCTTGGTTACCCGTTTCTCTTAGAGTAATATCTGTCTCCCCTTCCCCTCGGGAAGGGGCTTTAGTGGAACCTGCCATTTGCATAGAAATTTGTGGGGATGGGCATTGTTTTATAAAATCTGCTAAAGCTAAATTTGGCTGTCCTGGCGCTTTTTTTATTTGCTGACGAAGACACTCAAGTTTCACATCTGACGTTTCACATTTCACGTTAATACTATCTTTCCCATCTGAACATGCTTCCCAAAAACCAACTACTCCTTTTGCTACTAACCACTTTTCTTCCATAATTTTTTTAAGAAGATTTTTTGCGTCATTAAAAAGTTTTGTGGCTTCTTGCCCAATAATTTTATCAGCCAAAATATCTGGAAATTTTCCATGCATTTCCCATGCAATAAAGAACGGCTGCCAATCAATATATTTTTCTAATTCATTAAGATCATAATCTTCAAAAGTTTTCGTTCCGGTAAAAGTTGGTGTAACAGGAGTAAAATTTCTCCAATCTATTTTAGCGCCGTTTTTTTGCGCTTCAGCAAAAGGCAAATAATTTTTTATAGATTTTTTATTGCCGAAATCTTCTTTAAGCTTATCATATTCTTTTTTTATCGCTTTTAGAAAATCAGGCTTTTGTTCCTTACTCAATAAACTTCCCGCAGCTGTTACACTTCGAGAGGCATCTAAAACATGCAATACACCATTATCATATTCAGGAGCGATCCTAACAGCCGTGTGCATGCGTGAAGTTGTAGCGCCGCCTATCAATAAAGGGATCTCAAAATCCCGACGCTTCATTTCTTTTGCAATATGAACCATCTCATCCAATGAAGGCGTAATGAGACCGCTTAAGCCAATAATGTCAACATTTTTTTCTTTGGCAGTTTGCAAAATTTTATCTGCAGAAACCATCACACCAAGATCAATTATATCATAGCCATTGCAACCCAGTACAACGCCAACAATATTTTTTCCAATATCATGCACATCGCCTTTTACCGTTGCCAGTAAAATTTTTGCAGCGCCTGCACCTTCTTCATTTTTAGTTCCTGCTGCAACATGCGCAAGCCTGCGTTCTTCTTTTTCTGCTTCTATGTAAGGCGTTAAAATGGCAACAGATTTCTTCATAACCCTTGCGCTTTTTACTACCTGCGGTAAAAACATTTTACCGCTTCCAAAAAGATCACCCACGATATTCATACCATCCATTAATGGTCCTTCAATAACATCCAGTGGTTTTGGATATTTCAATCTTGCCTCTTCTGTATCAGCATCTATATAATCTGTAATTCCATTTACCAGGGCATGACTTAAACGTTTTTCTACAGCTTCTTTTCTCCATGCTTCATCTTTTACTTCAGCCTTTCCTTTTTGTTTTACTGTTTCAGCAAATGCAAGGAGTTTATCTGTTGATTCAGGATCACGATTCAGGATCACATCTTCACAAAGCTCTTTTAATTGTGGTTCTATTTGCTCGTATACCTGTAGCTGTCCTGCATTTACAATACCCATATCCATTCCTGCTTTAATTGCATGATACAAGAAAACAGAATGCATTGCATCTCTAACGGTATCGTTACCACGAAATGAAAAGGAAACATTACTTACACCACCGCTAATTTTTGCAAGTGGCATTTTTTCTTTTATTATCCTGGTTGCTTCAATAAAATCAACACCATAATTATTGTGTTCCTCTATCCCGGTTGCTATGGCAAAAATGTTGGGATCAAAAATTATATCCTGCGGATCATAGCCAACCTGTTCTGTTAGTATCTTATAGGCTTTTTCACAAATCTCAACTTTACGATCCTTTGTATCTGCCTGTCCCTTTTCATCAAAAGCCATTACAATTACAGAAGCGCCATAGCTTTTACAGATTATTGCCTGCTCAATAAACTTCTCTTCTCCTTCCTTCATCGAAATAGAATTCACGATACACTTGCCCTGCACACATTTTAATCCTGCTTCAATTATATTGAATTTAGAAGAATCGATCATTATAGGAATCCTGGCAATGTCAGGCTCTGCCTGCAATAGATTGAGAAAAGTAGTCATTGCTTTTTCACCATCCAGCAAGGCATCATCCATGTTAACATCTAAAATTTGAGCACCACTTTCCACCTGTTGCCTTGCAACCGAAAGCGCTTCTTCATAATTATCACTCCGTATTAATCTCGCAAATTTTTTAGAACCTGTTACATTGGTTCGCTCCCCAATATTCACAAAATTTGTTTCAGGGCGAACCACTAAAGGCTCAAGTCCTGCTAATCTTAAAAACGGTTTGATCTGTATCGTATCGCTCATGATTATTATTCTTATGCAAAAATTTCTTCTTCAACAACCGGTAATTCTCTGGCCTTATAATTTTTTACCTGTTCAGCAATATGTTTAATGTGATCGGGAGTTGTACCACAGCAACCACCTACAATATTTACAAATCCTTCTGCCGCCCACTCTTCTATAATATGTGCTGTTTCGTGTGGCTGTTCATCATATTCTCCAAATGCATTAGGTAATCCGGCATTGGGATACGCCGAAGTATAACAACTTGCTAACTGACTTAACTCCTCAATGTGAGGACGCATTTCTTTTGCGCCCAATGCACAATTCAAACCAATGCTTAAAGGTTTTGCGTGTGAAACAGAAATGTAAAATGCTTCCAAAGTTTGTCCGCTTAATGTACGTCCGCTGGCGTCTGTGATCGTTCCACTTATCATGATCGGTAATTCATGCTGCTTTGTATCTCTGAAATATTTTTTAATTGCATAGATGGCAGCTTTTGCATTCAATGTATCAAAAATGGTTTCTATCAAAAGAATATCTACGCCGCCATCAACTAATCCTTTCACCTGCTCATAATAAGCATTTGCAACTTCATCAAATGTAACTGCACGGTAACCGGGATTGTTTACATCAGGAGATAAACTTAATGTTTTATTTAAAGGACCAATAGCCCCGGCAATAAACTTCACCTCCTGCCCCTCTCCACAAGTGGAGAGGGGTGAAGACAAAAATTTGTTCACAGCATTTCTTGCACATTTTGCGGCAGCCACATTTAATTCATATACCAGGGATTTCATATCATAATCTGCTTGCGCAATAGAAGTGCTGCTGAAAGTATTGGTCTCAATAATATCAGCGCCTGCTTCTAAATATTGTTTGTGAATTTCTTCAATTATTTGTGGTTGTGTAATACTTAAAAGATCGTTGTTGCCTTTTACATCTTTATGCCAGTCTTTAAATCTTTCTCCGCGGTAATCTTTTTCTTCCAGCTTATGGCTCTGGATCATTGTGCCCATTGCGCCATCTATAATTAAAATTCTTCCTTTTAAGTAATCCTGAATTGTCTTTTTCATTTTTGTTGAATTTATGTATGCGGTTGAAGTGAGTGATCCTTCGCTACGCTCTGAACAGGCTCCACGATGATGACCAAAGCTGCGAAAGCTCACAAACAAAATATACTACACAAACTTTTAAACGAAATTTTTAAATCCTGAAGAGATTACAGAATGGTTTCGTTTATTAGTTCGGTTTCCTAAAAACTTAGGGCATCCAGGCCGAACAATAAACAAATCCGCCTGAATGTGATGTAAAAATAAAACAAGAAAGTGGTAACACAAAATCACGAAGGCTTTCTAAACCCACCGTTTATGGCATTCCTATTTGGTTTATATCATCGTCCAACAGGTCAGGTCTTTTAGAAAGATTGGCTTTTAGGATAAGGTATCCTGTTACAGCCCCGGCAATCGCAACCAATACAACACTAAAAAAATTATTGGTTCCGAATATAAGTACACCAATTATAGCCCCAATAAATTCTCCGGCAATCCATGCTAACACAGTATATATTTTCCATGTGCCCGGCTTTAATCCCTTGTCGGCTGCAATTTTTCCAATTTCTCTTGTAAGAAAAATCAGGGCAATTATTTCCAGCATATATAAGGTTTAGAATATTATTAAACGAGGTCAATATCAAAATTCACTAATTGTACAAATTCCTGCAGTCTTACATCAATATCTGCTTTGGTAATTTCTTTTAAGCGTTGCGGTCCAAATTTTTCTACACAAAAACTTGCCATTACAGAACCAACAATAATGGCAGTTTTCATATTTTCAAAACTAATATCTTTTGTTCTTGCAAGGTGTCCCATAAAACCACCGGCAAAACTATCTCCAGCGCCTGTAGGGTCAAATACATCCTCTAATGGTAATGCAGGTGCGAAGAAAACGTGATCACCATAAAATAACAAAGCGCCATGTTCTCCCTTTTTTATGATGAGATATTTTGGACCAATATCAAGTATTTTTTTTGCAGCCTTAACTAAAGAAAATTCGCCGCTTAATTGCCTTGCTTCAGTATCATTAATTAACAACACATCAATCATCGTTAAAACTTTTTTTAGATCTTCCAATGCGGTATCCATCCAGAAATTCATTGTATCTAACACAATTAATTTTGGTCTGCTTTTCAATTGCTTTATAACACTAATTTGTAATTGAGGCATTAAATTGCCAAGCATTAAAAATTCAGCTCCCTGGTATGTATCAGGAACTTTTGGATTGAAATCTGCCAGCACATTCAGGTCAGTGATCAACGTATCTCTTGTGTTCATATCCAAATGATATTTTCCACTCCAGAAAAAAGATTTTTTATCAGGAACAACCTCCACTCCATCTAATTGCACGCCGCGGCTTTTAAGCTCATTCATTTCTTCCTCTGGAAAATCAGCGCCCACGATAGAAATTTGTTGTATAGGTTTAAAAAAATGACTTGCAGCGTAAGCAACATATGTAGCCGATCCTCCTACAATTTTATCTATTTTACCAAAGGGAGTTTCAATAGCATCAAACGCCATAGTACCAAGTGCAATAAGAGACATAGATATTTTTTAAACTGGATTAATATTTTGAAATTAAAACGCTGCAAATGTAGTTGATTAACTTGTTTTTGCTTTACCGGATTCTTAATTATATTTTAATTAAACTTTGCAGTATGCTTCTCCAATTACATCCTGACAATCCGCAACCAAGGTTGCTAAAGCAAATTGCTGACTGCCTTAAAGATGGCGGCATCATTATTTATCCTACAGATACTATTTATGGTTTGGGATGTGATATTCATCATCAAAAAGCAGTTGAAAGAATCTGTAAAATAAAAAATGTAGATCCCCAAAAAGCACAGCTTTCTTTTATATGCCGCGACCTCAGCCACCTCAGCGATTATACCAAAAGCATTAATACACCTTTATACCGCATGCTAAAAAATTATTTGCCCGGACCATATACTTTTATTTTACCGGCAAGTAAGCAGGTGCCTAAAATTTTAAAAAGTAAAAAAGAAACTATTGGGCTTCGTGTGCCGGATAATGTTATTTGCCAACAGATTTTAGAAACGCTGGACAATCCTATTTTAAGTGCATCATTGCCCGGTGATATGGTAGAAGAATATACCGACCCTGAAATTATTTTTGAAAAATTTGGCGACAAGGTTGATTTTGTAATTGACGGAGGCCCCGGAGGAATGAATCCATCTACAATTATAGATTGTACTACAGATGAATGGCAAATAATCAGGCAAGGGGCCGGAGAATGGGTTGCATAGTTTGTACTTCTTCTGCAGTATCATCAGCAATAATCTCAGAAAATTTCTCTACAAAAATATTAAAGCTACGGCGGTGATACTTGCATAATCCATGCTTTTCAATAGCGCTGCGGTGTTCTGGAGTTCCGTATCCCATATTTGTTTTCCATGCGTACATTTTAAATCTTTTATGCAGCTTTTGCATGTACTCATCCCGGTAAGTTTTTGCTAACACACTTGCCGCTGCAATAGAAGCATACATGCCATCACCCTGAATTACGCAACGATGAGGATAGTCTTTATATTTTTTAAACCGATTGCCATCTATCAGCAAAAACTCAGGTTTATATTTTAGTTTATTAAGAGAGATATGCATCGCTTTAAAAGATGCCTGTAAAATATTTATTCTGTCAATTTCTTCATTATCCACTTTTGCAACCGAAAATGAAATACATTCTTTTTCAATAATAGGACGAAGCATCTCTCTGTCTTCTTTTTTCATTTGCTTTGAATCATTTAAAGCAGGGTGGTAAAAATCTTTTGGTAAAATAACGGCAGCCGCAAACACGGGTCCGGCAAAGCATCCGCGGCCGGCTTCATCTAAACCGGCTTCGCAAAATTTATTATGAAAAAAGGGAAGAAGCAATAAAAATTTTTATCAAAAATAATTATCTGAAAAATATTATGCTTAAATAATTATCAACATAAAGTTTAATGAGATACAGATAACTTTGCTTATGCAGCATTCTTTGGATAAATCTTTTTCAAAACCAATAGCAATATGGTTATTGATTGGTGTAGCAATGATAATGATCCAGGTTTTGCTTGGGGGAATTACCAGGCTTACGGAATCAGGTTTATCAATTACAGAGTGGAAGCCATTAACAGGAATTCTTCCTCCATTAAATATTGTAGAGTGGCAGGCTGAATTTGATAAATATAAAAACACAGATCAATTCAGGTACATACATGCTGATTTTACTTTAAACGATTTTAAGTTCATCTTTTTTTGGGAATGGTTTCATCGATTATGGGCAAGGCTTTTAGGAATTGTGTTTTTGGTGGGTTTTGTATATTTCTTAATAAGAAAAAAATTTAAAAAAGAGATGATCATTCCTATGATCATTTTATTTTTATTAGGCGCTTTGCAGGGGCTTGTAGGGTGGATAATGGTGAAGAGCGGCCTTGTACCTGAAAAAATGTTTGTTGGGCATATACAATTGGCTACGCATTTTATTGCAGCACTTGTTTTACTCTGTTACACATTTTGGTTTGCATTAAGTTTATTAATACCAAAAGAAAAACTGGTAATAAATTCCTCGTTGAAAAAATTTGCTATAACTATTGTTTGCATTCTTGTTATTCAACTTATTTACGGAGCATTCATGTCTGGCTTAAAGGCTGCAACTGCTGCACCTACCTGGCCTGATATGAATGGAATGATGGTACCTGACCAGATAAATAATTTATCTCCCTGGTGGAAAAACCTTGTGGAAAATAAAATTACCATCCAGCTAATACATAGAAGCCTGGCATATTTACTAACGATATTGGTTTTTATCTGGACGATAAAAGCAAGAAAATTTAATGGCAATGATCTTTTTAATAAAACCAAATGGATGCCGTTGTTTTTTATTTTGATACAGGTTGTGCTTGGTATTCTCACTGTAATAAGATCGCCTTTTGGAAATAACCTTGTATGGTTTGGCTTGGCACATCAATTTACTGCAATGCTGTTTTTAATAAGTATGATGTGGATGATATTTTTAGTACGCAGCCATTTAAAATTAAATACAGTTTGATCTTAACCAAATGAAAATTATACCACTTAGCGAAGGCGCTTTTACTGTTGACAAAACAAAGCAGTTGATTCCTTTCGATCTTCAAAAAGATAAATTGCGGGAAAGAAATGTTGGAAGTTTATTAGTAGAAATTCAGCCTTTTGTTATTGTAACATCAAGAGACATTTTATTGTTAGATACCGGCTTAGGCTTTACAAATGCAAACGGAGTATTACAAATACATCAAAATTTATTAAACAATGGTATTGATCCCTTAGATGTAACAAAAGTTTTGCTATCGCATTTACATAAAGATCATTCAGGAGGGATAAGTTACCAAAAGAATGGGCAAAGAGTTTTAAGTTTTGCTAATGCAACTTATTACATAAATAAACAGGAGTTTGATTTTGCCTTTGAAAATGCAAGATCTTCATACATCATTGAAGATTTTGAAATGCTCAAAAATTCATCCCAGGTAAAATTTATTGAAGGCAATGGAATAATAGATGATTATATTAAATATGAAGTTACCGGAGCTCATTGCCCATATCACCAGGTTTTTGGGATTAAAGAAAATGAGGAAAAGATATTTTTTGGAGGCGATGTGGCTCCTCAGTTACAACAAATGAAGAATAAGTTTATAGCTAAATATGATTATGATGGTAATAAATCAATGCAATTAAGGCAACAATGGAGAGAGCAGGGGGAACGTGAAAAATGGGTGTTTTTATTCTACCACGATATCAAATCACCGGTGTTTAAATTCTAAAAATTAAAAAAGGCCTGCCCTAAAAAGGGCCGGCCGTTGCTAACCTATGAAAAACACCTAGCAACAAAAATAGGAGAATTTTTATATTATACAAGTTTTTCTGAAAAATTAATATAGAGGCTAATTATTATACTGCTGCTGATGAGGGAATTATCGGTTTTGCTGACCTTGTTTATTTTTTAGCTGACGCATTAAAACGCCTCTGAATTCTCTCTCAGCATTGAAAAGTGTATTTGTTCTGGGTTGCCCGATAACTTTTATAAATTCCGGCTTATATTTTTTCTTTACGTTTAAAACTTTTTCTTCATTGTCTATTGCATCACCTACGCTTTTGTTATCTGTCATTACCTGTCTTATTTCAGTTTCGTAGCGGTTATAAACAGGCCAAAATCGTTGTGCTTCATCTGCAGTAAGATCCAGTTTTTGTGTAATAAAGGCAATTTTTAATGCCTGTATTTTTTCTGTTCTTTTCTCTCTGTTATATTCCTGCGCTTGCAGAGAAGCAAAACTTGTAAAAGAAATAATCATTATAAGTAAAAATCGTTTCATTATTCCGCCCTTTAATTTTGAGAACCTTTTTTATCTATGTTATTCAAATAAGTATCTAATGTTTGTTCATCCAATAAATAATCTTTCTGAGCCGGCAATACCTTTTCATCAATACTTGAAGTTAATACTTCATTATCAGCATCATTGCCCGTTTTTTCAAGATATTTAATGATCTCGTCATCTGATAACGTAGCTATAGCCGCATTTATCTGTTGCTCGTTTTTAAATTGAGATGCTGTTTGAATAGAAGATGATACAGATAACTCATTAGTCTTACTAACTGCAGATTGCGGGGATGTATTAAAAATAATTAATGAACTTAAGCCTATAACCCCCGTTAATACTGCTGCTGCAGCATATTTCCATACAGTATTCCTTTTCTTTATTTCAACTACTTTGGTTTGAGGCTTAGTAATTACTTTACCTAGAATATCATCTTGTAAATTTCTGAAATAACCAACCGGAACTTCAAAAACATTTTCATTCTGAATTGAATAAAGCATTGGAGACAACGCCCTTAATTCCTGTGCAGGATCATCGTGAAGCAATTTTATTTTGCTCAATATAGATGTGCTTAAATTTTCGAAATACCCTTCAGGTACTGTTAATTTATCAATTTTGAATTCAGCAGCGTTATTGTTTATCTTTTTTAAGATACCAATTGACAGCACATTAAAATATCCATCAGGAACAGAAAAAATATTCTTTTTCTCTATCCCTGCCAGTAAGGAACTAATATTATTCAGTTCTTCAGATATTTCTGTTGAGAATTTCATCGGTTAATAGACATAAATATTACTTAAAAGTTTAAACCAATTTAGCTATTTAATATAAATTCTTCAATTTTTTTTGCAGCATGATGGTAACTTGCTTTTAATGCCCCCTCGCTCGTATCCAATATCCTGCTCATTTCCTCATAGGGCATCTCATCATAATATCTTAAATTAAATACAATTCTTTGCTTTTCAGGCAATTGCTGTATGCCCAACTGAAGTTTCCATTCCAAACGGTTTGCATCAAAATTTGTATCAGCTCTAAGTTTATTTTCCAAACCATTTTCCATATCATTTAACGAAACAGAGTTTCTTTTTTTCTGCTGTTCTAAAAAAGTAAGACATTCATTGGTTGCGATACGATAAAGCCAGGTATATAACTGGCTGTCTTCTCTAAAATTTTCCAGCCCTTTCCATACTTTGATAAACATATTTTGCAAAACATCATTAGCATCATCATGATCTATTACCATTCTGCGTATATGCCAATATAATTTTTCCTGGTACTTTTTTAAAATTGCCGTAAAGGCTGATTCTTTGGTATCCGCATTCTTAAACCGGTATAAAAGTTCTTTATCATCCTGCTGAACAGACATAAATAATTATTGATATCAGAGGTAAAAATAAAAAACGAATCGGTAAGATTGATTTTTAAAATTAAAGTTTAATGCAGTATTTAATTAATTAACCCAAGTTGCTAATTGTAAAATGTACTAATTCCATGCTTCAGTATGGAGAAAAAAACCGAAATAAGAATGGCTTCAGCCATGATCTGCCTACCGGCAGGCAGGTTTGGGGCTAAAGCCTTTTAACCATTTAAGATGTTGCCCTACGATAAATCGTAGAGGTTAAAAAATATAAAACTGGCAACTTCTGTAATGAATTACCTTTTAGCCATTACTCTTTCTGCAGCAGCAACAATATCAGGTGTATCTAATCCATACTTACAATACCTGCATTAGTTCATTTGAAAATTTGGATTATTATGCATTGTTTCATCCTCTTTTAATTTAAGCTCCCACTTCCATGCGGTAGACATCATATCTTCCAATGAATATTGAATATTCCATCCTAGTTTTTCCCTGGCAAGTTTATTATCAGCATATACAGCAACAACATCGCCCTGCCGCCTTGGACCTATTACATAATTTAATTTTACTTCACTAACTTTTTCAAATGCTTTTATTGCTTCCAAAACGGTTACGCCATTGCCGGTACCTAAATTAAAAACCTCACACCTGCTTTTATTTTTATGATCTATAAGATATTGCAATGCCAATGTATGTGCATGAGCAATATCGCAAACATGTATATAATCACGTACACATGAGCCATCACGTGTTGGATAATCGTTCCCATACACTTTCATTTGCGGCAATTTTCCAATTGCAGTTTGCGTAATGGCAGGCACAAGATTTTCCGGTTTACCCAATGGCATCTCGCCAATAAATGCTGAAGGATGAGCGCCAACAGGATTAAAATATCTTAATAAAATACTTTGTGCAAATATGGTTTTTGTGGTTTCACTCACAATTTGCTCGCCCATTTGTTTAGTGTATCCATAAGGTGATTCTGCAGGTTTTGGTGGTGTGCTTTCTGTTACAGGAATTTCATCGGGATTGCCATACACCGTACATGACGAGGAAAAAATAAAATAGGGAACTTGAAATTCCTTTACACATTTTAAAATGTTTATAAGAGAAAGCAGGTTATTCTCAAAATAAAGTAAAGGTTCGTGTACAGATTCTCCAACTACTTTGTAAGCCGCAAAATGAATGATCCCTTCTATATTAGAATTCTCCTGGAAAACTGCATGTGTTTCATCAAAACTGCAGAGATCTACTTTATAGTTCTTAACTTTTTTACCTGTAATTTTTTCTATCCCTTCTAATAATACTGGTGTTGATCTTGAATTATTATCAACACAAATTGGCTCAAATCCATTTTCTATCAGATCAACAATTGTATGAGCTCCTATGTAACCGCAACCTCCGGTAACTAATATCTTCTTCATCCTGCAAAGAAAGAAAAAAATACTTATACCTTAAGATGAAGAAGTAATTAATACAAAAATTGTTATGTATGAAAGACTAAGAAATAAATCAAAGCTGCAAGTCCTGCACTTACAGGAATAGTTAATACCCAGGCCCAAAGCAGGTTAACAGTTATACCCCAACGCACCGCCGAAAGCCTTTTAGTAGCGCCTACACCAATAATAGCGCCTGCAATGGTATGCGTAGTGCTAACAGGAATTTTTAAAGCTTCGCTTATAAAAAGAGTAAGAGCGCCTGCTGTTTCTGCAGCTACGCCTTCAAAAGGAGTTACTTTGGTAATACGTGTACCCATTGTTTTTATAATTTTCCATCCTCCCGTAAGCGTGCCAAATGCAATGGCAGTATAGCATGCAAGCGGAACCCAAAAAACCATATGATCTAAACTATATTTTTTACTGTCATAAGCAATTAACGCAGCCATAATAATTCCCATTACTTTTTGCGCATCATTACCGCCATGACCAATACTAAAAATGGCAGATGATAAAAGCTGCAGGCGTTTAAACCAATGATTTGCCCGTACTGTATTAAGTGAATTTAAATAAAAAGTAAAAATGGCCATGGTAATAAGAATAACACTCATCAATATCCATTTAAAATTTTTGGTATAAAATAGAACCTGCCAAATGTAAGTGGTGTAATGTGTTTTCTTATCAAGCGCCTGTTTATCAAATTCAATGGTTTTATATAAAAAAAGAATAACCAATAGAATCACGAGAGCAGAAATAATTTTTGGTACAGGGCCTTTTCTAAATGAATTTAAAAACCATAAAGAAATAACATATGCCGTTACCATACCAACAAGAGGAGCGATAAAAATAAATCCAATTGTTTTAAATACCGGATCATTCCAGTTAACTGAATGTATACCTGCATGAGCAATTGCTGCCCCTGCAAATCCTCCTATCAATGTGTGTGAAGATGAAGATGGAATACCTGACCACCAGGTTAATAAATTCCAAAGAATAGATGCAATAAGTCCGGCGCAAACAACCTGCAGTGTTATAAATTCTGCTTTTACTGTTTTGGCAACGCTGTTGGCAACGCCGTGATCTTTAAAAATAAAGTATGCAACAAAATTAAAAAGCGCTGCCCAAAGAACCGCCTGAAAAGGCGTTAATACTTTTGTTGAAACAATTGTAGCGATTGAATTGGCAGCATCATGAAAGCCATTGATATAATCAAAAATTAATGCAAGGGCTATAATGATAATAAGAAAGGCCATATGCTAATTTGCTGATGTGATAATTTGCTGATGTGCTAAACAGATTGGTTCTAAAATTCTTTGAACTTATTAGCACATTAGCCAATTAGCTAATTATCGAATTGATTTTATGCGTATTTAATAATAATTGATTCTATTACATTCGCTGCATCTTCACATTTATCAGTTACAATTTCCATCACCTGGTATATCTCTCTTTTCTTTATCACTTCTTTTGCATCAGGTTCCGTTTCAAATAATCTTTCAATGCTCATATCAAACACATCATCCGCCTGGTTTTCAATACTGTTAATAAGCACCATAGAATCAGTGATACGTCTTAAGTTTTTCATATCACGCAATTCCCCAATAGCTTTTTGCACTTCGGCGCAGGCGCTGCTTATCAATTCACTTAATTTTTGTATGCCAATATCGCTGGGATCTACTTTATAAAAATTTATTTTTTTTGCTGTTGCATAAATGTAATCAGCTACATCATCAAGAGCAGAGGCTAACGAGTGAATATCTTCCCTGTCAAAAGGTGTGATAAAATTCCTGCCTAGCTCCGTAAATATTTTGTGCGTGTAATCATCATTGGTATGTTCCATATCCTCAATTTCTTTTATATACACAGCTCTCATTTCAAAGTCAGGTTCTTTTACCACTTCTTTTAATTTATTGCCCATCTGCATCACTGTTTCTGCAACGCCTTCAAACAATTGAAAAAAAACTTTATCCTTTGGAAGAAAAAATTTTAAAAAAGATGCTGAAGCCATAGTTTATGATTTGGGCAAAAATAAAGCTATAAAAATTGAATTAAACCAGTTTTAGTTTGATAATAATTTCTTAACATAGAAAGGCGTGATATAAAAAAAAATTATCTTATAACTTCAGCAATAATAACAATTAGATGACTTTCAGTTAACAATTAGGTAACATCATAATTGGATATTTGCAATTAAAATAATTGCTAATGATCAACCTAAAAAGCATAAGAAAGACTTCCGCATTTTTAATATTATGCGTTTCCTTTTTACATAGCACTTTGAAAGCACAAAAAGTTCAGGACAGTTCATTTAAGCCTTCCGGAAAATTATGGGGTTATGCCTTTGGGGATTATTATTATAAAGCCCATAGCGATGCATTGAATCGGGGAGGTGCAAATCAATATACAAATATTGAAAAGGGCAGAAATGCATTTCAATTTCGCAGGATTTATTTGGGGTATAATTATGATATAACGCCAAAATTTTCGGCAGAATTGTTGCTAGCGGCTGAGGATAATATCACAACTGCTAACAGCGCTACAAGTGGTGATTTATTATCAAATAATAAGCTTTCTTTTTATATTAAACTGGCTAATATCCGATGGAAAAATATTTGGAAGGGAACAGATTTAGTTATCGGTCAGGCAGCAACTCCTGCATTTCCTCTTCTTATTGAGCCAATATGGAGTTATCGATCTATTGAAAGAACTATCTCTGATATCCGGCGTACTCCGTCGTTTGACTTAGGTGCAACTTTGCAAGGAAAATTTGATCCTGAAACCGGAAATTATGGATACAATATTATGGTTGGTAACGGTACAAGCGCAAAACCTGAGAATGATAAATTTAAATGGTTTTATGGAGATATTTGGGCAAAGTTTCTTGATAAAAAATTAGTATTTGATTTATACGCCGATTATCAACGTTTTAACTGGACATCCTCTTTTCATCATTCAAGACAAATGCTCAAAGGATTTGCAGCTTACACAACACCTGAGTTTACATTAGGCATTGAAGGTTTTATTAATCAGGGAAAAAATGATGTAATTGGAATAAGAGGAACTTCTGCTGATACACTTAATGCTAATGCTTCAGGAATTTCCGCGTTTGTACGTGGAAACATAGTTAAGAATAAACTTGGCTTTTTTGCACGTATAGATAATTATAATCCTGATACAAAATATAATTCCGTTACGTATACCAGTTATAAAGGTTTTACCTCTACTTATGAGCCTAATAATAAAGAAACTTTTATTACTGCCGGTCTGGATTTTACACCCATTAAAAATGTTCATTTAATGCCTAATGTTTGGTACAACAAATATGAAGGCAAGCAATCAAATATTACTGGTTCTGCTAAACAGGATTACGACCTTGTTTACCGCATTACATTTTATTATGTGTTTGGCAGATAATAAATAATTATTTCTTTAAATCTTAACTAAAAACAATGAATCTAAAAATTTTGAAACTCAGAAACATGCTTATCATAAGCATCTCATTTATTGCTTTTCTTCTAACTTCCTGCGGAGGCAATAATTCATCCGGTGATGATAATACTTTATTAGGTGCCGGCAGTACATTTGTTTATCCTTTATTCTCCAAATTATTTTCAGAGTATAATAAAATTACCGGCTTACAAGTAAACTATCAATCAATCGGTTCCGGCGGGGGCATTCTTCAGTTAACAAATAAAACTGTTGACTTTGGAGATTCTGATGCGCCGCTTAATGAAGAACAAACACAAAAGATTGGAGCCCCTGTTTTGCATATTCCTATGTGTTCGGGTGCAGTTGTTTTAAGTTACAATTTGCCGGAAGTAAAAGATACATTAAAGCTCACTCCTGAATTAATCGCTAATATCTTTTTAGGGAAAATTAAAAGCTGGAACGATCCGCAGATTGGTGCAATAAATAATGCAGTTCAATTACCCAATACCCCAATAGTTATTGCACATCGTTCTGATGGCAGCGGTACTACTAATATCTTCACTACTTATCTTGCTGGTGTAAGTGCAGACTGGAACTCAAAGGTAGGAAAAGGCTCATCAATAAATTGGCCTGCAGGATTGGGCGGAAAAGGAAATGAAGGCGTAGCAGGGCTTGTAAAGCAAACACCGGGTGCTATTGGCTATATTGAATTAGCGTATGCACTTCAAAATAAAATGTCATTCGCAAAGCTTCAAAATAAAAGCGGAAATTTTATATCGCCAACTGTTGCATCTACAAGCGCAGCAGGAAATATCCAGATTCCGGCAGATGCAAAAGTTTCATTAACCAATACCGAAGCGGTTGACGGTTATCCTATCAGCGGATTTACCTGGGCACTAATTTATAAAGAACAAAAATATAATAGCCGGTCGCAAGACAGGGCTACCAAACTTGTTAAGCTTTTATGGTGGAACATTCATGAAGGACAGCAATTTTGTAACGGTCTGAATTATGCACCTCTTTCACCAACCGCTTTGTCTGTTGCAGAAACTATATTGAAATCTGCTACCTATGATGGAAAGTCAATAATGCAATAAAAAGAAAAAAGTTTAGCTCTGCAAATGAAAATTGCAGGGCTTTTATATTTTATTTATGAAAACAGTTTGGAAAACCTTTTCATACAAAAAGGTAAGAATGGAAACTGCTTTTAAGCGAACATTGCTTATTACAGCTATTGTAATGATAATAGTTGCATTAGGCATATTTCTCACTTTGTTAATTGAATCCATTCCATCCCTAAAATCATTGGGTATAAAATATTTATGGAACAGAACCTGGGATCCGGTAAGTAATGTATATGGCGCTTTACCTTTTTTAATAGGGACGCTGCTTACTTCATTTTTGGCATTGATCATTTCAATCCCATTTTCGTATGCCATTGCTATCTACCTTGGAGAATATAAAACAAAAGGTGGGTTGCATGGGTTTCTTAAAAATATTGTAGAATTAGTAGCGGCAGTGCCCTCTGTGATATATGGATTTTGGGCTTTAGTTGTATTGGTGCCTATGGTGAGAAGTCTGGAAACAAAAGTTGGAACAGCTCCCTATGGTGTTGGTATTTTCACTGCTTCGCTTGTTCTCGCTGTGATGATAATTCCTTATGCAGCATCATTGGGAAGAGAATTAATATTAATGGTTCCTTCAGCTTTAAAAGAAGGGGCATATTCATTGGGTGCCACGAGATATGAAGTTTTACGACATGTAATATTACCTTATACGAGATCAGGTCTTTTAGCGGGGCTGCTTTTATCTCTGGGAAGAGCATTGGGAGAAACAATGGCTGTAACAATGGTAATAGGCAATACAAGTATTTTACCTCATAACATTTTTTCTCCGGGCAACACAATGGCAAGCGTTATCGCCAACGAATTTACTGAAGCTGATCGTACCGTTTATTTATCAGCTCTTATTGAACTGGGCTTAGTTCTTTTTTTAGTAACAGTAGTGATAAATATTATAGGAAAGAGCATTATAAAAAGATTTTCTCACGAATAGCAATGAAAAAAAGACTACAATTCAGAATAACTTTAAGCAAAATATTTGAAGGCATAATTACCTTATTTGCTTTTCTAATTTCAGTGCCCCTGATAGCGATTATATTTTATGTTTTAAAAACAGGGCTTTCAAAAATCAATTGGAATTTTTTTACTAATATTCCAAAACCTGTTGGCGAACTGGGCGGTGGTATTGCAAATGCACTTTTAGGAAGTTTACTGATAGTGCTTATTGCAGCCATTATTGCAGTGCCTATTGGAATTTTGTGCGGAATTTATTTAAGTGAAAATAAAAAGAATAAACTTTCTTATTGGAGCAGATTAGCAGTAGATATTTTACAGGGAGTTCCATCAATAGTAATAGGTATTGTAATTTATTTTTGGTTAGTAAAACCGTTAGGTACATTCTCAGCCTTATCAGGAAGTGTTGCATTGGCAATAATGATGTTGCCCATAATTATCCGTTCTACAGAAGAAACATTAAAACTTATTCCTTCCTCATTAAAGGAGGCAGGACTTGCTTTGGGGTTACCATACCATAAGGTAATTTTGAAAATAGTTGTGCCATGTGGATTTAGCGGAATACTATCAGGTGTTATGCTTTCTGTTGCCAGGGTTGCAGGAGAAACAGCACCATTATTATTTACAGCATTCGGAAATCCTTATATAACTACAAACATTTTAAAACCTATGCAAAGCCTTCCGTTGCTCATCTTTAATTATGCAACAAGTCCTTACGATGAATGGCATGATCTTGCATGGGGAGCTTCAACAATATTGTTAATGTGGGTGTTACTATTAAATATTACTACAAAGTTGATAACAAAAAAATGGAAAGTACAATTATAAGAAGCGAAAATTTTAATGCATATTTTGGAAACAATCATGTAGTGAAGAATATAACTATGGATATTCCCAAAAACAATGTGGTTGCGGTTATGGGACCTTCTGGATGTGGCAAAACAACTTTTTTAAGATGTATTAATCGTATGCATGAATTAATTGCCGGCGCTACGGCAGAAGGAAAAATGTTATTGCATGATGATGATATATATCAGATAAATCCTATTCTTGTTCGTCTTAAAATAGGAATGGTTTTTCAACACCCAAATCCTTTTCCTAATTTAAGTATATATGATAATGTAATAGCAGGCTATAAATTAAGTGGAATGAGACTTTCAAAAGATAAACGAAATGATATTGTTGAAAGTTCATTAACCAAAGCAGCATTATGGAATGAAGTAAAAGACAGCTTACATAAAAAAGGTACGTTTCTTTCAGGCGGGCAACAGCAGCGTTTATGCATTGCAAGAGCCATCGCAATGGAACCTGAAGTGTTGCTTTTAGATGAGCCTACCTCAGCGCTCGACCCTATTTCAACTGCAAGTATAGAACAGTTATTATTTGAGCTTAAAAAAAACTATACACTGATTATTGTAACACATAACATGCAGCAGGCAGGCAGAGTTAGCGATAAAACAGCATTCTTTTATGTTGGTGAATTAGTGGAATATGATAACACAAGAGAAATGTTTACCAATCCAAAAGACAGTAGAACACAGAACTATATAACCGGCAGATTTAGTTAATTATCTAACATAAAAAAATATTATGGCAAAAATAGAAGGCGAGTTAAAACTATTAAGAGAAGAAGTAACCAACATGTGGAACCTTGTACACTCCCAGCTTACAAAGGGTCTTACTGCTCTGGAAAATTTTGATAAGGACCTTGCACGGGAAATAGTGATGATCGAAAAAAGAGTAAACTCTGCCGAATTAAAAATAGACAGAGACTGCGAAGATATTTTTGCCATCTATTGTCCGGTGGCTATTGATCTGAGATTTTTACTTGCTGCATTAAAAACAAATACTAATCTTGAAAGGATGGGAGATATTGCAGAAGGCATTGCGAAATTTATTATCGACACCGAAAGCGCATTTAAGCCTGCCCTGCTTAAGGCAACTAAAGTTGTGGAAATGTATCATGAAGCCATATATATCACTGAAGAAATTCTTGTTGCTTTCGAAAAAGAAGATAGCGCTATAGCCCGCGGAATATTTAAAAGAAATGAGTTTCTTGATAAAATTAATATGCAGGCAAATGAATTAATAATTGGTTATTTAAAAGATCATCCGGATGAGATAAATCAGGCGTTAAATCTTTTATCGATCATCAGAAGGTTGGAAAGACTGGGAGATCAGGCAGAGAATATTGCAGAAGAGATAATTTTTTATTTAGAAGCTAAAGTAATACGACATGCCAAAAAGGTAAGCTAATAGATTAGTTATAGCTTCACCTGGATTATTGGCATATTTTTCTCTGTTAATTATAATTAATAAATAAGCTCATGAAAAAGAAATCAAAAGGTCACTCCAATGCAGGTAAAAAAAAGCCACAATTATCCCCGGATGAGGTAACAAGAAAAAAAATTGATAAACATTTAAGTGATGAGGATGACACCATTTCTGAACAAGATATAAAGAACATTAATACAGATCTTGGATCTACAGAAGCTATTTCAAATAAAACAACAATTCCTCCTCAAAATAAAAATGATGAAGATGACGAACCTGAAAAAGAAGTTCCAACTCCATGGGAAATTATAAGCTGAGCTGATTACAAATTAATTTCTCATACTCTGTAATGTAAAACCAAAACTGCTTCCTACATCTACTTTACTGCGAACATGCATTGTTTGTCCATGTGCTTCAATTATATGTTTACAAATAGAAAGTCCTAATCCGCTACCGCCTATTTTTCTGTTGCGGGCAAGATCGGTCCTGTAAAAGCGTTCGAATATCCTTGGCAAATGTTCTTCCGTTATTCCTGCACCATCGTCTGTTATTTCTATTAATATTCTTTTCCCTTCCATGCGATATACGCTGCCTTCAACAATTCCATGCTGCTTACCATATTTAATTGCATTATCTACAAGATTAATGAGCACCTGCCTGATCTTTTCTTTATCTGCATAAACAGTTAATGGCAATTCGCAGCCCTTTTTTATAGAGCATTTAATTTGTTTTTCTTCTGCATTAATTGAAAGTGTTTCAAACACATCTTCAATCATATCCTGGATCACAAAATTCTCTTTATATATCAACTGCTCACCACTTTCAAGCCTTGATATTTCATCAAGATCATTAATAAGATTAACAAGCCGTGATACATTCTTTGCAGCATTGCCTAAAAATTTTTTGTTAACCTCAGGTTTATCCATTGCACCGTTTATCAGCGTATCAATATATCCCTGTATGGCAAAAACCGGGGTCTTTAATTCATGAGATAAATTCAATAAAAACTCTTTTCTAAAAATTTCATTCTCCTTCAATACTTCTATTTCTTCCTTATGATGCTCAGCCCATACTTCCACATCTTCTCTAACTTCATCAATACTTTTTTGTGGCAAGATATTGTTGTAATAAAATTCTTCTTTTTTAGTTGCCTTGGTTTGATAAATAAGCTTATAAATAAGCTTGAGCTTGCGATAAATAAATTTACGCAGCATAAATGCTATGAGCAAATAAGAAAGAATGTAAAAACCTGCAACTGCTATACTAATAACTATCAAGCTTTCATTATATAAATAGCCTGTAACAGCAACTACAACAGCCAAAGGCAACGCTGTAAGCGCTGCAATTTGTTGTGCAGAAAAATTTTTATTGGATAACATTTAGTACTTTCTAAATTTCTGTGTCATGCTTATCGTGAAACGGCAGACGTGAAACGTGAAATTCTTACGCCTCACGTCTCACGTTTCACCTCTCACGCCTTACATTACATTTCAAATTTATACCCTACGCCCTTTACTGTGGAAATACAATCCACTCCTATTTTTTGTCTTATTTTTCTAACATGCACATCAATTGTACGATCACCTACAATTACTTCTGTGCCCCACACTTTTTCCAATATCTCATTACGCAAAAAAACTTTTCCCGGTTTAGAGGCAAGTAATGACAGCAGCTCAAACTCTTTCCTGGCAAGAATTACAGGAACATCTTTATAAGTTACATTATATTTTTCCCTGTTGATACAGAGATCTCCAAGTTGTAAAATGTTGTCTGTTTCTTTAGTAACCCTTCTAAACAATGCATTAACCTTACTTATTAAAACCTTGGGACTAATTGGCTTTGTGATATAATCATCAGCTCCCGTTTCCAATCCTTTTATTTCTGTATTCTCATCACTTAAAGCAGATAAAAAGATTATCACAGTGTCTTTAAATTGCGGCTGCAGGCGTAATATCTTACAAACATCAATTCCGTTTTTTCCCGGCATCATAATATCAAGGATGATCATAGAAGGAAGATGTCTTTTTGCAAACTCAATAGCCTCGTTTCCATTTTTTGCACAGATAACTTCATACCCTTCTGCGGTAAGATTATAGCTTACTATTTCTAAAATATCCGGCTCATCATCTGCTATTAATATTTTCCCTGGTTTATTCATCCCTTGCTGTTTGCGCAAACCTATATTAATTTATTGTTACCTAAGACGCAGGTTAACGACTTTACAATTTCTTAATATTGATAAAATGCCCAAATTTTTTTTATTTAATATTAAAAGAATGAATATTGGCCATATTAAATTATGCAACCCCACTTTTGTCGTTATTATAGCATCTATAGTTTATTGAGCTATAGTTTTTTGTTTAATTTCAATAAAGAATACTTCTTATTGTTCTGTTACGGATAAAATGAATTCAACCTATTACTTATACTTATTTTTAATTTTTGTTTCTTATTCATCCACAGCTCAGCAGCGGGTGATTACCGGGAGAGTAACAGATGCAAAAACAAAGCAGCCACTTTCTTCCTGCAGTGTGTATGCTCTTCATTCAGGTAATGGAGTGATCACAGATGATGGTGGAAGTTATAGTATGACCATCTCTGATAAAATTGATTCCATAGCAATTTCCATGGTGGGCTATATGCCTGTTATAAAGCCTGTCTCAAAAGAAAAAATACAGGTTATCAATTTTGAAGTGCAGACATCTGCCGGATCAATAATGGGTGAAGTATCAATTTCAGCGAAATCAAAATATACAAGAGCACAACGCCTGGTAAGACTGGTGATAAAAAATAAATCGAAGCATAATGTTTATGAGAACGACAACTTTCAATCACGGGTGTATGATAAGGTAGAACTTGATGTAAAAAATATTTCAGAAAAAATACAGAATAGCCGACTGCTTAAGCCACTTTCTTTTGTATTAAACCATATGGACAGCACAACAGATAAACAAAAATATTTACCCGTTTATTTATCTGAAACAATTGCAGATTTCTATTATAAAAAAAGTCCTGAAAAAGAACGGTATGATTACAGTGCCATAAAAAGCTCCGGGCTTGATAACCAATCAATTCTTACTTACATAGATGGCTTGTACAAAAAAATAAATATCTATGGCAACCTGATAAAACTGGTAGATATAAATTTTATAAGCCCCATCGCTGATAATGCTTTAAATCTTTATAATTATAACATTAACGATACAATGTTGATTGATGGACACCAATGCATCCAGGTTCAGTTTTCGCAAATACACTATGGCACCAACACTTTTAATGGTTTTATGTGGATCGTGGATACAACCTATGCAATTAAATCTATGACGATGCACATGGATAAAAGCGCCAGCATAAATTTTGTGAACAAGTTTGAGATAACGCAAAACTTTGAATTAGCTGATGACAAATTTCTGCCCTCGAAAAATATTTTATTTATTGACCTCAACATTCCGGCTATGAAAAAAATGGGTGTCATCGCCAGGAAGACAACCCTGTTCCAAAATTTTAGTTTCAATAACCCTAACATTGATACGGTTTTCAATAAAAAATTAAAAGATATCTCTTCTGTTGCAGGTATTAATACAGATTCATCTTATTGGTCAGCTAACCGTTTTGAACCGTTAAGTAAGTCAGAACAATTTGTGTATACACTAATGGATACTATAACTAAAATACCCGCTGTAGTAAAATACACTAAAATTATTGATGGCTTAACCAGCGGCTATTATACAGTTGGCAATATTGATATAGGCAACATCTGGGGCTTTTATACAAGCAATATAGTTGAGGGAAGCAGGTTCAATATCGGTGCAAGAACAAGCTGGCGTTTCCACAAAAATTTTCAATTAAAAAGCTATGTCGGTGCATCTACCAGAGATAAAAGGATCCGTTACTTCCTGGGATCCATTTTTGTTTTAGACCGGAAGCAGTGGAGCATATTAAGGTTAAGATACAGTAACGATATTGCCGCATCTTATGATTACGATGATGAGATCGATCAGAATTCAGTATTCGCCTCTTTTTTCAGAAGGATAAAATTAACAGAAACAAGATTGGTTAATAACAGGGAGGCAAATATTTTTTACAATAAATTTTTTGCCAATGGATTTGGTGTAAAGATAGAAGCCAGGTCATCAGCCTTAACTCCCTTTTTTAATACGTATTATACGCATGATAATTTTACTCCGTTCATTATAACCAAGCCCGGAAATAACAGCAGTTATAAAAGCAATGAAGTATCATTTACACTTAGGTATGTGTATAAAGAAAAATTTATTACACAACATTTCAGAAGAGGAAGCCTGGGAAGTAATTACCCCATAATAAATCTTTCATACACTAAAGGTTTTAAAATTGATAACAGCTTACTTAAAAGTGATTTTAATTATAACAAATGGAATATAAACATACAGCATGATTTTTCTGACGGACGGTTAGGGCAATTATCCTATACGCTTCAGGCTGGAATTACAAAAGGTATTCTGCCGATATTATTACTGGATGTACAAAAGGGAAATGACACTTATTATTACAATCCTTATGCATTTAACAACATGAACCGTTATGAATTTGTTGCTGACAAATATGCAAGCCTTTTATTGCAGCAAAACTTTGGCAGCTTTCCTTTTAATCACATTCCTGCAATTAAAAAATTAAAATGGCGTTCGCTTGCTACTTTTAAAGGAGTTATTGGCAATATGACCGAAGCGAATAAGATTGCCAATGGATATTATGACCCCACAATAGATTATCATTTTACAGTACCCAACAAAACGCCCTACATGGAAGCCGGTGTTGGCATTGAAAATATTTTTAAACTGTTAAGAATAGATGCTGTGTGGAGATTGAATTATCTGCAGAATAAGAATATTCCCACGTTTGGAATTTTAGGAAGTGTTCAATTCAAGTTCTAAATGTGCAGATTTCAAATGTGCAGTTGTGCAGATTATAAATTCATTTATAGAGTAAATTTTCTCCGCTCACACGTTTGCACACTAACTCATTTGCACATTTGCATATCTACTAATCTGCACATCTGCACTACCATCCCAGCACCCATGCAAATATCAATGGAGCAACAATTGTTGCATCACTCTCTACAATAAACTTTGGTGTATTAATATCAAGTTTGCCCCAGGTAATTTTTTCGTTAGGAACAGCGCCGGAATAAGAACCATACGAAGTTGTTGAGTCAGAAATTTGACAGAAATAACTCCAGAAGGGAACATCATGCCATTCAAGATCCTGGTACATCATCGGTACCACACAAATAGGAAAATCTCCGGCAATACCACCACCTATCTGGAAAAATCCAACACCTTTTCCTGAAGAATTTTTTCTGTACCAATCACTTAATTCAACCATATATTCAATACCACTCTTCATGGTGCCTGCTTTTAATTCTCCTTTAATAACATACGATGCAAAAATATTTCCCATCGTACTGTCTTCCCATCCCGGCACAACTATCGGAATATTTTTTTGTGCAGCAGCAAGCATCCAGCTGTTCCTGGGATCAATTTCATAATACTGTTCCAGAACGCCACTCAGCAACATTTTGTACATGTACTCATGCGGAAAATATCTTTCTCCTTTATCATCTGCATCTTTCCATATTTTATGAATATGTTGCTGCAATCTTCTAAAAGCTTCTTCTTCAGGAATGCATGTATCGGTAACACGGTTGTAATGATTCTCCAACAAATCCCATTCTTCCTGCGGACTAAGATCACGGTAATTAGGAACTCTTTTATAATGACTATGCGCCACCAAATTCATAATATCTTCTTCAAGGTTTGCGCCTGTACAACTTATGATAGCAACCTTATCCTGCCGTATCATTTCAGCAAAAGAAATTCCGAGCTCAGCCGTGCTCATAGCGCCTGCCAGCGTTACCATCATTTTGCCGCCTTCGTCAATATGTGTTACATAACCTTTTGCCGCATCCATTAAAGCCGCTGCATTAAAATGCCGGTAATGATGTTCTATAAATTGGGAAACAGGTCCTTGATTCATCACAAATGTTTAAGGACGCAAAAGTAATTTTTTTATGTTTAGATAGTTTTAATTCCGTTTAAAGATCTATTTATTCATCAGTTATTATGCTACATGTTAACGGTTAATAAATAATTGGCTCTTAATTTGATTATAACTAATAAGCTTTTAAACTCTCATCATAAATTTCGGTCTGATTATTAACAGATAAAATGAAGGAGAAGTTTTAAAAGAACATCTAATAATTATATAAATCATCTACAATGAAAAAATTATTTTTAATTTTCGCACTCTTTATCGGTGCTATGCTTTATAAAGCAGAAGCGCAGATACACGTAAATGTCAATATTGGTAACCAGCCGGTGTGGGGTCCAGTTGGTTATGATTATGTTGACTATTATTATTTACCCGATTTGGACGTTTATTACAATGTTCCCCGACAGCAGTTTGTCTATTTTGATTTTGGCCGCTGGATATTTGCTGCTTCATTACCTTCAAGGTTTGGACGGTATGATTTATTTAATACGTATAAAGTAGTAATTAACGAACGTAATCCATGGTTAAGAAATACTTATTACAGAAATCAATATCGTGGTTACAGGGGAAGACAGCAGTCCATTATAAGGGACAGTCGTGATCAAAAATATTTTGTGATAAGAAATCATCCGGAGCACGACAGATTTATTAATAATCAAAGACAAAATAATAATCAAAGACAACAAATTAATAATCAAAGACAACAAATTCCCAACAATAACAGGAACGATGTAAACAGAAATTATCAAAACCGTGGAAACGACAACAGAGGAAACGGCAACAGAGGTAATGACAGGGGAAACGATAATAAAGGAAACGATAAAAACAAAAACCACGATAATGGGGGTAATAATGGTAACCATAAAGATAAAGGGCATTAGTAATATTGAGTTATAAATTTTTTAAAAGCCATCCAATCGGATGGCTTTTTTGTTTTAAGTTCTGCTACGTTTTTTGTAGCAGGCAATCTTTATATTGCAGTACTAATTAAACTTGTTTATGCCCCAACACCATTACTCACTAACATTAAAATGGACTGGCAATAAAGGCAAGGGGACTTCTGGTTACACAGCTTATGACAGGAGCCATGTTGTCTCAATACTAAACAAGCCCGAGCTGTTGTGTTCATCAGATGCTAATTTTCGCGGTGATAAAACAAAGTATA